>Ga0209751_10001812_pt1 | contig 21683 bp, 19 predicted proteins | sample RifCSP13_1_FD_184019 | JGI IMG/M metagenome (GOLD analysis project Ga0209751, IMG submission 184019) | Soil microbial communities from Rifle, Colorado - Rifle CSP2_sed 13_1 (SPAdes) (version 2) | ecosystem: Environmental > Terrestrial > Deep subsurface > Rock core/Sediment | place: Rifle... | reverse complement strand
AAAACCTATTAATGTCAGTTTTATGTTGGGTGGGTTGGCCGAGTGGTTTATGGCGCAGGTCTTGAAAACCTGTGGGCGAAAGCCCTCAGAGGTTCGAATCCTCTACCCACCGCCAGTTGGGAAATGAAGCACTTCAGTTTTAAAGGATGCAGCAAGGATATAAATATCACGGAGACCATTAGTTAACTTTTAATGACTTCAGATTAAATCGGGTAAAAATTAAAATACCGTTATGTTTGCTCTTTAAGTGGAGTTAAAATAGATATTAACATTCGATGGTAAAAGTAAAAAAAATTAGCCCGGCTTTTGCCGGAAAAAGTAACGTAGATCATTTTTACAAGATTGCACTTATTTTTTTATATATAACTACCGGCGTACTTTTTCTTATTTGGACTGCCCTAATTCTTATAATGCTTTCGGATAAAGGAAACATTGAGAAAAGTGATTTTTTAGCATTTTATACCTCAGGTACCTTTGTTAAGCAAAATCTTACTAAAGAACTTTACAATTTACCACTTCAAGCAGAAAAACAAAATATTATTTTAGGAAAGAAATTAGAAGACCCACTAGTCTTCCGTTATTTACCCCATGTTTCATTATTTTTTTATATATTTTCAGGCATTAACTTTTATAAAGCTTTTCTCTTCTTTTTAATAATAAACTTCTTTACGATTATGTTGATTTTAAATTTAATTAAGAAATGGTTTGTAAACGTCACAAGTTTAAGGATTTGGTTTTTACTTCCCTTTGCTTATTACCCAATAGCACTCACAATGATTAAGGGACAGGTTTCCATCATCTTAACTTTGATACTTTTGCTAATTTATAGGTTTCATCAAAAAAGACCGTTTTTATCCGGCGCTTTATGGTCGATTTTTTTAATTAAACCACAATTTTTTATTTTTGGCTTACCGATTTTATACTTAATTTCTAAGAGTAAAAAATACTTTGTCGGGGGAGTTTTACTATTTTGCGGGATTTGGATGTCTATTGGTATATTTCTGGTCGGATTAAATTCTTTAATAAATTATCCTTCATACACTCTATACAAGGAGGGAATTATTTATGAAAGTTATAATGAGTGGAATACAAATTTAAATTTATCAACAGTTCTTACTCCGATAATCAACCGAACAGGCGGCGAATTAAAACAAATATTATCTATTGAAGCAGCAATATATATTCTATTATTAATGTTTATAACCAGAAAAATAAACAAGATACCTTTTGAAAGTCAATTTATTGCTTTTACGATTATAACGCTTGTAATGTCATTTCATTCATACCCTTACGACTATGCTTTGGTTCTTTTGCCTTTAGTAATTATTCTGAACATGGCGATTAAGAATAAGAATCCGGGAAATATTTTTTTACTTATGCTGATGATTATTTTGCCGAATACTTTAATAAAAAACAGCACTTTTGCGAGTGTGTTAATTATGTTTATTATTGGTTTAAGCTACATTTTTGTGAGTACGCATAAATCCAATTTAAAAACAACTCCCCTAAATGTTAAATAAATTAATAAAACCCCTAACAATTATTTTTTTTATATGCATTTTGGTTTTTAACTTTAAATTAAACGAGGGTCATTTTTCACAACTTGCAAATTCATTTTTAGAAGGTAAGACTTATTTTTTAGAGGAACCGGAAGGTGGGTGGATAGATACTACTCCGAGCAGGGATCATAATTTCTGGCCAGCCGGTCCTTTTCCAATAATATTGCTGACTCCATTTGTTTTTATCTTCAAGTTCTTTAAGCTGTTTTTTTATCAAGGATATTTGCAACCGCTTCTTGTAATAATTGTTTTTTGGTTTTGTTTTAAGGTCGCGAAATCTTATAAATATTCTGATAATGATGCAGGCTTTTTGGCTTATGCTTTTTGTTTTTCCACGGTCTTTATAAATGTTGCATTGTGGCCTGCTGCTTGGGGTTTTTCTCAGGTTGTGGCGGTACTAATTTTGTGGTTGATAATATTTGGCTTTATAAAAAAAACTTCCTATTGGTTAATGGGAATTCTGGTGGGTTTGGCGATGGCGACCAGGTTTGCAAGCTTCGGAGTAATTATTTTAATTTTGGCAGATATATTTTGGTTCAGTAAAAAAAACATTAATGTGAAATTGAAACAAAGTCTTAGTTTTATAACTCCATTAATATTCTTGATTTCATTGATCTGTCTTTACAATTATGTACGGTTTGGAAATATACTAGACAATGGTTATGCTGGTCAAATTCTCACAAATGAGAATTTGGAAAAGGCCAGAAGTTATGGACTTTTTAGCTTAATTCATATACCGGGCAATCTTTATTATTTTCTATTGTCTACCCCATTGCCAGTTATTAAAGACAGTATTTCGCACGTTCTTACCTTTCCATTTATCCGCGCCAACCCTTGGGGTATGAGTATATTAGTTACTTCTCCTTATTTTATCTATTTGTTTTTTCTTGGCTATAAAGATAAGCTCTCAAAAATATTAATACTAACTATCATCGTTATATCAATTCCGATTTTTCTTTATTATGGTATTGGTTTTAGACAGTTCGGTTATCGTTATTCCTTGGACTTTTTACCGATATTGTTTTTTCTATTAATGAGAAATTATCGCAAAAAGTATATAAGTTTGAGTTATGGTTTTAAATCAGTGGTAATTATGACCTCGATCACAAACATTTACTTTTTTCTAACCGCTTTTATGTATCCTTAACCTGGGTTGTTTATTAATATGAATAGAGAAATAAGTACTCTAAGTGCCTACTTTGTTTATATAGTTTTTTTCTTTTCAGGGTTTGCTGGGCTTATTTATGAACTAGTTTGGTCTCGCCAGCTCTTACTTATATTTGGCAATACGTCTTATTCGTTGGCGGCTGTTCTATCGGCATATATGGCAGGACTGGGTTTGGGTAGCCTTGCTTTTGGAAAGTTATCGGATAAAACTAATAATTTTCTAAGATTTTATGCTCTGCTTGAAATTGGTATAAGTATTTTTGCGTTATCCACGCTTTATAGTTTTAGTTTGCTGCGGGAACTATATGGATTTTTTATATTGAAAGAGTTGGTGGGGCAGAATATTGTCATACCAATAAAATTTATTCTAAGTTTTATGACAATTTTTCCAGCCACCTTTCTTATGGGAGGGACACTTCCGGCACTTGTAAAGTATTTTGCAGGTTTTTCGTCAAACGCTCCGAAGGAAGTAGCAAAATTGTATTTTGTAAACACATTAGGAGCAGCGGTTGGAGTGATTGTTTGCGGCCTTATTTTTATCGAGATGTTTGGACTTAAAGGCAGTTTGATTCTGGCGTCATGTATTAACATGACGTTGGGAATTTCAGTTTTGTCCCTTTACCGCAAAACTCAAAAACAGATTACCATTGGAATTGACGATAAAAGTAAATCTATCAGAAAACGTCCTGGTAGTAAGTATATTTTGGGGGGAAACTCGGGAAATCTGATTTTAGTTGTGTTTGGCATCTCGAGTGTAGCATCTCTTGCCTACGAAGTGTTGTGGGTGAGGATTCTCACTCCGGCGTTAGGGACATATATTTATGCATTTACCATAATATTGGCTGTTTTTTTATTCGGCATAGCGTTAGGAAGCTATCTATTTGAAAAATATTTAATAGCTTATAAAAGAACTCTAATAGTTTTTGGGTTTGCACAATTTGCAATAGGTCTATCGAGTCTATTTACGCTTTTCATTAATGTCTACTCTAACTTATTTAACACCACTAGTTTACTTCATTTCTCGATCTTGCCGGGGACGATATTTATGGGAATGACTTTACCTATTGTATCAGAAACATTTAAAGATAAAGGAAAAGTTGGCGAAAATTTAGGGCTTGTTTACTTAATTAACACCTTGGGTAATATCTTGGGATCAATTATTGCAACCTTTGTCCTTATTCCGTATCTCGGGTCGGGAAAAAGCATAATATTACTAAGCATGATCAATTTCTTTTTAGCATTTAAACTTATGGCCTCAGACAATTTAGTAAGAAAAAAACTAAGTTATTCCTTAAACTTTATTACAACAGGTGTTTTGTTATCGGGTTTAGTTATCATTTTATTTATACCCAAAGAGAGTCTTTTACCAGGTAATCTGCGCTATTTAATTAACCGGATGAAGAACGAGGAGAACTCCGAGGTTATCTATAAAGAAGACGAGGCAGCCTCCGTGATTGCTTACGGTGGAGTAGGAACTACAAATAGAAACTTGATTATTGATGGTGTTGCAACTACAAATTTAGGTCCGGAGACGTCACTTTTAGCGCACATTCCATTACTTCTTCATCCAAACGCCCGAAATATGCTGATAATTGCGCTTGGGATGGGTAATACTTTCCGGTCGGCACTTCTCCACAAAAATGTTAAAGCCGACGTTGTGGAACTTGTACCGTCTGTGACAAAGGTTATGTACCTTTTCCACGATGATTACTCTTTTGCGTCTGACACCAGGGGTCGCATTTTTATAAATGACGGAAGAAATTATGTCAGAACTACGAATAATAAGTACGATGTGATTGTAGTAGACCCCCCGCCTCCACTGAATTCTGCGGGGACAACAGTGCTTTATTCGAAAGAATTTTATCAGGATGCTCTAAGAATTCTTAGACCGGACGGTGTTTTTGTCGCCTGGATATATTTTGCTTCATATCCCGAAGATTTAAAAATGTTATTTAGAAGTTTTGCTGAAGTTTTTCCATATATTTTGGTTTTTAAACCACCCACAGACACAGGTTATTATCTTGTTGGGTCGCTTAAAAGAACCAATTGGAACGCTGAAGATTTTGGAAACAAACTTAGAGAACAGGATATATTGGACGATATAAATAGGTCGGATAGAAGTATTACGGAAGCCGAAGAACACAAACTGACAAGCGAAAATGTGGTTGGCGGTTTTGTTGGTACTGAAGATATCATATTAAGGAACGTAAATAACGTACCGGCAGTAACAGACGATAGACCATTAACAGAGTATTTTTTAATTAGGAGACTGTTTAGCCAAGAACAGAATAGGTATACTGAGGCCAACCAGATTAAATATTTAGAATAAGTATTTAGTTTATTCAGATGGGAAAAAGCAATAGAAAGCTTAAAAAAAAACAGGTCGTCGTTGTTATGCCTGCGTATAACGCGGAAAAGACTCTCGTAAAAACTTTTGAAGATATCCCATACAAACTGGCAGATGAGATTATTCTGGTAGATGATGGAAGCCACGATAAAACTGTAATGAAGGCAAGGAAATTAGGTTTGAAAACCTTCGTTCATCCACAAAACAGAGGCTATGGTGGTAATCAAAAAACCTGCTATACATTGGCGTTAAATGAAGGAGCCGATATTGTAGTTATGATTCACCCGGATTATCAGTATGACAGCAGTCTGACGGAGGATCTTATCAAACCAATCAAAGAAGGAAGATTTGACATCATGCTCGGCTCAAGAATCAGAACCAGAAGCGAAGCGCTAGCCGGAGGAATGCCGTTATATAAATATATAGGGAACAGGTTTTTGACAATTATGCAAAATATAATTCTCGGGCAGAATTTGTCGGAATACCACACGGGATTTAGGGCATTTAAAAGTAAAGTCTTAAAAAAACTTCCATTTCATAAGTTTTCGGACGATTTTGTTTTTGATCAGCATATTTTAGTTTCGGCGATAAGAGAAGGATTTAGAATAGGAGAAATCGTCGTTCCTGTAAGATATTTTTCTGATGCTTCGTCAATTAGTTTTAACCGTTCGCTAAAATACGGCATAGCAACAGTTTTTACTTTATTTCTTTTTGTTTTAAGTAAATTAAAAATTTACACTTCAGACATTTTTTCTAAAAAATAAACCGACATGACTAAAAACCTCTCTAAAGTTATCATAATTTTCTTATTTGATTTTATCTTTGTTCTGAACTTCATGTTTAAGTCGGAACAACAATTCTCGTATTTAGCAAACTCTTTTTTAAACGGAAAGCTATTTTTTTTGACACAACCACTGACATGGAATGATACTACTTTTTTTAACGGTAACTACTTCTGGCCGCTCGGTCCATTTCCATCAATTGTTCTGACACCCTTTGTTTACGTCTCTAATTTATTTGGGATCTTTTTCTCGCAAGGATATTTGCAATTTTTTATCGTAGTCGGAGTGTTTTTGCTTATTCAAAGAATCGCCAAAACGCTTAAGTATTCAACCAACGATGCTTTTTTTTGGGCCTTTGCATTTTGTTTTGCCTCAGTTTTTTTGGGCGTTTCGGTAGTACCTTATAGCTGGTATTTCTCCCAAGTAATTACTGTATTTCTGATGTTTTTAAGTTTATATGAATATTTGACTAAAAAAAGATACTTTTTTTTGGGAATAACAACAGCATTAATCTATCTGACACGGTCAAGTGCGGCTTTAGTAGTTGTTTTATTTCTATTGGATATTTTCGTTTTGAATAAGGAGAAGATAAAAAGTAAATTAGCGGATCTTGCTAAGTTGACAGCACCCATTATCTTAGCGGTGGTTTTATTATTTAATTATAATTACGCGCGATTTGGAAATATTTGGGAAATAGGCTATTCCAATCAGATGATTCCTGAGGAGACAGCGAAAGCCAGAGAATACGGAATTTTTAGTTTAGCTCATTTACCGGGAAATCTTTATTATTTTTTACTTGCAGCTCCAACCCCCGTTTTTAGGGATAAATTATCACACGTTTTGGCTTTACCTTATATTTTTAACAATCCTTGGGGCGTGGGAATTATTTTTACTTCGCCGTATTTGATTTATTTGTTTTTTATTAATTACAAGGAACAACTCTTGAAAATATTACTAATTACGAGTGGAGTAATAGCCATTCCTATTTTTTTGTACTACGGTATTGGTTTTAGACAATTCGGTTATCGTTATTCTTTGGATTTTTTACCACTCCTTTTTTTGATTCTAATCAAAGGATATAAAGATAAGCATAATAAATTATCATTGTCATTTAAAACTGCAATAATAACTAGCAGCATATTTAATATGTTTATTTTTATTACATTTTTTTTCGACCTTTTAACATAGTAAATATTTTTTTGGTCTACCATGCAGTTAATTTTTAAAATTATCGTTTTTTGCTTGTTTGTGACATTATTTATTTCAGTAATTTTTATATCAAATAAAGATATTATTTTAGGCAGTGATTTTTTGAATCATTTTGTAGCGGCTGAAATAATAAGACGTGGAGAAGGGAGTCGAATCTACGATATAGAATATAATTACAAAGTTCAAGCTGAAATACTCGAAAGAAACGACTTGAGAAATAAGAACGTCTTCAGGCCTCTTCCGACAATCGCGATTCTGTTTTTACCTCTAACTTTATTCCCGGTTATTGACGCTTTTAAAATTTATACCCTGTTAAATCTAATTTTACTTGGGGTGCTTACCTTTCTTGGCTATAAAACCTTTGGGAATATTAAAAGAAATAAACCCTTATTTAGCTTCGTTCCTTGGTTATTTTATCCGGGTTTAATAACGCTGCAAATGGGTCAGACGTCGCTCATCCTTACCTTAATACTATTTTCGGTTTATATACTTATGCGTAAGAAAAAATGGTTATTAGCTGGTTTAGCGGCGGCATTAATTGTCTTAAAGACTCAATATATAATTATACTTCCGTTTTTATTATTGCTCTCAAAAAATAAAAAACTTTTTTTACTGGGTGTAAGCCTTTCCTTTTTATGTTTATTAGTACTTAATATTGCTGTTTTGGGAGTTGGGCCGTTTACTAGATACCCAAATTTTTTATTAGCTACCGAAACTTCTATTTTCGGAAGCGATACAGGATTATCTTATACTTTTTATTCTTTTCTTAGAGATTCTTATTTAACCAGATCATTAGATAAGTTTCCGCTTATTTTTATAAATTTTTCAGCCTACGCTTTGGTTTTCTACATCTTTCTTAAACAAAAAGTAAACATCCTTTTCGAAGATGGATTTTCGTTGGCAGTATTGGTAATGATATTTTTTTCACTTCATTCATTGTCTTTCGACCTAACTATGCTACTCATACCTCTTTTTATTCTTCTAAATAGAGTGGCAAAAACTGATAGTTTTAAAATTAATCAGGATACTTTGTTTGTCGCAGTATTGTTTTTTTTACCGTGGTTAAACTACTTCAAAAATTACATTTATGTCGAATTGATACTTGCTATCGTCGGTATCTACTTTTTTTCTAACATAAGACAGCATTCGTTAAATCCCAAAAAACCAATATGATTAAAAAACTAAATCCATATATAGATTTACGGACAATCAAATTATTTTTGTGGAGCGCATTTTGTATCAGCATACTATTATCGACCTTAATGCTGATTTTTATAAACAAGGATTACTTATCTGTTGCGGGCGACTTTATAAGTTACTATGTCGGAGGGTCTATTATTGCAAGAGGAATGGGGGCAGATATCTACAATTTGAGCCTGCAATACTCTCAACAACTTAAAATTACCGGTGCCGGTGTTTCTGATTGGGTTTTACCTTTTAGAGGGTTGCCAATTGTTGCACTACTTTATGTACCTTTGACTTTTATTTCGTTCACTAACTCTTACGTTGTTTTTGTAATTCTGAATGTAATCGTACTTTTATTTATTATTTTTTTACTATTTAAGCAAATGGAGTCGACAAGAAAGACGCCTCAGTTTTTTTTAATACCATTTTTGTTTATTCCGATTTTACAACCCTGTGGATGGGACAGCTTTCAATTATACTTTGTCTTATTTTATTAACTATCTATATTTTTTTAAAAACAGAAAAATCTTTCTGGGTGGGTTTTTTTACTTCTTTTGTGCTGATTAAAGCACAATACTTATTAGTTATACCCTTTATTTTTCTAATTGAAAAAAATAAAAAAGAATTTGTTAAAGGACTGTCTTTCTCGTTGGCTTTCATAATTATAATCAGCATTTTCGTTTCAGGGGTTCGGGCACTTCTTACATACCCAACGTTTTTACAAATTACAGAAACACCCGAGTTCGGAAGCAGGATTAACGAAGTTTTAAGTCTTAATGCTGCGATTCACGCGTTCTTACCCACTAACTCAAAAACTCTTTCCTTAATCGTAAGCGGAGTCTTGTACCTAATTTTATTGGCACTTTATTTTTTCCGAAGAAAGATAATTGGATTTGAGAAGTCGTATATAGTTACAGTACTCTTGGCGCTCGTGTTTCCAATCCACATTTTACCTTTTGACTATTCTCTTTTAATTATTCCCATATTTATATTAATCGAATCCTATCTTAAAGAAAGAAGAAATAGTAGGAAATTTTATCTTATCTATATAGTGTTACTGCTATTTGTACCCTTGTTAGGCTACTTTGCCGTAAGACATGTTGTGCCTTTATTTCTGCTTCTTTCATCGCTTCACCTTTTACTGGAAAATAGACCTGAAAACATTAGATATTTGGATAGTAATAATGAATGATTAAAACTATTATAAAAATTAGCAAAAAGCCTTATACAATTTTGCTTATTTTCGTTTTCATTATCTTTTGGGTTAAAGGCGCTATCTTTTTGGATCCTGATTTTGGATGGAGGCTCACAAGCGGAAGAATTTATCTAAACCAAGGGATTCCTGCTTCCGACCCCTTTACATATACGATGCCGTCTTTCCCTTGGGTCGATCACGCCTGGCTTCAGAGCATTATTTTTTCGATATTTTATTCTCACGGATTAATTTTCCTATCGTTTATCTATTCGCTGGTTGCAATACTGGCTCTTCTTATAGCCTTTTCCATAAACGATCGAGATGAAAATGAAAAAAGTCTTGAAATCTATAGAAAAGCACTGGGTAAAAATATTGGGAACTTTTTAAGCTTTCCTTTTTTACTTACCACTTCGGTACTGTTTGCTTTCTTTGGTGTTAGAGTCCAGGTTTTTACCTGGCTAATGCTTGCATTATTTTTAAAAATTCTGGTTAAGCAAAAGTTATGGAGCAAATACCGTTTTATTGTACCCGTTTACTTTTTAATTTGGGCAAACTTACACGGGGGATTTTTTTCCGGATTAATTGTTTTTTTCTTATTTATAGTCATCCGCGCATACAGAGAAAAAAAGATACCGCTAGCCGATTTGGCTACGTTTCTAATATCAATTGTCGCCACCTTAGTAAATCCATACGGGATTTCGTTGTGGAGAGAGATATGGTCTTCAGTTTCCGATTCCAAGCTACGTTTTACTATCAATGAATGGATGCCCGCGCTAACTATGCTTCATTTACCTACAATGGTTGCGGCAACCTTTTCCGGTGTTTTTATCTGGAAACAAAGACACCATTTTAAGAATGAGCAGCTAATATTGTATTTTTTCTTTTTAATTCAAGCTATCTTATCCAGAAGGCATTTGCCTATATGGATAATAATTTCTCTTGCGATGACAACGCATGCGATTTTTATGTTTTATAAGCAAATTGCAAATACAAAAGACTCAATTCAAAGATTCAATATTGCTTATAAGTGGGCATGGTTGGGAATAACCGGGATAATATTTTTTCAGTTAATTTTCGATTATTCTGAGGGGGTAACGCTGATGGAGAAAAATTATTATCCTACAAAGGCCGTCAATTATATAAGTGTTAATTTACCTAAGGGCGAGATATTTTCGGATTACGGTTGGGGAGGGTATCTGATTTGGAAGATGCCTCAAAAAAAGGTTTTTATCGACGGCAGAATGCCTTCATGGAGGTGGAAAGCTCCGGCTTCGGAAACCGACTCGGCAATGGACGATTATGGAAAAATTCTTTCCGGAAAGTTAGCCTACAAAGAAGTTTTTGATAAATATAATATAGATACAGTGCTTTGGAGCAAGCCTTCTGAAGAATCGTTTATTGATAAATATATCAGTAAAACCGAAGATTTTCTAACTAAATTCGGCTGGGAAAAAAAGGATTTTAATTTATTCGGAAAGCTCGAAAAAGACGGCTGGGAAAAAAAATATCAGGATGAAACAGCAGTCATTTACGTAAAATAATATTTTAAAAACCCGCCCAGGCTCCATAAATAACCGGAATTATTGAGATTTTTAAACCTACTAAAAGTATGACCAGTGTTAGCATGTGCAATAGAGAAAGCAATGTAAAATTAATTTTTGAAGTAGGATTTTTTGATTCTAATAAATAGAGCTTATCCATTATATAAAAAATAACAAATATTAAAGGTATGTATAAAGATAGTATAAAACGCGGCCCTCCACCTATCGCTTCATAAAAAAATATTGCCATCGCATTTAGCGAAAAATACACAAATAAAAAAACTACAACAGATAAATTTTCCTTTAGCATTTTTATAAGGTTTTTTTTATTCAAACTACTGCTGCTAATAAAAATGTAAGGCATGAAAATAAGGTAAAAAAGCATAATCAAGGAGGGTAAGGCAGCATAAGTACTAAAAAGAAGGAAAAAATCAAAACCTGCCCCGTAAATTGTCCTTGAAATGATTTGATTTAAATCGTGACCTTGTAAATATTTAGTCAGGCTTGGAAGCTCATCTTTTGCCTGCAATAAAATTATTTTATCGGGATTGTTGGTTTTAGTGTCTTTTGTCGCTTCATTAAACGAGTCGTACCACATGTAAACCTCGCTGACATAATTAAAAAAATATTTGCCATAGAGTTTTTTATTTTGAATTAAATATGGAGAGAGAACGGTTATAAAAACTAAAAGCGTTATTACAAAGGAACAGACATAATTATTAACAACCTTTCCATTTTTTGTAGAGTCCTTGGGTTTCGGGGTTGAAAATTTAAATAGGTAAACTATTGCCAAGAAGGAAAGATATACCACAAAAATGCTAAATCCGAGGAACATAGACGCTTTGGTAAGATAAGCTATGGCCGCAAATACCCCGCTAGCTAAAGCATTTCTTATCCCGGGGTTTTTAATAGTCTTAATGAAAAAAATAAATGCAATAAAACTCAGAGTGTAATAGAGCAGTTCCGGTTGGAGATATGCTGCCTTGGGTAGAAATAACGCAAGCCCAGTTATTAAGATGAATACGATATTTGAGAATTGTGTGAGGTATTTACTGGTAGCAAAATAGATTACGAAAATCAGAAATAAAGATAAAATAATGTTTATTAACTTACCTTGATTGAAAAGTTGATCGTCCGATATTTTATTTTGATAAAAAACGGCCTGTAAGGCGCTGTAAAGAGGAGTTCTTACTCTATCCCCCAAGTACCTGAAATTCTCTTCGCGCATTCTTTTTATTATTTTAATCTGAACGCGCTGGTCGCCCGGGTCGCTACCGTCATCAGAAGTAAAACGAGTATTAACTAATAGTGAGTGTTGAATTGCCAAGTAAAAGTATACGGCCGTAATAAATATTACGGCAGTAATTATAATCAATTTTTTAAGCATAGATATTAACCATCATACAAAATTATATATGTTTGTGAACTTAAGATATAATTGAGTTCAAATGACTGATCAGGTTGAAGAAATTAAAGCAAAGACAGACATAGTCTCTGTAATAGGTGAATATATAACATTAAAAAAAGCGGGGAAAAATTATAAAGCGCTTTGTCCGTTCCACAGTGAAAAAACGCCCTCTTTCGTGGTTTCTCCGGAGATTCAGTATTTCAAGTGTTTCGGGTGCAATGAGAGCGGGGATGTGATTGCATTTTTACAAAAATACGAGGGAATGGATTTTTATGAGGCTTTGAAATATTTAGCAGATAGAGCGGGAATTATACTGCAAAAATCAAGTTTCGGTGAGAAGAGTTTCAAGGAAAAGCTTTATCAAATTAATAAGTTTGCTCAGCAATTTTATCACTACATACTTCTCAGTCACTCTTCGGGGCAAAAAGCTTTGTCCTATCTAAAAAATCGGGGGATTGGCTTAAACACAATAAAGATTTTCCAGTTAGGTTATTCTCCGGATATAGCATTCGCCATAAAGAAATTCATAGTTGAACGGAAAAAGGTCCAACTAGCCGACTTGGAAAAGGTGGGCCTTATATATTTTAAAGATGGTAGACCGTTTGACAGATTTCATGGAAGAATAATTTTTCCCTTGATGGATCATCGGGATAATACAGTCGGTTTTGCTGGTAGAATCCTGCCCGATAAAGAAAAATTAGATTTAGCCAAGTATATTAACAACCCCGAAACGGAAATATATCACAAGTCAAAAATTCTATATGGTTTAAATTTGACAAAGAAAGATATTAAAAAGGCGGGGTCGGTTATGGTGGTGGAAGGTGAGCTTGACATGATTTCTTCTTGGCAGATTGGCATAAAAAATGTGGTTGCTATCAAGGGTTCTGCCTTAACACAAGAGCAGGTTAAACTTCTGTCACGATATACAAATGAGATGGTGTTGGCGCTCGATGCAGATATTGCGGGAGATGCGGCCGCACAAAGGGGAATTCAAATTGCCGAGAAGGAAGGTTTTGATGTCAAGGTGGCCAAGATTGGATATAAAGATCCTGACGAAGCCGCAAGAGAAAATCCTGAGGAGTTTAAAAAAGCGGTAAATAGCGCCTTGAGTGTTTGGGACTATATTATTAATTACATTTTTGACAAAAATAAAGGCACAACGGGACAAAACAAAGCAAAAATAAGCCGTCAGGTCGTTCCTATCTTAGCTTCGATCGGCGACAAAATTGTCCAGGCTCATTACGCTAATCTGGTTGCCAAACGACTGGGAGTTAGTGTTGAAGCGGTCTCGAGTGAAATTGTGTCAAAAGGATCTAAGGAAGCAGTAAAAACCGGAGATTTAATTCTTGCAAACCAAGCAGACAAAAAGGACAGGAGAACGATTCTTGAGGAGAGACTTCTAAGTGTTGCATTTAGAGTTAATCCTAAACTAATACTGAAAAAAGAAGTTTCAAAATTATTTACAACCCCATTTTCCAAGCGAATTGTTAGCGAGTTAAAGAACTTCTTTGCGCTGGATAAGGAATTTGACCCATCACTTTTTGCAGCAAAACTTCCCCGGGAACTTTTGGAAGGATTTACAAGCTTGATTTTAAAAGAAATTGACGGGTTAGATGATAAATTGGAAAACAATAAATATGCTTTGAATAATAATGCGCTTTATAAAAAAGAGATGGGGATTTTGGTAAAAGAGCTTGAACTGTCGGACATTAAAGTAAAACTTGAAAATCTTGGAATCAAGATAAAAGAGTTAGAAAAAAATAAAGATACGGATAATCTTATAAAAACGGAGAAAGAATTCAGAGAGATGTCAAAAAAGCTTTCCGAACTTGAAGAAACCGACTTTAAAGGTATAATTCTGTAAGATAGGCAAAAGGCGAGAGGTAAAGGGTTATTTTTTTACCTTTCACCGTTAACCTTTCACCTGATAAATATGACCAGAAAAGATGTTGCCGGATTAATTAAAAGAGGGAGAGATCAGGGTTTTTTAACCCAAGACGATATATTGGAGGTGTTTCCCGACGCCGAGGATCGACTTTCTGAGTTGGATGAGCTTTATGAAAAATTGCTCGCCGAAGGAATTGATGTTTTTGAGTCGGTTGCGACAGAAGAAGTAGAAAGTGATGAAAAAGCAAAAGAAAAACTCGAAAGAGAGATCGAGATTCTTTCCAAATTGGGGGGAGCGGAATCAACCGATCCGGTAAGACAATACTTAAGGGAAATTGGAAAAGTGCCCCTTTTGGTTGCGGAGGAGGAAGTTGAGCTCGCAAAACGTTATGAAAAACAGGAAAAGTGGGCTAAAGATAAATTGACGGAGTCAAATCTCAGGCTTGTTGTATCGATTGCCAAAAAGTATATCGGGCGGGGACTTTCACTTTTGGATCTTATTCAAGAAGGAAACCAGGGGCTTATCAGGGCAGTTGAAAAATACGACTGGAGAAAGGGTTATAAGTTTTCGACTTATGCCACATGGTGGATAAGACAGGCCATAACCCGCGCGATTGCCGACCAGGCGAGGACTATAAGAATTCCTGTTCATATGGTTGAGACCATTAATAAGCTTTACAGGATTAGCCGAAGATTAATGCAGGAGCTTGGCCGCGAGCCGGTTCCCGAAGAAATTGCCGAAGAGGCGGAGCTGGAACCCGACAGAGTAAGAGAAATATTTAAGATTGCCCAGGAAGTAACGTCGTTGGAAGCGCCCGTTGGTGAAGACCAAGAGAGTTTTTTGGGAGATTTCATTCCTGATGAGTCTCAACTGTCTCCCGTTGACCAGGCTTCTAAACAGCTTTTGAAAGACCACCTTGACGAAGTTTTGGCAACACTATCCGACAGAGAAGCAAGGGTATTAAAGCTCCGTTTCGGTTTAGAGGGTAATAAACAAATGACACTGGAAGAAGTCGGCAAAGTTTTCGGCGTTACGAGAGAGCGTATTCGTCAGATTGAAGCAAAAGCATTAAGGAAGCTTAAGCATCCTTCGCGAAGGAAAAAATTACAAGATTATCTCGAGTAAAGTAAGCAAGCCACGTTTGACGCGGAAACTCCAGGACTACTTAGAGTAACTTGAACTACTTGAGCCTTCTTTGCTAGACTGAGAAAGGACCCCGCACCAAATTAACATCTGATTTTTAAAATATGATACTCAAATATATTAATAAATAGACTTTTCAATGAATAGTTGGATTGAATTGAAAGTATAATCAAAATCAGTGAAATATTTTATGTTAAATTGGTGCGGGGAGGAGGTGAGTATAAATGGTTTTATCAAAATTAGCTGAAGAAGTTAGTGGTACGATTGTCGCGACAATTAAGGGTGCTGATGACGTACTTTCCGCATTAAGGGGCGCAGTTAAAAATCAAGTTGTGGGTGTAATGAAAGATGTTGGTGGAATGGCAACCAGCGGAATGGATGCTTTAGTAGATGTTGTTACAGGAGCAGTTTCGGGCGCGAGTCAAGTGGGCGCTTCGGTTACGGAAGCAGTCAAGGGTGCAGTAAGCTCTTCTCTTGCGGGGGTTGCTGAGGTAGGCGGAGACGTTATCTCAGCGGCAGAAAAAGCAGCCGGTGCTGCAGTTTCTGCGGTATTCGATTTGAGCGGGGATGTGGCTGGTGCCGCAGTTTCTGCGGTTGAAGGAGCGATTGAAGCTGCAGGAAGCGTTGGTGCAAACACGACAGATGCTGCAGCAGGAGCTTTAAGGGGAGTTATTAAAGCAGCAGACGCAGTAGGTACTGAGGTTGGTAGCTCTGTGAGAAATGCTTTGATGGCTGCGGCCAGTCTTCCTCGCGATGTCGTCGAAAAAGTTGTTAAGGGTAGTAACGCTTAAACAATAATTGAAATGTTGGAAACCATAACTTTAGGTGGGGGTTGTTTTTGGTGTACTGAGGCTGTTTTTAAAAGGCTAAAAGGGGTAGAAAGAGTAGAATCAGGTTACTCCGGAGGTAAAAACGAGCTTCCGAGCTATGAACAGGTTTCAAGTGGTATTACTGGGCATGCGGAGGTAGTAGAAATTTCTTTTGATCCGAAGGCTATTTCTTTAAGAGAAATCCTTGAAGTGTTTTTTAAAACCCACGATCCAACCACTTTGAATAAGCAGGGAGCAGATGTTGGGACTCAGTACCGCTCAGTAATTTTTTACCGGGACCCGAATCAAAAGAAGATCGCAGAGCAAACAAAAAAAGAGGTAGAAAAGTCAGAAATCTATTCTAATAAACCAGTAACTGAAATTACGGCATTTACTAAATTTTACAAAGCTGAAGGATATCATCAAGATTATTATGAAAAAAATAAAAATGCTGCCTACTGCAAACTTGTGATAGATCCAAAGATTCAAAAGCTCTATGACGTCCTCCCCGCGCTAACAGTGCGGGGTTTCCTCTAAAGGAGGACGGCATATCAGAACTCAATTCATCCCCGATTTAATCGGGGTTTTCTTGAGATCTGCTATAAAGATTTTGGGCGGATGACTAAAAGTTAATAAAGTCTCAAACTATTTGCGCATATAGTCGAGTGCGATAGCAACTCCTGCGACGATTACTCCAAATGTTAGATTTTGTAAACCCGGAAATAATGAGACTAAAATGATTCCAAGTCCCAAACCAAAAAGTGTGTGCATCAAAGCATGAGGCGTTAAACACTCTTTTAATTTTTTATCCATATTATTTCACCCCCTTTCATTTAAGATAGCGCTTATTAGGTGAGTATTCAATATTTCCGCCACCCCAAAAATTAAAGCCTTTTTCCACACCTGATGTTTAATGTGCATATATAATGACTACATATGGAAGAAAAAAGAAAAAATGTTCATATATATCTTTCCTTGATTGTTATTGCCTTGTCGATTGTAAGTATCATACTTGCTAAACCAAAAACTCCGACATTATCATACGGCGCAAACGTTTCCTTCAAATGGAATTCGCAGACTGGTTTGCAGAGTACGCCAACACCAACCGTTTTTGATCCTTTTCCCTATAGTCCGCCGAAAATTCCCGTTTCGCGGGCATACAGGATAATGCTTGTCGGAGACTCGATGGTAGACGCACTAGGACTCAATGCTAATTTGCTCAGGCAGCATCTAATTGAATATTATCCGGAACATGAATTTGTCAATTACAATTACGGATTTGGAGCAACGAGTATCGAGACTCTTCCCGAAAGACTGGAAAATCAAACTCTGTATAATGGCGCAAGTTTCCCCGCGATATTGTCTCAGGGATTTGATCTTATTATCATTGAGTCTTTTGCATATAACCCCTTATCTCAAAATGAAGTTGGACAAGGATTGGAAAAACATAAAAAGATTCTCGACGACAGTATAAGACAAATTATAAAGGCGAGGCCCGAGTCGGTTGTTGCAATTATGGTAACGATTGCACCCAGCAAAACCCATTTTGCAAAAGGAGTTTACGAATTATCTCCTAAAGAACGAACCAGATGGGCAGAGGAGAGGATCGCCTATATCGAAAGCACGGTTGCGTATGCAAAAGAAAATAATATTCCTTTAATTAATGTTTATGAAAAATCGTTAAATTCCGATGGGAGTGGAAATTTAATTTATATCAATCCCGACGATTATATTCATCCTTCGGTTGAAGGAATTGATCTGATAAGCAAAACCATTGCGGAATTTATTTATACTAAGAAAATATTTCCAGAGTAAATTTACGTATGAAATTAAATTTGCGATATTCGTTCGGTGTTCCTTACCTAATACGAATTTGAACTTATTAATTATCTTTTATTCCTAGAATCTCTTTTAGTCCTTCCGTTAACTGTTGGGGAGAATGGTATGCTCGGATTTTTACCAGAGGCACTCCGTATTTTAGGCAAAGATTTTCAACATAAACATCTATTCCGCATTCATAGGTGTCTATGGACATTCCCACACCGTCGGGTCTATACTGTCTCATTTCAGGGAGTAAAATAACGCCCTTTGGAGGATTGGGATTTGATTTTCCCTCAATAATATCTACTCCGTCATTGTAGTCTAAAAAAGCTTGTTCTATTAAAGCGGCGTTACGGAGTACTTCAAGCTCGGGATAAGTAACCCCTCGTACCTCGAGGTATGCTTGAAAACCCTCTGCCAGCTCAAAAACCCCACTTAATCTTGATCCAAGAACAAGGACTCTATTGCTTGTCAGGACTGGCGGGATATCTTTTCCTTCGACTAAAGATTTTTCATTTTCGTTCACGGCGCGAAGAATTTATCAAAAATGATAGATAAAGTCAATTATTGTGCTACCGAGCCTGACTCGGTAAGCAAAGCTTGGTACCGCTTTGGGTTGTGAGTAAAACCATAGCGGATTTTATTTACCAAAACAAAATCTTTCCGGAGTAAACTTGCAAACTGCGAATAATTTGATTTACGGGGTAACTGCGTTAGCTGCGTTAATCCTGCCAGCTGACCAGTATGTACCGGTCCCAGCAATATCGTCAGCGGTTGATTCAAGACGAGCCCTCACTGCCGAAGCCGAAGTCCCATGTGGAGTTGACCAAATTAGAGCAACAACAGCAGATGTCATTGGAGTAGACATGGATGTTCCAGAACCAAAATCATAACCAGGCAATTTATTTATTTTATAAGGGTGGTTAGGAAAAGTTGAAAAGATGTTCTCGCCGGGCGCTGCAACATCAACCCACCTGGCCCCGTAACTTGAGAACGAGGCTTTTTGGTCTTTGTTATTGGTAGCGGCCACGGCAATCACGTTAGTATAAGCAGCTGGGTAGGTTTTAGATGGATTAGCCGAATTGCCCGCTGCTGCGACGACCACAACACCTTTATTATTCCAGGCATAATTCACGGCTTTTTCTAACGTCTTTGAACCCGAAGATCCGCCCAAGCTGAGATTAATAACCTTTGCGCCATTATCGGCAGCCCAAGTAATCCCGCTTGCAATCCAGGAATAAGCCCCCGAACCGCTGTCATTTAAAACTTTTCCATTCATCAGTTGGCAATTGGGACAAGTACCAGCTATACCTTTACCATTATTTGTGATTGCGGCCACAATTCCTCCGACATGTGTTCCGTGTCCGTATAAGTCGTCAATTGTGGGTGAGGTGGTGAAATTTTTCTGATCGGCTACTTTATCGACAATTTTTACCGATAAATCCTCGTGGTCCTGGTCAATGCCTGTATCTAGAATTGCAACTTTTATTCCACCTTGAGTGACCTCCCAAGCAGTTGGCCCGTTGATATCAGCATCAAACACTCCGGAGACACCTTTAATATTCTGCCCAGTATTTTCCAATCCCCACTGATTAGCAGTAAAATAGGTATCATTTGGGCTGAAAAATGCCTCGGCTAGATAATCTAATTCGGCATACTCTACGTGAGGATTTTTTGATAATGCTACAACAAGTTTTTCTTCTGCCTTATCAGGTACTTGCAACACTAAAACATCGAGAGCGTCAATTTTACCGACAACTTGCGCACGATTATTCTTAAGTAAATTATCTTTTTCCCCTTCAGTTACTCCATCCTTAAACTTAATAAGGACTCGGCTGGGCACATGGCCATTGTCCTCTTGAGCTTTCGCCAAAGGAGAAAAAAGATTAAAAAGACTTAAAAGGATAATTGACAGCAAGGTAACTGAGAAGATAAATGATTTTTTCATCTTAAAAATTTAGTATACAGGAAGAGTGCAAGTGATGGAAGGAAAAGCAATTGCACTGAGTGAAGCTTAGCGAACCGAAGTGTCCTGCTTAATAAACAACGTTCGAACTTATTTTTCTAACTTATAACCTAGTTTTTCAAGAAAACTAGCCTGATACGGAATTGTATTTTTAGGAATGACTCTAAAATAATCTTTGTTTACAATGCTGGGAATTTTTACTTTAACAGGATGATGAAGAATGTGACCTCTCGGATCTCCATTTAGAGTTTCAAACAATCCCAACCTTTTTGTTTGCTTAGGATTTATTACCAAATTTAATTCATCTTTAGCCAATCTAATGATGCAGTCATTAATTGACTCATCCTTAAGTAGAAAACCCCCGGGTAGGTGCCACATACCGGTAAACGGCTCTTTGTCTCTTTTCAATAATAATAGTTCGCTTTTCTGGTTTTCAAACAATAACTCTATAGCCAATCGTGGTGCTAACTTAAAACTTTTCAGAAAATCCTCGCGTGATAATTTTTGTGGCATCTGTTTAGTATACCAATTCAATCTTCTAACTCGGAACATTAAGAAACGAAGCCAAAAATCTCGTGCTCTCCAGCTCCGAGATTCTTAGACCTTATGGCTTCTAACATAATTAAAGCCTTTGAAGATGTTGTTTAGCCGAAATTAGTGAGGGTGAGGTTCGAACCTAAATCTGCGAAAATTTCTATCTTTTTTCAGGTGATCCGTTCTCACGTTTAAACTTAGCTGTCTCTTGTAAAATTAGACCCTTAGCGAGCCACGGAACGCCCTAACGCCATAGTAAGAGGGCGCACTGTTATGATACACGAAGACATTATCGTAGCGGCGATCAGCAAATAGGGCGCCGCCGAGTTTTCTAATACTGATAGGTGTTTTCACCCAGCTCGACGTTTTCGTATCGAAATCTCCAAGTTTCTGCAACTCTCGATACTCCTTTTCCGTTAAAAGCTCGATGCCCATGGCAGCTGCCATATCAATAGCGTTATTTTTTGGTTTATGTTCTTTCCTTGACTCCAGCGCTTGGCGGTCGTAACAAACATTTCTACGGCCTTTAGGACTTTCCGCTGAACAGTCATAAAAAATGTATTCGCCCGTCTTTTTATCATTACCAACAACATCCGGTTCACCGCCAGTTCTTTCCATTTCTGAAAGTGACCACAGTTTTTCTCCGCCAGCTGGCGGATCCAACTTTGCTTGTACTTTAGCCCATTCAAGGCCTTTGTGGCGGTTCATGTTTTTCTCAAAACGGGTTTTCAATGCTCTGAGTAGTTCTTTACGCTGCCTGCCCCGTAGGGAAACTTCGTTTCTCCTTCGGGGTTCTGATGACAACTCCTTTTTAATCAAACTCTGAGATCCCGATTTAATCGGGAGAACAGAGGAGTGAATATACTTCTTCGATAGAACACCTCGCAGTGAACTGCGAGGAAGTTTATTGCTATTAATGTTGTTCATACCTTATATTATATTACCTTATACAATTTCTTTTTCTTCTTTGGCTTTGGCTCCCCCGGTAAGAACTTTGATTACGAAGACCTTGGCCGAGGTTCGCAAATTTTACTACATAAAATTTGCTCCCCGCACCTTACGACAGTATACAACCAAGTTTTGAGGCTATCATCAAGGTCTTTGAGAACGTCAGTTACTCGGAGAACTA
>Ga0209751_10001810_pt1 | contig 21700 bp, 30 predicted proteins | sample RifCSP13_1_FD_184019 | JGI IMG/M metagenome (GOLD analysis project Ga0209751, IMG submission 184019) | Soil microbial communities from Rifle, Colorado - Rifle CSP2_sed 13_1 (SPAdes) (version 2) | ecosystem: Environmental > Terrestrial > Deep subsurface > Rock core/Sediment | place: Rifle... | reverse complement strand
CGGGCTAGGGCGGGGGAAAAACAAGGGCCCCCGCTCCTGCCCGCTCCTCCCCCCGTGGGCCAAACATTTTTTTGAAGTGCAAGTACAGGGGGTGGGGGAAGTGCAAGTACAGGGGTTGGGGAAGTGCAAAACCAAACCATCACCATCACCTAAGGAGACCCATCATGCACAGCTACATCAACGGTCAGACCACAACTCTCAAGTTTGACGGCCAGGATTTCCACTCCGTCCCGCTCGCGCCGGACGAGGTGCAGGTCTACACCAAGCAAGACGCCGAGCTGCAATACCTCCGCGCCGTCGCACCCGACATCGCGCGCAAAGTCGAGGCCTGCGCCCGCCGTTGGCCCCAACTCGCCGACCGCGCCCGCCGCGCCGGCCTGATCGTCGCCGCCCAGGGCGTCGAGGCCCACACTGGCACGTCACCCGCCGGCGTCCGCTACTTCGCCCGGGTCCGCGGCCGCGGCGAAGCGCACAGCGGCCAGGACTGGTACCAAGTCGGCCAGGGCGTCGGCAGCCGCTTCGTGTGCGAGTGCCGCGACTGGCAGGACCACCGCGCCCCGCTCGCCGAGACCGTCCCTGGCGAAGTGCAGCGGTTTTGCAAGCACATTCTCGCCGCCCTGCTGGTGGAAAGTTCCCACAGTTCCCCCAGTTCCCAGGATTAAAAAAAACCCGCCGGTGAGTGAGGGGGAGCACCCACCGGCGGGGAAGCGGCCCGCCCCGCAGGGCGAGCCTAACCGACTTCACTACCATTCTATCACACGGAGAAAAGCTCATGACAACCGCCTATGCAGTTTACAAGTTCTACCTCAAGCCCGCAGACCTGCACGGCCAGCCGCAGGCCGTCACCGTCGAGGCCGCCACCGTCGAGGACGTGTTCAACCCGCGCATCAAACGCAACGAACAGCGCATCGTCCTTCGCTTCGCCAACCGCCACAAGCTCCTCGCCTGCAACAAGACCCAGGCCGAGGCCATGATCGCCATCGCCGGCACCGACGAGATAGAGAAGTGGGTCGGCCAGGCCATCACCATCACGCCCGCCCGGACCCCGAAAGGCCAGGACACCATTACCATTACCATCGGCCAGCCCAAGCCCGCCAACGGCAACGGCAAAGCCAAGCCCGCTCCCGTCATGGTCAAGCCCAACGGCAGCAGCAAGCAGGCTGAGCCTGTCGAAGCCCGGCCCGCCCCCGTCGCCCAGGCCGACCCCATCGCCGAGGCCCAGCCCGAGCACCTGGCTGCTGACACCGCCAACGGCCAGGCAGCCACCATCGCCGCACTCTTCGACGAGAAGCCCTGGTAATCACCCCAAGCCCTCCCCCCTCTCCCAGCGGGAGAGGGGCCGGGGGTGAGGGAGAAAGGAACTCGACTCACGTTATTCTGACCGAACCTGTGCTACACTAATCAACATCAGCCGAACTACCACACACCTTCTGGAGGACACCATGAACGACAACGACATCGTCATCATCGACGCCATCCCCGCGTTCGCCGACGTATTCAGCGGTGCCACGCCTCGCCCAACTTCCCACAATCCCGCTGATCCCACTCAGCGCGCTTGGTGGCATTGGGCAGTAAAAACACACGCCGGCCGCCGGGCACTAAAAATGATAGGCTGCGACATAGACGTCGAGCAGCCCTGGAACATGGGGGCAGGCCACTGGCGTACCCAGCCCTGGGACAATCCCGGGGTGGAAAACCCACATTACCCGGAGGTCGCCATGATCCGCGACATTCTAGGTGAGCCTGGAGCAGGAACATTCTACGCGGAGATCGCAGAGCCAACCTACGAACAGCCACTCATCCGGCACCGGCGCCAAACCCTGATTGCGATCAATCAGGACGGCACACGCGCAGCAGTCTGGACGCTGCGCCACTGGCAAACATACAGGGACTAGCCACCCCTCGCCGCCAACCTCAGCCCCTCGCCGCCGCAGCGAGGGGCTTTTTATTTCGTGTAGCCTTAACACTCCCCGTGCGGGACGGGTGGCCGCGTCCTTGCAGGCCGCCCTCCACCCGCCCGCGCTCCGACCGGGTTAGCCTGGTCTGCCGTGCAAACTCCCAGCACCCAGGCCCACCGGCTTGACCCTTCCACGCACAGGCCCCGAGGCGTCCCCGCCCGCGCCCGCGTCCTTGCAGGCCGCCCTGCGCGTGCTCCTGGACAAGGCGGCGCAGCACCCATCCAGTCCCACAGGCCGGGCGCAACCGCTCCGGCGACAAGTGCCTGCCTCCGCGCGCCCGGCCTTAACTCTTGGCAGCCAGGTCAGAGGCATCCACGGTCTCAGCCACGGCCCAGGGGCCGGGCGCAACCGCTCCGGCGACAAGTGCTTGCCTCCGCGCGCCCGGCCTTAACCTCGGCGGCCCAGGGCGAGGCAGCACAGTCAGACTCTCCACTCCACTGACCCGATTAGCCCAGGCGGATCGCGCGCTCCGGCAATAAGCCACCGTTCGGATTACCCCAGGACCGTCAGCGGTCGCACCTCCCGAAGGGCCACGCGCGCGCGCACCCCCTCAAGTTCCCCCCTAGTTCCCCAAGTTCCCGCTCCAACCAAACTTGACAACCCCCACCTATAGGACTATCTTATCCATCAGCCGCCACCCATAAGGCTTACTTATGGTGAGCGACAGCCGAACCATGGAACGCCCTGCCGCCCTCATCCTGCTCCTCCTCACACTCGCCGCCACACTCGGCTACCTGCTCCTCTTCCGAGCCGCCCGACGCCTGGCCGTGACGAATGCCTAAGGGCATCCCCAAATCCGGCCACCGCCGCCGCCGTGGAGGGCAGCCCGGCAACGCCAACGCCGTCCAACACGGCTACTACCGCGCCGCCAAGATCGAAAGCATCGGCGACATCCTCGCCGACATGCAGCGCAAGCAAGAACTCCTATCCGGCTTCGTCGAGAAAGCCATGACCGAGGAAAACACCGAGGACATCCTGCGCCTGCTCCAACTCTACGGCCAGAACGCCTCCCGCCTGGGCCGACTGCTGCGCGATCAGCGGGCGCTGAGCGGCGAGGCGGTCAACGGCCTGGCTGAAGCGTTTGCCAAAGCGCTCGACGAACTCTCCACCACGTGGGGCGTCGAACTATGAATATGAAGGGCGAGACCAAACTCAAGCGCGCCATCCGCCGCCTGCACACCGCCATCGTGCCGCTGGGCACTCCCCTCCGCGACGTCGATCCCCCCGACGCCTGGGCGCATCACCTCGACGATCGCCTGCGCCTGGTCGAGCAAAAGATCGCCGACCAGAACCGGCTGCTACTCATCGCCTTCATCTCGATGATCGCCGACCTCGCCTACCGATTGCTGGCCCCATGAATGCAGTCCCTTCACGAATTTGCCAAACTCTGGCTGAGCGACATGCGGCTCTTCAGCCGCCTGGTCATCCGCCGCCCGCTGCGTCGCTACCAATTGGAGATTGCCCAGGCGATCATTACCTCGGTGCTGCACCGGCAGGGGCTGACGTTTGCGGTGATGCTGCCCCGGCAATCCGGCAAGAACGAAACCCAGGCCCAGATCGAGGCTTATCTGCTCAACCTTTATCAAAGAGTCGGCGGCCAGATCGTCAAGGCCAGCCCCACCTTCAAGCCGCAGACGCAGAACTCCATCCGCCGCTTGCAGCAGGCGCTCGACAATGATTGGAACAGGCAGGCCGCCGCGACCGAAAGCGGCTACATCGTCAAGCTCGGACGCGCCCGCGCCCTCTTCTTCAGCGCCGAGCCGACGGCCAACGTTGTGGGCGCGACGGCTAACCTCCTCCTGGAATGCGACGAAGCGCAAGACGTCGCAGTCGAAAAATGGCAAAAAGACTTTGTTCCCATGGCGGCGAGCACCAACGCGACGCGCGTCCTGTGGGGCACGGCCTGGACTTCTGACACGCTGCTGGCGCGCACTATCGCGGAGCTTCGCCGGCAGGAAGCGCAGGACGGGATAAAGCGCGTGTTCACCATCACCCCTGACCAGGTCGCCGACGAACAACCCGCCTACGGCAAATTCCTTGCCGACCAGGTCGCGCGCCTGGGCCGTCAGCATCCGCTCGTCAAGACGCAGTATTATCTCGAAGAGATTGACGGCAGCGGCGGCCTCTTCCCGCCCGAGCGCCAGGCCCTCATGCTCGGCGCCCACGCCCGCGAAGCCGACGGCCCATCCCCGCTCTGGGCCGGGGCCCTGTATTGTTTCTGTATCGACGTCGCCGGCGGCGACGAAGGGGCGACCGGCTGGCAGGCCCTCGTGGAACGCGCTTCCCCAAGCGCGCGCCGCGACTCCACCGCCCTCACCGTCTTCCGCATTGACCTGTCCAGCCTGGCCGATCTGCGCGCCCCCATCTATCGCGTCGTAAGACGCTATGTATGGACCGACGTCCCGCTCGCCAACCTGTACGGCCAGATCAAGAACCTGGCCGAGCTGTGGCGCGCGCGGCACGTCGTCATCGATGCAACCGGCATCGGCGCGGGGTTAGCCTCGTTTCTCCTTCGTGCGCTGCCCCGCGTCGATGCGGTCTTACCGTTTGTCTTCACCCAGGCCAGCAAGAGCAAGCTGGCCTGGGACTTCCTCACCATCCTGGACGCCGGCCGCTTCCTCGACCACGCCGACGACGACCCGCGTAGCCAGGGCATCCCCATGCCCGGCACTGAGGACGACCTGCGCCGACTCTTCCGCCGCCAGCTCGCCGCTTGCGAATACGAGATCCTGTCCGGCCCCGGGCAGGTGATCCGCTGGGGTGTACCCGACGGCAAGAAGGATAGCGAGGGCGAGATCCACGACGACCTGCTCACCTCGGCCATGCTGTGCGCCCAGCTCGACGGCCTGGCCTGGTCCATCGCCCAACCCGCCACCCTTATCCCCGGCCGCGATCCGCTCGACCAGATGGACAAGAAGGATTATTGATGGCAACCCGCGTCCAGCTGCGCAGACCACCAGCGCGCCGTAAGCCTAAGCCCAACGGCAACGGCCATCACAAAGCGCCCCGCCTGACGGCGGCGATGAAAAAAGAAATCGCCCGCCAGGTCGCGCTGGCTACACCGCGCGAGACCGACGATACTTTTGTGTTGGGCGCCCGTCGCATGACCGGCGGCGACTGGCGCGATCGCTGGGACTACAAGCGCGATGAGATCCTCCGCGACGCGCTCTTAGCGTGGAGAGATAACCCATTAGCCAGGCGCATCGTCGGCCTCACCACCCAATACGTCGTCGGCGGCGGTATCCAGCCGCAATGCAAGCACGCGGCGACCAACAAGTTTCTCAACGACTTCTGGGAGCACCGGCTCAATCGCATGCAGACGCGGCTGATGGAATGGTGCGACGAGATGACCCGCTCGGGCAACCTCTTCGTGCTCGTCAGCACCGACCGCTCCGGCATGTCCTACGTCCGCGCCGTCCCCGCCGCCGACATCCAGCAGATTGACCACGTCGCCAACGACGTCGAACAGCCCACGCAGTTTCACCCGCTGGCCACCACCGAGAACCCCGATCCGCAGCCCTGGGCCGCCTATGACGCCGTGACGGACGGCTACACCGATGATGGGCAGTGGCCGACGGTGATGCTGCACTACGCGGTGAACAGGCCGGTCGGCGCGCAGTGGGGCGAGTCCGACCTGACGCCGATCCTGCGCTGGCTGGCGCGGTACAACACCTGGCTCGAAGACCGGGTCCGGCTCAACCGCTTCCGCAACACTTTCATCTGGGACGTGGCCGGCACTTTCCCTAACCCCGAAGCCCGCACCGCACGCGAGCGCGAACTCAACGCCAACCCGCCCAACCCTGGCACGATCCTGGTGCACGACGTGTCCGAGACCTGGGAGGCGAAGCTCCCGCGCCTCGAAGCCCAAGACGTCAGCGCCGACGGCATCGCCATCAAGAAGATGCTGGCCGCCGGAGCGGGCGTGCCGATGCACTTCCTCGCCGAACCCGAAGGCTCGACCCGCACCACGGCCGAGGCCTCCGGCGGCCCGACTTACCGGCACTACGAGCAGCGCCAGATTTATTTTTTGTGGATGCTACGTGACTTGCTCACCGTCGTCCGCCGACGCGCCGCCGCCGTCCGCTCCGGACTCAGCACCCGCGCCGACATCACCGCCCGCGGCCCCGACATCAGCGCTCGCGACAACGCCGCCCTCGCCAACGCCGCCGCCGCCATGATCGACGCCCTCCTCCTGCTCCGCGACCGCCAACTCATCGACGACGCCGAGCTCCTCCGCCTCGCCTACTACTTCGCCGGCGAAGTCATCGACGTCGAAGAAATGCTCGCCCGCGCCAAGACCGCCCCACCGTCCGCGCGCGTTGAGCCGGCTGACGGTTCGACTGATCGCTCACCGGTCGAAGCCCAACCCCCTGCTCCGGATGAGGAGACCGCCTTGACCACTGCCCACACTGCGCTCACCCAAGTTCCTTCAGTTCCCCCAGTTCCTTCAACTGAAGAGAAGCACTTCACCATCGTGCTGAATCCCCCGGCCCCACAGTACATCCCGCCGCCGGTCGTCATCGTCAACCCCCTGCCCCCCGAGGTTGTCGTCCAGGCCTCGCCGGTGCTGGTGCCGGCACCCGTGATCGAGGTGAAGGTGCCGCAGCAGAACCTGCCGGACATCACCATCGAGAACACGCTGCAACTCGACGACGGCAAGATCGTCGTCAACGTCGCCGCCCCGGTCGTGGCCGTCAAGGTCGACGCGCCGGTCACCGTCACCGCCGAGGTGAAACTTCCGACCGTCGTTGAGACCGCCGTCGTCGAATACGAGGACGACCGCCCGACCAAGATCACCAAGACCTACGAACAGGAGGCCGACTGATGGCACTCATTGAGCGTCTGATGGGCGGCCCCTTCGAGCCAGACCCGGATCGCAAGGTCTCCGTTCACGAATTCTGCTCGGCCATGTACGAAGTCGCCTTTGGCCCGCGCACCCTGGCGCAGATCAAGACCTACTATGCCATGGACGCCGCCGACTCGGCTGAGGCCGACGCGCTGGCCGCGCTCGTGACCGGCGGCGACCTGGCGAAGTTCCGCCGGGTCGAGGAGTTCCACCACGTGTTCATTCTGGCCGAACACCGCGTGACCTTCTACACCACGCCCGCCGAGGTCCGCGCGCGCCTGGGAATCTGATGGCCCTTTCCGTCAAGGTCTCCTCCTTCAACACCACCACCGGCGCCGCCGGCGGCACCGTCTCTATCACCGACGCCGGCTTCCAGCCGTCGGCGGTCATCTTCTGGTGGACGAAGAGCACCATCACCGGCAGCACAGATGAGGTGGTCGGCAGCCACCTCTCAACCGGCATCGGCTTCGCCGTCTCGTCCACCGCCCGCGCCGCCGTCGGCATGCAATCCGAAGACGCCTCGGCCAGCAGCGACACCGACCGCTTCCACGACAACACCCAGTGCGTTTCCGTGCGCACCATCACCGGCGCGGTGGACGGTTCGCTGGACTTCTCCGCCTTCACCGCCAACGGCTTCGACCTGACGATTGACGACGCCTTCACCGCCTCTTATCACATTCACTATATTGCGTTCGGCGGCACGGACCTGACGAACGTCTACACCAACTCGTTCCCGTTCCCGATCACCACCGGCAACTTCGACGTGACCGACCCGGGCTTCCAGCCCGACGTGGTCTTCTTCGTTTTCCCCAACGACGCCACCGCGCCCCCCGCGCGCGTCGTCAACGCCGCGGTCAGCTTCGGCTGGGCCGTCTCATCAACGCAACAGGCCCTCGTCGGAATGTGCTCCGTCCACAACATCACCGAGGGCGACACGGCCAATTACGGCCTCTCCAGCGAGTGCATCGCCGGGATGCCCACCAGCGCCAATCCAGCCGCGCCATCCTCCGAGGCAACCTTCGTCTCATTTTTATCCAACGGATTCCGCATCAACGTCACCGACGCACTCACCACGGCCTCCAACTGCTACTACCTCTGCCTCAAAGGCGGCCAATGGGCGGCCGGCGAGAGCCTGACGCAGACGGACACCACGACCGACATCGTCGTCTCCGGCCTGGCCTTCCAACCCGTTGGCGGGATGGTCATCTCACACGCCAATGTTGAGAGCACACCCAACACGGTCCAGACCCACAACCGCGCCTCCATCGGCGCCTTCGACAGCGCGACCAGCCGCGGCTGCCAGGGCCACCTGGACCAGGACGCGGTCTTGGACACAGTCTGCACGCTCATTGTCGAACACGACGCCGTGTACGCCTCCATCACCACCGGCGAGGCGATTGACGCGCTGATGGACGTCAAGACCGTTGACAGCGGCGGCGTGACCTTCATCATGGACAACGCCGACAGCGCGCAGAACTGGTTTGCCTGGCTAATGTGTGGGAGTGCCGCCGGCGGCGGCGGCGGCCAGGCCCCCCGCTCCATGCACCAATACCGCCAGCGGAGAACGTAGATCTGCCCAGACCTACGTGTCTGCCCTGCCTGTAACAGATCATGGCCACCTGGCTCAAGCAATCCACCGCCGTCGAGATCAAACTCGGCCCGTTCGTAGACAGCACGGACGGCTTCACCGCCGAGTCCGGACTGACCATCGCGCAAGCCGACGTCCGCCTGGCCAAGAACGGCGGCGACTGGGCCCAAAAGTCCGAGACCACCACGCTCGTGCACGAAGAAAACGGCTGGTATCGCTGCCTGCTCGACACCACCGACACCGCCACCCTCGGCCTCCTCATCGTCGCCGTCAACGAGACCGGCGCCCTCCCCGTCTGGCGCGAGTTCATGGTCGTCGCTGCCGCCGTGTACGACTCGCTCATCGGCGGAGGCGACACGCTGCCGGCGGACCTGACACAGATCAACGGCGCCGCGCAGACGGCGACCCTCGACGACATCGAAACACTCGTAGACGACCTCGAAACCCGCCTCACCGCCGTCCGCGCCGGCTACCTGGATAACCTTTCTGCCGGAGCGGTCGCCCTCCAAGCCACGCTCGCCGACGCCACCTTCGGCCTCGCCGCACTCGAAACATTGGTGGACGAACTCGAAAGCCGGCTCACCGCCGGTCGCGCCGCCAACCTCGACAACCTCGACGTGCTCCTCAGCAGCCGCGCCACCCCCGCCCAGGTCAACACCGAAGTCGTGGACGCGTTGAACGTGGACACCTACGCCGAGCCGGGCCAGGCCGCCCCGCCGGCCACGGCCACACTCACGCAGAAGATCGGCTACCTGTTCAAAGCCTGGCGCAACCGGTTCACACAGGACGCCAGCAACTACAAGCTGTATGGCGACGATGCGCTGACGGTGGATCAGAAGGCAGCGGTGAGCGACGACGCCACGACCTTTGACCGGGGCGAGGTGGCGACAGGTCCCTAATGGCCATTGACACCCGCAACAAACGTTCAAGTGCGATCAACGTCGCTTCGCCCTGGCGCGGGCTGCTGCCGCTCCCCGACGGCGCACTCGACCAGGCCGACCGCCAGCACACCGCCCACATGTACTCCGGCATCCTGGCCGGTGGCGGCGCGCCCGCACCGCCCGTCACGCTGCGCCTGGTGCGCGGCCCCCTCCCGAAACGTCGCCGACGGCGCAAGAAGCGGCACGACGAGGAAGAGTTGTTGCTACTGATCTAGTAAGGAGTAATGAGTCATGAGTAATGCAATGGTTGTGACGCCGATCCGGGAGCGGTTTCAGGCGGCGGGCCACGTCACCCCCTCCGGCGAATTCGAGATCCACGCCATGACTGTCGGCAGCGGCAACGGCTGGAACTTTACCGAAGGCGTGCTGCAAAACTCGCTCCCGCTCTGGAACGGCGTCGAGTGCTATGTCGACCACAGTTGGCTTGGCCACTCCCTCCGTGACCTGGGCGGCATCTGTTACGCCCCGGCCTGGGACGACCAGGCCAAGGGCGTGCGCATGAGCCTGCGCACCGTGGGCCCCAGTGGACAGCTCGTCAACGAACTCGGCCGCGAAATGCTCGCCGACGTGGAGCCCAAGCCGGCCGTCGGCTTCTCTGCCGATCTTGTCTTCACCGCCAACGGTAAGACTGTCGAGAACATTCTGCGCGTCTACTCGCTCGATTTGGTTGTCGATCCGGCGCGCGGGGGGGCGTTTCTGCGCGCGCTTAATTCAATCCGGGCAGGCACAGGGCCTGCCCCTACTCAGGCGACTCACCGCCTACAGGAGGCCCCCATGGCCACACCCGTGACACCCGCCCAGGGCGACACTGCTACCCCGCAGGCGGAAACATCATCCACGCAGACGATCGTGAACGAGACCCAGCGGCTGGCGCACGCGGAGCAAGCGGCCCAGCGCACCGCCCAGGAACGCGCCGCCCTGGCCCTGCTCCTCCAGGAGCAGGAGCGCATTGACGAGGAAGTCAAGCAGGCCCGCGCCATCCGCGCCGAAATGTGCGGCCACCTGCTCAACCAGGCGCTCAGCGTCTCGCGCCTGCCGCTGGCCTCGCAGAGCCGCATCCGCAAGCAGTTCGCGGACCGCACCTTCGACCCGACCGAGCTCAACGCCGCGATCGAGGACGCCCGCGCGCTCGTCGCTGAGCTGACGGCGGGCGCCGTGGTGCAAGGCCCCGGGCGCATCAGCGCCATGTACGACACCGGCGACAAACTCCAAGCCGCCGTGGACGACATGCTCAACGCGCCGCGCGACAAGGCCCACGCCAAGCTCAGCGTCACGCGACTCTCCGGCATCCGCGAGCTCTATCACATGCTCACCGGCGACTATGACTATCACGGCGGCTACTACCCCGAGCGCGTGCAGCTCGGCGGCACCACCACCGACTTCTCCGGCCTGGTCAAGAACGCGATGAATAAGGTCGTCGTCGCACGCTGGGCCGAGATGGGCCGCGCCGGCTACCTGTGGTGGGAGAAGATCGCCACCGTCGAGCACCTGACCACGTTGAATCAAGTCACGTGGATCCTCACCGGCACGATCGCTAGCCTGCCCGTCGTCGCCGAGCAGGCCGAATACACCGAGCTCAACGTCGGCGACTCCCCGGAGACGAGCAACTTCATCAAGTACGGCGGCTACATTCCGCTGACGTTGGAGGCCATCGACAGAGACGAAACGAGGAAACTCGCCGCCTACCCGAAGGAACTGGCGACCGCTGCGCTGCGCAATATCAGCAAGGAAGTCAGCGACATCTTCACCGACGCGGCCGGCGTCGGCCCCACCCTGGCCGACACAGGCGCGCTGTTCAACAGCACAGCGGTGACAACGGCGGGCGGCCACGCCAACCTGCTGACCACCGCCCTCGCCGCCGCCGAGTGGGACGTCGTCTCCTCCGCGGTGTACGCGCAGCCGCTCCTGGTCAAGAACGCGGCCGGCGTCTACGGCACTGGCGCAGCCATGGCCATCAACCCGCGCTACCTGCTCGTTCCCCGCGAGTTGCAACTGACGGCGATGAAGATCATCTACCCGACGCTGGAAAACGCCGCGAACATCTACAGCGAGAACCAGCAGCGCGGTCAGCCCGGCGACGTGCTCACCGTCCCGGAGTGGACCGACGCCACCGACTGGGCCGCCGTCGTGGACCCGGTGCTTGTACCCGGCATCATGATCGGGGAGAGGTTCGGCATCATGCCCGAGGTCTTCGTCTCCGGCTCAGAAAACATCGGCGCCGTCTTCACCAACGATGAGCACCGGCTGAAGGTCAGGCATTTCCTGAACGTCGGCGTCGCCGATTTCAGGCCGCTGCACAAGAGCAACGTCTAACCCTCCGTTCGTAGTGACGCACGCGAGTGCGTCCGGGCGCGGCAGCGCCAGCGGAGACATCAACCCGGGCCGGGCTGCCGACCGGCCCTTTCGTAGAAGCGCATCATGCGCGATAGTAGCCCGGCCCCTTCGGGGCAGGAAAGGAATTTGCAATGTACACCTGGCTTTTCGTTTCAATGTTGGTGATGGCGCTGTTGATCGTGGCGCTGACCAATCAGGACGCGCTCGCCCGTTTGTGGGAGCGGTTTCTAACCGCGATGCGCGTCGCCACCCGCTATGGCTCCGAACTCGGCGGCTATGTGCACGACACCACCCTCTCCTGGTGGATCGACTTCACTAACTTCAGCCACAACTCGGGCACGTGGACGACGACGGTCGGCCCGGTCGCCAACACCTACATGACCCGCCGCACCGCCGCCGCCGCGACCTCCATCACGCGCATCCCGCTCAATGTCCTCATGTCGTCGGTCGGACTGAAGGGCTGCTACCTCAGGAGCGTGGATATCTGGTTCGAGTACCTGACCGCGGCCCCCACCAGCATGGACGCCCTCATCTGGAAGAACGTGCTGCCGGCCGACACCGCCGCCATCGCCGCCGCCAGCGCCGTGGCTTTCAGTTACGACACCGGCCACGACACCGCCGGAGAAAGAGACAACGTCGACCAGCACAAGATGACGCTCACGCTCACGACGCCCGTCTGGCTCGACGACGACGACCTGATCTTCGTCGAGATCACCAGCGTCAACGCCGCCACCACCCTGCTCGACTTCTACGGCGCGCGGGCGAATGTCACGTTGCGACTCTAGGCCGTTCTGGGGTGACCTGACCCATCATCACAGACGGCACCCCTATTGCCCGAGCGGCGTTTCCTCCTTGGCGCCGCTCGGGCCCCCAGTAGACAGGGCATCCCCATGCCCACCGGAGAGTTCTCATGTCTTCCAAGAAACCCATCGTCGACACCTTCCGCACCGTCATGCCCCCGCTGATCGAGATCGCCTGCACGATCCTGCGTGTCCCCCGCGACACGCTGATCACCTACCGTGAGATCGACAACGGCGGGATTGTGGTGATCACCGGCAGCGGCCAGAAGTTCACCTTCACCGCCGAGGACCTCGCCGACCCCAAGACCGTCCGCGCCCAGCTCAAGGCCAAAGGCCTGATCCGCTAGTCGTTCGTAGTAGCGCACGCAAGTGCGCGTCATCCGTTCCATCCGTTGACCCATGTCTACTCTCGCCCAACTCGAAGCCCGCATTTCCAGCTTCCTCTTCGACCCGACCAACCTGATCTTCACGACGGCGGCCATCGACGAGGGCCTGCGCCTGGCGCTGGACGAATACACCCGCTTGCTACCGTTGACGAGCGAGACCTTCATCACGCTCCCCGGCACGGGGCGCGAGATCGCGCTCAACGGCATCACCGGACTGACCGGCGTCCTCGACGTCTGGTGGCCCTACGACTCCACCACCGAAGAGTGGCCGCCTAATCGGGTGCAGGGCTTCCGGCTGTATTGGGACGATGCCCAACCGCTGCTCATCCTCGGCACCAAGACCGGCGGCCAGCCGCAGATCGACGACGAGGTGCGCGTGTGGTACACGCGGGCGCACACGATCCAGAACCTGGACGCCGCCGCGACGACCACGCCCCCCGCTACGCATGAGTCACTGCTCGTCCTCGGCGGCGCTGGCTTCGCCGCCCTCAGCCGCGCCATTGACCTGAACGAAGACGCCACGCTCAACACCAGCGGCACGCCCAACTACGCCGTCCTCGGCTCCCGTTGGCGGCGCGAATTCACGCGGCAGATTGCGGCGCTGTCCGCCGCCACCCACCTCAGCGAACCCTGGGGCCAGCGCGGCTGGCAGCTCGACAAGTGGGACACGTAATACGTAATACGTAGCCGGATATCCCCATGCCTCGGATGTGAAATCACATGTCCCATCAAACGAAGCTGGTCATGACTTATCCGACGGGGGCGGAGGAATGGTTTTGTGACCAGTGCGGTTATCGGTTTCTGATGACCTGGCCGCCGAAATATAAAATTATTGTGATGGATGACGGAGACCGGAATGCCGGTCATCATGGAGGAAAGGGTGGTCTTTCTATGGCTGTGACGATCCAATTAGATCCTGAATTGCCTCCGATCCGATGACCGCCGCCGTCATGCTCCTCGCCGCCCGTTGACCCATGGCCCGTCCCCGCAAGCCCAAGCTCACCCTCCCCGACGAAGAAGAAGAAGAAGACGAGCTCAAGTTAGCCCTCGTCTCCCGCCCCGCCGCCCAGGCCGCCTCCCTCGTGCGCCGCATCGCCGGCGCCGTCATCGGCGGCTCCTTCAACGGCAACGGGCGCGGCGTGGACGCGCTCGACTTCCAGGCCTACCGCACCCTGGCCGAAGAAGTCGCCAGCGGCCAGAGCGCCGTTGCCCTCGGCAACCAGAGCAAGGCCAGCGCAACAGCCGCCGTCGCCGTCGGCTTCAACTGCTACGCTGAGGGTCAGGACTCAATCGGCATCGGCTCCCAAGCCCGCGTCCTCAACAGCCAGGGCATCGGCGTTGGGCTGAGCACGGTCGTGAACGCGGATCAGGGCGTTGCGGTGGGCGGGGGGTGCGAAGCCCGCGCCCTGCGCGCGGTCGCGCTGGGTGTCGGCGCCGTGGCCCGCATCCAGGACACGGCCAACATCGGCGGCGCGCTCATTCTGCGCAAAGGCGCGACGACGCCGGCCACCGACTGGCTGCGCCTGATGATGACCGCTGAGATCGTGATTGCGACGGGGGAGATCAATCTGAAGACGGTCGCGGAGCAGACGCTGACGCTGCCCACCGGCTGCCGCTTCTGGATAAACGAGATCGGCATCATAACAACTACCGTCGCCGGCCTGACAACGCAGCCCACCATACGCTACGGCATCACTGGCAGCCTCGCCAAGCACCGCGCCGCCACGATCACGACCCTTTTGACCGCCGCCGCCAAGCGCGAGACCTACGCCCCCCTGGTGCCCGAAGACGGCGAGACCACCCTCACCGCCGGCGTCACCGTCGGCGCGGCTGGCACCACCGTCAAAGGCCGCTTCTACTGGCAGGGCCTGCTGGTCGAAGACGAGTAACTCCCCTGCCCCGTTCGTAGTGACGCACGCCAGTGCGTCAGCGCAGCCCGATCACGCCTCCTCCCCTGCCTCAAGCCCCTGCCCTGTAAGCAAACTGTAAGCAAACTCCCCAAATTCTAACTTGACAACTGTAAGAGATAGGAGTAACCTGTTCATTGCCTATGTTTCCCATGACCAAACAACGCAAGCACGTCACCGTCTCCGAGGCCGCCGCGCGCGCCGGCTGCACACGCCAGGGCATCCACGACGCCATCGAAGCCGGAAAATTCCCCGGCGCCTACCAGATCGGCGACGCGGCCACCGCCGCCTACCTCATCCCGCTCAACGAACTCGAAGCCTGGATGAAGACCCGCAAGCGCAGGCCCAAGAATGGCAACTAACTTCTTCGACACTATCACTCACAAGCAAGTCGGGGCGCTCACCGAGAGCCGCTGGTATTTCGCCGACGACGTGGACGCCGAGATCGCGCGCCTGCAACAGCAGGTCACCGACCTACAGCGGCAGCTCGCCGATCTGAAGTCCTGGCTTCAAGGGAACAAAGGGGTCATCTTCATCGAAAGCAAAGACAAAAATAAGCACGAGCCTATTTACGCGGGGCTGGACACAGACGCCGTCGCCAAGCTGTTCCACTTCAAAGGCAACAGGTTCGTCAAGATAGAACACGCAGAGTGGGCGACCATACTGGACGACTACGGCGCCCAAGCCGGAGAAACACTGATCGTCTCTCTCTCAAAGCAGGCCGAAGAATGATCCCCTTTGTCGCAAAAGAAAGCGCGGCCAGCCCCCCTGGCTGACCGCGCTTTTCGGCCATACGGCTGTGACAACAGCCATCGTCATGCTCACCACACCAGGCACGCACGACGACGGAACATTAACAACCGCATAGCCTAGTGCCCCCGGCAGGAATTGAACCCACATCAGAGCCTTAGGGGTTCATCATCATCAACCGCGCCAGGGGAGAATACCGCTCAAACGTTCTAAGGCTCGCCGCCCGCCGGTAGCTGCGCATCACCTTCTCGTCCTTCCAGCGGCCGGCGTCCATCAGCAGCGCCGACGGACAGCCAAACTCCTCGGCCAGGACCGCGAACGAGCGCCGCAGCGCGTGCGGGCTGAATGGCTTGACGCCCGCCCGCTCCCCCAGCCGGCGGCAAAGCATCTTCAACCCATGCCGCGTTAGGGGTTTCCCCCTAAGCGACACAAAAATCGTCTCCACGTCCGAAGCGGCCACCGTCGGCCGCACGCTCAGCCACGTGGCCAGCAAGAGAGCGGCCGCCTCGTCGAACACGGCAAACTCCATCTGCCCGCCCTTCACGACCACCGTCAGCAGGTGCTTCTCCAGGTCCACGTCGGCCACCCGCAGCCGGCATAGTTCCGACGCACGCAAGCCCGACGCCAGCGCCAGCCCGATCAGCGCCACGTCCCGCGCGCCCGTGACCGTGCTCGTATCAATAGCGCTCAGCACGGCCAGCGCCTCCGCCTTCGACAGCGTGCGCTGAATGCGGTTCTTCACCCGCGGCATGCACAGCGCACCTGCCGCCGTGCTCCCGACGAAGCGAAAGAACGACCGCAGCGCCGAGATCGCCACGCCCAGCCCGGACGCCCCTAACCCATTTGTCTTTCGCTCGGCGAGGTACCGGTCCAGCTCGACCGGAGACGACAACACTCCCCCACCCCACGCCGCGAACCGTTGCAGCTCCGCCGCGTACGCCTCCAACGTGCGCGCCGACACCCGCAGCAACTCGCGGTTGCGCCACTCCACAAGCCTGCCTTCCATTTTGCCAACTCCCCCGCCCCCGCTCCCACGACAAGAGCGGGCGCGGACTCACCACTGCGAGCCCGCGCCGACACGACCGGCGCGCGTCTCCCGATGCCCCGCCCGCCACGCAACTGGCAGGTGAGGCGCCTCACGCCTACAGATTAGGAGGACACACCGGCTAAGTCAACAGGCCTGGCCAGCCTATAACCATTTTCGTACTGGAGGACACACATATGCCAAAGCCCCCCGTCGTCATTCCCCTGGGCCTGATCTATCAGGGCTACACGCCCGACACCACTGATGAGCAGGCCCGCGCCGCCCACCTGCGCCGCTACGGGAAACCGCCCGCCGAGCTGCACCGGACGCCAGTGCTCGTACTCACTGGCCCGATCCTCATGCCCGGCCACGTGGCGCTCACGACCGCGCCGGGCGCATTCCGCCTGAACTGAAAGGAGCAACCATGGCCAAGGACTTCACCATCACTATCAGCCCCCAATCCCCCCGCGCCGACGACTTCCAAAAAGTCTTCGGCACAACCACCGTCTGCGTCAAGTCACCCTTCCCCGAATGGGGCAACCTGCCCGGCCTCGGTCGCAGCCTGGTCTACCTGCTCGACATAGAAACTCTCACCGCTGAGCAACTGCGCAAGATGATCGAGCACATCGCCAACAAGTTTGGTCTCGACTTCGCCGAAGTCGCCGCCGAACTGAACCAGCACGGCATGCCGATCCTGGCGGAGGAGTGCACTACCACGATCTACAACCCGCACAAGTGGCTGACTTAACGAACCGCCCCGCGTGGCTACCACACCACGCGGGGCGCGCCGTTCGCTGTGGAGGACCCTCAGCGAGGACACAAACATCCTACCACGATCACGAACGAAAGGACGCACCAATGATTACTCTAACCGAAGACCAACACAAGCAGCTCGCCGCCGTCAGCGAGATCGCCGAGGCCCTGCGCCACGTGGACCTCGACCAGGTGGACCTGCAGCCCACCAGCCGCGCCTACGAACTTGCCGCCTCCGCCGCGCTCAGCGTGCTCCTGGCACACGAACTGGGCCAGACCGTCAGCCTCGACGTAGGGGCACGCCTTGCGCCTGCCCACCGGAGCAATGGTCACAGCCCAAAAGCACGCAGAAGCGGCCAGCTACACAAGAAGGTCGGCAGCGGCACGCATCAGTGCCTGTACTGTCCGATGAAGTTCACAAAGATCGGCAACATAGCGCGGCACATCAAGGCCAAGCACCCCGACCATGTCCCCGCTGCTGCCTGATCGCGCCGCGGGCGCCTGACAAAGAACACTGCGTCATCTGCGAATGGGAGCTCACTACCACCGCCTGGAAGCGCGTTCACGCGATCGCCGACGGCGAGCTCCCCTTCCGCATCTAACATTTGTAGTGGCGCACGCAAGTGCGCCACTGGAGGACACCATGAACACCAAACACCTCGTGCACTACATCGCCGACCTGCTCACCTGGGCGCTGGCCTTCGCCAGCATCGGCGCCGCCTGGTATCAGACCGCCCGCTTACTCGTAGCCTTCGGCGATCCCACCGCGCCGTGGTGGCCGTACCTGGCGGCCACCGCCATCGAAGGCGCTATCATCGTCACCGGCCTGGTGCTGATGACCGAGCGCCCCGGCTACACCAGCGCGGCCGCGCTGATCGTCTTCGTCGCCTCGACGCTGCTGTCGATCCTGGCTCAGATCGGCGAAGCCGCGCTCAGCAGCGGCCAGCCTCTCCCCGCCTGGCTCTCCCTCGCTGTGCGCTATGCCGCCCCCGCCACCGTCACCCTCACCGGCGCGGCGCTGTGGATCATGAAGATCATGCGCGAACAAACATCCGCGCCTGCCGTGATCCCTACGCCGGCACCGATCCACCTGCACCCCGCGCCGATCACGCCGCCCATCGCCCAGGCTGCGCCTATCGCTCAGCCTGAGCCGAGTGACAACGGCCAGCGACACGAGGCAGTCATCGTCACCCCAAAAGGCAAGCGGGGTGGATAGAAATCTTCTACCGGGGCCACCGCCGCCGCTACGCCCGCCTGCGCTGGCGCGAGGGTGGGCGCAAGCGCGGCCGCTACCTCGGGCGGTGCCCCCCATGACCCCCACCCAGGAGTAAGCCACGGGAGTAGCCATGCAACAACTCCTCGACCTCATCGCCCGCATGCGCGGCGCCGACTTGTACGTGTTCATCGTGCTGGCTATCGCGCACCAGACCGGCGCCGACACTGTCAGCCCGGAGTGGATCCGCGCCCGGACCACCTACCGGCAGAACATGATTGCCGACAGCCTGCACAAGCTCAACGCCTGGGGACTGGCCGAAGCCGTCACCCGCTACGCCTGGCGGCTGACCGCCCACGCCCGGCAACTTTCCCTACCCCTGGCCGAGTTATCCACAGGGTTATCCACAGGCCCCACGCTGACTCTGAAAGATTCAGAGTCGCCGGGTAGTAGTAGTAGTTTAAAAGAGGGTCCTCAGTTAACTATAACTACTACTACTACCAGCCCGACTCTGAAAGATTCAGAGTCGCCGGCTGTCGAGGTGCTCATCAACGCCCTGACCGCCACCGGTGCTGATCGCCCCCGGTCGGCCGAGGCCATCAGCCAGGCGCTGGCCCGCGGCGAGGCTCTAGAGACCATCGCCCAGCGCATCGTCAACGGCAAACGCTATCGCGCCAGCCCCGCTGGACGCACCATCCGCAGCCCGTACTGGCTCGTCGCCGCCATCGCCGACGGACGCGGCATCCCTGACGTTCCCCCGTCGCCTATGTCCGACGAGGAACGCTATGACGGCTACCGGCCCTATCTATCACGGCCCGATGACGATGATGACCCCGGCGAAATCTTCGCCGACGACGGAGAGAAGACGTGAGCAAACTCGTATTGTCCCTCTTCCCTGGCATCGGCTTGCTCGACATGGCCTTCGAGCAGGAAGGCTTCTGCGTCGTGCGCGGCCCGGATGAGCTGTGGGGCGGCGACATCCACGCCTTCCACCCGCCGCCCAACAAGTTCGACGGCGTCATCGGCGGCCCACCGTGCCAGAGTTTCAGCTCCCTGAGGAAACTAGTCGCCGCCAAAGGCCATAGAACCGCCCCCAACCTGATCCCGGAATTCGAGCGCTGCATAGGTGAAGCCCGACCTGACTGGTTTCTCATGGAGAATGTGCGCTTTGCGCCGTTGCCTGTTGTACCGGACTACGCCGTCAAAGCCACACTTCTCAACGCACGCTCATGCGGCAGCAAGCAGAACCGCGTCCGACGCTTCTCATTCGGCGTGCGCGGTGAGCAGCCCATCAACTTACTGGCCTTCGTCGAGACCTGTGCGCTGGAACCGATCGAGTTTGAATACGCGGTTCTCGCCGGTCACGGACCAACGCCGGGTTTCAGGGACCGGAACAACGCGAAGCTATGGCACACCGTCGAAAAGATGATCGAGCTTCAGGGGTTGCCGAAAGGCTTCCTGGATCACGCGCCTTTCACGTCAACCGGCAAGCGAAAGGTCATCGGCAACGGCGTGCCGCTCCTCATGGGCCGCGCGGTGGCGCGTGCGGTGCAACAGGCACGGAAGAAGATGACCCCATGACCCGCGCCCAGCACCGCGCCCGCTTGCGCGAACTCCGCAAAGAGCTTCGCTACTGCCAAGCCATGAACCGCCTCGACGCCAGCATCCTGCGCGGCGGCATCGCCCGCGCCAAACGCATCGGCGCGCTCATGCGCGCGCTCCAACGCGCGCCAGAAAGGAAACGCTCATGAACACTCAGACTTTCATCTTTACACGACGCGCTCGCGCCATCGCCGACGCCCGCGAATGGCTCAGCCACGAACCGCTCTTCCTCGACACTGAAACCACCGGCCTCGGCGACCACGACCAGGTGTGTGAGATCGCGCTGCTGGACGTGCACGGCGGCGTGGTCCTGGAGACGCTGATCAAGCCGACGTGCTTCATCAGCCGTCAGGCGGTGCACGTGCACGGCATTGACCACGACGACGTCAAGGACGCGCCCGAGTTTCCGGCGGTGTGGCCGCAGATCGCGCGGCTGCTGGCTCAACGGCACGTGATGATTTACAACGCGGATTTTGACACGCGCCTGCTCACTCAATCCGCCCTCGCCAACAACGTCCGCTGGCCGCCGTATCCGGCGCTGCGGGCGATCTACCACGACGCGATGCTGCTGTATGCCAAGTTCTACGGCGAGTGGAATGCCGCCCGCCGCTCCTTCCGCTGGCACCCGCTCGAAAACGCCGCCCGGCACTGCGGCCTGCTCAAGCCGCAGATGGGCGACGACCCCGACAAGTGGAGCGAAAGCGACGCCAACGGCGGCCAGCCCCACCGCGCGCGCGGCGACGCCGAACTCTGCCGCCGCCTGGTGCATTACATCGCACAGCAGGAGGACGAGGCATGACCGACTACACCATCATCCAATTCGGCGGCTACCACGCCGCCATCGAATTCGACACCGCGCGCCCCTACCGGCGCAAAGCCCTGGCGATGACCACCAACCTCGACGCCGCTCACCTCGTCCGCGACACCTGCGCCGATCACCACGAGCGCACCGCCCACACGCCCACTGTCGCTCACCGCCGCCGCCGAGCGAGGCAGACCGATGACAACTAAGCAACCACTCACCTTCGTCACCAGCGTCTTCAGCGACGACCTGCCCACCGACTTGTTTCAGCACCTCAACGACCTCCTCGCCGACTACCGCCAGCGCGGCCACGTGCACCCCTACGGCCCAAGCCTGGCCGCTGTGCGCGTCTACGACATGGAGATTTGGATGCAGCAGCGCAACCCAGGCCTTCCGCTCTACAATCAACCTGACGAGGATAAACCCGCCCTCATAGAAGGCGGCCAGCCCTGGATCCTTGACGACCTCCGCCACCTGCGCGTGCACGCCATCACCACCGACGGCTGGCTGATGGTGCACCCCACGCCCGAGCTCTGGTGCCGGCGCGAAGACTGCCAACCTGCACAAACCAAACCGTAGGGGCAACCCTATGTGGTTGCCCGACATTCGTTCCTCAAAAAAAGAAGCCCCGGCCAAAAGCCAGGGCTTCTTTCATTTCAGAGGCTTCCGGCCCCCCATCCAGGCCCAGGGGCCGGGCGCAACCGCTCCGGCGACAAGGGCCTGCCTCCGCGCGCCCGGCCTTAACTCTTGGCAGCCAGGTCAGAGGCATCCACGGTCTCAGCCACGGCCCAGGGGC
>Ga0209751_10001807_pt1 | contig 21723 bp, 25 predicted proteins | sample RifCSP13_1_FD_184019 | JGI IMG/M metagenome (GOLD analysis project Ga0209751, IMG submission 184019) | Soil microbial communities from Rifle, Colorado - Rifle CSP2_sed 13_1 (SPAdes) (version 2) | ecosystem: Environmental > Terrestrial > Deep subsurface > Rock core/Sediment | place: Rifle... | reverse complement strand
GGGCGGACAGCCTGTGCTGCGGCGGCGGGGGCGGCCGCGTGTTTATGGAGACCCCGCCGGGGGAGCGGTTCTCCGACCTCCGGATTGCCCAGGCGGAGCGAGTGGGGGCGCAGGTCCTCTCCACCGCCTGCTCCTATTGCGTCCTCACCCTCGAGGACAGCACGAAGACCGTCGGGAAATCCCCGATGGCGGTCCGAGATGTTGCGGAGATTCTCGCGGAGGCGGTCCACTGACGACCCGCCCTCCCGCCGAGCCTTGACGTCCGTCCCGGTCGCGCGGTCCGCAAAATCTGTTCTAGAATCCTTAAGAACTCGGAGAGCAACCCATCGACGCGGAGGTTCGAGGAACCTCCGATGGATGAGGGGGTCTCATACGATGCGGCGGCCAATCCTAGCGATGGCTTTGCTCGCGGCCGCGGCCCTGCTGTGGGTCGCGCTGCTGAGCCCGACGGCGAGTGCCTCCCCGCACGTCTCCGGAGCGATCTTCACGACGCTCGAGGACGGGACGCGGGTGAACGCGAACATCTACGACAGCAAGCTCGACGTGTACCTGGACGGAGGGCCTGGGCCGAACGCGCCCCAGACCGCGGCCGGGCTGCCGGACGGGAACTACTACTTCCAGGTCACGGACCCGAGCGGGAAGACGCTCCTGTCGTCCGACGCGGTGAAGTGCCGCGAGTTCCGGGTCGAAGGCGGGATCATCGTCGAGTACCTCGGCATCGGCCGACAGTGGACGAAGAACGGGAACGGACTGAAGGACTGCTGGGCCGACGGCCACGGCAACGGGAAGCACGACACCGGGTACGACGTGGATCACGGCGCGCTCACGATCCAGCTCATGCCGTACGACAACACACCGAACAAGGGAGGCGTGTACAAGGCGTGGGCGACGCCGGTCGGGAATTTCGTCGGCGATCCGGAGAAGATTGACAATTCCTGCGGGACGGGCTGCTTCCACGGCTTCCTCCCCGCGTTCTCGAAGACGGACAACTTCAAGGTCAGGCACGGTGGCCCGCAATTCCAGAACCCGCTCATCACGGTGCGCAAGTTCGTCGACACGGACGGAGACGGGGTGTGGGACCAGGGCGAGCCGGAAGTCGGGATCACGTACTTCATCGATGGTGGCGGGTGGCCGGTCTCTGTCGCGGACCCGAACGGGATTACGTCCGACGGGTTCACGCCGTACCAGTACTTGCCCGGATTCGCGGGCGCATACGTCGTGACGGAGGGTCTTCCCTCCGGCTGGAGCCAGACCGCGGCGTACCTCGACGGCGTCGCGCAGACGGTCTCCGTGGATGTGACCGTGAACGTCGCGTTCACCAGCGGGGAGACGCACGAGGTCGTGTACGGGAACTTCCAGTGCTTCGAGGTCTCGGGGACGAAGATCAACGACCTGAACGGGAACGGGGTCCTGAACGACGGCGAACCCGGGATCGCGGGCTGGACGATCTACCTGTTCCGCAACGGGGGGACGGAGCCCTACGCGACGACGTACACGGACGAGAACGGCGACTACTCGTTCACGGTGTGTCAGGGCGGCGAGTATGAGGTTCGCGAGGGGACCCCGAGCGGATGGACGCCGATCTCGGACCCGAGCTTCTTCTTCACCGCCGCGAGCGGCGTGGACATCACCGGCGTCGACTTCTACAACTTCGAGTGCTTCACGGTCTCCGGGTTCAAGTACGACGACACGAACGGAGACGGGATCCACACGGGGGACGAGCCGGGCCTGGCGGGCTGGACGGTCGAGCTGGTAGACGCCTCCGGAGCCGTGGTCCAGTGGATGACCACAGGTTCCGATGGTTTCTACACATTCACGGTCTGTGATCCGGGAACGTACACGGTCCGCGAGGTCCTCCAGGACGGATGGATCGCGACGGCACCGACGAGCTACTCGTTCACCGCCGTGAGCGGCCAGGGCCAAGGCGGCAACTTCCTGAACTTCAAGCTGGGCTCGATCTGCGGCGCCAAGTTCTACGACGCGAACCACAACGGCGTTTGGGACGACGACGAGCCCGCGATCGCGGGATTCCTCGTGGAGCTCGTGCAGGGCGGCGGGGTCATCGACACCGCGACGACGACGGAGGACGGGTTCTGCTTCGACGGACTCTTGGCGGGCGACTACACGGTGCGCGAGGTCCTGCCGAACAACCCGGACGAGACGCACGTCTGGGCGCAAACGTTCCCCTCCGGCGACGGGCAGTGGGACTTCACCGTCACGAGTGGCTTCTCCGTGGACGACGCGAACTTCGGGAACGTGTGCGAGTTCACGGAGTCCCGGACGTGGGGCTACTGGAAGACGCACACGGGCTTCGACGGGCCGGAGCGCGACGCGACGTACGACGACCTCCCCGGCGACCCCTTGCCCGTCGACGTGCAGACCCCGGACGTGAACTACGCGATCGACACGGACGAGGAGGCGGACTGGCTGTTCGACGGCGGCGCGGGCGACGTGAACTGCTCCGGGAACTGCGTGACCCTGTTCCGGGCGCAGCTCCTCGCGCTCCACATGAGCCTGCTGAAGTTCGGGGACATGGGCGATCAGATCTACGTGAACCCCGGGGACGCATACGACGCGTGGACCGTGCAGGCAATCCACGACGCCGCGGTCGCGGCGCTGCTGGACTCGAACTACGGGGACTACACGTCGTTCCAGCAGACCCTGGACGCGATCAACAACAACCACAACCAGCCCACGGGGAGCCGCGTCCTCGTGTGCCCGGACATCCCGACGCCGGACTACAGCTGACCCGACCGGTGGCGGTGGGCCTCCGCCCGCCGCCCTTTCCCTCTTTTGCCCGCCGCCCCCGAACCTATGTCGCGGCCTTTACAGTACGTAGGGGATGGTCAAAGGCTCTAAGAGTCCGGGTGCCGCTCCGACGCCGGAGAGACAGAGCATGCAGGAGCTCATTACCGTCGGAGTGAGCCTCAAGCACATGGACGGGTTCCGCGTCGCCTGCGTCCCCCACGGCGGGCCCTACACGGAGATCGGCGTCGCGTTCCAGCGGCTCCTCCGCCTCCTCCGGGACCATCGCGTGCGCCCGGACGGGCCGATGATGTCAATCTTCTTCGAGGAGCCGACGCACGCGTCCGAGCACCCGAAGAGCGAGGCCGCGGTGCCCGTGTTGGGGGACCTCCGGCCGGACGCGGAGCTCCGGGTCCGCGACCTCCCCCCGTGCACGGTCGCGAGCCTGATCCACGACGGCCCGTACGCCCACCTGTCGGAGTCGTACGCGGTCCTCTTCGACTGGATTCGGGAGAACCGGTACGAGCGGTGCGGCCCGGTCCGAGAGGTGTACTGCCACGACCTCTCCGAGGTCCCGCCCTGGATCTTCTACGCGGAGCTCCAGGCCCCCGTGCGCCGGAAGAGGCGCTAAGCCCCCGGCGGCGCCACGACCGCGTGGATCTCCGGGGCGGAGGGCCGGCACAGGTTCGTCGGCTTCTCCAGGTACCGGTTGAACGCGATCACCGCAATGAACTGCGCGTACTCGCCGATCTGGGCCATGTTGCTGTAGATGCCCCGGACCGGGAGGATCACCTTGACGTCCTTGATGTCCTTGATCGCGAGCCGGACGATGTCGGACTCGCGCTTCTCAATCGTCGCCGCCAGCCGGATCGCCTCGTTCGCCTGCTTGAGGTCGCGGGACAGCAGGCCTCCGAGCGCCTTCGCGTACGCCTCCTCGATGACCTCCTCCATCTGCTCGAGGGCCTTCAGGATGGACTGGGGGACCTTGTAGCCGCCGTCCAGGATCTCGCGGACGTCCTTCGCGATCCCGTACGCAAGGTCTGCGACGGTCTCGAGGTCCCGGGCGATCACCCGGTACCCCGCGATCTCCAGGCGGGAGCGCATCCCGAGCGGCTCGATCAGTGCGTCGTCGAGCTGGGCGGAGAGCACGAGCCGGAGGATCAGCCAGTACATCATGTCCGCGTCGTCCTCCCGCTTGATTGCGTCGTCCGCGAGCGAGGGGTCGTTCGTCGTGAGCGCCTCGAGGGACTCGGAGAGCATCGTCGCGCCGAGGTTGTACAGCCGCTTGATGAGAGCGTCGAGCGGGTAGTTCGTCGGGTCGAGGGAGCACTGGAGGACCACGCGGGACCCGTTCTCCTCGATGATCCCGATGCCCATCAGGCGGCGGATCGCGGTCCGGATCTCGTCCTGGTGCTCGCTCCGGAGGCGGAGCGCGGAGCGCACGATGATCCGCTCCCGGCCGAGGACGTAGTTCCCGACGATGACCCGCTCGATCATCCCGGGCTCCTCGCACAGGTCCGCGTCCACGATCACCTCGTCCCCTTCCTTCTCGCGCTGGGACGCGGTCGGGCTCGGGAGGAGGCGGAGGCCTTCCCCGTCCTCGACGAGGAACACCTGGTCGCCCTTCCGCAGGTTCCGTCGCCCGACCCACTCCTTCGGGAGGGAGACCGTGTACGTCGCCGCGCCGACCTTCTGGATCTTCCGGCTTTCCATCGGGTTCGCCTTCTGGGGGGTACCGACCTTACTGTGTCGGTCCGGAGTAAATATATCTTATGTCATTGCGGTGCGGGACTATACCGAAATGTGCGTTCGGCGGCGTATGGGCCGTCCGGTCCCGTTCGGGAGGTCGCGCGACCTCTTTCCCAGAATGGTCCGGCGCGCATAACCGCCCCCGCCTCCGCGATGTATTTGCTCCGGGGCGGTCTATACCTAGCCAATATATACACGGCGCGCGCGAGGAAGCTGCGAGGCGACCGTCCCCGAGCCCCCTAGGAGGCCCCTGATGCCGCTCCCCGATCCGCTCCTCCTCGGCGGGCTCCTCGTCCCCGCGGTCGCGGCCTTCCTGGCGGCGGTGTTCCTGAAGGATTTCGTCCGCGCGGTGATCGCGTACGCGGTCGGCACGGCAATCCTGGCAGGCGTGTTCGCGCTCCTCGGGGCGACCCTTGCGGCGGTCCTCGAGCTCACGGCGGGCGCCGGCCTCGTCTCCGTCCTGTTCCTCGTCGCGATCACGCTGACCCAGGGCCGGGAGGAGGAAGCCCATGGATAGGGCGCAGGGCGTGGGGTCCCTGGTCCTCGTCCTCGCGGGCGGGGCGCTTCTCGTGGCGGTTCTCGCTTCCCTACCCGCCCAGGCTCCGGACCCGACCTCGGAGGGACCGAGCTGGATCGGAGAGGACCTCTGGGGTGTCCGCGGGCTCGACCTGGCAGTGCAGGCCCTGATCGTGCTGACCGGGGTCCTCGGCGTGCTCCTCGTCCTCGGCGGTCGGGAGGCGGGACCGTGACGGACCCGTCCCTCCTCGTCCTCGGCGCGGGAATCGTCGCCCTGTTCGTCGTCGGATTCCTCGCCCTCGTCGGGAAGAAGAGCCTCGTGAAGGTCCTCCTCGGCCTCGAGGTCCTCGGAAAGGCGGCGACCCTCACGTTCGTCCTCGGCGGCGCCCTCACGGACGACCTCGGCCGCGCGCAGGCGTTCGTGTTCACGATCATCGTGATCGAGGTCATCGTCGCCGCGCTCGCCCTCGCCCTCATGGTCAACGTGTACCGGGCGACCGGCACGCTGAGCACGTCCGCGATCCGGAGGCTGTACGGATGACGCCGGACGAGGCCGTGCTCGTGTTGGCGGTGTTCCTCCCGTTCCTGGCGGTGCCGGGCATCGTCCTCCTCCGCCACCGCCCGAACGTGCGGGAGGGCGTGAGCCTCGCCGCCGCGATCGCGACGTTCGGACTCAACGCCGCACTGCTCCCCGCACTGTTGGCGGGGACGCCCGTCAGCGCGAACGTCCTCCCGTTCTATCCGGGACTCGCGATCGAGTTCCGCGCGGACGCGCTTGGCCTTCTGTTCTCGACGGTCTCCTCGTTCCTCTGGATTCTCACGACCGTGTACTCGATCGGCTACATGCGCGGCTTGAAGGAGCACGCGCAGACCCGGTACTACGCGTGCTTCGCCCTCGTGATCGGCTCCGCAATGGGCGTCGCCCTCTCGTCCAGCCTGTTTAGCCTCCTGATCTTCTACGAGGCGCTCACGGTCTCGACGTACCCGCTCGTGATCCACAAGGAAACGGACGAGGCGTACCGGGCGGGGCGGAAGTACCTGACCTATACCCTCGGCGGGGGCGGGGCGATCCTCGCGGGCCTCGCGATCGTGTACGCCCTCGCTGGCGACGTCTCCTTCGCGGCGGGCGGCAACGCCTCCCTCGCCGGGCTCCCGCCGACCGCGCTGGGGGTCCTCCAGGTCGCCGCGGGACTCCTGATTGCCGGGTTCGGGGTGAAGTCCACGCTCATGCCGCTCCATGGCTGGCTGCCGACCGCGATGATCGCGCCGACCCCCGTGAGCGGACTCCTCCACGCGGTCGCGGTCGTGAAGGCCGGCGTGTTCGGCATCGTGAGGACCCTGCTCTTCCTCCTGGGGCCCGGCCTCACCGTGACCCTCGGGCTCCAGCCCGGCATGCTCGCGGTCGCGTCGTTCACGATCCTCGTCGCGTCCCTGTTCGCGCTGCTCCAGGACAACCTCAAGCTCCTGCTCGCCTACTCGACGGTGTCCCAGCTCTCGTACATCGTCCTCGGCGCCGCCCTTCTGTCGCCGAATGGAATCGTCGGGTCTGCCGCCCACATCGCCGCCCACGCGTTCGCAAAGCTGACGATGTTCTTCGTCGCGGGCATCCTCCTCGTGGAGACCGGGAAGACGCGGATCAGCGAACTGCGGGGCGTGGGCCGCCAGATGCCGGGCACGATGGCCGCCTTCGCGGTCGCGGCCCTGGCGCTGATCGGCATCCCGCCGCTGGCGCCATTCGTGAGCAAGGGCTACCTGGCGGCGGGGGCCGCGGAGTCCGGCGCCGTCCTCCTCCCGCTCGTCCTCGCCGCGTCCGCGGTCCTGAACGTCGCGTACTTCCTCCCCATCGTCGTCCGCGCCTTCGGGGGTGCCTCGCCGGGGCCCCGGAAGGAGCGGGGGACGATGCTCGCTCCCCTCGTCGCGACCGCGGCAGGGGCGGTCGTCCTCGGGGTGTGGACGGGCCTCCCGGGTGGACCCTTCGCCCTGGCGGGGAGCCTGCCCTCCGCGATCCTTCCCGGGCACGCGGCCGGGTTCGACCCCCTCGCGATGGACAGCCTCCTCGAGCTCGGCCTCGTCGCCGCCGCGGCCGCGGTCGTGGTTGCGGTGTCCGCCCGTCGCCTCGAGATGCCGTCTCCGAAACGGACGGCCCCGGAGCGCGGGATCCTGTGGCTCGGCCGGACACTCGCGGAGGGGTTCTCTGCGGTGTACGCGAGCGTCGTGGCGTCCGTCGACGGTCTGGGCCGACGGGCGAGGCGCACCCAGACGGGGGACCTGAATTGGAATGCCATCGGGCTCGCGCTGGGCCTGCTCCTCGTCCTCGCGTGGCTCCTCGGGGGGTCGGCCTGATGGCAGCGGAGTCCTGGCCCGTCGCGCTCCCCCTGATCGTCCTCGTCGGGGGCGCAGTCATCGCCTTCCTCGCGGGGCGCGCACTCGGGGCGCGGGGGGGCGACGCCGCAGGGATCGTCGCGATCGTCGCGTTCGCGTTGTCCTTCGCCGCCGTCCTGCCGCTCGGCGACGCGGGCGGGACGCTCGCCTACGCGCCGTTCGGGGAGGCCGCGCTCCTCGCGGACGGGCTCGCGGTGTTCCTCGCGCTCGTCGCGACCGGGCTCGGCCTCGCCGTGGCAGCGTACTCCCTCGTGTCGATGCGGGGGGAGCGGGGCCGCGCGCACTACACGGCCCTCCTGCTCCTCATGGTCGCCGGCCTCGTGGGCCTCGGCTTCGCGGGCGACCTGTTCAACCTGTACGTGTTCTTCGAGCTGATGGCGATTTCCTCGTACGCCCTTGTCGCGTTTCACCGGGAGCGAGGGGAGGCGATCGAGGCGGGGATGAAGTACATCGTGATGAGCGGCGCGGGTTCCCTCCTCGCGCTCCTCGGGATCGGCGTCCTGTACGCCGGCGCGGGACAGCTGGACATCGCCGCCATCCGGGTCGCGGGCGTCCCCTCCGCGCTCGCCCTCCCCGCCGTCGGCCTCCTGATCGCGGGGTTCGGCGTGAAGGCGGCGATCGTCCCGATGCACACCTGGCTCCCCGACGCGCACTCCGCCGCCCCGAGCGGGATCAGCGCGATGCTGAGCGGGGTCGTGATCCAGGGCGGACTCCTCGCGATGGTCCGCGCGCTCTCCGTGTTCGGCGGCGGCGCGGCCCCGTTTTCCTACGGCCTCCTCCTCGCATTCCTGGCGGTCCTCACGATGACGATTGGGAACCTTCTCGCGATGCACCAGCAGGACCTCAAGCGGCTCCTCGCGTACTCGAGCATCGCGCAGATGGGGTACATCCTCCTCGGGTTCGGGATCGGGATCGAGTACGGAATCGGGATCGCGTTCGTGGGGGCCCTCTTCCACATCTTGAGCCACGCGCTGATGAAGGGCGGCGCGTTCCTCGCCGCGGGGATCCTCCAGCAGGCCTACGGGACGAGGGACCTCGCTGGCCTCCGGGGCGCGGGCCGAAGGGTCCCGGCCGCGAGCCTCCCGTTCGCCGTCTTCGCCCTTGGGCTCGTGGGGGTGCCGCCGACCGCGGGCTTCCTGAGCAAGCTCCTCCTCGCGACGGGGGCTGCGGAAGCGGGCACGACGGGTGCGTTCTTCGTGGTGGCGCTCATCGGGAACAGCGTCCTCTCCCTCGCGTACTACGTTCCGGTGCTCACGGGCCTGTTCGCCCGGGAGGGGACGTCGCCCGCCGTGCACCCGTCCCCCGGTTCGGCCGTGCCCGTCGTCGGCTTGGCGGCGCTCGTCCTCCTCTTCGGCGTCTGGCCGGACCTGGTGCTCGGGTTCGTGAACGCCGCTGCCGGATCGCTCGGCTTCGGAGGTCCGTGACATGGTCGACGCGATCTGGAACCCCGCCACGATCTTCCTCGCGACCCTGGCGGTGGCGGCGCTGCTCTACCTCTGGGGGCGCGCGATGGCGCCGAAACCCACGCCCGCGCCGCACAAGCGGGAGATGTACACGGGCGGGGAACCGCCGAAGCCGCAGGAGTTCCGGCCCTCGTACGCGTTCTTCCATGTCGCGTTCTTCTTCACGGTCCTCCACGTGGCGGCGCTCGTCCTCGTCACCGCGTTCTCGGGCGCGTCCGGCCTGCTCATCGCAATCTACTTCGGCGTTATCGCCCTTGCGATCGCCGCGCTCTCCTGGAGGTGACCGATGCTCAAACGCCTCGCGACCTGGGCCCGGAAGAAGTCCCCGTGGATCCTCCTGTTCAACAGCGGCGCGTGCAACGCGTGCGACATCGAGGTCCTCTCCCTGATCACGCCCCGCTTTGACGTGGAGCGCCTCGGGGTCCTCGCGAAGGGGACGCCCCGCCACGCGGACATCCTCATCGTGACAGGGCCGGTGACGCTGAAGCAGATGGAGCGACTGCAGCGGATCTACGACCAGATGCCCGAGCCGAAGTACGTCGTCGCGATGGGCGCGTGCGGCGCGCTCGGCGGCATCTTCAAGGGTCTTTACCACGTCGTCGGCGGCGTCGACAAGGTCATCCCCGTCGACGTCTGGGTCGGCGGCTGCCCGCCGCGTCCCGACGAGATCATCGACGGCGTGGTGAAGGTCCTCCAGCTCATGGACGACGACGCGAAGCACGGGGGCAAGGGCTGGCGGCAGAAGCCGCAGGAGGTCGCGGCATGACGGACGAGGACGTGCTCGCGAAGATCAAGGCGTCCGTCCTCGGGCTCACGGAGGAACCGAAGCTCGCGCGTCCGCGCCGGATCACCGCGCGCACGACGCCGGACAAGGTGCTGACCGTCTTGTCGGGGCTGAAGGATGCGGGCTGCCGCCACCTGAGCGCGATTAGCTCGGTTGATCTGGGCGACGCGTTCGAAGTGATCTATCACGTCAGTGTCGGCGGCGTCCTCGTGTCCCTCCGCACGTCGCTCCCGAAGGCCACCCCGCTCGTGCCGACGGCGACTGGAGTGTTCCCCGTGGCGGTCCTCTACGAGCGGGAGGCGCACGACCTCATGGGGATCGAGTTCGAGGGCCACCCGGATCCGCGACCACTACTCCTTTACGAGGGATGGCCGGAAGGGCAGTACCCGCTCCGCAAGGACTGGAAGCCGCCAACCGGAGGCGAGAAGCATGCCTGAGGTCGAGATCCCGATCGGGCCGCAGCACCCCGCGCTCAAGGAGCCGGTGAACTTCAAGGTCATCGTGGACGGGGAGCGGATCGTGAGGCTCGACCTGGACATCAGCTACAACCACCGCGGGATCGAGAAGGCCGCGGAGACCCGGGACTTCCACAAGGCCCTCTACCTCGTCGAGCGGATCTGCGGGATCTGCAGCCATGCGCACACGACGACGTTCGCGAAGGGCGTCGAGGCGCTCATGGGGATCGAGCCGCCGAAGCGCGCGCAGTGGCTCCGGACGCTCGTCGCGGAGCTCGAGCGGATCCACAGCCACCTTCTCTGGCTCGGTGTGGCGGCGCACGAGATCGGGTACAACACGCTCTTCATGTACGCGTGGCGGGACCGCGAGACCGTGCAGGACATCCTGGAGACAATCTCCGGGAACCGCGTGAACTATGGGATGAACGCGATCGGCGGCGTCCGGCGGAACATCTCGGACTCGATGCGGATCGCGATCCTCGGGGGCCTCCGCGTGCTCTCTGAGCGCGCCGCGTACTACACGCAGGTCATCCGGGAGGAGGAGACCCTCCTCGTGCGGACGCGCGGCGTCGGCCGCCTTCCCACGGAGCGTGCGGTCGCCCTCGGCGCCGTGGGCCCGGTCGCCCGCGGGAGCGACGTCTCGTTCGACGTCCGCCGCGACGACCCGTACCTCGCATACGACGAGGTCCCGTTCGACGTGATCACCTCCACCGCCAACGACGTGTTCGGCCGCGTGGAGGTCCGGGCGAAGGAGCTCGTGCAGTCCGTCCAGATGGCGATCCACATCGTCGAGAACCTGCCCGAGGGGCCGACGATGGCGAAGGCCCCGCGGACCGCACCCGTCGGGGAGTACGTTTCCCGCCTCGAGGCGCCGCGCGGCGAACTCCTGTACTACCTGCGGACGAAGAACACGGACAAGGTCGATCGGGTCGGGATTCGGACTCCGACGCTCGCGAACTGGCCCTCCGTCGTGGAGGCGATCCAGGGGCACGTGATCGCGGACATCCCCGTCGTCGTTGCGGCCATCGACCCATGCCTGAGCTGCACGTCGCGGATGACGTTCGTGGACACGGACGGAGGACCGAAGGGGAGCCTGAGCTGGGACGACCTCGTCGCGTACGGGCAGAAGTACTACCGGGAGAAGGAGGGCCTGCCGTGAGCGCGCTCCTCGTCCTGTACCTGCTCGTGTTCCCGGGGGTCCTGTTCCTCCTCGGGTTCGCGTTCTTCGCGGAGTGGTACGACCGGAAGCTCACCGCGCGGATGCAGAACCGGATGGGGCCGCCGCTCGTCCAGCCGTTCGCGGACTTCGTGAAACTCCTGTCGAAGGAGGACATCGTGCCGGACGGCGTCCCCGCCAGACTCTACGCCGCTATCCCACTCTTCGCGTTCGCGGCCATCGCCACTGCGTTCCTGTACATGCCGATCCTCGGCACCGCGTCGCCGTTCGGGTTTGGCGGCGACCTGATCCTCGTCCTCTACCTGATGACGCTCCCGACGATCCTCGTGTTTCTCCTCGGGTGGACGTCGAACAACCTGTTCGCGCGGCTCGGCTCCGTTCGCTCTGTGAGCCAGCTCTTCGTGTACGAGGTCCCCTTCTTCTTGGCGGCGCTCGGGCCCGCGCTCATGGTCGAGTCGTGGGCCGTCGGGGACATCGTCGCCGCGCAAGAAGACGGATGGTGGGCCATCCTGATTCAACCCCTCGGGTTCATCGCCCTCATCGTCGCCCTCCAGGCGAAGCTCGAGCGTGTGCCGTTCGACATCCCCGAGGCCGAGACGGAGATCGTGGCGGGGCCGCTCACGGAGCTGACCGGGAAGAAGCTCGCGGTCTGGAACCTGATGAAGGACATGCTCCTCGCGACCGGGGCCGCGTTGGCGGTGGCGTTGTTCCTTGGCGGGCCCACGCTCCCGGGCGTCACGTTCGGCGGCATCGAGGGGGCGTTCATCGCGTTCTTCGTGTTCCTCGGGAAGGTCCTCCTCGTGCTCCTGCTCCTCGCGCTCCTGAAAGCGGCGCTCGGTCGCCTCCGGATCGACCAGCTCATGGACTGGGGCTGGAAGGTCCTCACGCCGCTCGCGCTGATTCAGATCGGCATCGTCCTCGTCCTGAAGGTGGTGAGGGTCCTGTGAAGAAGCCCGACGCTCCGGGGCGGGAACGACCGGGCGCGATCCTCCCGGAGATCTGGAAGAGCCTGCGGACGAAGCCCGCGACGGAACCGTACCCCGCGAAGCCGATCGACGTCCCCGCCGGGTTCCGCGGCCGCATCGAGGTCTCGGACGAGTACTGCATCGGATGCTCGAAGTGCTCGATCGTGTGCCCGACGGAGTGCATCGAGATGGTCGCGGACGAGCGGGACGTCGCGCACGCGGGGCGGTCCGTGAAGCGGAAGCGGAAGCCCGTCGTGCACCTCCTGAGCTGCATCCGGTGCGGGCTGTGCGAGGAAGCCTGCCCGACGGACCCGAAGGCGATCTTCCTGACGGAGAAGTTCAGCGGGGCGTACGACACGAAGGACGTCACCGTCGGGTGAGCCATGGACCCGGAGGCGTTCGAGGACGCGCTTGCGCGGGGGTTGGCTGGAGCGACTCGGATCGCTGTGCTCGGGATCGGGGACGACCTCAACCCGCTGGACCGGCCGGGGATCATCGGGGCGCTGCTGATCCACGCGCTCGAGCGGCCGAACGTCACCGTGTTCCTCACGGGGACGATGCCGGAGAACTACACGGGGGCGCTGAAGGAGCTCCGACCGTCGCACGTCGTGATGCTGGACGCCGCGGACATGGGTGCGCCGCCGGGGACGGTGGCGTTGATCCACCCAGAGAACGTCCGGGGCCGCCGGTTCAGCACGCACGCGATGCCCCTCAGCCTCGTGATCGAGTACCTGGAGCACGAGGTCAGGACGAAGGTGAGCCTCGTCGGGATCCAGCCCGACCCGCTCATTCCCGCCGATCCGGTGGGTCCCGGCCTGTCCCGAGAAGTGATGGACGGTCTATACCGACTCCGGGAGGCGTTCTCCCGGTCCTCGCGTCAGATGTGGTAGGCTGAATCAGTCCCGCTCGTTGGACAGTCGGTCCAGTTCTCCCTGGTCGATACCTCGACGTGACGCGCGTTTCGACCATGGCACAAGAATCGCCGTATGAATACACATAGGTATTGCCATGGCCCTCCCATGTCATCTTCTCGGGCGGAGAGTCTCCGCCCGAGGGGCACGGCGATGATTACATAGGGCGGAGTCCTATCTCGACGCAGCTAGGAGGATTGTCCGATGGGCTCGGCGCCAGCTTCCTTGACTGCTCAATTGTGGCAATTCCGGCGGAAGCTCAGCGATCGCTATGCAATCGAGCGGATGATCCTCTTCGGTTCTCACGCGCGCGGGGAGGCGCGCCGCGATAGCGACGTGGACTTGATTGTCGTGTCGCCCCGGTTTCGTGGCAAGAATGCCATTGATCGTGCGGCTTCTCTCCGTCTGGAGTGGGATCTCAGACGCTCTGTCGACTTTCTGTGTTACACACCCGAGGAGTTTAGGGAACTCTCGAGGCGACCCAGCATCGTGTCGGTAGCGCTCCAAGAGGGCGTGCAGATTCCCGCGTAGATGCTGCGGGGCGGATCTTGCCAGGAAAGGCTATCCTATCGCCTCGAGCGCGAGGAGGCGCTTCCACCGCGCGTCGACCTGCGCCTGGAGTTCCGCGACCTCCTCCGGCGTCATGTGCGCGAACCGCCCCTGGACCTTCAGGTACTCCGAGACGGGCTTCGCCTTCCCGAGCTTTCGCGTGATCTTGTATGTCGTCCCCTCGATCTCGAACAGCGGGAACATGTTCGTGTCCGTCGCGAGCCGCCCGAGATCGATCGACTTCTCCGGCGGGAACCGCCACCCGGGTGGGCACGGCGCGAGGACGTGGAGGAACCGCGGCCCATGAATTCCCTTCGCCTTCTGGACCTTCTTCACGAAGTCCTCCGGGAACGCCACGTTGACGGTCGCCGCGTACGCGGGCTGGTGCGCCGCCACGATCCCCATGATGTCCTTCTTCGGCTCCGCCTTCCCGCGACCGGCAACCCCGATCGGCGTCGTCGTCGTCCACGCCCCGAAGGGCGTCGCGCCGCTCCGCTGGATCCCCGTGTTCATGTACGCCTCGTTGTCGTACATCACGTAGATCCCGTCCGTCCGCCGCTCGAGCATCCCGCTGAGGGCCTGGAGCCCGATGTCCGCGGTGCCTCCATCCCCGGCCCATCCGACGACGGTGACGTCCTTCATCCCGAGCGCATCAGCCGCCGCGCGGAGGCCGGACATCGAGGCCGCGGTCGTCTCGAACGCGGTGTCGAGCATCGGGACGTTGAGGACCGTGTACGGGAACGGGAGGCCGATCACCGTCCAGCAGCACGCCGGGATCGTCATGACGACGTCGGACCCGAGCCCCTTCAGCAGGTAGCGCATGCCGAGCGTGGAGCCGCAGCCCGGGCAGGCGGCGTGGCCCGAGCGCATCAGCTCCGGCTCCGGGATCGTCAGCCTAGCCATACCCGATCACCTCCGTGCGGCGCTTCAGGCCGACCCACTCGATCTCGGGCCCCCGGCCGTTCAGGAGGGACTCGAACATGTGCGTGACCGTCTGCGGCGTGATGTCCCGGCCGCCGAGGCCGGCGATGAAGTCGCGGAGCATCGGGCGGTGCGGGCTCCCGTACAGCGTGGCGGCGATCTCCGTGTGCGCGGCGCCCGTCGCGCCGAACGTGAAGGAGCGGTCCAGGATCCCGATCCGGTCGACAATCGACGCGAGCTCGCGGACTTGGTCCGCGGGGAACGGCCGAAACATCCGGAGCTTCGCGAGCCCGACCTTCTCTCCCTTGTCGCGCATCGCGTCGACGACGGAGCGCGCGGTCGTCGTCGCCGTCCCCATCGTCACGAGGACGGCGTCCGCGTCGTCGCAGCGGTACAGGGGCATCGGCCCTCCGTGGTCGCGCTTCGTGATCCGGCGGTACTCCTCCTCCGCCATCGCGAAGATACGAGGCACGCGGGCCATCGCCTCCGCGACCTTCGCGCGGAACTCCATGTGCAGGTCCGGGCCGATGTACGAGCCGTAGCGGCCCGCGACGCCGGGGGTCAGGAGACCCGACGTCTTCCGTGGCGGCAGGAAGCGGTCCGCCTGCTCCTGCGTCGGGACGTCGACGGGCTCGACCGTGTGCGTCAGGTAGAACCCGTCCTCCGCGACCATCGCGGGGAGCAGGATCTCCGGGTGCTCCGCGACCCGGAACGCGACGAGGACCGTGTCCACGACCTCCTGCCCGCTCTCCGCGTACAGCTGGATCCACCCCGTGTCCCGCTGGGAGATCGTGTCCGTGTGGTCCGTCCAGATCGACAACGGAGGCGCCACCGCGCGGTTCGCGACGCCCATCACGATCGGCGTCCGTGCGCCCGAGGCCCAGTGGAGGAGCTCGTGCATCAGGAGAAGGCCCTGGGACGACGACGCCGTGTACACGCGCGCCCCGAGCGCGGCGGCGCTGATCCCCGCCGCCATCGCGCTGTGCTCGGACTCGACCTTCACGTACTGCGCCTTCATCTCGCCCGACGCCACGAAGTCCGCGATCTTCTCGATGATCGTCGTCTGCGGGGTGATCGGGTACGCGGGCACGACCTGGACCCGCGCGAGCTTGGCGGCGTACGCCTGCGCGCTGTTCCCGGAGATCACGACCTGCGGCATGGTCACTCCTCCGCGACGAGCGTGATCGCGCCGGGCTTGCACTCCTCCGCGCAGATCCCGCACCCCTTGCAGGCCTCGAGGGACACGACGGGGAAGCCCTCGCCGTCGAGGGAGATCGCGACGTCCGGGCAGAACTTCCAGCACACGTTGCACTTCGTGCACGCCGCGCGGTCGATCACGGGCCGGAACGTCCGCCAGCTCCCCGTGTTCACGACCGCCTCGAGCGCCGCCAGCGGCCCATCCGGGAGGTCCTCGACGGTCTCGTAGGACTTCACGCGACCACCTTCGCGAGGAACCGGATCGCCTTCGCGGCGTCCGTCGCCGCCGCCATGTTCTCCGCGCGCTTCGCGGGGACGAACTTCTCGATCGCCCGGAGGACGGACTCGAGGCGCACGACGCCGCCCGCCTGCGCGAGGGCCCCCAGCATCGCCGTGTTCACGATCGGCGTTGCCTTCGAGCCGAGGCCGTGCGCGAGGGCGATCTCCCGCGCGTCGACCGTTGCGATTCTACCGCCAAAAACCTTCTCCAGCTCTTCCGGCGGCTTCGCGGAGTTCGCGATCAGGAGCCCGTCCCGCTTCAGGCCCCCCGTGACGTTGATCGCCTTCAGGAGGCTCGGGTCCAGGACGACGACGAGGTCCGGGTCCGTGATGCTCGTCCGGACCGCGATCGGCTTGTCGTCGATCCGGGAGAACGCGGTCACGGGCGCGCCGCGGCGCTCGACCCCGAAGAACGGGAAGCTCTGCGGGTGCTTGCCCTCAAGGAACGCGGCCTGCGCCAACAGCTCCGCCGCCAAGACGGCGCCCTGGCCGCCCCTACCGTGGAACCGGATTTCGATCACGGATCTCGCCGCAGTTTCCACGGGGTCCGTCTGAATTGAGGCTCCGCACCATAGTGTAAGTAATGAATGGTGGACCCCATATGGGGACGTGTAAGTACCCGCGGACGGCGGTATAGAGTCGACGGAATCTGAGATGCACGCGTCCCTGATGGCAAAGCAGATCGTGGCGGCGGTTCTCGAGGAGGCCTCTCGCCGCCAGGCGCGCCGCGTGAAGTCCGTCGATGTCGAGATTGGCGCGCTCGACGGCGTCCGGGCGGAGGAGCTCGCGGAGGCGTTCGCGATTGAAGCCGCGGGGACGGCCCTCGATGGGGCGACGCTGAACGTGCATCCGCGCGAGGGCCGCGGCCTCGTGGTCCGGTCCGCGTCCCTCGTCCTAGGGGACGACTAGCATCAGGTCCGTCGCCGCCTCGAACGCTTTGGCGGTGTACGTCCGCAGTGCGTCGAGCTGCCGCGGATCGAGGATCACCGCGGGCCAGTACCAGTGGAACGCGATCCAGTCCCCCGCCGCCAATCCCGGGAGGAAGCGCGGGTCCGCCTGGAACTCCACGCGCTCCGGCGGCCCGTTCCCGAGTCGGCCGTCGCGGAGCTGGAGCGTCGGGCGGGACGCGGTCGCGGAATTCTCCTCGACCTCAAGGACGCGCGCCCACGAGGGACGGCACTTGTCCATGTTCTCGAGCGTCGTCTCGACCTTCCCGGAGACCTGGCCGACGCCGACGAACACGACGTGGAACGCGTGGTGGGGCAGCGGATCCTCGGGCAGGTTGGCCGCGATCCGGGCCGAGACCGTTGGCGGTAAACCGCGCTTCTCGAACTCCTTGAGGATCGCGCGGAACTCCTCCTTCGTGAACCCGTCGAGGAGCTCGTTCCCGATCCAGTACGCCTCCACGACCTTCGCGTCGAAGGGGTCAAGCCCGTGCTTGGCGGCGATCGCGTCCAGGTACGGCGTCAGCGCCTCGAACTGGGCCAGGGCGTTCCTGGCGGCGGGGAGGTCCTCGCCCTTCGCGATCGCGCGCTCGAGGAGGGAGTCCGCGTAGTCCGGGCCGCAGTACCGCATCCGGCTCGTGGGAAGGCTGAACCGCGCGCAGAGCCGGACGCCCTCCATCGCTCACCCCGCCCGCCGCGCGGCGCGGACGATCCGGTCGATGGCGGCGCCGATGGAGTCCCGGAGGGTCGTGAGTCCCACCGCCAAGAGGACGCCGAGGACGACGACGACCGCCCCGACCGCGGCGACGAGGTCGAACTTCGCCGGGACGACGACCATCTGGAGCGCCCACGTGATCGGGAACGCGAGGACGAGGACGGACGTCGCGACACCCAGGTCCACGTGCTTCAGGCCCGCGTACCACGTCGAGACGAACGCGAGGAGGAGGACCGCGCTCACGAGGATCCACGGGAGCGATGCACCGCCGAGGCCGCCCATCGCTCCGAGCTGGTTGCTCGCCGCCAGGTACGCGACGAGGAAGACCGCGCCGAATCCCATGCGGCCGAGGGCGACGGTCCCGGAAGGCAGGTCCCGGAGCGCGCGCTTCGACATCGTGTACTCCGCGGCCCACAGCGCCGTGGCGGCGAGGACGAGCGCGGTCCCGTCCGTCCACACGGGCGCGGAGAGGGAGAGGAGGAGGGCGTTGCCGCCGAGGAGCGCGACGGTCGCGAGGAGCATCCGCTTCGAGACTCGTTCTCGGAGAACCACGACCGCCAGGACGGTCGCCATCAGGAACAGCGTCCGGTATCCGAAGGAGGCCGTGGCGGCGCCGCCCGCCGCCGTCGCCATCTGGATCCCGCGGAAGAAGAGGAGGAACGGGATCGCGCCGCCGATCAGGCCGATCGCGGACAGGCGGAGCCAATCGCGTCGGGCGAGCTTCGTTCGCGAGGACGGGGCGAGGATCAGTACGAGGGGCAGGAGCATTGCCGCCACGAGCGCATTTCTGGCGGTGAGGAAGGCGTCCGGGTTCGTCCCCTGGACCGCGTACGCGTTCACGAACGTCGACACGCCGCTGATCGCGGCGGTGAAGAACACGAGCAGGAGGCCCGGGGACGGGTTCCAGCGCTGGCCGTTCCGCGTCATGGTGGCACCGAGAGGCGTACGGATTGAGGGGCTATGGAATAGAGAATACGGGGATGGCGGGGCCGTATATAACGAGCAGGCGTCCGCGAAGAGACGGACAGCGGCTCGAGGACGGTGGGCCTACCGACGTCACCGGCTGGGCCGGTGGGCGTTGTGCGTCCAGCCCCTGACGTTCGAGTTGGAGTCTCCTTCCATCGGTTCGGCGTGATGGCCACCGGGCTTGGTTTCTCGCTCCTCCAATTCACTCTTCTCCCGGGCCAATCCTCGTTTCGACCGCTCCCTTCGGGCGAGTCGACGACGCCTTAGCCGCCGCTGACTCTGTCACGGGTGGTGAAGTAGAGATCCATCGAGCCCTCGGGGGCGGGCGTGCGCCCGAAGTAGAGCGTCTCGGCGTCCCGGCTGAACGATCCGCGGAGCTCGCTCGCCGCGGTGTTGATGTTCGTTCCCGCGTTGACCGGCGTTGACCACGGCGCATCGACGGAGGACCGAGTGGCGAAGTACAGGTCCTGGCCGCCAAGGGTGCCCGTCCGGTCCGAATCGAGAACGATCTCGAGTCCGTCCTTGCGGACGTTGGGACGGAGGTCGTTCCCCGGGCTGTTCAGCTCGGCGACCGGCGCCACGGCGCCCCAGCTGCCGTCCGGCTGGCGCTCGGCCGAGTAGATGTCCGGTCCGCTCGAGAAGTAGAGGAACGTCCGGCCGCTGGCCTCGAAGAATGAGGGGCTGGCTTCCGCCCGCGGGCTGTTCACCGTGCAGCCGAGGTTGACGGGACTCGTCCAGCCGTGGGTCGGGTTGTCCCTCGCGAAGTAGATGTCCGCATCCCCGCAACCGCCGCCGCGGGCGCTGACGAAGAAGAGACCCCCTCCAGGAACCGGTGTCGGGCAGAGGTCGTTCGCGGGACTGTTGATCGGCTCACCGAGGTTCATAGGGTCTCCGAACCCCACTGCGGTATTGAGACGGTGCGCAACCCAGATGTCGAGTCCGCCCAGGCCGCCGGGACGATTGGACGCGAAGTACAGGCTCACGCCGTCCGGCGACTGCATCGGGCAACCCTCGAGCGCCCCCGTGTTCAGCGAGGAGCTGCTCCCGGGAAGCGACTCGACCGACGCAGCCTCGGTCCACGGAGAGTAGTTCTTGGCCGCGACCGGGGCGGCGGTTGAGATCGCCAACAGGGCGATGCCGACGGCAAGCGCGAAGGAGGCGCCGCCCATCCGTCTCTCGAGAGACTTACCGCGCCTCCGTACTCCAATCGCTCCGTCGCCAAAACACACGGCCAGCCTACGGCTTCTTGGATTCACGTGGACCCCTCCGCCGGAGATCCCCGGGGTCGGGGGAGATAGCGATTCCGGGCTATCTAGCCTCTGGTCGTCGTTGGTGGCATACGTCTGTGGCGGACCGCCCGTGAGGACTGCTTCCCGATGACAGGACGCGCGCCTCAGCTCCCTCGACGGATAGGTTCGGGTCCGGGGGTCGCATCGTGAGGAGGGGGTTCCAAAGGGTGCCTTCGGACCAGCGGGTCGTCGAGACCGGAGGAGGCACAACGCCTCGAAGTAGGCGTCGATTGTCGATGGCGCCCACGCGGCGCCCCATTCGCGTCAAGTAGGAAGTTGGAGTCGCCCGCGCCCTGGGGGGTCTTAATGGTTTCTGCTGCATGTACGCCCAAATCGTATCCCCTCAGACGTCGCACCGCCCTCCCGTGCCTCGGCACGCGCCGGGGCGCAGGAGAGAAAGAAATGACCCTGACAGAGACCCAGACGATCGGGCTAGGACGGAAGGTGCGAACGCTGTTCGTCGAGAACTAGACGGAGCTCGAGAAGGGGGGCGTGGACGTCCCCCGCATCCTCGGGGAACTCGACGCCGCCCAGGAGGACGCGGAGACGGGGAATGCGATCCAGGAGGACCGGAAGCGCCTCGCCCGGGAGGCGACCGTGGACTTCCTGCCGAAGAAGCTCCGCCTCCAGCACGTCGCCTCGAACGCCCTGGACATGGCGATCGCGGCGGTCGGGAAGGAGACGATCGCGGGGAAGAACTTCCGCAAGCTCCGGAGCGACGTTTCGCGGGAGTCGGCCCCGGAGGAAGGCGCGGAGACCCCCGGCGGGACGCCCGGCGAGTCCCCCTCGTGATCCACAAGCCCACCATCTCCGGACACACGAAGGGCCCCGGTGCCCATACGGGGCCCACCTTTCTTTTGGCGGCGTGGAGCCGGTCGGGGGGTTCTCAAGGCATGGCGGTTCTCACTGCCGCCAAACGCGTTCTATGGAGTGATGAAGCGTCACGCCCTCGAAGACCGCCCGGTCGGAGACCCTCCACATCCGGAGCGAGTTCCACCGGCCTTGGACGATGCCGGGATGGACGGGAGGATCTCCCTCCGGCATCGGCGGGACCACCGCCAAGGCGGGGGCGTGGCTCACCTATTCCGGACGGAGACCCTCCAGACCCGGTGGGAGTCCCTCCGGATTCCGCCGAAGGCATCCGGGACCGGGGGACGGTGCCCAGGACCCGGCGAAGTCCCCACCCAGACTGGGGGATGATCATCCGGGAGGGCGGCCCCACTCCGCGGTTGCCGCGTGCGCGAGCGCCGAGGGCGTCCTGCAGCCGACGATCGCCGGGGCCTCGTGGACCAGCGCGTCGTCCCCGAGGGCGGCCACCATGAACAGCGCGAAGTCCACGCGCCGCGTGAGGTTGCTCGCGAGGACGGGGTCGCCCACGTGGCGGCTCCACACGGGCAGGCCCTGGCTCTCCCCTTCCTCGAGGTCGCTCCCGCGGACGACGGTCCACCGGGTGTCGCTCGCGAACACCCGACGGCACGCCTCGACCTGGTCGTCGATATCCACGACACGGAGGAGCCGCAGGAGCGGGGTGAGGATCTTCACCTGCGCCCGAAGCTTTCGAGAGTACACGTCCTTGCCGTCGCGCGTGATGTGCCACCCGCACGAGAAGACGAGACGCGCGCCCGGGGGCGCGTGGTCGAGCACGGCCTGCGCCGTCCCCGCGGCGTAGCCGCGGACGCCCCACGGGACGAGGACGGTGAGCACCCCGTCACACCC
>Ga0209751_10001806_pt1 | contig 21736 bp, 31 predicted proteins | sample RifCSP13_1_FD_184019 | JGI IMG/M metagenome (GOLD analysis project Ga0209751, IMG submission 184019) | Soil microbial communities from Rifle, Colorado - Rifle CSP2_sed 13_1 (SPAdes) (version 2) | ecosystem: Environmental > Terrestrial > Deep subsurface > Rock core/Sediment | place: Rifle... | reverse complement strand
CGGACTCGGGCGTCCACTCTCGCACGGCTTGCTGGACACCCGCCATGATGCCCGGAAATGGCGCCGAGATGATTTGGAGCGCGCCGAGGAGGCCCTGTCCTACCTGTGAGAGCGTGCCGCCAATCCCTGGAGCCGGGGGCGTCGGCGACACCAGCCCCGCGGCAACGTTCCGTCCCCCCTCGACGACGCTTTCAACGACAGCGGTTCCGGCCGCTGTGATGGGGCCTTCAAACATGGTCTTCGGCTGGGCCTTCTCCGCTGGTGCGGTCGGTGCTGCCACTGGCGCAGTTGGCGCCACTGGCACCGTCGGCTCCTCCAGCCATCGCAACAGTTCCTCACGATCGGCCGTCTTGCGATTCTCTGTGTAGATGGCGCTCAGGCTGTCATCGGCCATGGCTAACCTTTCGGGGTTCGGCCGAGCGTGGCGCCGCCGGGCGCTGGTGTCGGCGTGGGCCGCGTGCCACCACCTGCGGGCATCGAGGGTTTCCCGACCTCGCTCATTTCTTGCCGCAAGAGTTCGAGATCACGCAGTTTCCGCACCGCGTCGAGGAAGTCTGCCTCCGTGCGAAAGTCAGCCCGGCGCGCCTTGAGCGTCTCCCGGTCGGGATAGCGCCGGAGGTCCTGTTCAAGACTCTTGATCCGCTGTGTCGCCACGGTTTGCAACCGGGCCCGATACGTGTGGACTTTCCGGTCGGCCCAGTCCAGCGGGTTCTCATTGCCCTTGCCCAAATAGGCGGAGTTGCGCGTGAGGTCTTCGAGCCCGAGTTGCAGGATGTCCTGCGCGGCGGTATTGAGAATGGGCGCCGCGGGGCCCGTGACGCGCAGGGCTTCACTGAGCAACTGTTCAGCCTGGGCGTGCTGGCGCCCAAGTTGGCTCAACCCCTTATCGCCCGCGCTGGTGATCCGCGTCCGGGCAGCCCCGGCCACATGGTCATAGTCCTTGTCATTGAGGCGGCCCACGCGGTATTGTTCCTGGGCATCAGCGAGCACCGCACGGGCATGCGCGGCTTCCCGTTGTGGGTCGTCCTGGACCTCCACCACGGCAAGGCGGAGCCGCTTGTTCGTCGCCGGATCGCTGGTGCCCTCACCGCTTTCCCGCTTGACAATCGCGTCCTTCCAGTGAGCGTACCGTTCCGGCGTCAGATAGTCGCGGACCTGCGCCAGCGTGCCATGGGCCGCGTCGAAGTTGCGCGACAAGAGGGCATCTTCAATCGCCTTTTCGCTTTCGTCGGCTTGAGCCTTCCGGGCGTCCTTGAGTTCCTCGTCCCGCCGTTTCTTTTCCGCGCGGCTTCGCTCTTCGAGCGTGTCGGCTAAGGCCGTCTGCTCCCCGCGGAGCAGCCAGGGGTACGCCCCCTTGCGCAGCTTCGTCACAATCGTCTGCTGCAAACTCGGGTTGTTGGTCTGCCACTCCTTGTCGATGAGTCCTCGCTGCACGCGCGTCATGGACCCGGCGAACATCGCTCGGGATTCGGCCTCGGTGCGGTAGATGCCCATGCCGCGGGTGGGCAACTCGAAGAGCGTATCGAGGTTCTCGCTGGACGGCGTGTCGATATACGCCGATTCGTTCTCGCGCTGCTGGATGTCTTCCCCGAACTTGATCGCGTTGTGCTTCAGCTCCCAGCCCTTGTGGATCGCCTTGACGCCCTCTTCCGCGCGGAACTGGAGCAGGCGCCGCTGGAAGGTCGCTTGCGCTTCTGGGTAGCGCATCGTGCCCATAAGGCTCCGCCCCAGCTTCTCCAGAGCCATGTGCATCGTCGGTGCGTAGGCGTCGGGATGGATGCCTTGGGATGTGAGCCGTGCCTGTTCCTCCGCGAACTGCGTCTTGAGCGTGCCGACGGCCGTGTCCACTTCTAGCGCGGCGTCCGCCTTGCGCAGTTCGCCGTCAATCTTCGCCTTCTGGTCCAGAATCCTGAAGCCCGTCTCCGCAATCTGCGCACTCGTGTCTTCCAGCGCTCCGAAGGGCGCCGCAAAGGTCGCCGGGCTCGCCTGCGCATACGGCAGGCTCCCCGGGATGCCCGTCTGCGGTGGGAGGCGGAGGAGCTTGGGCATCAGTTCGCCTGGACCGCATTCGGATCAATGCTGCCGCCCGAACGCCCACCATAGCGGGTCGCGAAGGCTGACGCCCCACTCAGGAGCGTGGTACCCGCCCGCAACCCGCCGGCCGCGCGCGCCTGTTGCCCCTGGAAGCGAAACAGGCGCTCGTTGGCCCGCTGGGTCGAGGCTTCCAGTTCGCCCCCGTACCGGATGCGCTGCTGCTCAAGATCGGCCTGCATGGCTTCGTCCGCTAGGACGAGCAAGGGGCTCCCGGCGGCCACTTCGACGCCGCTGGACCCCGCCGCGGCCACGTTTGAGGCGGCCACGCGGCGATGCTGGAGGGCCGCCTGTTGCGCGCGCACGGCCGCGGCATTGCGGGCGGCTTCCGCCTGGTTGGCTGCAACCTTGGCGTTGTACTTTGAGGCTTGCTGCTGCGCTTGGCCTGCACTATAGGCGGCATAGGCACTGACCGCCGTGCCCGCGACCGCCGCTGCCGCGCCGATGATCGCCACAGTTTCGACGCCAGTGTGGCGAGTAAAATCTCGACACGCGAGGACGCCCGCATACCGATGCCCGCGCACGCGCGGCTGGCTCATGGGAAGAGCACCACTTGCGTGAAGTGCTCGCGATGCGGACCATACAAGAGCATGGTGGCCTCTTCTTTGAATCCCAGGTGATCCACCCAGAGCCGCCCCGCCCAGAAGTCGCTCACGATCTGCGCCTGGACGCGGTAGAGACTCCGTTCGGTGATGATACGCCAGAGCCCATCCCGGACGGCCCGGTGGATGAACCGGCGATGCTGCGGCTCGCGACCCAGTGGAGTCCAGATCGCCCAGGCTTCTCCGACGCCCGCCCAGCGGATGATGATGCCCGCGCAGGCGGCCACGCGGTCATCAATCAGCGCCGTCCACGCAGGGTGCGTCGCATAGAACTGGCCCGCGTCCGGGGGCTGGGGCGTCCCCGCGGCTTCGAGATAATGCGCGGGCTCATAGGGCACCACGCGGCGATCACCCATTGTCCGCCTCAATGCTGCCACCCACCGCCAGCACGGTACATGGCAGCGGATCGGGCTGCTCGATGCGGATGATGCCTGTCCGGTCCCACCCCTGCTCAAGTATCCGCACATCGCCCGTGAACGGGCCGATCCCCTGGCCCTCATCGGGATAGCGGATCGCCTCGCCGTTGATCGTGGGGCTTCCCTCCGTGCAGAGCAAGCGCACCGTGACTTCGTTGTAGCGGAGCCGGCGGCCCTGGATGCTGCCCGTCGCTAAGGCGAGTTCCGGCCGCAGCAGTTCAAGGTGCGACGCGAAGGGCAGGCCGATCTCGACCGCCGCGTGCTCGGCACTCATCGTGAGCTGCCCGTCCACGACGACGCCGTACTCGAAGTCGAGCAGATCGCCCTGGATGAGATCCTGCTGCCAGGCGTCCATCTGGAACGTCCCCTCAGCGAACACGGCCGCCACGGTCTTGCTTTCGAGATGCGGGACGGCGATCAGCGTGGTCGGATCGCCCTCGTAGGTGGCACTCATGTCCGTGGTGAGCGCCCCGTCGAAGACCTCGATGCTCCGGCGGCGTTCCGTGGAGAGCCCGCTGTCCTGGAAGGCGTTGGCCTGGAAGGCATTGGTCTGGAAGGCCCCTTCGGACGTGGCAAACTCGCGCTCCACGACGGCCCACAACTCATCACCGGAGACATTCGGCAGCGTCGCCACGGAGATGAATTTCCCATCCGTCGTGTGATGATGCCACGCCACGACGTTCTCCGGGCGCTCGTAGGTCATGCCGAGCAGCACGCCATCGTCGCGGACGCAGAGCAGGATCGAATCGGGCTGGGATAGGTACGCCATTTCGACGATGCCCGATGTGAAGAGATGTTCAGCGAGAATGGATAGATCCGGGGAGACGAAGCTGTCCGCTTCGAAACTGAAGGCTTCCTCACGGATCTTCCTGGCGCCCCGCTGGAGGAACAGGATCACGTTGGCGACGGGCACGGCATCCACGTTGTAGTCCGAGCCCCATGCCGTCTGGTTCTTGACATTGATCGCGCTCGGCGTGATCGGGCCATCCGTACTGCCCGTCGCTTGCAGCTCCCCGCCGACAGACCCGATCATGAGCTGGCGGAGGCCCTTGAGCCACCGAATGACATTGACCGCATCCTGGGCGATGACGAACTCCACGGCATCGTCATCATCGGCGCCGCCACCATGGTTCTCGTAATCCGCGACGACGGAGCCCCAGACCGTATCCGGCTGGACGAGCGTGCCCGCCCAGTAGAGCCGTTGGTCGTAGAGCGCCACCGTCCCGGGATACCCCCGCGCCTCGGACCAGGCTTCCTCTTCCAGCGACCAGGCGCCCGCAGGTGCGGCCGTCACCGTCGTGAGGACTTTGAGGATCTGACCTGTGGCGGTCGTGGACCCCGTGACCGCGGTCAGCTTGATGACGCCGCCGCTGATCCGAAGATACCGGCCGACTTCGCTGCTGCGGAACCCGGCCGCGCCGAGCGTGACCGTGACCGCGCCGAACTTCGGTTCCTTGATGGACGGCGTGGCCGTGGCGCCGGGCGAGCCTTCGAGGAGCCAAGCACCCGGGGCAATGGGCCCCACGGTCGTAAAGGGGTCTAGCACATCCGCCGTGACGGTCTGGGCATCGGTAAAGGCCGTGATGACCGCCCGGCCGCCGGCATCGGCCTTGATCTGTCGCGTCACATCAGCCGCGAGAAAGACCAAATTACTCGCGCTGATGGTGATGCCGAGGCCCGTCGTGGCCGTGAGCGTGAGGCTCGCGTCGAGGTCCACGCCCACCTCCGTCGTCGGCGGCGGCAAGAACGTGATCGCGGTCAGTGAGAAGGTCGTCGCCGTGATCCGCGAGAGCTTGTGCGGCGGGTAGAACTGGCTCGCGATGTAGAGCACGTCCGCCGATTGCGTAAACCGAAGTGAGCGAAGATCCTCCCCTGCATACGGCGAGGTGATTTCCACCTGCACGCTCCCGGAGAGCAGGGGCGCCCGATCCGTGAAGACGCGGATGTACTGATTGCCGAACTCCAGCATGTACACCTGCGTCGTCGAGAACTTGAAGGGCACGAGACGGACCACCGTGTCCCCGGTGGCCACGTCGAAGGCATCGGTTTGCACGAAGTCAGACTGGAAGGCGCCGGATTCCCGCGCGTCCTGAATGTAGGTCGTCCCCGCCCGGCGTGCGGCGCCCCCATGCACCTGGACCGCGAAGTTCTCCAGGCAGGCCGCGCCGTGGGCATATTTGGCGAGGTCCACTTGGCCCGTGAGCTTGGGCGTCAGCTCGCCCGCCGTAAAATTTGTTTTGAAGGGGTGGCTAGGCATGCTAGACTCTGCCCCCATGAGTCGTCAGTGGATCAGCCTTCGCCCGACTCGGCCAGACACGGATGTCTCTCAAGACTGGCTGGATGAATGCGCCGCGAAGGTCCAACAGGCCCTCGAAACGCAATTCTCGGAAGAATTTACACTGTTTCAGCATGAACTTGGCGAGGCCTTGACCGACAGCATTGTCTTCGGTGACGATTTCGACGCAAAGGCCGAGAGCATCGTCGCCAACTTCAATCGACGCATGGCCCAGCACAACCCCTGACCCCTCTTTCACTCGTTCGTCCGTACGTCCACCAAGGGGCTCGAGCGCCGGATATTCCGTGATCCCTCCTTGAGATTGTCCGACCGGGCCCGCTTGAGCAACGCCTGGTAGAGGTTCCAGAACCGATCCGACTTCCCCGCCTGCCCCGTGATCGGCTCCGCGATGACGGCTGAGAGATGGCTCACGAAGGCGCGCACGAAGATGGGCGAGAACCGCGTGGGGTCCGTCACCTGGAGGAGCAGGCGCACATTGATGCTGTCCGCCTCGTTGATGAGGACTTCCTGCGTCCCATCCGTTTCGATCTGATACGGCTCGGGATCGGCCACCATCAGGTGGTCGCCACCCTGCGCGCCCGTCAGCGAGCTATCCTCCTGGCGATAGACCGCGAGGCACCCGGCGGGCTTGAGGATCGTGAAGGAGAAGCCCCACGCGGGCGGCGCGTTGTAGAGGCGCCACGCACCCGTTACGATGGCCGTGAGCGCCGCGAAGGCGGTATCAATCGTGGCGGTAACGTGCTGGGTATCCGTGAAGCCGGTGATCGTCGCCACCCCCGCCACGCCGTCGCCGCGCAACTCCTTGCCCACATCACCCGCGACGAACGCCACCTGCGACGCCGTGAAGATCACGCCCTCGGTATCCACGGTCAGCGCCCCAGCGCCCGGCGTCAGCGTCCCCGCGGGCTCCGTGTAGGCCAGGAGCGTGGTCCGCTGGAGTGCGAAGGTCCAGGGGTGCGCCTGGAGCGTGGCATCCCGGATCGTCGGATAATGCTCGTTCACGATCCGCGCCCGCTTGGTCGGATCGGTGAAGGCCGTGATCGGGTCTTCGCCGAGGTTGGCGAGCGCCTGGTTCGCGATGTTGACCGCCGTGAGCGTCGTCGCCATGGCGGCTAGTTGAGCTGCTCCACGATCATGCCGACCTGGATGATGTCGTTGTCGGCCGTGGCGGCCCCGGTGCACTTGATGACGACAGCGCCAGAGAGCGTGGCCGTGGGAGTGGCGGCAAAGGTGCCTTCCTGCACCGCGCCAAACGTCGCACGGCCGCTGAGGAGCTGCGTCGCCGCCCCCGTGCGGACGATCGTGAACTCGGCGCGCCAGTTCTGCGCGTTTGGTGCGGCCGTCGTCGGGTTGATCGTGACGACCGTCGCCCCGAAATTGAACGTCACCGTCTTGACGTTCGCATTGCCCGCCGTGGTGCCCCAGACGGTGATGGCCAGCGTCTGCTTATCCGTGCCGAGGGCGCCCGCGGCCAGCGTGAAGCTCATCAGGTCGTCTGTGCCGGCGCCGACGTTGCCCACGGCCGTGGTGATGACGCCACTCGCCAGGACCTTCCGGCGCTTCACCCAGGTGCCCTTGGTCGCCGAGGCGGTATCGAAGGCCACCACGTCGTCATCGGCGCCGCCTGCATAGAGATGGTTGGCGTTCCAGTTCGACGGCCGGACGCGCGTGGTATCGGCCCCGTCGGCTTTCGTGCTCACAAACGGATGGGCTACGGCGACATCAGCCATGGGCAAACTCCTCTCGGCTCAACAGGGTTGGAAACATGGACGCACGGTGAAGGACGACGCCGATGGCGCGCGGCGCGCGGCCACGCCGGCCACGTCGGTGTTGGGGTTGAAGAAGGTGTAGCGCGTGGGGCCGGCCTCTCGGAGATCCATGACCCCGCGGCCCCCACGAGCGATGAAGGCCGTCATCAACTGAGAGGACCCGGCAACGTTCGCGCCGCCGACACACTCCACCAGCGTCCAGGTCGTGCCGACGTCCACGGAGCGCCAGAAGGCCCCGCGGGTGATCGCCGCGGTAAACTCTTTCACGTAGGCCGTCGCGGCGCCGAGCACGGGCGACCCGGCGTGCGACCCGAAATTCGCGAAGGCGACGATGGCGCCCTGGTTGATGGACGTGGTGCTCGGCGGATTGAGCGTGAGGTTTTGCCGATTGGTCCAGGTGGCTCCCGCATCGTCGGACGTCGCGATCTGTCCCTTGAAACAGGCCACGAGGCGCGTGGCGTTCACCGCGATGATGGCCGAGGAGTCAGGACATGCCACATTGCCCGCGGGGATGATATGTACAGGCAGCGCCGTCCAGGAGACGCCATTATCGGACGACCGATAGATGCCCTCCCCGTTGATGAGACACCAGAGTCCCGCGGACGGAGAGGCGAGATGGCTATTCCCCGTGGACACGGCCAGCACGCCCGTGCCGACCGCGACAGGCCCGGCAAAGGTCGTCCCGCCGTCCTCGGAGTGCCAGGTCCGGGCATTGCCGCCACTGGCTTGCCCAAAGACCTGCACACGAGCCCCATCGACTTCCACGGCGAGGGGGCTTCCCACGCCGGTCCCCGGCAACGCCACTTGCGTCCATGTGGAGGTCTCCGGCAAGCTCAGGACCGTATCGGACACGTAGAGGTTTTTCCCGGTGCCCGACGAGAGCTGGAGCAGGACACGAAACGGCACGCCCGCGAAGCTCGTGACGCGCGCGCCATAGATGTCATCCGAGCCTACGGTGATCGCGGTACTTCGAACGATCGGGAAGGTTTGTCCCCCGTCTTGTGACACGTCGTACTTCAGCGCTTGCCCGTCCGTGTGCCGGTGAAAGGCGTACACGGTGAAATCGTCCACGAAGATGGAGGCGGCCGGAAAGACGCCATTCTGCCGGGGCGCCGTCGCGAGCTGCCACTGCTGCCCGAAGTTGATGAGGGAAGCCACTTAGCGCCGCCTCGGGCGCCAGGTCGGGATGTAGTCCCCGCCCGCGGTGACGGGTGGCGCCCCCGCTGCGCCCTCCGCGTGCCACGCGAACAGTTGCCCATGCGCGCCGCCCATGCGCCCGTAGAGCAGCCATGGGCGATAGAGCGTCGTGGCCGCTCGGCCATTCGTCGGCCAGACGAAGACATGCCCGGTAACGCCCCCGCCCGCATGGCGCCACGCAAGGAGGCGGGTCACGGATCGGTCTCGATGGTGACGAGCAGATCATCCGAGGCTGCCGCCGTCGCGCGGAACGTGATGTTGTCGCCGTTGAGGTCGCCTGCGCCGAAATCGACTCGATAGATGCCGAAGGCGACTTCGGTCACGGCCGACAACGTCCCCGCCGCAAAGGCGCCGTCGTCAATCGCCCGCGTCACGGTGACCGTCAATCCTGTCGCCGGTGCATGATTGGTCGAGTCCGTCATCAGGAACTTGAAGTTCGCCATCGCGACATTCTTCTTGATGCCGCTGTGGGTCAGTTGGATCGTGAACTCGCCCACCACTTCGCCCACGACGGACGTGCCCCCGACCGTTCCCGTCGAGATGTAGATGGCGTAGCTCTTCCCGGCCTCGTACCCGTTGGCGCCTGTCGCGACGATCGTGGCTTGGTTGAGGCCCACCACGCTCGCGCGATCCACTTGCACGCTGACGCCCGCGGTGATCGGCGTCACGTTGTTCTCTTCGAGGACGGAGAGCACCGGCGTGCCTGAGAGCGTGCCAGGGACACCCGTTGCGAAGGCCCGTGTCGTGAAGAAGTGATAGAAGGTGTCGCCGAGGGTGATGTCTCTCATGCGGCGAGCCCTCCGTGCCCGGCGAGGCGGAGACCGCCGCCGCCCGCCGCAATCGCGACCTGATCGTCAAGGAGCAGTTGCATCTGGGGAACGGACGTGGTGACATCGTTCGCCCAGTCCGTCGTGCCATTGGCCTCCGCGTAGTACCAACCTGCGCCACCGAAGCGCGCGGCGTTCAGGATGGTGCCATGGCCATTCGCATTGCCGACCTGGAGCGCCTGCGGCGCGGCACCCGCCGAAGAGAACGTGAATACAAACCGAAGCGCCGTCGCCTTCGGGATCGTGTAGGGACTCGTCAGATAGGCGCCTACTCTCCCGCCCGTGCGCGTGAAGAGAATGGATGTGCTGCTGGCCTGCGTCGTGCCACCCGGCACCGTTCCGTCATCGAGATACACTTCAAATCCAGCGAGCGTCGATGCTCCGCTCGAGAATTGTGCCCCGTAGATCTTGATCTGCTCGGTGAACGCATCCACCCGTAGGCCCTTGCGGTTCGTCGTGCTGCTCGGAGCGGCAGAGGTGCCGAGCCCGCGTCCGCTCACCGTCCCGTCGGTGTACTCAATCACATGGGCGTAGGCCGAGGACACAATGGCGTCGGCGATGAATCCGTTGGCCGTCGTCCACGACGAGTAGAGTTGGCGCATCATGTCGGTAAAAGATGTGTCGCCGAGGGCCGTGAGCACCGTCGCGAAGTCGGTCACATCACCGTCCGCATCGGCGATGATGAACCAGTAGTAGGTGCCCGCCACCATGGCGAAGTCCGCCGGATTGATCTGGTGCCAGCCGATGAAGGTCGCATCCCCGTTCGGGTCCATGGACCCCGACGTGTGTAAGGTCGTACTCGGCAACACGGTGGTGGCCGTCGCGTTCCGTAATTCAAAATTGATATCGTTGACATTCACTGCCGTGCCCGCCGACGCTGTGAGGTAGAAGTAAATCTTTGCGAGGGTCTTGCCGAGGCCCATCACTCGCTGCCCCATCCCGGCCCCGGCCGAGTTGAACGTATAGGCCGAACTGAGCGCAAGTGTTAATTGCGACGGCGCCGAGGTACTGAAGTAATCACCGACGGCCACTTGGGGAGCGAATGTCGCGCCGGACCACGCGCCCCCATGGATCGCGGGTATCCAGAGTCCCTCCGGCGAGCGCCACCATTCCTCATTGCCCGTCGGGAGCAAGCGACCCCACTTCCGGTCGAGAAAGTACGGCACGCCAACCTCGCCCGTCGCGGCGAGACCCCGGACTTTCTCCCACCGGCCAATCAGGTGCATTTATTGCACCTTGAGCGGCGCCGGGTCGCTGAAGTCCACCGTGAACGTCTTGCCTACAATGAGATTCGTATTCGTGAACCCCGGACTCCGGGCCGCCCACCATGCCAGCAACATTTGCAGCACCGTGGTTGCCTCGGGCTTGAGCGTCGGATCAAGGAAGGTCTCTACATCTTCCAGTGACGGGAAGGTCAAACCGTAGATCGGCGGACTGCCGTTGAAAGCATACGTCAGTGAGACCGAGCCGTCACCGTTCTTTGTGAACTTCGTCAGAGTCATCGTTGCCATCGTCAGTTCCTCGCTTTCGTTGTAACTCCGTTCACGCATACGCCCCAGCCCGCGGGATCGTGATCGGCGTCCCTGCGACGACGCTCCGCAGTTCCACCGCCACCGCTGCCCAGTCCTCTGGCGTCTGCGCGTGCGTCATGGTGGCCGCGATCGACGCCGCCGTGGGGGCAAGTCGGTCGATCAGGCCGAAGGGGACATCCATCACGGGGCCAAGGACATAGTCCACCCCACGGAGGGTGCCCGCACTGGCGGCCGTGTACGCGCCCGTCCCCAACCCTTGATTCGCCAGCCCCGCGACGAGTCGATTGTTGCTGTCCTGGGTCGTGAGGCTGACTGTGGGATTCGCCGAGGTGCCGCTGGCCGTTGCATTGATGCCCACGCTCTGGGGATTGGCATACTCACCGCAGATGGCTCCCCATGCCTGGGCGGCGGCGACCGTCACGGTGACCGTGGTAATGCCCGCCGCGACCCCGCGAGCGATCCACGACTCGACACGCACCGTGCCGTTCGTGATCGCCGCGACGAAGCTGAAGCTCGCCCCCGTGGCCGTGATCCCCGTCACGCTCGTCGGAGCGGTCGCATCGCCAATCGCGACCTTCACGACGAGATCACTGCCCGCCACCGTGGCTGGGATCGTGATGGCAACGCTCGTGCCAGTCCCCAAGTCAGGCGTTTTGGCGCTCCCTTTATTCACGAATTCGATCAGACCCTGGGCTTCCTTGAACGCTGCAATCCACACCCTGGCGCTGCTGGCGCCGCTTTCGGTGAAGCTGCTGTTGTATGTGCCCGTGGCCGTGACCAGGCGATAGGCTGTCGCTCCGGGCCAGAAGGACGCGCCGTTCGTGACTTGATCCAGGAGCGTGAAGCTCGCGCCCGCCGTGTGCGTGGCCGGATTCGACGCGGAGTTCCCGCCGATGAATCCCACGAGGAACGCATTCGCGGCCGTGGTCAAGATCCCAGGGGAATCGAAGGGCGAGGCGGCATCCGTCTGCCGCGCGCCAAGATCGAGGATCACCATGGTCCGATCACTCAGAATCTCGACCATCCAGATGGACGGCTGACCGGCACTCGTGATATTCAGCGTGAAGGTGTGTCCCGTGCCGCCAATGATATTCGTCGCGTAATACATGCGGGTGACTGGACTCGACCCGAGTTCCGTTTCGATCGGAGTCCAAGTGTTCCCTTTGGAGTCCGTGAACGAGACGAACGGACCGCCCGCATTCCAGTCGCCGCACAGGACGATCGTGCTGCCGGCGGTCGTGGTCCGCGAGGGCGTTGTGACCGATACCGCACTGGCGGACGCGACGGCGGTGACGCCGAGGCTGAGCGCCATTAGATCCCGTCGCGGGAAATGACGTATGTCACGAGCCTGGGTTCCCGACGAGCGCGGCGGGATCAATGTAGTCGCAGGACTTGAACACGCCGAACATCGGATCGCCAAACACGGCATTGGTGCAGGGGGTGCCATTGGTCAACGTTTTCTGCACGTAGACGGTGTTGGCTCCGTACCGCACGGCCGCCGTCCCCTGAAACGCGCACACGCCGTTTTCGACCGCGCACCGTGTCCAGACCGAGGGCAGCGAGGTCGTCGGTGGTGGTGGCGGCGGGGGAAGAGGTGGCGGAGGCGTGGGCGGAAGAATGACGAAGGTGACCAGAGGAGACGACGTACCTTCAACGCCCAACAGATTGACGGCCACGACGCGGAGATAATACTGCCCAGGTGTCGTGGGACACGGCCACGACCAGGTCGCAGCGGGTCCGACTCCGGCGGGCACCGTGGCCACCTTCAAGCCGGGATCGGTGGGGCTGGTCGCCAGGTAGACGTTGTACTCCTTGAGCGACCACGACACAGGACAGGACACGCCCGCGGGCGTCTGCGCGGAGGCCGGGACCGTCAACGCGGCGAGCAGCAACAACACTCCCCATGTCAGGTGACGCCCACCTGAGAGGCCAACCGGACGCGGCGACTCCTTCCCACGACGGAGGACCGGTGGTCGTCCTGTTCGTAAGTGGAGTGACGGAAAGAGCAGCATGGGGAGTTACCCTCCTGTCAATCGCACGGTGGCGGCCTCGTGCTGGAGCCAGCGGAGCGCCTGGTGACACGCCAGCAGCAGGGCCTCCGACCGGGTGCCCGTATCCACGGGGCCGATCGCGGTATGTTGATGGCCCCGCCAGCGGACACGCACTCGCCACTGTGTCATGGCATTCGTCGGCGTGAGCCGCCCGTGCCAGCGGATCTGGAGATACCCGCCCTCGCTGAGATCCGTGAGGGCAAGGATCGTCCACGCGAACTGCTTCTCAAAGATCGTGCCCTCGACCGTCAGCGGTACGCTCGCGATCATCGTCTAGCCCGCCGTCCAGGTGGCGGGCTGCACATGATCGTGGTCCCCTTCCCGAATAAGCTTGAGCCCCAGTCGTCGCGCGCGCTCCATCGTGAGCGGCAAGGCTTGTGGCGTGTCATACACCACGTCCACCGCGAGGCCAAACAGATGCGCGGAGTGCGTGACGCCACCCACGGCCGTGTTGTGGCGTAGCGTCCGCGTCCAGGAGGTCACACTGGCCCCCGTGAGAGCGCAAAACGTCGCGGCGGCTTCCGCGAACTCCGCCCGGGTCATCGCGGCGGGAGTTCGACTCGCCCGGCGTCGTCCTTCACGGCGAGTCCTTCCTGTGTACACGTCATCGTGCCTCCCTGGATGCCGGAGCCCCCCATGCGCACGACCCCGTAGATCGACGAGATCGAGATGCACCACGACCGCTCACTCTTGCCGAGGGCTTCCAGCACCTTGTCAGAAGGAGCAAGAGAACAGCCCGTGAGGGCTAAGACCACCACCAGGAAGATCGCCTGCCCCATGGCATCGCTCCTTGTCATGGCCTACCGTAAGCACATCTCGCGGAGAGACAGGTTGGCGATCTCAGCGCACGTGCGGATTTGCTGGACGCGATTCATCTTTGTGAGTTCGCCTTGGAGTGCCGACAGCACCAGCGCGAGCGTCTTATCCGTCTGCGCGCGTGCCTCCACAACTTTCGCGACGCGCTGGTCATGCTCCGTCAGCGCCTGCGGGAGAGCCGCAAAGGGGCTGTGAATCCACCCAAAGTAGCTCGCTGCGATCACGCCGAGCAGGATCGTCGCGAGGCTGCCGCCACTGATCTTCCCTGCGACCTCAATGATGAGCGTCGCGCGTTCGATCCACGCCTTGATGCCGTTGGACGCACCGACGGTGGTCATTTATGTTCCCGCCAGCTCCCGCACCGCCCCCTCCGCCTGCGCCTTGAGACTCGCCAGCCGGGCCTCAAGGGCGGCAACCTGGCGCTGCTTGTCGGCGAGCTGCGCCGCCAAAGTGGCTTCGGCCTGCTCGTGCACGAGCCCCAGCGCACGCCCAGCCTCGGCGGCCCGCTGCCGCGCAGCCGCCATGTCCGTGTCCGCCTGCTGCCGTCCCCGCGCCACCTCCACAGCGATCGCGTCTTGCTCCTGCTTCGCCGCGGCCACGATCCGGGCTGATTCCTCGGTGGCCCCATCCGCACGGAGTCGGGCCTGCGCCACGGCGTCCAGGAGATGGCTGTGCTCCGCCGTCAAGGCGGCCACCCGCTGCTCCACCGCGGGCAGTCCCGCCGTCGCCTCGGCGGCCACCTCCAAGATCTCCTCCAAGCGCAGCAACGGGCGCGCAAACTTGTTCACAAGCGCCCGCGCCAGATCGAGCGCCGTGCCTACATCCATCGTCTCGTCGGCCATGCCGTGGCTCCTTTCGCTTACTTGGTACTGTTGAGGATGAGCCATACGTCCACCGCCGTAACCCCAGCGGCGACCGTCGGGCGGAGTTGGTATGCCTGTTGGAGGATCGTGTGGGCGCCGCTTGAGGTCTTGCCGCTGATCGCGTTGCCTTGCGGATCGCTGAGCGTGACGGAGGCGGCGGCATCGTCGGGATCAGGCGAACCTTCCACACCAACGTTGCCGCCGAAGGCCCCCGACTTGAGAAAGTAGATCGTCTTGTCGCTGTACCCGGCCACGATGGCGGGCTCGATTGTGTCACCCGCGTTGAGGCCGGTCCACTTGAAGATACGGACGGTCCGCTCCCCCAGCGGCGTGTTGACCTTGCTCGGACTGACGGTCGCCATCCTGACTCCTTCTGCGGCGGCCCAGGGTGCCCCGAGCCGCCGCCCGCTGTGGACGTGAACGCGCTAGATGCCGCCTGGCCGGCCGATCTGCACCACCAACACGAATCGGCCGGAGAACTCCTGGTCGTTGCAGGCGATGAGGATATCGGTCTCGCTCGTGGCCTCGTAGCCGATGCCTTCCTGCCCGAGCGTGCCCATGACGTTGAAGCGCCCGGTGCCGGCGTTACTGCCCTGCGGCGAGACGGACCCGCCTTGCGCCTTGCCGGTCACCGTTGGGCAGACGGTCATGAAGCGGTTGGTGAGATCGGTGGTCCCCACGGTGATCGCTGTGGAGGCGCCCATCGCTTCCCAGTACAGCTCGCCACCGTGCACCACATCGCCCGGCGTGAGGCGCACCATCTTGATGAGCGCCCCCGCGGCGAGTGCGGCGGCCGTGTAGGTGGCGAACTTGCTTGGCCCGCCGAACAGTGCCGAACTCGGCAACCGGGCGGGCGTGCTGTCGAGCAGCGTGATCTCCCGACTCTTGACGGTGCTGCTGCCTGATGCCATCTAACGATCCCTCCTGTGAAGGTAGGCACGTCGCGCGCTAGCGCTCGCGCAGATGCGACAGCGGCGACTGCCGTTGGAATTCATGTAGGTATTGGCCTCGTCATAGGGATGCCCGAGGGGACACTGCGTGCGATGCTTTGCGGCCACCTGGGTCGAACGCCACGGCGCCAGCGCTTTTGCGATCTGCTGCCGGCGACGTGGCGACATGAGCGCGAAGATCGTCATCATGATGCTGCGGGCGTGGATGTTGGAAACGTGCCAGCGATGAAACGGGCTGTGGTTCTTGTTCTGGTGCTCGTAGCGCGCGATATGACCCCCAAAGATCCGTTGCAATCGCACGAGCGGTTCGAGTTGGACTTGCGACACGACAATTTGTGCCGCTGCCCCGCGAGATTGGAAACATCCCTCTCCCTCGATAAACCCGGCCGCCCATGCGATATCAATGGAAGTCATTGATTTTCTTAGCTTTCCGTTATATCGACCTGGACCACACCCTCCTCCATGACGCGCGTCGAGCCCGCCGACAGGAGCGCGTTGGCCTGCCAGGCGTTGTTGAGGTCGTCCCGCTGGGTGATGTGCACCTCCAACTCCATCGGGATCACGAGGCCCATCGCCGCCTTGTGCCACGCGATGCACGAGCGCGTGGTGGACGCCAGCGCGAGCTGCGTCGTCTCGATCCAGGTGAAGCCCAAGAAGGGCCCCTGCAAGGTGCCGGACTTGAGCGCCATGAGCTGGGTAAAGTCGGACGACGTGACTTCCGTCTCGGACAGCAGATCCTCCAGCCCCTGCGGGCTGATCGCGAAGTACCGATCGGCCTTGGGCACGTTGTTCTCGTTGAGGATGCGCGCGGCTTGCAGCACCTTCTCGAAGGTGAGCCCGACCCCGCCCGCCGCGATCTGCTGACCCGACCCGATCGCCACGGAGGCAGTCGTGTCATCCGCAATGACCGCGGTCGAGCTGCCGAGCGCGGCCGTGAACACGGCCGAATTGATGAACCGCGCCCAGGCGTGCGCGTGGTTGACCGCGTAGTCGTTCTTCGGCTGGATGAGCATCTTGACTTCATCGTGGCGGTCGAGGACATACGCCCCGCCCTTGTCGGTGAAGGTAACGCGCCGCCTGGAATGCGTCGCGTTCATGATGTGCGTCGGCTGGTGTCGGCTGGTGATGGACGCGAAATCCGCGTCGTCGGCCAGCCGCTCGAAGTGGTACGTCTTGCCCTTGACGCCAGACTTCACCCGGACGGCCTGCCGCACCTTGTCGTCGATGGCGGCATACTGGCGGGTGATCTCGGCGGTGTAGGCGTGGACGAAGGCAATGTCCACCGTCTCGGCCATGATCCGTATCTCCTCGTACTCTCAGTGCGAACGGCCACTGCGGTTCGAGGAGGAATCCGGCCGATCCGGGCCCCTCTCACGCCTCACGCGGCGTGTCCCTCGCTGGGTCTTTCCCCAGCGCCACCGGGCGCCTTGCGGCGGAATCCGGTGCTGTGCTGCTCGCCCTGCTACGCGGTGGGGACGGTGCCCCCCGCCTTCAACACGCGGCGGATGGCCGCGAGATACCGCTCGCTGAGCGCATCGTCGCCGGGCTTGGTCTCCATCTCGCTGCGGAGCTTCGTCACCTCGGCCTGCATGGCTTCGATGGACTGGCCCGGCGGCACCTCGGTGGTGATCTCGCCGTGCTCCATCATCCGCTCGCCGATCCGCACCAAGCCCTTCATGAGCGCGAGGTTATTGCCCCTGCCTTCGACCGCTTCGGCCAGTTCGGGATCGTCGCTGAAGAGATCGCGCACCGTCTGTCGGGCCAGGGCGACATTCCGCCCGTACTGGGCGCCCCACTCCTGCTTGAGACTCGTCTCGGCGCCCTTCCGCGCCTCCGCGATGAACTGCGTGATGCGATCCCCTTCGCTGACCGTGTAGCCGCCGTACCAGTCCAGGATGGCCTGCGCCTGCTTGTCGGTGATCCCGGCACTGTGCGCGGCACCCAGGAAGCCCTTGAAGCCCTCCTCATCCAGCGCGAGCCCGGAGTCCTCGGGGAAGGCCGGCGGGCGGGCGGTGTACTTGTCCACGCTCGCGGGCCGCCCCAACGCCGTGTAGAAGGCGTTGACCTCCTCCGGCGGGGCGCCGTCCTTCGGCACCTTGAGCGAGCCCCCGACCATCTTCTTGGTGTCGATGAACCGCTTGGCGAGGGTCGGCACGTCCGGCACGTCCTTGAAGGAGGGCTCGGCGCGCAGCTCCTCGGGCAAGCCTTCGCGCCAGTCCGGCGTCCCGGCTGGGGGCGTCTCGACGACTGGCGGTGCCTCAACGACCACAGGATCAGGCATTGGTCACCTCGTGGGGTGTGAGCATGTTCCCGGCGGTATCAGCCGCGCGGATGATGTGGGCCACCATGTCGAGGCGCCCGCAACGCACGGCCGGATCGCCCGCGCGCTCGGCGTAGGCCAGCATCTCCTGGAGCACGTCGGCCCAGCCGCTGGTCTGCACGAGCATCCGATAGGCGCTGGCGCGGCGATCCAGGATCTCCTTCAGCTTGGCCTTGGTCTCGTCGGGCGTCATGCCGCCGCCTCTTGCGGCTGCTGCTGCGCCGCGCTCTCACTGAGCGTCTTGAGCATGGGCGCCGCCTTGCCTGCGGCGTCCGCAGCCTGTTGGGCGGCGGCGAGCGCCTGCATGACGGCTTCCTTCTGCATCCGCTGGGCGCGGACCTGATCGCGCTGCTCCGTGTCCGTGAGCCATTCCGACGGCGCGCCGGAGGTCAGGAACACGTCCCGGATCATGGCGTCGAGGTCGAGGTTCTCCTTCGTCTTGGCCATGACTTCCGGGTCGGGGAGCAGGGGCGTCAGGAGTTGGATGGACTGCTCCAGCGCCGAGAGCCGCGAGGACTTCTGGCTCCGCGCCAGGGGCCCCTCGTATTCGATGTCGAGATCCTGCCCCGCCAGTTCCGGTGGCGGCTGGGTAAAGGCGCCACGGCGCAGCATCATGGCGAAGGTCAGCCCGATGATCTTGTTGAGGAACTCGGACTCCAGCCGCCCGAGCGTGGGCCCGAGGATGCGGCGCATCGTGTCCCAGCGGCGCTCGACCTCGGTGGCCGTCATGGTCTTGCCGGTCGGCAGCTGCAACTGCTCCCAGAAAAAGATGCGGCGCACCCGCTGCCGACGGTCCTCGTTGAGAATCTGCGCGACGTCGAACTTGGCGCCGAGGTTCATCGGCTGAATCGCGTTCGGGACTTCGATCACGGTGTACCCGCCCGGCGTCTCGTCGATCTCACCCAACACCCCATCGGCCAGGATCGTCTTGGGCGGCCGGATCGCCATGGCGCCAGCGTCCAGCACCATCTCATCGGCCCGGTTGAGAGAACGGATATCGGGGAGCGCGAGCATCCCCGGGCCGCGCCCATAGACCTCGCCGGAGGTTTTCTCCCACCGGGGGACGACGTAGCGAAAGTCCTTGAACCCGCCCTCGTCGATGATCCGCTTGCGGGCCAGGTCCACATAGCAGGACGCCCACGCCATGTTGGTGGCGGCGTACTTGCTCGGGTCGGCGTCCGTGCGCGGATAGACCGCGTGCAGGATCGTGACCAGCTCGTCGGGCTTCGTCTCGGCCAGACCTTGCAGCACCTCGCCGAGGTGGCCCGGCCAGAGGATGGCGCAGGCGCGCGCCGTCATCTGCTCCTCACGCATGATCGTCTCGACCACGCCATCCGGCCCCTCGGCAATGACATAGGCGCCGACCGGATGCGCGCGGAAGAGGAAGCCACCGAAGGGTTCCTCGGGATCGTCCGGCTCCTTCTCCCCCACGAACATGCACCCGGTCCCGAAGGCCGCGAGATCCAAGTAGACCTCGTTGACCTCGGCGTAGTAGTTCGACTGGCGGTAGCCGAGATACAGCCGCTGCTCCGTGTCCTCCAGCCAGTCCATGACGCGCTTGATCTTGTTCACGCGGTCATCGCGCGTCTTGAGATGGAACCACGGCGCGGCTTGGGACGTCAGCGAGCCGCCCATGTTGGCCGCGAGATTGTGCGCGGACTCGGCCCCCGTGGCATCAAAGAGCCGCGTGGTCTGCCGCTGGCCCGGCGTCACGGCGTTCTGCTGCCGGTTCAGGATGGACCCGCGATGCGGCACGATGAACTCCGCGCACTCGTCCCAGAGCGGAATGAAGTTCTCGCGCCGGGTCTTGAGCGTGTCGTACCGCTTGACGATGGCGACGGGATCAGCGGGCACTAGCTCGCCTTCGGCCCCTCACCGCGGAGCCGCTTGCCGTCGGGCAGGAGGACCGTCAGCCCCGGCTGGATCTGCTCGTAGACGATCACGTGCGCGCCGCACTTCTCGCAGGCGCCGGGGATGCTCGGCATGCGCTTCGTCGCGGCGTACCGCTGCTTGGGCGGCCAGAGCTTCACCTTGACGAGGTGCCCGTCCTTGCCGTCCTCACAGATGCGCGGGGTGTGCGCTTCCCGCCCGGTCACCTTGAACTCCGGCGGATCAGCCAGGGGGTTGTCGAAGATTGCCGCTTTACTCTCAAGCATCATGTCCCTCCAAGGGTGCGGCGCCCGGTGGGACTGCCCCCGGTGCCGGTCTGTTCCGTGCCGCCGGCGAGGATCGTTGAGGCGCGCCCCCGCCGCTTCTTGAGCGCCGCTGCCGCCTTGGCCGCCGCAGCCTGCGCTTCCGTGTTGTCCACGGGCGGCGGAGGCGGCGGAGGGGGCGGACTGGGCGAGCCTCCACCCCCGAAGAGTGAGCCCATCACAAAGCCCTTCCGAGATCCGACAGTCGTTCTTGAAGCTTCTGAAGGGCGTTGCCCATCTCTAGCGTGAGCCCATGCATACCAATCGGCTCAGTCAGCTTCGCTAAGTCCTGTGGCACAGGTCCATGAACCCGCTCGCCGATGACGTCGAGTTCGAGATGACACTGGCGAACCACGCCCAAGAGATGCGCCAAACGAGTCGTGATCGTCTCAAGCGGTGGCACATTCACCGGGTTCTGAGCGAGTGCTTGTCCAACACCAGAAGCCATCACTTGTCTCCCTTCCGCACGCCCGCCATCTTCGGCGTGACGCGCTCCGGCTTGCCGTGCATAGACCCGGCGGCGTAGTCGTGCAGCTGCCGCTTCGTCATGGACTTGCGGAGCGCCTTCGCCTTGGGGAAGGTGGCCCCGTGCTCGGCGGCCATCATGAGGCGCTGCTGCGACTTGGACAGAGCCGGAGACATCAGTCTCCCTCCTTGACGGGCCACCAGCGGTGTCCCCGCGGATGCGCCCACTGTTCAATGCGCGGTGAGATGCCGATGAGGAAGGGCAGGCTGTCCTCACACAACCAGCCCGTCCTCCTGTCCCGGAGCCACGTGCAGACCCGCGTGTAACCTTCGACGAGGCAGAACGGGCCATGCAGCGTGCGGCCGACGGCGATGGGTCGCTCGATGGGCGTCTCGAAGCCATGCCACTCCGGCTCCGTGCGACCGGGATCGCGCTCGCCCGCCAAGTCCACCAGCCTCTGACTCGGCCACTTGGCCTGCCACTCGGGCAGGTTGAAGAAGCGCAGCGCAGTGACCCCCGCCAGATCCAGCTCGTGCTCGTACCAGTGCAGGTCGAGATGCAGCAGGCTCGACACGAGCTGGCCCCGCATGGCGATGATGGCGTCTTCCACGCTGGCCCAGCCATCCGGCGAGATCGCGTCGAACTCCTGCGCGCGGAGCATGCTGAGGAGATGGACCGAGACAAGGCCCGCCTGGAGCGCCTGATCTCCTCGCGACGAGCGCAACTCGGCCACGCCCCACGCCCGGAGCATCTGGCTGGCTGTCGCGGGCACCCACTGGCCCGCCGGCATGAGCTTGGCTTCGGTGCGGAGATCCTCAGGCTCCCAACTGCCAAACGGCTTCCAGACGCACGGACGCCCGGCCACGAGGCACTCCCGTTCGATCTTGGGGCCGCTCACGCCGTTGTGCGTATGGGTCACGATACGGAGCGCCGGCTGGACCTCGGGATGCGCGATCAGCCAGAGCGTGACATCGCGACCCGAGCCTGGACGCCCCAAGTCGTGGTCGAGATGCAGCGTCCCGTAGGACCGCGCCTGCAAGTGGGCGATGGCCACCTCCGGGTCATCCGTCCAGTCGATCTGCTCCGTGCCGTACTGATCGAAGAACCAATCGCGGCGGAGCGGCGTATCTTCGACGAGCAGAATCCTATCCGACATGGAGGAGCCTCCCGAGCGCGCGCCAGGTCACGGCGAGGATGATGGCCATCGTGCCAGCCGAGACGGCCAGCAGGACAATCAGGACGACGCCCACCAGCCAGTCGGGCCACTCATGCGGCTCGTGCGGGTCTGTCCGAGAGGGGGTCACGAGACGGACGCGATGAAGGACGGGCTTCATGCTTCATGGAGAGG
>Ga0209751_10001805_pt1 | contig 21737 bp, 20 predicted proteins | sample RifCSP13_1_FD_184019 | JGI IMG/M metagenome (GOLD analysis project Ga0209751, IMG submission 184019) | Soil microbial communities from Rifle, Colorado - Rifle CSP2_sed 13_1 (SPAdes) (version 2) | ecosystem: Environmental > Terrestrial > Deep subsurface > Rock core/Sediment | place: Rifle... | reverse complement strand
GGCTTCCTCGGCGCAGGGATGTCCGCCGGGCTTCCGGTCTACGCGTTCGACGAGTTCGACGGGAGCTCCGAGATCGCCGGCCTCTTCTACGCCGCGCTGGGAGCGGGCGCGCTCGTCGGGAGCCTGCTCGCAGTCGCCGCCGTTCGCAAGGTCGCCCCGCTGCGCCTCGCCGGGCTCGCAGCCCTGGCCTTCAGCGTCCCGCTCTGGGTTCTCCCTTTCCTGCCGCCTTGGCCCGTCGTGTTCGTCGCCCTGTTCACGGCCACGCTCTTCACGCCGCTCGTCAACGGGCCGATCATCGCGGTGCTGACCGCGCGGACACCCGAGGCGCTGAGGGCGAAGGTCATGACCGCCGTGATCTCGATGAACACCCTGGCCGCGCCGCTCGGCTTCCTCATCGCCGGCCAGGTGCTCGAACAGTGGGGGGTCGTGCCTCTTTTCACCGCTGTCGTCGGGGGGATGACGGCGATGGCGATCGTCTTCGCCTCGATCGTCCTCCGGCATGACGAGGCGATGGCTGACGCTGTGCAGGTCGCCCAGCCGTAGGGTGGGATCCGCGGAGGCGGCGGCTACGCTGCGCTCGTGCGGCAGTTCCACGCCTCCGACCTCTACGCGCCGACCGGCGACCAGCCCCGCGCGATCGCCGAGATCGCCGCGTCAGTCTCCGAAGGCAACCGCTTCCAGACGATCCTCGGCGCGACGGGCACCGGGAAAACGGCGACGATGGCGTGGACGATCGAGAAGCTCCAGCGTCCCGCACTCGTCATCGCCCACAACAAGACGCTCGCCGCGCAGCTGTGCAACGAGTTCCGCGAGTTCTTCCCCGAGAACGCGGTCGAGTACTTCGTCTCCTACTACGACTACTACCAGCCCGAGGCGTACATCCCGCAGGCCGACCTCTACATCGAGAAGGACTCGTCCCGGAACGACGACATCGCGCGGCTGCGGCTCTCGGCGACGTCCTCGCTCCTGACTCGCCGCGACGTCGTGGTCGTCGCCTCCGTCTCGTGCATCTATGGGCTCGGGTCGCCCGAGGAGTGGCGCGAGCGTGTTCTCATGCTCGAAGCGGGGGAGGAGCACGACCGCGACGAGGTGCTCCGCAAGCTGATCGAGAGCCAGTACGTCCGCAACGACACCGTCCTCGGACGCGGCCGCTTCCGGGTCAAGGGTGACGTCGTCGAGATCCAGCCTGCGAACGTCGAGACCGCCTATCGCGTCTCGTTCTTCGGCGACGAGGTCGAGCAGATCACGCACTTCGACCCACTCACCGGGGAGATCTACGCGCGGCTCGACAACCTCGTCGTCTGGCCGGCGACCGAGTACGTCACCTCGAAGCCGACGGTCGAGCGGGCGGTCGACGAGATCAAGGCGGAGCTCGAGGAGCAGGTCTCGAGGTTCGAGGCCGACGGGCGGATGCTCGAAGCGCACCGGATCCGCCAGCGCACCGAGTACGACATGGAGATGATGAAGGAGCTCGGCTTCTGCTCCGGGATCGAGAACTACTCGCGCGTCCTCGAAGGCCGGCCGCCGGGCTCGCACCCCTTCACGCTCATCGACTACTTCCCCGACGACCTCGTCGTCTTCGTGGACGAGTCGCACCAGACGGTGCCGCAGCTCGGGGGCATGTACGAGGGCGACCGCTCGCGCAAGCAGACGCTCGTGGACTACGGCTTCCGTCTCCCGTCGGCCCTCGACAACCGGCCGCTCCGCTTCGACGAGTTCCTGGGCAAGGTGCCGCAGCTCGTGTTCGTCTCCGCGACACCCGGCCCGTTCGAGCTCTCCCGTTCGAGGGTGATCGCGGAGCAGCTCATCCGCCCCACGGGCGTCGTCGACCCGGAGGTCGAGCTCCGCCCGACGAGGAACCAGATCGACGATCTCCTGAACGAGATCCGTCGCCGCGAAGAGGCGGGAGAGCGCACCCTCATCACCACGTTGACGAAGAAGATGGCCGAAGACCTGACCGACTACCTGCTCGAGGCCGGAGTCCGCGCCCGCTACCTGCACTCGGAGATCGACACCCTCGACCGGATCAAGATCATCCGCGAGCTCCGCCTCGGCGAGTACGACGTTCTCGTCGGGGTAAACCTCCTACGCGAGGGACTCGATCTGCCCGAGGTGTCACTCGTCGCCGTTCTCGACGCCGACAAGGAGGGCTTCCTGCGCGGCAAGACCGCCCTCATCCAGACGACGGGCCGCGCCGCCCGCAACACCGCGGGCAAGGTGCTCCTCTACGCGGACAAGCGCACCGAGGCGATCGTCGGGGCGATGGAGGAGACGAACCGCCGGCGCGCGTACCAGATCGCGTACAACGAGGAGCACGGGATCACGCCGGAGACGATCGTCAAGGGCGTCTCCGACATCACCGAGCTCCTCTCCCTCGAGTCCCCGCACGTCCCCTCGTCTCGCCGCCGCCGCGGCAAGGTCGAGGTCGAGGGGATGTCCCGCGACGAGCTCGAGAAGCTCGTCATCACGCTCGAGGAGGAGATGTACCTCGCCGCCGAGGAGCTCCGCTTCGAGTACGCGGCCAAGCTCCGCGACGAGATCAAGGAGCTGCGCCGCGAGCTGACCGCGCTCGCAGAGGCATGAGGAGGGAGATCTGATGTGTCGAAACATCCACACGCTGCACAACTTCGAGCCGCCGGCGACCGACGAGGAGGTGCGGGCGGCCGCGCTCCAGTACGTCCGCAAGGTGAGCGGCTACCAGAAGCCGTCCCAGGCGAACGAGGGAGTCTTCGCGCGCGCCGTGGACGACGTGGCCGCGGCGACCCATCGACTGCTCGACGAGCTCGTCACGACCGCGGTTCCGCGCGACCGCGAGGTCATGGCCGCCCGTGCCCGCGAGCGTGCGGTGCAGCGCTTCGGCCGCGTCGCCTAGCGCGAGCTGCGGGCCGGTTCGACGCGCAGTATCTCTACCAGGAGCTCCTGTATCAGGATCACCCGTCGCCGCGCCGTCCAGCGCGCCAGCAGAGCACGAAGCATCGCCTAGGGCCTCCTCGAATGGACCGCAGTCCTCCGCACGATCGGTGCCCGGGCACGGGGCGTCATGACCCGATCGGGGGTTCTGCCGACGTCTACCCCCAGCGACGCGGGCCCCTTCAACCATCGCTGGGCGCTGCCGATACATCACGCGTGTCGGTCCGCACGATTCCGCTTCTGGCAGCGGCTGCGTTCGCCGCGATCGTTCCTGTCGCACTGCTCCACTTCGTCGGAGGCGAGAAGGTGTACATCGACGGCCGGATCCACTTCGCCGGCGTCGCTCTCGGCGCGGGGGTTGCAACCGCTTCCGCCGTCGCGCTGACGGTCGCCGGCGCACGCCTCCGGGACGGCCACGCAGTGCTCGTCGGCTGCGCGTTCTCGGTCATGGCCGCCCTCCTCTGCCTGCACGGGCTCGCGACGCCCGACGTTCTCGTCGGGATGAACGGCGTCGTCGCGTTCACGGGCGGCGCGACGCTTCCTGTCGGCGGCGCCATCCTCGCGCTCGGCGCCATTTCCGCGCTTCGACGGCCCAGCGCCGTTCGTCCGCTCCTCTGGCTGCTCGCCGCCGGCGTGGTGCTCATCGCAGTGCTGGGAGTCGCGGCGATCCTCGAGCCCAGCCTCGTTCCGGCTGTGCCCGAGCCGGGAAGCCCGCTCGCGTGGACGGTGCTCGTGGCGGGGCTGGCGTTCTACGGCTTGCTCTTCTGGCGGGCACTCCGCACGTTCCGGCTTACCCACAGGCAGGCTGATCTCCTCGTCGCGGTAGGCATCGTCTGGCTCGCCGCGGCGCTCCCCGCGGCGCTGCTCCTCGGCTACTGGAACCTGGGCTGGTGGCTCGGCCACGGGTTCGAGATCGTCGGCATCGCCGCCGTCGGCATTCCTGTCGCTCTCGACCTGCGGCGGGGAACCGCGCGTTCGCGTCCGCTGCTCGGCGACCTCAAGGGAGCGGATCTCGTGGAGGAGGAGGAGCAGTTCCTGGGATCCCACGTCCGCGCGCTCCTCGTGGCGCTCGCCGAGAAGGACGCGTACACGGAGGAGCACACGCGCCGTGTCGCGCTTCGGGCGGTCCAGGTGGGAGACGAGCTCGGGCTCGCGCCGGAGCGACTCCGCGATCTCGCCGTCGGGGGTCTCCTGCACGACATCGGCAAGCTCTCCGTGCCCGACGACGTCCTGAAGAAGCCCGGTCCGCTCACCGATGCCGAGTTCGCGCTCGTCAAGCGCCACGTCGACACGGGTGTGGCGCTCCTCCACGACCTCGGCGGGTTCTCGGGTGTCGTCCACCGCCTTGTTCGCAGCCACCACGAGCGGCTCGACGGATCCGGGTATCCACTGGCGGCGCGGGGCGAGGAGATCCCGCTCGACGTCCGGATTCTCACGGCCTGCGACGTGTACGACGCGCTGCTCTCGACGCGTGTCTACCGCGCGGCCTGGTCGCACGAGCGCGCGATCGCGCTGCTTCGTGACGGCTCAGGGACGCTGTTCGATCCCCGCTGTGTCGACGCGCTCGAGCGCGTGCTCGCGCGCGAGCACGACGAAGAGCTCGCGGTCGCCGTCTAGGCGGCGGCCGCGAGCGTGCCGAGCTTGTCGCGCAGGTAGCCGAGGTACGGCTCGGGGTCGATCGGGCCGCCGACGACGCGCTCGACGGTCTCCGCCGGCGTGAACTTCCGCCCGAGCGAATAGACGTTCTCACGGAGCCACTCGTGCAGCTCCGAGAACTCGCCGCGCTCGATCCGGTCGTCGATATCGGGAATCGCCGCGCGCGCCTTCTCCCAGATCTGGACCGAGAGAACCGTGCCGAGAAGGTACGTCGGGAAGTATCCAAACCCGCCTCCGGACCAGTGCGCGTCCTGGAGCACGCCGAGCCGGTCGTTCGGCACCTCGAGCCCGATGAGCTCCTCGAAGCGCGCGTTCCATGCATCGGGGAGATCCTTGACCGCGAGACCTCCCGAGATCAGCTCCTGCTCGAGCTCGAAGCGGAGGATCACGTGCAGCCCATAGCTCGTCTCGTCCGCGTCCACGCGGATGAAGGAGCGCCGGGCGCGGTTCACCGCGCGATGGAACCGCTCGAGCGAGACTGTGGCGAGTTGGTCGGCGAACGTCTCCTGGACGCGGGGGTAGAACCAGCGCCAGAAGGGAAGGGAGCGTCCGACGACGTTCTCCCAGAGCCGGCTCTGGGACTCGTGGAGCGCCGCCGACACCCCGCTCATGAGCGGCGTTCTCTCGAGGGAGGGGCTCACACCCCACTCGTAGAGCCCGTGGCCGCACTCGTGCATCGCGGTGAACAGGGAGTTGAGGTCGTCGTCGGCGTACCGGGTCGTCAGGCGAATGTCTCCGAAGCCGAACGCGACCTCGAACGGGTGGACGGTCGTGTCCAGCCGGAACGAGTCCCAACGAACCCCGAACCGCTCGATGATCTCGCGCGACAGCGCGTCCTGGGCCTCGACGGGAAACGTGCCTCTGAGGAACTCGTCTTCCTCGTCGCTCGCGTACTCGGCGACGAGTGAGACGAGCTCCGGCTCGAGAGCGGCGAAGACCGCACGGATCTCCTCGGTGCGCATCTCCGGCTCGTAGTCGTCGAGGAGGACGTCGTAGGGGTCGTCGTACGGTGCGAAGCACTCGACGTAGCGACGGCGGAGTTCGAGCATGCGCTCGAGCCACGGACGGAACGCGGGAAAATCAGACTGTTCGCGGGCCTTCACCCACGCTTCGTAGGACTGGGCCGCGGTCTTTGCGAGCTCTACGGCGAGCTCGGTGGGAACGCGACGGGCCTTCTCCCAGTCGCGCCGCGCGACGCGGATCAGGCAGGCGTCGTCGGCGTCGGAATGCAGCGCTGCGGCATAGGGCCCGAGCCCGTCGAGCAGCTCGCCTATCCGCTCGTCTATCTGCCGCTCGTGAATCACGGCCTCGAGCGTCGCAAGCTGACCGGCGCGAGAGCTCGCTCCCGCCGGCGGCATCCAGACCTCCATGTCCCACATGAGGACGTTCCGGGCCCGCTGCAGATCATCGATCTCACCTAAATGCTGCTTGAGCTCTGCGAGCGCGGGGTCCACGGCCGGCGAACTCTATCGGCGCGAGAACGTCCGCCGGCCTGATTCGGAGAGGCCGCTCCCGTCCCAGGCGTACGTCGTCACGGTGATCGCATCCTCGTCCCAGCCGTAGACGTTCGCGCCGCGCGCTTCCCCCCGCCGGTGAGGTCGTGGGCGCCCGAAGCCGGCTACGGTCGCGAGCACGAGAGACCCGCGCGGGCCGTCTTCCAGCGCCTCGAACTCTCGGCGCTCGGCGATCGCGGCTTGGTGGACGTGGCCGCCGACGACGAGCTCGGCGCCCGCGGTGGCCAGCGACTGCAGGGCGGTGTCGCGTCCTCTCAGCGGCCGCTTGCGTCGGGCCCGCCACGGAGGCGCTGCGAGGTGGTGGTGGAGCGCCACCACGCGCAGCGCACCGGCGGGCACGTCGCGCAGATGCTCGGCAGTGCGGGCGAGTTGCGTCTCCCGCAGGCGGCCGCTCTGCTGGCGCCACGGGCGCACGGAATTCAGCCCCACCACGACCAGGCGCTCCGAGGCGTACACGGGCTCCGCCGTTTCGAAGACGCGCTCCCACTCGGCGAGCGTGCGCGTGAAACGAGCAGGCAACGTGTAGGGGATGTCGTGGTTCCCGGGGACTGCCAAGACGGCGACACCGAGGTTCTGGAGGAGCTCTGCCGCTCGCTCGAGCTCCGACCGCCTCCCGCGGTGCGCGAGGTCGCCGGTGGCGAGCAGCAGCTCGGGCTCCTGACGGACCACCAGCTCTCTCAGGGCAGCGAACGGCCCGGGCGCCTCGCGCCGCCCGACGTGGAGGTCGGAGACGTGGAGAATGCGCGCGGCCACCGCCGGGGGAGGCTATACACTCGCACCGTGGCGAACGAGGCGCCCGAGCTCTTCGACGACATCTACCTCGGCCTCCGCGCGGGGGGCGCGGTGCGCAAGCAACGGCGCGGCGAGCCGCTCTCGGCGGAGGAGAAGGAGGCCATTGGCCATTGGCGGCGCCTCTCGCTCTGGCGGAAGCTCATCGCCGTCGGCGCGTTTGCGCTCGGCACCTTCGGGCTCGGCTTCACGATCGGCGGCCTCATCTTCGGCCGCGGGCGCAAGGCGCGCGCTTAGCATTCCGAGCCAATCCACTCGCCCTCTCTCCTCCGAATGAACGGACGCATGGTCAAAGGAGGGGTGATGGTAAAGACACTCAGTGCCGCCGCCGTGGCGGCACTCACGCTCGCCGGGTTGGCGCTCGCCGTCCCGCAGAAGGACACGTTCAACCTGACCGCCAACCTCAAGGCGCGCTTCGAGGTGCCGAAGCCCAAGGGCGTGCCTGCCGGCGCGGTGGGCCTCTTCACGGGGAAGGCCGTCGAGCAGGAAAACGACCAAGCAAGGCTCACGTGGCGCCTGACGTTCTCCAAGCTGAGCGGCCGCGCGGCTGCCGCGCACATCCACATCGGCCGGCCGGGCAAGGCCGGGGGCGTGATGCTCGCACTCTGCGGCCCGTGCAGGAACGGGCAGCGAGGGACGGCCGGGATCACGCACGCGCAGCTCCGGACGATCCGGGGAGGCGGGGCGTATGTCAACGTCCACACGGCGAAGAACGCCGCCGGCGAGATCCGAGGGCAGCTCAAGGCGTCGGAGGCAGGCTCGAGCTCGAGCTCCGACCCGACTCCAAGCCCGACTCCGCCGCCGCCGCCGTATCCGTAAGGGCGAGATACATCTCGCCCTTACACGCAGGGCTCAGGTGAGAACTGTTGGTGCCCGCGCCCGGGCTGGCAGCGCTGCGCCCACTTCGCCTCGGTGAGCCGGTAGGTCTCGCCGTCGGGTTCGAACATGAGCGTCCAGCGCCCGGCGCGAATCGAGTCGTCGAGGAGCCCGTCGAGGGTCACGACGACCGTCTCGGGGCCCGTTCCCTCGGCGGAGGCCATTCCTTCGATGCTCGTCCTGGCCGCCGTCCGCTCGTCGAGTCGCAGGAACTCGGCGGCCGCCATCGCGGCCGACCCTTCCCATGGCTCGTCCACGTCCTCCTGGTACGCGGCGAAGTCGTCGACCGCGACGGTGCCATCGGTCGCCGGGTCGGGCGGGCCGGACCACGATGCCTCGTCGCCCCCGCCGCAGCCCGCGAGGGCGAGCCCAGAGAGGAGAGAGGCGGCGTACGCACGAAGACGCACGCCGCCCGTTGTACCTCATGCCATCGGCTACGCGAACGCGCCGATCTGCTCCGTGTAGAACGCCATTTGGCGTTGGAGCCGCTCGGCGAGGTCGGCCCCGACGATGCCGAAGCTCTCGACACAGAGCCCAGCCCGAAGGGAGAGCTGCGAGAACTCCTCGCTCACGCGCAGCGCAGCGAGCTTCTCCGCCTCGCCCCGGAGGAGGATGAAGCCGCTGAGATCACCGCCGTGGGGCTCGAGGAAGACCGGCTCGAAGCTCTCGATCTCCCCTTCCTCTTGGAGCCGCCCGTAGTACCCGAGCGCCTCGTTGAAGATCTCGACCGCCTGGCTCTCGCGGCCCCGTACGGGATCGCCGAAGCCGACGAAAAGTCCCGCGTCTGCCATTCCCCACCTCCTTTTGGACGACGTCTGGAGCATGACAGGGTCTGACCCCGGTTGCGGGGTCAGACCCCAAAAACCGGCCTTGTGGCTCTGAGCCACTTGGCGATCAGATCCTCCGTCGTCGTGCTCGCTCGATTCAGCCCCCGTGTACAGCGAGGGCTCCCCGTACTGCTTCGCGAACTGCTGATAGACGGTGATTGCGCATGACTCCTCCTCTCTCGTGAAGAACCAGCGGAGCCTCGTGTGTGCGCGCGCGTCAACTGCTACTAGACGAACATTTGTTCGATCCGATCGCAGGGCTAGACTGGATCGCCCATGACCGCAGAAGAGCTCGTCGTCCACGGTGCCCGCGAGCACAACCTGAAGAACCTCACGGTCCGCATCCCGCGGAGCGCTCTCGTGTGCATCACCGGACTGTCCGGTTCCGGGAAGTCCTCGCTCGCCTTCGACACGATCTACGCGGAGGGGCAGCGCCGCTACGTCGAGTCGCTCTCCGCCTACGCGCGGCAGTTCCTGCAGATGATGGAGAAGCCGGACGTGGACTCGATCGACGGGCTCTCGCCGGCGATCTCGATCGACCAGAAGACGACCTCGCGCAACCCCCGCTCGACGGTCGGCACGGTGACCGAGATCTACGACTACTTGCGCCTGCTCTACGCGCGGATCGGGAGGCCGCATTGCCCCGTCTGCGGAAGGCCGATCGCGGGACAGTCGCTCGACCAGATCGTCGAGCAGGTGCTGCGCCTCGACGAGGGGACGAAGTTCACGGTCAACGCGCCGGTCGTGCGCGACCGCAAGGGCGAGTACAAGGACGTGCTCGAGGAGCTTCGCCGGGACGGCTTCACGCGCGTAAAGGTGGACGGCGAGCAGCGGCTGCTCGAGGAGGAGATCGAGCTCGACAAGAAGTACAAGCACACGATCGAGGTCGTCGTCGACCGGCTCGTCATGAAGGCGGACCTCCGCCAGCGGCTAACGCAGTCGATCGAGACGGCGACGTCGCTCGCAGAAGGGCTCGTCGTGATCGACGTCGTGGACGGAGAAGCGATGACCTTTTCGGAGAACCTCGCCTGCCCGGATCACGGCGTCTCCCTCCCCGAGCTCGAGCCCCGCGTCTTCTCCTTCAACTCGCCGCACGGCGCGTGCCCGCGTTGCACGGGCCTCGGCTCGCAGCTCGAGATCGACCCCGACCTGCTCGTCCCGGACACGTCCATGTCGATCAACGAGGGCGCGCTCGTGCCGTGGACGATCGGGAGCCAGAGCTTCTACGACTCGGTCATCGAGGCAATCGCGGAGCGCTACGAGATCTCGCTCGACACGCCGTGGCGCGACCTGACGCGGGAGGAGGAGGACCGCTTCCTCTACGGGACGGACGGTGACCGGATCTTCGTCACGTACCGGAACCGGATGGGCCGCAAGCGCCAGTACACGATGGCCTTCGAGGGGCTGGTGAACAACCTCCAGCGGCGCTATCGCGAGACGGACTCGAGCCAGCAGCGCGAGCGGATCGAGGAGTACATGAGCTTCCGGCCCTGCCCGGCGTGCAACGGGGCGCGACTCAAGCCCGAGGTGCTCGCCGTGAAGGTGGGGGAGAAGTCCGTCCACGAGTTCACGCGGATGTCGGTGACGACCGCGCTCCGCTTCATCGACGAGCTCGAGCTGACGAAGACGGAGGAGCTGATCGGGCGGCGGATCGTGAAGGAGGTGCGGGAGCGGCTGACGTTCCTCGACAACGTCGGCGTCGGCTACCTCCAGCTCGACCGGGCGGCGAAGACGCTCTCGGGCGGGGAGGCGCAGCGGCTGCGGCTCGCCACCCAGATCGGGTCACAGCTCGTGGGTGTCCTGTACATCCTCGACGAGCCCTCGATCGGGCTCCACCAGCGCGACAACGGGAAGCTGATCGCGACGCTCGAGCGGCTCCGCGACCTCGGCAACACCGTGCTCGTGGTGGAGCACGACGAGCAGATGATGCGAGCGGCGGACTGGATCGTCGACCTCGGCCCGGGGGCGGGGGAGCACGGTGGCGAGATCGTCGGGGAGGGCACCGCCGAGACGATCGCCGCGACGGCGGGCTCGGTGACGGGGCAGTTCCTGAGCGGCGAACGCCGGATCGCCGTCCCGCCGCGGCGCGGCGAGAACGGGCGCGGCTGGTTCTCGGTGCGCGGCGCCTCGATGCACAACCTCAAAGGCATCGACGTCGATTTCCCCGTCGGGAGGTTCGTGTGCGTGGCGGGCGTCTCCGGCTCGGGCAAGTCCACGCTGGTCAACGAGATCCTGTACAAGGCGCTCGCGAACCGGCTCAACAAGATGCGGATGAAGCCCGGCGAGCACCTCGGCGTCGAGGGCATCGAGGCCTTCGACAAGGTGATCGACATCGACCAGACGCCGATCGGCCGCACCCCCCGGTCGAACCCGGCGACGTACACCGATCTCTTCACGCACGTGCGCGAGCTCTACTCGCTCACCCCCGAGGCCAAGGTGCGCGGCTACAAGCCAGGCCGCTTCTCCTTCAACGTCCGCGGCGGCCGCTGCGAGGCGTGCAGGGGGGACGGGACGATCAAGATCGAGATGCACTTCCTGCCCGACGTCTACGTCCCCTGCGAGACCTGTCACGGGCGGCGCTACAACCGCGAGACGCTGGAGGTGCGGTTCAAGGGGAAGTCGATCGCGGACGTCCTCGAGATGTCGGTCGAGGAGGCGCTCGAGTTCTTCGCCAAGATTCCCAAGATCCGACGGCGGCTGCAGACGCTGCACGATGTCGGCCTCGACTACATCAAGCTCGGCCAGCCCGCGACGACGCTCTCCGGCGGCGAGGCGCAGCGGGTCAAGCTCGCCTCCGAGCTCTCGAAGATCGCGACCGGGAAGACGCTCTACATCCTCGACGAGCCGACCACGGGGCTCCACTTCGCGGACATCGAGAAGCTGCTCGAGGTGCTCCAGCGTCTCGTGGACGCCGGCAACACGGTCCTCGTGATCGAGCACAACCTGGACGTGATCAAGCAGGCGGACTGGATCGTCGACCTCGGTCCCGAGGGCGGCGACGAGGGCGGCGAGGTGATCGCCACCGGGACGCCCGAGGAGGTGGCCGAGGTCGAGGGGTCCTCCACGGGGCAGTACCTGCAGCACGTGCTCGCGCAGCCGGCGGCGGCCGCCGCGTAGGCTTTCTCCTCGGAGTGGAGCGTCCGGAGACGCGCTACGCGAAGAGCGGCGAGTTCCACATCGCATATCAGGTCGTGGGCGAAGGTCCGCCGGACCTGATCTACGTCCCGGGGTGGGTCTCCCATCTCGACATGTACTGGGAGCAGCCGTGGATCGAGCGTTTCCTGCTGAGGCTCGGGTCGTTCTCCAGGCTGCTCGTCTTCGACAAGCGGGGCATCGGACTCTCCGATCCCGTGCCGGATTCCGCCATGCCTACGCTCGAGGAACGGATGGACGACGTCCGTGCGGTCCTCGACGCCTCCGGGAGCGAGCGGGCGGCCGTCTTCGGCCAGGGCTACGGGACGCCGATCGCGGCCCTCTTCGCGGCGACGTACCCCGGCCGCGCGTCCGCGCTCGTTCTCTACTCGCCGTCTTCGCGCACGGGTCCCCGCACATCCGATTACCCGTGGGGGCCCACGGCTGCCGAGCTCGAGGCATGGATCGAGGATGCGGCGGGCTGGGGCACGAGGGAGTTCGCCGAGGCCTGGGTGGCGCGACTCGCTCCGTCGGCGGCGGCGGACACGCGCTTCGTCGAGTGGGCCGCTCGGATGATGCGGGCCGCCGCGAGCCCGGCGACGTCGAACGCCTTCAGCCGGATGAACGCACTGATGGACGTACGTGAGATCCTGCCGCTGATTCGCGTCCCGACGCTCGTCCTGGAGCGGAGCGACGCCGTGTTGCCGAAGGGTCCCTTCGATGCCCCGCCGGGCGCAGAGGCGCGTTACGTCGCCGAGCACATCCCCGGTGCACGCCTCGTGGAGCTGCCGGGCCGGGACTACCTCCCGTTCGTCGGAGACCAGGACAGCCTGGTCGACGAGATCGCCGCGTTCGTCACGGGGGTGCCTCCTGCGCGCGAGCCCGATCGGGTGCTCGTCACCGTGCTCTTCACCGACCTCGTCGGCTCGACTGCGCGTGCATCCGAGCTCGGCGACCACGCCTGGAAGCAACTGCTCGAGCGCCACAACGCCGTCGTACGCGAGCAGCTGACCCGCTTTCAGGGCATCGAGATCGAGCGCGTCGGAGACGGCTTCCTCGCGACCTTCGACGGGCCGGGCCGTGGTGTCCGCTGCGCGTCTGCGATCGTCGCCGCACTGAGATCGGAAGGCCTCGACGTCCGCGCGGGTCTTCATGCCGGCGAGGTGGAGCTCCTCGAGAGCGGGATCGGCGGAATCGCCGTCCACGTCGGTGCTCGCGTGGCCGCGGAGGCAAACCCCGGCGAGGTGCTCACGACGTCGACGGTGAGGGACTTGGTGGCGGGCTCGGGGATCGGGTTCGCCGACCGCGGCTGGCACGACCTAAAGGGCATTGCGGACTCATGGCGGCTGTTCGCCGCGGTCGGTTAGCGCGCGCGCAGGAGGCGTAGCCCGCATCGCCGGACGAACCGATCCGCCGCGCTTGGTCAGCCAGATGTGGGCACAGGTTCGGCGAGCTTGCCGGCCAGCCCGTCGGCACGCTCAAGCCAGGGCGTCGCCTTCAGGCCTGCGAAGATCTCGCGCGCCTCGGCGAGCGACGCCTCGTCGCGGGTGAGCTCGCCGTGCTCGAGGAGCGTGACAGCGAGCCAGAAGGGAAGGCCGAGCTCGCGGAAGAGCTCCGCCGCAGCGTTGAAGCCGGCTTCGTCCCCAGTGAGCTTCGCCCTGAAGCGATGTGCATGCGCCTCGAGGTACGGCGGTCGGAAGCCTGGGGGTAGCGTCTCGACCCTTTCCAGCACATGCCGGGCGCGCTCGCGATCACCGAGCGCGAGCGCCGCCTCGAACGCCTCGACGAGGCCCTGCTTGACGGCCTGGTGCGCCGCGCCGAGCGTCTCGGCGGTGTCCGCGGCCGCCAGGCCGGCCTCGAGCGCCTCGCCCAGTCGACCCTCCGCTCGCCGCAGCGCAGCCTTCCCGCCCGCGTAGACGCCTTGCTCCTGGACGTCGACCGAGCTCTCGAGTCGCGAGAACAGCGAGAAAAGCCGCTGGGCTTGCTCGAGCTCGCCGCGGCTCAGCCGGACCTCGAGCACCGAGGTCAGCAGGCTGAGGAACATCGCCCCGGAGCCGATCTGCTCCTCGGCCACATCCTCGAGTACCGCGATCGACTCGTCCCAGCGACCCGTCATGGAGAGCGCATACGCCGACTCCGCGAGCACCGACCACTCGCTGACCCGGCTTCCGACCAAGCGGCTGAGTTCGAGCGCTCGCTCGAGGTAGCTGAGAGCCGACGCGTACTCGTCGCGCCGGAACGAGCGGTCGGACAGGTTGAAGTACGCGGTCACTGCCCGCTCGTGCAGGTCGTTCGCGACCGCGATCTCGAGCGCCTGCTTCAGGAGCGCGAACGACTCCTCCGGATGTCCCCGCGCCTCGACGAGGCCCGCCTTGGCGAGCAGCGCACGGGCGAGCGCCTCGGGCAATCCCAGTGATTCGCTGACGTCGAGCGCGAGCTCGGCCCGCTCGGCTGCTCGGTCGAGGTCGCCCGTGAACGCGTATGCGCTCGCGAGTCGGGCTGCCAGCTGGGCAAGCTCCTCGTCTGGCTCGCCTGTCGAGACGACTTCGAGGGCGTGTTCGTTGCGCGCGATCGCCTCCTCGTGCGCACCGCTTCTCCAGAGAACCTCGCCGAGACGGCCCGTGACGCGCGCCGCCCGGTGGACGTCACCCTCGGCGTCGTACAGCACGATCGAGTCTTCGAGCAGTCGCCCAGCCTCCTCCGGCCGGCCCGCGTAGAAGGCGAGCCAGCCGGCGCGATCGAGCAGGCCCGCCCGGGTCGGGGTTTCGACGGTGAGCTCGGCGGCCTGCTCGAAGTAGCGCTGCGCCTCCGACGCCGCCCCGAGCGATGCCGCGCGCTCACCGGCACGTGCGAGCTGCTCGCCGGCGCGCGCGCGGATCTCGCCCGCGTCCGGGGCGTCCGGCGCCGCCTCGTAAGCGTCGAGGTAGTGGGCCGCCACCACCTCGACGACCTCGTGCTCGCTCCACGTCGCCTCGAGGTAGGCCGCCGCCGCGAGGTGCTTCGCCTTCCTGTCGGACCTCGAGAGGGTCTCATACGCGACCCGACGCAGGAGATCCTGGAGGAAGCCGTACTGCCCGTGCTCAGGCGAGCGAGGGTCGGCCTGGACACCGAGCACCTCTTTGCGCGTGAGGGAGGCCAGGATGGGCTCGAGCTCCGTTCCAGAGATATCGGAGAGCGCCGCAACTGCCTGCTTTGTGAACGTCTTGCCGAGGACGGCGCCGTCTTGGAGCACGCGCCGCTCTTCAGCGTTGAGTCCATCGAGGCGCGCGGCTATCAGCGCATGTAGCGTCTCCGGCACTTCGAGCGCCTCGATCGTCGCGGTCGGGCGGTATACCGCTTCCTCCTGCACGAGCGCTCCGCGGTCGAGCAGCATCCGCACCGTCTCGACGGCGTACAGCGGGATCCCCTCGGCGCGCTCGAGGATCCGCGTGCGCAGCTCCTGCGGAAGACCCGGCACGAGCCCCGCGAGCAGCTCCTCCATCGCTGTTTCTGGCAACGGCTCGAGGAAGATGGACGTGAAGTTGCGGCTCGCTGCCCCCCAACCTGGCCTTCGCTCCTGCAGCTCGGGACGCGCGAGCGTGACGACGAAGAGGGGTGAGTTGCGCGACCACTCGAGCTGGTACTCGATGAAGTCGAGCAGCGACGCGTCTGCCCACTGCATGTCCTCGAAGACGAGAACCGTCGGATACACATCGGCGAGGCGCTCGAAGAAGAGGCGCCAGGCCGCGAACAAGTCCTCCCGCTCGAAGCGGCCGTCCTCGAGCGCGACGAGATGACGCAAGCGCGGCTCGACGAAGCGGCGTTCATCCGGGTCGGGGAGATGTTGCTCGACAACCTCCGCGAGCTTCGCCAGCGCGCTTGTCGGCTCCTCGTCCTCGGCAATCCGGGCTCGCATTCGCACCATGTCGGCCAGCGCCCAGTACGTGACGCCTTCTCCGTACGAGAGGCAGCGGCCGCGGTGCCAGTACGTGATCTGCGGGAGCCCGTCGAAGTACTTGTAGAACTCCCACGCGAGGCGCGACTTACCGATCCCTGCGATCCCGACGATCGAGATGAGCTGCGCCTTCCCCTCGTCGGCGCACGCGTGGAAGAGGTCCTTGATTCGGCGCAGCTCCCGGTCGCGGCCGACGAACGGGGCCTCGAGCCCGGCTGACTTGAGCGCACCGCGGGCGCCGGAGACGACACGGAGTGCCCGCCAGAGCGGTACGAGTCCGACCTTGCCCTTCAGCTCGTGGGAGCCGGCGTCCGCATAAGCGATTGTCTGGTCGGTTGCGCGCCTGGTCGATTCACCGACGAGCACCGTCCCCGGCTCCGCGATCGACTGGATCCGCGAAGCCGTGTTGACAAGATCTCCCGCAACCATGCCTTGACCCTCGGCTCCGATCGTGACGGCGGCTTCGCCGGTGAGGATCCCGCAGCGGGCTCGCAGGTCGGGTACACCGACCTCGTCCCCAAGAGCGGAAACAGCGGTCACGAGGTCGAGGGCGGCCCGCACCGCCCGCTCTGCGTCGTCCTCGGTAGCGGTGGGCGTCCCCCAGACCGCCATCACCGCGTCGCCGATGAACTTCTCCACGGTGCCGCCGTAGAGCTCGATCAGCCTGCGGCACGTGTCGAAGTAGCGCGAGAGGAGCTCGCGCGTATCTTCCGCGTCCCGATCCTCGGAAGCGGCCGTGAAGCCGACGAGGTCGGCGAAGAGCACCGAGACGAGGCGGCGCTCGGCAGCTGGCGCGCGCTCCGCCCGCTCTTCATTAGGCGCTCGCGCAGCGAGCGCCTGTCCGCACTCGCCGCAGAACTTGACGCCCGGCGTGTTCGCCGCACCGCATGAAGGGCAGACCTGGGCGAGCGAGGATCCGCACTCGCCGCAGAACTTCCGGCCCGGTTCGTTCAGAGTCCCGCAGGACGGGCAGGGCAGTGTTTCCGCCACGGGCGAACTCTATTGCGCCCGGGAGGAGTTGCTCGATTTGCGGCGCGGATACGCTCTCTCCATGTCGCTCGAGACCGCCGTGGGGGAGGAGAGCATCTCATCGGATCGGGCGTGGTGGCTCCGGGTGCCTGCGGTGCTCGTGGGCCCGAGATCGGTGTTCTTCGCCTTGCGGGAAGACGACCCGGACGACGTTGCTGCCCGCTCGGAGCCGATCCTCCTTCTCGTCTGGCTCGCCGGAGCGGCGGCGGTGCTCGCGACACCGAAGGCGGGGGTGCTCCTCGACAAGCCCGCATACGACGCCGTGCTGGTCGCGATCTGGGCATTCGTCGCCGGCGGCATCTATGGCGCCGCCGGATACTTCCTCTTCGGCTTCGCCCTCTTCTTCGGCGCCCGCCTGCTCGGGAGTCTGGGGGACTTTCGGCGCGAGCGTCAGATCGTAGGGTTCGCGCTCGCTCCTCTCGCGCTCTCGCTCCTCGTCCTACTGCCGGTCCGGCTCGCGCTCTACGGCGGCGACGCGTTCCGCGAAGGGGGATCGGACGAAGGGACCGGCGAGGCTGTTCTGCTCGCGCTCCAGCTCGCCTTCGTCGCCTGGTCGCTCGCGCTCCTCTTCGTCGGCGTCCGCGTCGTCCACGGCTGGAGCTGGCTCCGGTCGCTCGGCGCGTTGGCGGGCGGTGCGGCGCTGATCGCCGCGATCGTCGGGCTATTCGTGATGCTGTAGGCGTGCCTGTTCGAAGAGCGCGAGCTCTTCGTCCGGCATCGCGTACGTGTGCTGCTCCTCGGGGAAGCGGCGCTCGCGCACGTCCGCGGCGTACGTCTCGAGCGCCGAGCGGATGACCCCTGCGACGTCGGCGTAGCGCTTGACGAAGCGCGCCGTCCGGCCCTCGTACAGGCCGAGGAGGTCGTGCCAGACGAGGACCTGGCCGTCGCAGTCGGCGCCGGCGCCGATCCCGATGGTGGGGATGGAGAGCTCTGCCGTGATGCGAGCCGCGACGGCGGCCGGCACCGCCTCGAGCACGAGCGAGAAACAGCCCGCTGCTTCGAGTGCACGCGCGTCGGCGAGCAGGCGGAGCGCCTTCTCGGCGCTCCTCCCCTGCGCCTTGAACCCGCCGAGCATCGTCGCCGACTGCGGCGTCAGCCCGATGTGCCCCATGACGGGAATCCCCACGCCGACGATGCTCGCGACCCGTGAGAGCATCGGCCCTGCGCCCTCGAGCTTCACCGCGTCCGCTCCCGCCTCTTTCACGAAGCGGATCGCGTTCCGCATCGACTCCTCATCGGAGACCTGGAACGTGCCGAACGGCATGTCCGCGACTACGAGCGGACGCCGTGCCCCGCGCGTGACCGCGCGCGTGAGGATGAGCATCTCCTCCATCGTGGCGGGCACCGTCGAGTCGTGGCCGAGGACGGTCATCGCGGCCGAGTCGCCGACCAGGATCAGGTCGACCCCCGCCTGGTCGGCGAGCCGGCCGCCCGGGGCGTCGTACGCGGTGACCATGACGATCGGCTGCCGCCGCGCCTTCATCTCTGCGAGCTCCGTGAGGGGAAGCTTTCCGGGGGCCGGTGTCGCGGGGGCGGGCTTCTGGGGGCGGATGCTCACGTGGGATCTCCTTCTTCGAGGACGACGTTGTCGATGAGACGGGTCGAGCCGACACGGACGGCGGCGGCGAGGACAGGCGGGTCGAAGTCCGCGGCTTCTACGTAGTCGACGTCGAGACCGTTCGACTCTGAGAGCACCGCGCGCGCCTTCTCGGCGTCCTTCGTGGCCAGCGCACGGGGGAGGGCGAGCGCACGCCCTCGCTCCTCCGGCGAGAGGAGCGTGTTACGAGACGAGAGGGCGAGGCCGTCGGTGTCCCGGACGGTGGGGACGACGCGGAGCTCGACCTCGAGCGCGAGGTCGTGGATCATCCGGCGGATCACCTCGACCTGCTGAGCGTCCTTCTGCCCGAAGTAGGCGCGGTCGGGGTGAACGATCATGAGCAGCTTGAGGACGACGGTTGCGACGCCGCGGAAGTGGCCGGGGCGGAATCGGCCTTCGAGCATCGAGCCGAGCTTGGTCACCTCGATCCAGGTCTGGAACCCGGGCGGGTACATCTCCTCGGCGGAGGGGGCGAAGACGAGGTCGACGCCGGCTCCCTCGGCGGCAGCCAGGTCGTGCTCCTCGTCGCGCGGATACGCGGCGAGGTCGGACCCGTCGCCGAACTGCGCCGGGTTGACGAAGAGACTCATGACGACCGTGTCGCACTCCGCGCGGGCTGCGCGAAGGAGTGAGAGATGACCTGCGTGCAGCGCGCCCATCGTCGGCACCAGGCCGATCGAGCCCGAACGGCGAGGCGCAAGCTCACGGCGCACCGCCTCGATCGTGCGACTGACCTTCACCTCGCGCTCCCCACGCCTTGTGGCTCTGAGCCACGAAGCTCCCCCGGTACCTCGCGGCCGGCGATCGCCGCCGTCGCTCTTGCGAGGACGAGGTAGAGCTCCTCGAGCTCCGGCCGCTCTGCGCGGATCACCGAGAGGTGGCGTTCGACCGTCTCCCAGTCGCCGCGTGCGATCGGGCCGGTGAGCTCGAAGCCGTTCTCCATCACGCCGCGCATGAGCGGGGAAAGAGCTTCAGGTGGGGCACCCGCGGCCTCGAGCAGCGAGCCGGCCGCGTCTTGCAGGGTCACGAGGTAGTTCGACGCAATGGCTGCGCCCGCGTGGTATGCGGCGCGGCTCGCGTCGTCGAGCTCGAACGGGCGGAGTCCGAGGGTCTCCGGGAGCCAGTAGCCGACGGCGCGCGCCTCGTCGCTCTCGGCCGTGACCGCCGCCCAGGAACCGTCGAGCTGCTCCGGCCCGCGCGCCTTCGTGAACGACTGCAGCGGATGGATGCCGAATCGCCGCTCGTGCGGATCGAGCGCCGAAAGGGGAGTCGCCCCGCTCACGTGTGCTACCCAGGGCCCGGGCTCGATCGTCCGCGCGACCTCGGCGATTGCGCGGTCGGGGACACAGAGGAGGACGAGCTCCGACTCGTCCTCGTCCAGTCGCACGCCGCGCTCGGCAAGCCGCGCACTCACCGCCGAGCCGACCCGGCCGCGCGCGCCGACGATCCTGATGCTGTCGATCATTGTCTCTGGGCTCCAGTTCCGCTGCCGGATACCGGGCAGCGGGGAGGGTAGCAGGGTGCCGCTACCTGCCGGAAAGCCGCAGCTCGAGGTGCGCGCGGACCGCCGGCCACTCGTCGTCTACGACGCTGTACCAGGCGCTGTCCCGGCTCTCGCCGGCCCGGACGAGCATGTGCTTGCGGTGGATGCCCTCGAATGTGGCACCGAGCGCCTCGAGCGCGCGGCGCGCGCGCTCGTTCAGCGCGTCGGTCTTGAGCTCGACGCGATGGCAGCCCCAGGTTTCGAAGGCGTGACGCATCTGGAGCAGCTTCGCCTCGACGTTCGCGCCTGTCCCCCACGCAGACGGGTGGAGCCACGTCCAGCCGATCTCGACAGATCGATGCTCGGGACGCAGAGCGAGAAACCGCGTCGAGCCGATCGGGCTACCGGTGGCCTGCGAGACCGTGGCGAACGGAATCTCGCGCCCGTCCTCGGCCGCGCCGAGAGCCTGTTCCACATATGCGTGCCACTCCTCGGGCGTCTGCGGCTGCGGGACGCTCAGCCAGCGCCACGTCCGCGGGTCGCGGGATGCCCCCCACACTCCTTGCTCGTGCCTGAGCGACAGGGGCTCCAACCGGACGATCCTGCCCTCGAGCACGGGTACGTCCGACCATTCCACCGCCTCCGACAGTACACTCGGGACGTGCCGATCTACGAGTACGCCTGCATGGAGTGCGAGTCGCACTTCGAGGAGCTCGTCCGCAGCTCGGAGCAGGCGGTGACGTGCCCCGAGTGCGGCGCGGCCAAGGTGCTCAAGCAATTCTCGACCTTCGCCGTGCACGGCGCGACGACGAAGGCGAGCTTCAGCGGCCCCTCGGGGGGCGGCGGCTGCTGCGGCGGCTCGTGCGGCTGCGGTCACTGAGCCGGCCGGGAGCTTCCTAACCCGAACCGAGCACAGCGGTCGCGGCGAGCATCGCGAGCGCTCCGGCCGGAGCGAGGACTGCGACCAGAACGAGCGCTTGCGCGGGGCGCTCCGGAGGTCCGGCAAGCCGGGCGAGGATGTGCTGCAGGCCCGGTGAGAAGTGGATGACGAAGCCGAGGGCAACCGCAGACGCGAGCGCGGCGAGCAACGCGGCGTTCGCGATCCTGCCGTCGAGGTCGAACCACTCCTCCGCGAACGGCAAGACGCTCGCGGCGCCGCCGAGCCATGACACGACGGCAAGGGTCCGGATGCGACGGGTCACTCCTCGCTAGCCTGACGCATCCGGGCGGCGACGTACACTGGCGGTCCCATGGGCGACGCCGTCGAGCGCGCAGCGGCTCTCCGGGAGTACGCGGAGCAAACGGCCTCGTGCACCAAGTGCGCTCTTGCGTCAGGCAGGACCCAGGTCGTGTTTGGCTCAGGGAGTCCCGATGCGGATCTCATGTTCGTGGGCGAGGCACCCGGCTTCCACGAGGACCAGCAGGGCATCCCGTTCGTCGGGCAGGCGGGGAAGCTCCTCGACCGGCTGCTCGACGGCATTGGCCTGACCCGGGCCGACGTCATGGTCGTAAACGTGATCAAGTGCCGCCCTCCGGGCAACCGCGACCCGCTTCCGGACGAGATTGCCGCCTGCGAGCCGCACCTCTTCCGCCAGATCGAGCTGATCGAGCCGAAGCTCGTCGCGACACTCGGCAACTTCGCGACGAAGCTTCTCTCAGGCCGGCCGGCCGGGATCACCCGTGTCCACGGGCACGAGCAGGAGGTGACGCTCGGCTCGCGGACGGTGCTCCTCTACCCGCTCTACCACCCGGCGGCGGCTCTCTATACGCCTTCGATGCTGAAAGTGCTCGAGGAGGACTTCGCGCGGATCCCGGAGATTCTCGAGCGCGCCTTCGAGTCGCCCGTCGTGAACGCCGATCCCGCTCCGGTCGTCGAGGCCGAGCCCGAGTCCGTCCAGCTCGGCCTCTTCTGACGCGGTGACGCTCGAGGTGGTGACCGCCTCGGCGGAGGAGACCGAGGCCGTCGCCGCACGGCTTGCCGAGCGACTCG
>Ga0209751_10001799_pt1 | contig 21756 bp, 16 predicted proteins | sample RifCSP13_1_FD_184019 | JGI IMG/M metagenome (GOLD analysis project Ga0209751, IMG submission 184019) | Soil microbial communities from Rifle, Colorado - Rifle CSP2_sed 13_1 (SPAdes) (version 2) | ecosystem: Environmental > Terrestrial > Deep subsurface > Rock core/Sediment | place: Rifle... | reverse complement strand
CGTATTGATCCTGCTTCCCGATGGGCTTGCCAAGCACGTCAATTTCGATCACAGCGGCCTCCCGAGCAAGTGTGGCTGCGGTTTGGACGTCTCCCCGGTATGCGTAGAGAGCGTTCAGCAGACCAACCGTGACGCAACTCGAGGATCCAAGTCCAGAGCCCGTCGAAGGTACGTCAGCCATCGTCGAAATTTCAATGCGGCGATGGATACCCACCAAGCGCATGCTCTCGCGAACCAGTTCGTGTCGCAACTCATCGATATGGTCGACTATCTCGGTTGTGGAATAACCAACTCGGATATGATCGTCGAAGCGGCTCTTTAAAATCACATAGATATACTTGTCGATGGTGGCGCACAGGACGGCTCCGCCGCGACTTTTGTATAATTCCTTAAAATCACTGCCCCCTCCGGCAAAACTAATACGGAGCGGGGTCTGCGAAATGATCATCGGTGTTTTTGCCTTTTGACGGCGTACCGTTTCCCGTGACGGTCAAAAAGATCTAGAAAGATTCTTAACGGTCACGACTCAGGCACTCGACATAGATCTGCTCAAGCCGATTGACTACTTCATTCCAACCATAATGTTCGCGGACCCTAGTCTGAGATTTCTCCTTCTGCGCAAGGGTAAAGTCGGGATTGTTTAAGAGAAAAAGGAGTTTTTTCTTTAGATCCTCGATATCACCGCTTTTAAAGGTCACGCCGCAATCGCCGAGGGCCTCCAAATTGGCCCGTATATCACTTGCCAATACACACTTCCCGAAGCTGAGTGCTTGCAAAAGTGAGTGCGGCAGCCCTTCCAGTTCTGAGGGAAGGACGTAAGCATAGGCGTTGCTGAACAACTCCTCCAACAGATCACCTCGGACAAAACCGGTAAAAATAACTTTCGAATCCGCGATTTGCTTTAATCGCGCAACGTACGCATCGGAATGGCTGCTGTCCCCGGCGATGACCAACTTCATCGACGTCTTTATGGTCTCAAACGCCTTTAGCAAGTAATGACAACCCTTCTCGGGGACCAATCGTCCTAAGAAAAGGATGTAGTTGCCTTCATCCAAACCCCATTTTTTTATCACGCAGGGACTGCGATACTCGTAGCTTTCGACTCCGGTGGGGACGTAATCGAAGCGTCGACGGTATTTCCCCTCAAAGTACTGCTTCAACGCTTGCGAAATGACGACGGTTCTGTGCGGAAAATAAGCCGCCGTATACTCGGCGCACCGAAGAAACGTTTTTGCCGCTTTCCCCCATTTCTCTCTCTGCCAATCCAGGCCGTGGACCTGAACGACGGTCTTGATTCCCTTAAGTCTCGGAATAAACGAAAAGACGGCTGGACCCAGTGCGTGGAAATGCAGTAGATCAACGTCGGAACGCAAAGCGTCGATCGTTGCGAGGAAAGTATGAGTAATAGTATCCAAGTGCTTGGTATTAATGGAAGGCAATTTTCGGATTCGTATCCCTCTATAGTCGCCGTTCTGTTCATCCCCCACATAGGGGCGCACATAGACGGTGACTTGATGTCCCCGCTCTACCAGACGTGACGCAACCTGCTCGGTAAAGTTTTCGATCCCCTCAGGGTAAGGGATCCCTTTCAGTCCCAGCATCGCGATCTTCATGCTTGTCAACCGATGGGATGGTACTTAGGCTGAGACCTGCAGAAAGACTTCCTGCATGGCGCGGGCTCGGGATTCCCAGCTATGTTGACTCACTTTTGGATTTAAATTTCTTGTTTTTTCAACAAGGCGGAGGAGCGCATCCGCGCAGATGTGGTCCTCACTGTTCAATTCCCCCAGGTAGACACCCACCCCCGAGTCCTGGATAATTTGCCAGGCCTCGTCCTTGGATCCAAAAACTATGATTGGTTTGCCGCCCCGCAAGTACTCCCACAACTTTCCAGCCAAAAACCCCCGTGCCCCATCTACCGATTTTCCGACAGAAGTGGATAAGAAATAACAATCGGCCGCTAAGAAATAAGGGAGCAACAATGGATGAGGAATAACACCATGATACAGATATTGGATACGAAGAGCGTTATTTTTTTGCTCTTCGCTAAATAGGTCGTTCCCCACAGCATGCAGGATTAGATCGAGGCCCCTTACTTTCAGACCCAATTGAAGTGAATTTAGCTCTTCGATGATCTTGACGGTTTCTTTTCCGCTGATATACCAGGCTCCTACATGCAGGATGTGTAGTTCATGCGGCTTTTTTACAAAAGGCGGGTCCCCGGTACTCGGCCTTAGGAAGTACTCTTCATCAAATCCACTAGGGATCGTTCTTATACGAGAATGATTTAAAGAAAATTCTCTGATGAATTGTTCTTTGAGAAGCTCGCTCTGAATGATGACATAGTCGGCTTTATTCAGAACATAACTTTGATAATAAAAATCGACCTTTTCTCTGATTTCGCTTCCCCAAACCTTTTTAGTCCACAAACTGCCACCATCGCGATAATCTACTACCCACTTGACGCCAAAAGGTCTCAAGAGCAAGCCGGGGAGATGACCGCTCGGTGGGGGTGACGTTGTATAGATCAGATCATAACGCCTTCTAAAGTGTAGCCAGAGGCTTTTCAGCGCCGAAAGCGAGCCCCATATGACATACTTATCCGGAAAATAGAAAAACGCCATGAAAAAGCGAAATGCGCCTTTGAGAAGTTCTTTCACGCTCCCTGATTTAAAATCGCCTCCTACTGGCCCGCGCGGAATCCCGTTTTGAAGCTTATCGCGCTGACATCGCTTTCGAATGCGGTCGACAATTAAACGCACTCCATCATGCAACTCTATGCTAGGTATACGGTATATCGTAGGCTTGGGAAACACTTCCTCTAGCACGCTATCGTCCCGGACGGCTCGCTTGTACTGGCCCCAGAGGGATAGCGTCAAAAAATCAATCTCAAACTTATTCTTATCCAAATACTTGTACATCTGTATGGGACGGAACACACCACCGCTTTGCCGTGGTGGAAAATGTAATGTGACCCACAGAATGCGCATTTTTGGAGTTTTCATGCCTATACCCCGCTCACCAACTACAGTAGGTCTTTACTAAAAGCTGCTCATTACTCGGTGCCAGTCGGGCACACCCGAACGAGGAAAATCGCCCGGAATTGCTATTTCGCTCAGTCTCTCCAGGAATCGTCTTCTGTCAGAACAGCCTCCAACTCTTCTGGAGTACCGACGGCCGTCCCGATCTTCCCAACCACTATACCGGCCGCGGCATTCGCCAGGCAGGAGGCCTCCCGTATGGAGAACCCACACAACAACGCCATCGTAAAGGCAGCGACCACGGTATCTCCAGCTCCCGTGGAATCAAAAACTTCACGCGTTCGGGAGGGGATGTGCACTACCGCCTCGGGCGGACGAAAGAGCGACATGCCGTCCTTGCCTCGTGTTACCAGCAATGCCCGCGCTTGGGTTTTTTCCAGAGGCACCGCCGCCGCTTTCTCGAGACTGCCGGGAGTGTCCAACGTCGAATTGGTCGCGAGCTCTACTTCTGCTAAATTGGGGGTTAACGCCGTCGCCCCTTGATAAAGGGAAAAATCCCGCACGTTGGGATCCACGATAACCGGACGCCCAGCGGCAACGGTCCCGGCGAAAAGCGGTCGCAGCAGTGCAGGGGTACAGACGCCCTTAAAATAATCGGAGCAGATCACGCCGTTAACTTTCGGGATCAAAAGATCTATCTGATGGAGGGCCCGCTCCACTAGGACGGGAGAGAGGGAAATCCGGCTCTCTTGATCCAGACGTAATACCTGTTGCTGGTGCGCGATGAGGCGTGTTTTCTCTGTTGTTGGCCGCGGCGCATCCTCCAAAAGCCAGGAGTCGGATATTCCCTGTTGTTTCAATAGGTCGCGCACGCAACGCCCGGCAGTATCTGCACCGACAACTCCCAGTAAATAAACCTCGCACCCGAGAGCTCGGAGATTGGCCGCCACATTGCCCGCTCCTCCCAGGGCTTGCTTTCGTTCCACGCTTTCGAAGATGGGCACCGGCGCTTCCGGCGAGATGCGACTGACTTTACCCCACAGGTAGACATCACACATAACATCGCCAACGACCAACACTGCGGGTCTGTGATTCTCAAATAGACGGCTTGGTGGAAGTAGCATCTATGGGAGATCTCCTCGATGAATTTTCGCTATGGGTCAACCTTTGAAGGCTCCCTCTACGGGGGGCTGGGTTGCCGCGAGGCTCCTCAACTCCTTCTCGTAGAGCGGCATGATATGATCCCACGAATACTGCTGGACAACTCTCAGACAGTTTTTTCCCAGCTGACTTCTCAGCGGTTCGTCGTCCGCCAGCTTTCTGACGTAGAAGGCAATCTCTCCGACATCGCCCGGTTGAGTTAGAAAACCGGTTTCGCCGTGCTTGATCAAATCCGGAATTCCTCCGACTTCCGTTGCGATGACTGGAACACCGAGCGCCATGGCTTCCAAGATCACGTTAGGGGATCCCTCGCTGACGGACGGCAACACCAACATCCGGGCTCTCTGCAAATAGTCTGACACTCGTTCCGGCGGCACTTCACCAACGAAGTTGACGTTGGTCATATTCTTGGCAAGAAGCTCCAGGTTTCGCCGTTCGGCGCCATCCCCCACAATGACCAGTTTCTCATCGGGACAGCTCTTCATCGCCGAGATCAGGTATTCTACTCCCTTGCCCTTTACCAACCGCCCCACATACAAAACGCTATTACCATTTGCGACTGTTGCCGGATGCGACGCGACCCCGTTGGGGATAACCCCTAGCTTATGTTTCACCGCCTCTGTCAGACCATTGGAGCCGTGGTTCAGGAGCTCGCGCAGCAAATCGTCCTTAATCCTGGCCGACTGAACGATAATCCTGTCGGCATTTTTGAACACGAAAGGCGCAAACACCTTGCTTTTACGAAAATCGCGAATCTTGTATTCCTTTTCGGCCCTGACAAAAACGAGAACCGGAATATCAAATAATCGCTTCGCTATTGCGCCAATTAACCCGTCAATCACGGTCTGGTACGCGATGATCACATCCATGCGTTGTCGCGATCGGCCAATCCGATATAAAGTCGAGAGTATATCGAGTGGAAATCTAGCGACGGGCAGGTCGATGAATTTTCTGATCTCCACCAAGAAATCCCGACGCCCGTTAACCAGCGATGAGCCATTTCGGGACCGAGTCCAAACGGTGACCTGATGGTTCCGGGACAACAGCCCGGCGACATGGGCAGCCTGGATCTCCGTCCCCCCCAAATTTTCGGGTGGCAAACCGGCGACTAAAATACCTATTTTCATGGTTTGGATTTTCCAAGGGTCATTTGCATCCCATCACCTCGTCATAGAGCCCCTCTACACGTCGGCAAGTGTTGTCGAAACTAAAATGATTCTTTACTCTCACCCTTCCTGCAGCCCCCATCCGCCGTGCTCCACATGGATCAGCCAGCAATTCGCTAATGGCCTGCGCCAATGCCGATGCATCTTGTGCGGGCACTAACAAACCGGTTACCCCGGCAACCACCACGTCAGTGTTTCCCGGCACCGCGGTCGCTATTACCGGCTTACCGGCAGCCATGGCTTCCAGTAGGGCAACGGAAATACCCTCTCCTAAAGAAGGAAGAACAAAGGCTGTTGTGATTGCGAGGATTTCCCGCGTGTCGAGGCAATCGGGTAGAAATCTAACATGCTGGTCAAGGCCAAGCTCAGAAACAAGCTTTGTAAGATCCTCCCTCGAGGGCCCTGCCCCCACTAGAAGGACCCTTACTTCCGGATGGCGCCGGATCACTTCTTTTGTGGCTTCGATCAGGTATCGGTGTCCTTTGTTGGGGACCAATCTCCCGACGCATGTGACGATGGTCTCGTCAGGCGCCATGCCAAGCTTCCCGTAGAGCGATTCCAAAGGAATAGGTCGGTCCTGTTCGCTCAAGTCAACGCCACTATGAACGACAGTAATTTTTTCAGCGCCCACGCCGACCATTTCCGCCAAGGTCGCCTTGACTTCGTCGGATACCGCGACAAACCGATCAACAAGCTTCGCGCCAATACGGTAAAAGAATCTCCTTAAATGGTTCCGCAAAGCGCCAGCCTTTCGATCTAGTGGGAGGAGATTAGGTCCGGGAAAGCTTGCCACGACTCGCCTGCCTGACAGTTTTCCGACAATCCCCCCTAACATCACACAATCCACCAGATGCGCGTGGATAATAGCGACGTTTCTCCGGCGCACAATGAGGCACAATTTTATCACGGCTCGAGTGATATCCAACAGAAACATAGGCAGAAGCAGGATACTCCGCCTCGTAATATTAAGGGTGATTACCGGAACGCCGTTGCGTTCGATCTCTGTTTTGAGAGGACCTCCTGTGAGACAGCACACAATGGGGTCATACGCGCCCCGGCGCAAGTGGGCAACCAACAGGGAAAGAGTGACCTCCGCTCCGCCGAACGCCAAGCTCTCGATCAAGTGGAGAACGGTAACTTTGTTCATAAGAATAAGAGGCGCATGCGCCCGTTGGTTCCAGTCGATCCCCAAGATCGGCTCAGGAAAGAGGCGTCAGAATGAGATGGAACTCTGCTAAATTACGGCTCGTGCCAACGGTCAGTCGAACTAGCGAGACGATCTTACCTCAGAGAACGGTCTCCCAATAGGTGAAGAGATCCCGGAGGCTCTGGTCGAGAGCGATCTCAGGTCTCCACCCCGTATGCCTCAGCAGTTTTGCATAGGATCCTACCTGCGAAGGGATGTCGACTTTCTTCAACCTCGGGGACTCGATTATAACGTTTCCCTTTATTCCGGTGATCTTCATTAAGGCTTCCACGATCATTTGAACCGAGTACGATCTTGCCGAACAGATATTATAAACGTCGCCGAAATTTCCGAATTGCATTAATAACCAATACGCCCGTACCGCGTCCCTGACATCGCAGAAGTCCCTGCGGCTCTTGAGGTTCCCGACGCGGATCTCTGCCCTTCTCAATCCTCTCTTGATTTCTACGCACTGTCTCGCCAAACCGGAGCAAACGAAGGATTCAAGCTGACCCGGCCCAACGAGATTGAAACTGCGTGCGATGAGGATTTTCAGCCCCTCGTGCGCATACTGATGCGCCAGCAGTTCCTGGGCGGCTTTGCTCACCCCATATGGGGTGACGGGGCGCAAAGAGCGATTTTCAGAGATCTTCTGCCTCGTTGGCGTAATACCGTAGACGGCGCTCGAGATCGCAATGAGAATTTTCGGGCTGCAACTTTTCTGAATGGCCTGAAGGAGATGAAGAGTTCCAAGAATATTTGTTTCAAAGAGTTGCCAAAGGCTAGAGATGGAATTACCTTCATGATTTCGGCCAGCGAGATGAAAAACGTAATCTGGTTTAGAGTCGTCTACTATCGAGAGTAGCCGCTTATAGTTCCTGAGATCGCAGGAGTATAGCTCGATGGGCGATGGTTTCGTTGGCTTCGGTTTCCGGATGTGCTGAATTCCAACGACGGCAACTCCTTGCCTGTGCAAAAATTCCCCAAGATGGCGGCCGACGAAACCATCGATGCCGGTAATCAGCGCTTTCCCCACGGCTTAGGCTCTTAATAGTCGATCTTTTAGACCGTCAAATTCCTCTACTGCCTTTCGATAATCATCCGGCCTTCCGATATCCAGCCAGTATTCATCACTCAAGTAGCAGAGAACCTTCTCCTTGCTTGCGATAAGCTTCTGGGCGAGCTCGGGAAGGTCCATTTTTCGGCCCTTTTTGATGTAGCGCAAAACCTTCGGCTCAAAAACATAGATTCCCATGCTGACTGAGTACTCCAAGGTTGGCTTTTCACGATACTCGCGTAGCTCGTTACTGTGCCCGTCAATCTCCATGACTCCAAAGTCGATCACGACCTTTCTTCTGTGTGTCGCAATGGTCGCGGCCGCTCCGTGCGTCTTGTGGAAACCTATCAGATCGGAATAATTTAACGTGGTGAGGACGTCTCCGTTCATCACCAAAAACGTGTCGTCTAAATCTTGGATCTCCGCCAGAGGGCCGGCTGTTCCGAGCGGCTCCTCTTCAGTGCTATAGCGGAGTTGAAGCTGGTAGCGCTCTCCGTTCCTACAGTACGCCATGATCAGCTCGGCGAGATAACCGACGGAGATGGTGATGTCTCGAAAACCATGCGCCTTGAGTTGACGGATCACCACGTCGAGGATCGGCACATCAGCGATCGGCATCAGCGGTTTGGGCAGAACTACGGTATAAGGGAGGAGCCGGGTTCCCTTTCCTCCCGCGAGGATAACGGCCTTCACTGACGTAAGTCTCCCGGAACTCCTGGGTCGTTGGCCTGATAAAGGTCGAGATGTTGAGTTATCCACTCAATCGTTTTTCTTAGGCCTACGGGCAGCGAGACATGAGGCTCCCAACCAAGCAGCCTTTTGGCTTTGGAATAATCGGCCTGGAGCCTCCACACTTCGCTCGCCTTCGGACGAAGGCGAGTGGATTCCTCAATGATCTCGAGGGACTCTTTGCCCAGAAGGGTACAGATCATCCGGACCAGATCGCCGATGGAAATTGCTCGGCCTGTTCCCAGGTTGACCTCTTCTCCAAGAACTTCATCGACTTCGGCAATCCTAATGAACCCCTCAACCGTATCAGTAACAAAGGTAAAGTCTCGGCTTGGCTCCAAAGAACCTAACTTGATTTCGTTCCTCATCAAACCTTGTGAAATAATCATAGGGATCACCGCGCGATTAGACTGGCGGGGGCCGTAGGTGTTGAAAGGTCTGACGACGGCCACGGGGATTCCAAACGATCGGTAGAAGCTTTGGACGAGCTTATCGGCCGCAATCTTGCTCGCCGAGTATGGAGATTGACCTTGGAGCGGGTGGCACTCATCGATAAGAACCGACTGGGCAGTGCCGTAGACTTCACTGGTCGAGGTCTGAATCACTCGACCAACCTTCAAATCTCGGGCGGCGGTCAAAACATTCAATGTGCCCATGAGGTTGGTTTCGAGAACCTCGCGAGGATGGAGATAAGAGTAAGGGATAGCGACGGACGCCGCGAGATGAAAAATCACGTCACACCCATCGGCTGCCTTTCTAACGGCGTCTGGATCTCTGACGTCACCGGAGATAATCCTGATTGTCCGCCGGATCTTGTCTGGAAGGTAAACCAGCAGGCCCAGGTTCGCCATAGAGGTATACCGCACAAAGGCCCGGACTTTATTTCCCCGTTTCACCAGCTCTTCAACGAGGTGGCTTCCAATAAACCCTCCGGCCCCTGTAACCAGAATCTCCCGGTCGGCACACTTCATCACGCTCTCCCCGAATAGGACACGACCCGTTTAGCCGTCGAAGGTTCATGCAGCAAGGACCGCAAAAGTCCGTACACGTAATTCACACTGATAGTTTTTAAGCATAGGTTGTCGTTACAGGGCGTCAGCCTTTGGTTATAGGGGCCGACACAGGGACTGCAGGCGTAGTTCGCGTACACCACCGTACATTTGTCCGTCAGCGGTTTATAACGATTGGGTAGCTCGGGCCCAAAGAACACGACAACATGAACGTTCGTCAGGCAAGCAAAATGCGCTGGGCCACTATCATTGGTTATTAGAATTTTCGCTGCGTTGTAGAGATCGACCAGCTGGCGTAACGTGGTTTTCCCGGTCAGATCCAACACCCGTTTGTCTTTTACCAGGCTGCATATATAGTCTGCGTCCGGCTTTTCAGACTTTACTCCTGTTATGGCGACATAAACGTCTTCGTCCTCCAAGAGCATTCCAATCAGGCTGGCGTAGTTTTCTAGAGGCCACTTTCTCATGGCAAACAACTTGCTCGCGTTCGGGTTCACCACCACTATTTTCTTTGTCTGATCTATTTCGGCATTGACGGCTTTTAATATCTCCCAAATCCTATTTTTAGCGGTTTCGTCAAAGGCGATCTTGGGCAATTCCAGATTGACGTTTTCGAGGGAAAACTTGACCATTGGAATCTGCTCTGCCGGCGCATCCAGCGCGTAAACCAACGCTAGAAAAGAATAGGCGGTGTGGACGTGGGGGTTGTAAATCACCTTGTGGGTCAAAACATCTCCCGTGTAAATACCCTCCTGATTATACCGGAAAAAACCCACTCGCCTCCTCGCGCCGGTCAAATAGCTCAGTATGACGCTATATCTGACGAACATTTGCAGATTGATAACGGTATCGATCTTTTTTCGCCGGCACCGCCACATTAATCTCACGGTGTCTTTTAACAACGAGAAAGGCGAGGCATTGTCGATGGTAAAAACGTTCTCCTTTGGAACAACGTCAACCAGCTCAATGGTCTCTTCGATCTGTTTGAACAAGAGAAAATATATATTGGCCTCTGGATATCTCCTTTTCAGTTCCTTCATTGCCGGGTATGCGATTACCGTACTCCCCATCTCGATCAACTCGATAAATAGAACGTTCCGCGGTTTTTCCTTCGGATCTACGCGTTGAAAACCCAAAAACTTCTGCAGCCGGCAAAGACACGTGATCAAGAAGCACAGGGGGATGCCGGCGTGATAATCAATCTTGCGCATCACATTGGGTTCCATCATTGACCTGCCTTGTGAAAACGTTGGCCTCGCTGGCTCACGGAGACTGACCTGTCTAGCGAATAAAAACTCATAAGGCCTCTATCGTCGGTGGTCAAAATAATTCAGGATTCGAGAAGGAATAAGAAAGATAACGATAACAGAACCCACCGATAGAAAGAACGTCCATCGGCAGAGCGGCGAAGCCCGCCCCAGGATACGGACGGTGTGCTCGCCCAAGTAAACTGGGACGACGATATCGTGCATCGCCGAGCGAAAAAACGGCGCTTCTTTTCCGTCCACCCGGACGTCCAAATATGGAAAATACGAATACGGAAACCTTGCAAAGCCGTCCCCCGTGGAAACGTAATTCAGGCTTACAGAATCAATTGAGACCGAGTAATCACTTACCCGCACATTAAACTTGTCAGGGAAGGTCGCGGTATTTTGCGGCATACGGTCGTCCCGCAGGATTAAATAATCGGCGCTGCCGCGATTCAAATCGATGTTCATCGCTTCAATTAACGGCCTGACGATTTGTTCGTAATAAGGGGTGTCAAAAGCATACATTTCACGGTCGAAGTAAGCGCCCCTCTCGATAATGTTGTGGGCGTCGTAATTCGGAATGTCCTTGACGTGCAGGAGTTTCGTCGATGTCAACAGCGGCCCAACGTCCTTCAACTCGACAAACGAAGCATTAAGCGAGTAATGTGGGCTGGGCCTGAGAGGAGGCACAAAGTAGTGGTAGCGGTCTCGGAACAGCACGAATTTGACCCCCATGAGGTAAAGCCCCTTCAGAGACAGGTCCGAGATGAATTCTTGATGAAGATCCAATTGCAACTTCTTGACCAATTCCGCGTTGTAACTGATGGATCTTGGACTTCCCTCATGAAACCAACCTAGGGGTGTTTGAATGGGGCCATGCACCGACGGAATACCCAGCCTTGACGAATCAAAGTTTTCCCGAAGACTTTTTCCTGGATCGTAGCGGATGGAATGTCTCTCAATGACTTTGTAGTTGTTGTCCAGGCTTGACGACCCATTGTATACCGCGCCTTTAAAATCACCCCTTTCATTGTAGACGCTTTGAAAGGTCGTTGGCCCTAGATCAACGAGTACCAGGGCGAGGAGCACAAGCGCTACTTTGGGTTCGAAGAGTCGCCCCCATTTTATTTTTAAACTCGCGTACATAGCAGTTCTGCGCAGCATGGACCGCACGGCATCCGGCGTGTAGACCGTCAACGCGGTAATAAAAAACACTAAAAAATTAAAATTTTTGACATTGTACATGGTGTCGGACTTGAGCGTGCAAAGCGAGAGCAAAGCACAGATTGCCAGAGCCAGCCCAACGCCATTTCTTGTCTTGATGACGTATCCCATCGAAAGAACGGAAAATAGCATCAATGACACGCCGACATAGGTAATATTGCCCGTGTGTCCGACTGCTGTCCAACGAAGCATCGTCCCGGCAAGTATGTATAAACCTTCCAAGGAAGGGGCGCCGGGCAGCAGCAGGTGAAAGGGCATCTTCGGCATGCCCCGCACCTCGTGCAATTCTAGGATGAACGGCAGCAGTGAAAAGGAGCTCACGAGAAAAGCGCAGATGCTGGAGATGCCAAAAAACGCCAGAGTCTTGAATTTTCCAGCCCAAGTGTTCTCCCCGGTGAACACTCTTACCAACAGGTAGACAGCGAAAAACACCAAGCCAAAAAATGCATAGGCATGATGGGTGAGAATGAGAGAGGAGGCTGCAAACGAAAACGCAAAAAAGGCTCTTCGAGCAGGAAAACGCCCATTGAGATATTTTTCCAGGATCAAAAAAATCAACGGATAGAGAAGGAATACCAGAGAAAGATGCAGGTCCCCTTGGTACAACACGATATGAATTCGGTGGAACAGGAGCGCATAGACCAACGCTCCGAACAGCGACGGTAGTTCGTTGCGCGTTACCTCCCGAAGAAAGTAGAACATAACAAAAACCGACCCGACATGAGAAGTCCACAGGACGAGCTTCGTCGCGATATCGATATCTTGGAAGACCAGATTGAGAACGGCGATGACGACGAACAGCAGCGGCGCGTAATACTCCAATAGCGGAAAGCCGCCGTACCAGTAATTCGACCACACGGGGAATTGCATGTTCCTGAGATTCTCCGACACCATCCAGCTTCGAACGGTATACGTCTCGGAATCACCCATGAAAACATTACCCGGGTTGAGATAATACCTGGTGATGACGATAGAGGTCAGAAGAAGAAAAACGGTCAAGGCTCTCGGCTTGCTAGTGAGCTGGGAAAGAAAGACCGAGAGTCCGCTAGCGAGAAGTTCGAAGCATACCAGGGCCACGGTGAAGAACAACAAGAGGCAAACCATGAAAAGATCAAAGGGCGTGAGAACCGTCGCCCAGTGGTCGAAAAACAATTTCACGGCGTTTTGTCTTATTGCATCGGTGTGATCGTTGAGAGAAGAGGACAAAACGAAATCTTTGATCCTGGGCAACGTAACATATTGAATGGTAAAAAGACACCCGGTGATCATGGACAAAATGAACCACACAATCGCCGTACCAGAAACTTTGCTCTCGCTCAACTTTGACACGAATGAAATGACAGAATGGCTATGGTCGGTCCGAAACATCAATTATGGACTGATGGGAACATGCCCTACTTAACTTCGTGTAACAACGGCGCCTTCGGGACTGTCCCCTTATTCTTCATCAAAAGGGCTCCGCTGTTGGGTCCAAGAGAGACGGGACTTTTCACTGAGTCGCCCAGAACGTCAAAGTAGATCTCCTTGAACGCAAAGCTGGCTGCCTCCGGATTGGGGTTGACGACCACGAGGGTATTGGCAAAATCTCGCTTCCAGACCTGACCAACCGATTGCATCTCCCCAAGCGGCAACCCGAGGTCGAGATCAAATTCTTTGAACCAAAAATGCGGGACGGACGACTCGCCCTCCTTGAATGCCCAATAGACGGCTCGCTCGGGAGCTGCTACCAGAAGATAGGCGAAATAGGCATAGAGCGTACGCTCGACGTTTCCTTCGAGACCGGCAGTCGGGGAACTAAGAATCATCATTTTACCCGGGGGCGTTTTTTTCGCCCGGTCGAGGTAGACCTCGACCATTTCTTTCTCAAGAAATCCGTACTGGTCCGGCGCGTGCAGAACGAAAACTTCTGCTTCTGCACCCCCCGCAATCCGCTGCACCTCGGTGAAAAATTCCGGATTGAACGCCGGCGAGGTCGGATTTAACACGGGAGAATCCACATTTGGGAGGATGGGAACACTCAAGCCGGGAACCACGTTTCTCAAGAACTCGAGCTGCGCTTGCTGAAATGCTTGGTCACTCGCATAGTTCGCTTGCTTGCCGCTCGATCCAACATAGGACGCCGTATGGCTCGTATGGGTCGTCAAAAACTCGTCGAAAAGCACTCCGTCCCAGAGACCGCCAGTTTCTTTGAGGGCTTTATTAACCTTTTTGACAAAGAATGCCTGCCACTCTTTGTTTCCTGGATCCGGCCAATACTTTGGACTCCACGAAGTTCCTTGAATCGGCTTTCCATCGCTGTCTTTAAGAAGCCAGTTTGGATGGTTCTTCAAAATCCAATCAGTATTCTCCTCATCGACGCTTCCCGGATCCAGGAGCGTAGCCACAGACGTCAGGCTGTTTGCCATATACATGAGAACTTTCGCTGATGGATTGGATTTTTTAATGATTGGCACGAGGCTTCCACGCAAACCGATGAGCAAGAATAGATCATAGTGCGGAGCAATTTGCTTTACCTGATCCTCCCGCGGCTCGAAAGTCGAAAAAATACCCGTAGTGCGATGCTTTGCGACCCGGTATGGAATCGAAGGCTTTGCGGGATATGTGGTCAATTTAACGTCCACTATTTCCTGCAAGACCTCCCCCTTTGATTTGAACATTTTGGACCACGCAAGACTGGCAGGAAATTTCGGGAGTCGAGTCAGAGTCTTGACAGTACCATCCTGGGCCCAAGATGATTCGCCCGTGACGAATACTCCAACGGGCCTAACCATAAAAATCATTACGCCCAAGAAAATGAAAATAATGACTCCCAATCCGATCTTCATTTTTTTCTCTTGTTCTCCCGGGCGCCCTTAAACCCGATCTCCGTTCTGGCAAAAAACGTAGTCTGCAATCAGACAAAATTGCCTCTCTGAGCTCAATGTTTTTCTACATAGGAAGCGTCCGCCCCAGCAGCAGATTCAGCATCGAAATAGGACTGGAGAACAGGTCTTAATAGCTGTTGGGCGATAAACCAATGACCCTCCTCGTTAGGATGCCAAATGTCGTAAGCATAAACTTTTGGGGCTTTGTCCTGTTTTGCAAAATTTTCGCTGAGGTCGACGACTTCTATTTTATGCTCAGTCAGAATTTTTGAGATCTGCTGATGTATATCTTTCAGCGGGTAGTTGTTAAACCCATCGTCGCTCTCTTCAAAAACGGGCACGAGGACTACTTGAAAACGGATCCCTTCTCTATCCAGAAGCTCATGTATTTTCCAAAGATAGTGAAATGCCGTTCGCTTATTTCTCTCAAAATAGTACCGGTGATATTCTTCTTGCGATAATCGCTTATAGAGGGACTCTAGCTTTTTCAGAAAGAAGCTGTTCGGTTTCTTGAAATAAAGGATCCTTTTTCCCGACGCATCGTCAAAGTCAAAGTCATTCAGACACATCACGTAGACTACTTTGTCCGGCAAGAAGCGCAGAACCTTAGTTCTTAACAGCTCGTATATTTGGATGACTTGGTAGCCATCGATACCAAAATTCATTGCCTGTATCTTCCAACCAGGATAGGCATCCCTGGCGAGCTTCTCGAATCGCCTAACGAAGGTACTTTCCTCGCTTACCTTAAGCCCGAGGGTTATCGAGTCTCCGATAAAAGCCACTCTGACGAGGTACCTTCCTTTGCTGGTTAATTCGTACTCGCCGTCCCGGAATCCGTAGCTATTCGTTTGTATCTTGTATTTGAGGCTTGAATCATAAAACACCGCGTTGGGGCGATATTCCCACATTAACAGTTCGTTGGGCGACGGAATTGTCAGGGTGTCATGCTGCTGAATCATCCGCTCATAGGCGGATTTCCATTGCTCATATCGATGACTTTGGTAGATTTCATATCCGCCCACGAAAAGGGCGCATGCGACAATAGTGCTTGAGGCCGCTAAAATGACATTGCTATTGAGTCGCTTCCTCATCTCTTACAGAAACCGGTTCTACTGGCATGGATCCAACTTGAATCGCGTACTCCTTCTAGTCGAAAACGCTTGCGTGAAAAAGGCTCTTGACTTTTCCATAACCAACAACTGTCTTCGCCGACACCCTCATTGACGCGGCGAGTCGATGATCTGGCACGACGGCGGCATACTACCGGTTCGTCGCAAGCCGTCAGCAACCGCGCTACCTAGAGCCTCATATCCCAGACGGTTGAAATGATGCCAATCGTTGGGACCATGTACGGGATGCGCTCTTGCCCGGAGGCGCACGTACGGCCGCAGGTCGAGAAACGTCGACCCCACCCGGTTTGCAACCAACGCAACCTGATTGCAAAGCTCATCGCTCTTTCGATGGATCTCGGACACGGAGTAGATGCGTCCAGTGCCGTCGGGCGGACCCACTTTCACAGTCGCAGACTCAAGGTCGTACGAGACCAGGGGCGACGGAATATACACAATTAGAAACGTTGATCCGTTGAAATGCCGCGTGGCGTATCGCATCGATTCTTCTAGCACGAACAGCGACTTTCGGGTTGTCTCTGTATCAAACCACAGCGGTGGCGCCTGAAGCCTAACTGGAGGACGCAGACTGGTTGCAGGTGTTTTGAGGTACACGAGTTGGTCTTTTTCCGCAACCGAGTCATCTTCTGAGTCCGAGAGCATCATGGCGATGTCCCGCGCTAACACCCATACGAGCTTTGGCGCATAAAATCGCTTCAACACCTTAAGGTGTCTTAGACCCTCGATCAGTCCATCGGCGCGAGGACCCGCGGAGACAATCTTCTCGAAGAGTCGGGTCATCGCCTCGGTAGTGTACTCGCCCTCGTTGACATCCCAATATCTCTCCAAGAATTTGAGATTACCTCTGAAGTCATTACCTTCGTAGAAATAGATCACCACCCGCGAAGGCATTTCCACGCCAACCCCTCGCGATCGCAGCATGTCGACGAGAGACACCGGCCGATACACTATGCCATCCGCGCTTTCTGCACCGGGCGTTCCAAAAGTGACAACGTCCATACCCGTTAGTTCATGTATAACGTGAGCGCTATGAAAGGGAGGATTTCCAAACGGGTCTTGCCGAATCGCCTCGTCGTACCAGTCGCCCTGGCCTACCGCGTAAGAATCACCCAGGATGGCGACATAAGCTCGCGGCAACTTACCCCGTTTTGAGCTCTGTGCAAGTATCTTCACATCCTCCGGGAGATATTTCTGAAACCTGAGCGGCAGACGGGTTGCGAACAGTCGAAGCGCGATTTCTACCGCAATCAACGAAAGGCAAACGCTGCTGATGACTAAAACAAGGTTCTTGACCTCACGCATCTCTATCTTTATCCGGCGCATGGCCCATTTAGTGATAGAGCTCTTAGACGCAAGCTTTCAAGGACACCAGCAAAAAGAAAGAGGAGGCAACTCAAGAACGGAAACGCGACTACGTCGGCGAATAGCGCCTGAACCAGATACGCCGCCAGCATACCCCAGAATAAGACGACAAATTGGCGCTGCGCACTGTCATGGTCCGGAACCATTCGCATCAGCGTGATCCCGGATCTTACGATAGCGAGAAAAATGGCTCCGAAGGCGATGAAGCCTATCAACCCGTACTGCACCAACGTATACAAATACTGATTATGCGGCGGCCCGATCCCGGCACCGAGTTCCAACCAGTTGGATTCGATTCTAGCCAAAAACTTTGTCCTTCCCATAATGAAGGGCTCGTCGCCACTGCCATAGCCAAAAGCCGGCTTCGCAAGGATCATCAACAATGCTAATTTATAGGACACCAAGCGCTGCTGAACGCTGTCTTCGGCTACCAACCTCGATTGGACTAGCGATGCATCGGGCCTTATGAACCAAGCGACCGAAGACAAAAGGATCAATCCAGCCAAACATAACGCAAACGGTTTTCGCCATTTACGATCAAGCAGCTGGACAACGAAAAGAGCCACCAAAAACCCGATCCATACGGCTCGGGTTAAGGAAAGGAACATGCCTAAAGCGATTAATGCCAAGCCAATGCCGATGAAGAATTGCGCGCGCCCCCACCGCTCCAATGGAATCAGGTACAATGTCCAGACAAATGCGAAAATCAAAACAGTTCCATAGACCGCGCCATTTAAGAATGGACCAACGGCTCTCCCCTCCAGAAGATGACCCAATGCTTTCAAGTCATCGCCATGCGCCATGACAATGTCCCCGTGAGCCAAAAACTGGTAGATTCCATAGACTCCAAGATAGACGCCGACCAGAAACAAGACGCGGACCAACTGCCGAATTTGTTCATGGGACTGAAATAGGTTCTTTGCCGCCACAAACAACAAGAACGGGACTCCGTACTCATCAAGAAAAATCAGAAACTCGGATCCCCTTCTTTGGCTCCGAAAAAATAAGCTAAGGAGGCCTATGATAATAAACAGCAGCATTGCCTTCTCGGTTTGACCCACAGGTAAAAGCCGTCCGCCCCGAAACATGACTTGAAGTGCGAGAGCAAGTACGATGCAGCCAACAACCAACCGGTCAAACGTGATATCGGGTATTCCAACAGGAAGAGATAATTTGATATAGGAACCAAGAGCAGGAGAGAGCAGCAACCACATGATCAGCGCTCTGAAAGGCTCCGATATAAGCAACAGCGCCAGTGGAAGACCAAATAAAATGGCCGCCAATGGCAACCACCACTGAAATAGGACGCACACGCTGGCAAGCAAGCCGGCGGCGAGACACGGTAATCCGGCGCCGGAGAGTTTAAAGTACATGGCAGCTATAAAGAAGGATACGCGAACAACAAATCCGCAGACAAGGAAACCGGTGGAAATGAAGCGCTACAGTAACCAACAACAGGGTTTTCTAGGCTTTTTGACTGTTGGAGCGATGTAAGAGCCGGATCAAGCCTTTTCCCAGCAGCGGAACGAACCAGCGGCTTAATGGCACCCCGCTTTGATAATTTACCGTCGCGCAGAAATTCAAGAATATCAGACGATCTCTCCACGGTCCGCGATAGTCAGCTCTAAAATAGGTCCGATCAATCATTGAAGGATCGTTGCCGAATTGGTTCGGCCTTTTGCGCGCCGTAACGGTAGCTAGGTAGCCGCTTTCTTCCACAGCCATCCGATGAAGCTTCTCGGTAAAATCTCCACAGGGCCAGCAAAAGAAGTCGACGCTCTTATTTAACTTCTCCTGGATGGTTTTCTTGCTATAGTTCAACTCATCTCTGACTCTCTCGGAATACTCCGATTCCGACTCATAAAAACCGCCCGAGGCATGGCTCGATCGATACTGGTCGGCGACTTCGAAGAGTTCGCGCTTCCAATCACGCCGGTCGAAGAATCCGCTGCCGCCACGCTGCGCGACATAATCGACCAGCGCTTTCGGCAAACAAGGATCTTCATAATACCGTTTGGTCAACAGGGCCTGATCATAGGTGTAGATGGGGGTTCCCCAAGGCACGCACTCTTGAGACCCCTGATTCAACCAAGCGTATTTTTGCTCCGGGCAGGCGTTCCAGAGCAGCCATACATAAGTGTCATGGGGGTGATGAAAATCGATGATTTTGTCGTTGGTAAAATACCACGTGTGAGTCCGTGCGTGAGACTGGAAATCGATGACGCCGCTTTCATACATCGTTCTCATCTCCGCCCAAGACAAATAACCCCACCACTGCAGACCGTCTTTTGATTGCCGACCCGACCAGACATCCTCAATAGTCTTTCGGCGCTTTTCCGCTGGATCGACGAAATCGGTGGTGACAAAAACAGTGCCCTTCATGCCGTATTTTTTTAGAAGAGGAAAAACGTAGACCCAGCTGTCGAGAAATCCATCGTCGAAAGTGAGTACGATAGATTTGGCGGGCAAAGATTTGCCAAACTTGAGATACTCATAGACGTCGTAGAGCGTCACCGTTTGGAATGCTTTGCGCTTCAAGTACGCGAGCTGTCGTTCGAATAGCCCAATGGGCAGTGACATGAAGCTCCAGAGGTGGCGGTGCTCGTCGGCAATGCTATGGTAGATGACGATGGGCACCTTGGGCGCTCCGATGTTTTGAATGTTCGAGGGGGGGTCTCCAATCACGCAGACTCCTAACCGTGAACCTGAGGCGCATCCAAGAGCCACGTGATATGCCTGGTAAATAGCTCTTTTGACAGAACTGTTTTCAGATTTTCCTTGCGGGGCTCCAATTTTGCCTGCGGGCAAGCAGCACTCGCGCTAAAAAACGCCCTCGCTAAGACTCGCCTGACTTTCCTAAGTACGTACTTCAATTTTGCCAGCCCGTCAAAATACGTCGTGCCTTCCAGGTTGACTCTGCTTTCGTTTAGTCGATAGACGAAAAGAAACACCAGCAGCGCGCGCAGAACCTTTCTAAAATCACCAGCATTGCGGTCAAAATGGAAGACCCCTTTCGTCCTTTCCAGATAATACTCGATGAACCGCTTCTGCCAATTCCATTCCCAAATGGCCGCATCATCAACAGTACAGAAAGACAGAACGTCGTAGAGGGGATGGTTCTCAGATAAAAAACTTTCGAGGTCCGTAAAGACTATCTCCTTCTCGGCGGCCTTGTAGATCAGATTGGTCGGCAGAAGATCGCCATGACAGATCACCCGTGTTTTCGCCAACAGCGGCAAGCTTGAAATGAGTATCCATAGGCATCTGAATGAATCGGAAAGGCCGACATAATCCGGGCAGAGATGAAGAAGATGTTTCATAAGGCCTTTGATGTAAAACATCCTGAGGCCTGTTTCCTGCTTCACGCCGATGGCTGTGGGCACGATGCCGAGCAGCTGAAATTTGATGAGCGCATCCGCAACCGATTTTCGTAGTGCTTCCTCGTAATCGACATCGGGCAACAGCAACTCACCCTCCTCAAACTCCGTAACGAGGAAATTCTCCCCATGCGCGTAATATTTGAGAAAGCGCAGAGGTTTATCGGGCTTGAGATTCTTGACCAGCGCCGCCTCTTTGTTGATCCTCGCACGTCCTTGCCTCGACTCGGGCGAGTGACTGTATTTTAGAACGAAGGCTCTATTGCTTTGATCGGCACATTTTAGGAGGAGAAAATTTTCGTTTTTTTCCATCACCTGCTCTGCCGTCAATTGCAATTCGCGGAGAATAGCTGACAAGTCACTGTCAGTTGAGAGCCCATCCATAATAGATCGTTTCCAGGTATCGGCCCAACTCAGGTGAGATTTAAAAGCCTTCGACAGCCACGCGCCCTGTCAAACATGAACGCTCGCCAGGCCCGGCATCCTTAGATCCAACTTATTTCGCGTTCATGTAATCGAAGTGCTTTCTTCGATAGAGAGGATTTAGGAGTTGACCGAGATAACCCGCCGAATGTCCCAGAATAGTGGCCGAATGGTGCGTCATGAGAATGAGAGGAATCCATACAAGACCCTTCACGCTAGGGAGTTTCTGATGGACCACAAAATATGGCAGGAAGCCAGCCCTATAGACATGGAAAACAACAAAGAACCCCAGAAGATACCACCAAAAGGAATTCAGAAACCCCATAGCGAAAAGCGACAGACCCATGGCCGATTTTACCAAGAGCTTGAAGAAAGCCCTCGAAATCTGCCGAGACTGCGCATTTCCTTTTCCATAGCCATAAAATTGTCTGAACACGTTCCAGAGTCTGTCTCTTGGATCGTAATAAGCGACTGACTTGAGGCTCACGGCAATCTTGGCTCCAAGACCATTCACTTTCCTGGCAAATAATTTGTCCTCGCCCGTCCTCAACCAATCGGGGTATCCACCTGCTTTTTGCCAAAGACTTTTCCTGAACGCTACTGAGAATCCTGCGGGCATTACAGGATGCGCCGCAATCGCTCTTGCAATTTCTTCGGCGGACAACCTATTGAGATCGTAGATATTGGATGTATGCAGAACCGACGCGACGCATTTTTCGAACTCATTTTTCACCCTGGGACAACACCTACCGGCAACCATATCTACGCTAGGATCCTGCTCCAATGGCTTTATTATTTCCTCCAGCCAGTTCACATCCAAGACAATGCTGAAATCC
>Ga0209751_10001798_pt1 | contig 21762 bp, 17 predicted proteins | sample RifCSP13_1_FD_184019 | JGI IMG/M metagenome (GOLD analysis project Ga0209751, IMG submission 184019) | Soil microbial communities from Rifle, Colorado - Rifle CSP2_sed 13_1 (SPAdes) (version 2) | ecosystem: Environmental > Terrestrial > Deep subsurface > Rock core/Sediment | place: Rifle... | reverse complement strand
GGGGATGGCCGAAGGGAGGACCTGCGGCTCAGTGAGCGTGTCGTCGAAGTTGGGGCCGAAATTAACCGTGTTCTTCTCGATGTCCACGAGGACATCCATCGCCATGCGCGCCAGCCGGGCCTCGGTGTAGCGCATGGCCGCCGGTTCGTCGCCGTCCACCGAGCCGAAGTTGCCCTGCCCGTCCACCAGCAGGTAGCGCATCGAAAAGTCCTGCGCCATGCGCGCCATCGCCTCGTACACCGAGGCGTCGCCGTGCGGGTGGTATTTGCCCAGCACTTCGCCGACGATGCGCGCGGATTTCTTGTACGCCCCATCCGGGCGCAGGTTCATGTCGTGCATCGCGTAGAGGATGCGCCGTTGCACCGGCTTGAGGCCGTCCCGCGCGTCGGGGAGCGCGCGCGCCACGATGACCGACATCGCGTACGACAGGTACGCGGTCTGCATCTCGTTATCTATGTTGATCTTGCGGATCAGGCCGATTTCCATGCTTTACCTCGGGACGCGCATCGCGCGGCGGGCGACGGGAGCTGAGAGGCGACCTTCTCGTCACCTTTCTCCCCAAAGCGCGGGAATGATAAGGGGATTGTGAGAGGGTGTCAATGATTGGCGGCATCCCGCCGCGCAATCTTCGCCATCGCGCGCAGGGCGATTTGAATGGAGCGTTCCTCGCCCTCGCGGAAGGCGGCCTCGCCCGATTCGGGTTTGACCTGGCCCGGAGCGCCGTCCGAGGCGAACAGCGCGCCCGTGCGCCACCCCCGGTACGCGCCCACGATGTACAGCGTGTCGCTCTCCATCTCGACCGAGATCACCCCGGCTTTGACGATCTCGCGAAACATTTCGTCGGTTTGGCGGCGGGGCGCGTAAAACGCATCGCCCGCAATGCCCAATCCCGTGTGAACCGGATAGCCCAGCTCGGCGGCAGACTCTTTAAGCGCGAGCGTCACGTCAAACGTGGGGACGGCGGGGAAGTTCAGCGGCAGGTAGGCGAGCGAGGTCCCGCCCGCCCGGTATGTCCCGGTCGAGATGATGATGTCGCCCGGCCCCAATCCCTCCTTGAACACGCCGCACGACCCGACGCGGATGAAGGTGTCCGCGCCCATGTGCGCCAGTTCTTCGAGCGCAATCGCCACGGTCGGCCCGCCCATGTTGGTCGCGCACACGGTCATGAAGATGCCCTCATACTGGCCCGAATACACCAGATACCCCCGGCTGTCGCTGACGAATTTGGCCGCCTCAAAGTGCGCGGCGATCTTTTTCGCCCGGTCGGGTGAGCCGGGTGTGAAGCAATAGCGGGAAATATCTTTGGGGTCGCAGCGGATGTGGTATTCCACAGGCTTAACCGTCCCTCACTCTCTCACTCATCGCAGTCACTTCTTCCACGCCCGGCGGCTGGCTCGACGCGCCCAGCCTTCCCACTTTGAGCGCGCCGGCGGCCACGGCCCACCGCGCGGCCTGGCGCAGTTCCCAGCCCTGAAGCAGGCCATAAATTAACCCGGCCTTGAAGGCATCGCCCGCGCCCGTGGCGTCCACGACTTCCACGCGGGGCGGTTGAAGCCAGAACTGCGCGCCGTCCCGGTCAACGACGTGAACGGGGTTCGACCCGTCGGTCGTGACGACGATCCCGCCGGAGATGCGGCGCAGTTCGAGCGCGTGCGCCAGCAGATCAGCGCCCGGAAACTCCTGCCGGATGAAAGCGGCTGAGTTCGTGGCGATGTCCGCGAGGGGCAAAACTGAATGGTCGGGCCAGATCACGTCCCCCACCACCGTCTTCACGCCGACCGCGCGGGCCGTACGGGCCGCCTCCGCGTGCTCCGCGCCGCCGTACAGGTCGAGCGCCAAAAAGCGCGCGCCGTCGAGCATCGCCGAGGTCAGCGACGTCTTCGGCGTCTGGGGATAGCCGAACACCAGGATCGCCCGCTCGCCGTCAGGCAGGACCAGGATGCGGCAGAAGGGCGTGGCGAGGCCGGAGCGGATTTCGAGATCAGAAAGATCAAGGGCGGGATGCGCGCTCAACCACTGGCGCAGCGACCGCCCCCGCTCGTCGTCGCCGATGGCGTTGCCGGCGAGTCTCACGCGCACGCCCCAGGCCGCGAGCGTCACCGCCGTGTTCGCCGCCGCGCCGCCGATGTGATATGTGTCGGAGGTGGGGAACGCCGCAAGCTCCAGCGTGGGCAGATGAGGCACGCGGATGATGTTGTCTATCCCGACTTCGCCGTAGGCGAAAACCTCGGCCATGCTTTACAGCGGCCCGTTCCGTGAACACAACCTTCCGGCTGTCGCCGCAAAAATCGCCGTTGAACAGCCCACGGGCCTCATGAATTCGCCCTCTCGCGTGCTAACTGCTGTCTCGCTCGCTGGCGGAAGCGGCGGCGGGCCAATGCTTCTGAGCCTCGAATGCGCAGAGCCACCAGCACCAGCGCCACAATTGCCAAAACGTTCGGGAGGAATTGGATCAGGCTGGGCGGGATCTTGGTCACGTTTTGCAGGCGCACGGCCAGCGCATCGGCCCCGCCAAAGAGCAGGCTGGCAAACAAAGCGCCGATGGGATGATTGAAGCCGAAGAGTGCAGCGGTGAGGCCGATGAAGCCGCGCCCATTGCTCATGCCGCGCGTGAACAGTGTAAGGTGGCCCACCGAGAGGAACGCGCCGCCCAGCGCGGCCAGCGCGCCGCCAAGGACGAGTGCGAAAAACTTGACCCGGGCGACGTTGATGCCCAGCGATTCCGCCGCGTCCTGGTTCTCGCCCACCGCGCGCACGTGCCGCCCGAACCTGGTGTGGAACAAGATCACGTACAGAGCCAGCGCGGCGAACCACGCAAAATAGACAATCGCGTTGTACCCGCTGAGGATAGGGCCGAGGAAGGGCAGATTGTGGATCACCGGAATCTCAAAGTCCGGCAGTTGGCGGATGCTGGGATCGGACCACGAGCCCACGTCGCCGATCATGGTGCGGAGGAAGAAGACCGTCATCTCGGCGACGAACAGGTTGAGCGCGATGGCGAGGATGATCAAGTCCACCTGGTAACGGAGATACACGAAGGCAAAGATCGCGCCCAGCATCGCGCCGGCCAGCATCGCCGCCAGCGCGCCGAGGTACGAGTTCTGGAACCAGAACGCGGCCAGGATGCCGAGGAATGCGCCGAGGAGCATCTTGCCCTCCAGCGCAAAGTTCAGCACCCCGGCGCGATTGGAGAGCGCCCCGGCCAGCGCCGCCAACAGAATAGGCGTGGCCAGACGCATCCCGGAGCGGATGAGATCAAAGGTGAGCGCGTCAGTAAAACCTTCCATAACGTCTCACGCTTTCCTCGCCGCGAGTCTTTTCACCCCTTCTTTCACCCGATTGATCCAGCCTCGATAAAAATTCTCCGCGGCGACGAAGAGGATGATCAGCGCGATGATGCCGCCGCCCAGTTCGCGCGGGATGTGCACGCTGGTCTGCAGGCCGATCTGCGCGCCGAGGCGCACGCCCGCGAACAGGATGGCGACGAGCACGACGCCCAGCGGGTGCGCCCGGCCCAGGATCGCCACCAACAGGCCGTCGAAGCCCAGGCCGGTGGAGAAGCCTTGCAGCAGGCGGCGGTGCACGCCCAGGATTTCAATCGCCCCGGCCATCCCGGCCAGCGCGCCAGAAATGAACATGCCCCGGATAGCCGCGCTGTCGCTGCGGATGCCGCCGTACCGGGCGAAGAGCGGCGCCTGTCCGGCCATCCGTTGTTCGTAACCTGGCGTCGAGCGCCACAGGTACAGGTACACCAGCAGCGCCGCCAGCAGCGCGAGGATGAACCCTACGCCCCACTTGGAACCCTGAAAGAACACTGGCAGGCGTGCGGTCTCGTCAATCAGCGGCGAATGCGCGGTCGTGCCGGTATCCGCGCGGAGGGGGAAGTTCACGATGTACGTCATGAACAGGTTGGCGATGTTGTTCATGATGATCGTCGTGATGACTTCGTTCACCCCCAGCCGCACCTTGAGCACGCCTGGGATCCAGCCGTAGATTCCCGCGGCCAGCATGGAGGCCGCAATCACAAATGCGGGGTGAATCACAGGCGGCAGGTGGATGGCAAACCCCAGCCAAGCGGCCATCGTCGCGCCGATGAGGAACTGCCCCTCCTGCCCGATGTTGAACATGCCGGAGCGGAAGGCGACGACGGCGGAGAGGCCGGTGAGCAGGAGCGGCGTGGCTAACTGCAGGCTCTGAAAGAGATTGCACCGCGTCAATTCGGCGCAACTGAAGCCGCCTTTGTACAACTCCACGTAGGCCCTGAGCGGCGGCACGTCTGTGAGCAGGACGAAGATGCTCGCCAGCGCCAGGCCAGAAAGCACGGCCAGCACTGGAATTAGAAGCGCTTCGGTCAGTTGGACTTTGAGCCGATCACTCATGTTGCTGCCTCCCAAAAGATCATCGTCGGTCAGGCTACTTGCTCTCCAATTGGCCTCCCGCCATCAATACCCCTAGTTTCTCCTCAGTGGCCTCCGCCTCGCTCAATTCCCCGGCGATCTGCCCGCGATACATCACGAGAATGCGGTCGCTGAGCGCTTGGATCTCTTCGAGCTCCACCGAGACGAGCAAAATGGCCGCGCCTTTATCGCGCGCCTCTACCAAAGTCTTATGCACAAATTCGATGCTGCCCACGTCCAGGCCGCGGGTGGGCTGGTTGGCGACGATCAACCTGGGGTCGCCCGCGAGTTCGCGCCCCAGCACCACCTTCTGCAAGTTGCCGCCGGAGAGCGTGGCGATCCCCTCGCCGGGCCGGGCCGAGGCCACCGCAAACAGCTCCACAATGCGCGCGGCCAGGCGGCGGATGGCATCGAGGAGCAAAATGCCCCAGCGCGAAAACTCCGGCAAGCGGTAACGGCTGACCACCACGTTCTCGTCCAGCGTCGTCGCTACGTTCAACCCCATGCCCAAGCGGTCTTCAGGGATGTGCGCCACGCCCTGCGCGCGCCGCTCGTTGACCGGCCAATGCGAGATGTCACGCCCCAACAGGCGGACCTGTCCTCCCTCCACCGGGCGCAGGCCCGTGATCGCTTCGACTAGTTCGGTCTGCCCGTTGCCGTTGACCCCGGCGATCCCCAGGATTTCGCCCGTGCGCACTTCGAGCGAGACGCCCATCACCGCCGGCGCGCCCCCCACCCCGGCGACGATTAAATCATCAACCTCCAGGGCCGCCGGGCCGGGTGAAGCCGGTTTCTTCTCGACCGTGAACAGCACTTCGCGCCCGACCATCATCTTCGCCAGTTCCGGGATGCTCGTCTGCGCCAGCGGGAGGGTGCCCACCACCTCGCCGCGCCGCATCACGGTGACGCGGTCGGCCACCGCCATGACTTCCGGCAGTTTGTGCGTGATGAGCACCACCGTGCGCCCGCGCGCCGCCAGGCCGCGAATAATCTCGAACAGTTCGTGCACCTCCTGCGGCGTCAGCACTGCCGTCGGCTCGTCGAGCAGGAGGATTTGCGCGTCGCGCTGGAGGGTCTTGAGGATCTCTACGCGCTGCTGCATCCCCACGGGCAAGTCGCGCACGCGGTCGCCCGGGTTCACCCGCAGGCCGAAGTCCTCTGCCAGTTGACGCACCATCTCGTTCTCCATCCCCGTCCGGAGCAGGCCGAAGCGGCTCGGCTCCATGCCGAGCAGGATGTTCTGCGCCACCGTGAACGAGGGGACGAGCTTGAAGTGCTGATGCACCATGCCCAGTCCCAGGCGGATGGCGTCGTTGGGATGGTGGATGGAAACCGGCCGGCCATTCACCCGGATTTCGCCCTCGTCGTGATGCAACAGCCCGTAGAGGATGTTCATCAGCGTGGTCTTGCCCGCGCCATTCTCGCCCACCAGTGCGTGCACCTCGGCTTTCTCCACGGCGAAATTCACCCGGCGGTTGGCCTGCACGCCCGACGAGGGGAAGTATTTGGAGATGTTGAGCATTTCGACGGCGAGCGGCATAGACGCTTGGGTTCCAGACCTGACAGGTCTCGGAGACCTGTCAGGTCTGGAATACTCTTTTACTTCAACCCGCTGCACTCCGCCATCGGGGCAGCGGCGTCCTTGAGCGCGTCGCAGACCACGTACTGGTCGTTCAGAATCTTGTTCCGGTAGTCGTCCACCACCTTTTTGACGTCCGCCAGTTTCGCGGTCAGATCCGCCGGGCCTTTGTCGGCGAAGGTCGTCGAGCCTTCGTCCCACGACAGGCCCGTCGCGCCGTCCTTAATGCCGATGGTGCTGAAGCCGGGCGTGAATTTGCCCTCGAGCGCGTTCTTCACCAGCAGGAAGGTGCTGGTATCCACGCGCTTCATCATCGAGACGATGATGCTGCCCGGCGCGATGTCATCCTGGTTGGAGTCCACGCCGATGGCGTACAGGCCCTTCTCCTGCGCGGCGGAGAGCACGCCCTCGCCGGAGCGCCCCGCCACCTGGAAGATGATGTCTGCGCCTTGATCGTACTGCCCCAGCGCGGTCTCTTTGCCCAGCGTGGGGTTGGCGAAGTCGAAGCCCAGGTACGAGACGAGCACCTTGCAGTCCTGGCACACTTCCAGCACGCCCTGCTTGTAGGCATAGAAGAACTGGTTGAGGCCGGGCGCGTCGCCCCCCACCACCGCGCCGACGGTCTTCGTCTTGGTCAGCGACCCGGCGATCAGGCCCACCAGGAACGAGCCTTCGTGGACGTTGATCTGGAACGCCGCCACGTTGTCGGGCAGTTTTTCCACGAAGATGTCCGAAGGCACGCCGAACTTCTGATCTGGAAATTCGGCCGCCAGGCCGAGGATCGTGTCCGGCTCAATCGCCAGGCCGAGCACGATGTCGGGATTCTGGGCGAGCGCCGAGCGCATCGCGGCCTCCTGGTCGGCGACGCCCTGCGCTTCGATGATGGAGCCTTCGACTGGCAGGTCTTTCATCGCCTGCTCCGCGCCGCGCGCGGAGGCGTCAATGAAGGAGCGGTCGCCGCGCGGGTTGGGCAGGACGAGCGCGAACTTGAATTTGGGCGCCTCCGTGGGCGGCAGGCCGTGGGGGTGGCCGCGGCTCCCCCGCAGGCCGTCAGGACGAGCGCGGCCAGCGCCAGGATGGACGTGAGCTGCCACAATAATCGGGATTTCATTTTTACTCCTCCGGTGAAGTGACTGAGCGAAATGGGATGATAGGATTAGCGAGTAATTTGTGCAGTAGCAGGCTCACCTCCTTTGAGTGGTCGCCTGGCCCGGCGCGTTTGTGGCGCGAGAAGCGCGGTGGATTGCCGGATGACCAGGCGGGTTGGGATATCCAGTTGGATGGGTGGGTCTGACCGTGCATGGCTGTTCAAGCGTTCGGCCAGCAGGCGCATCGCGGCCCGGCCCATCTCTTTGTAATCACGCGCGGCCGTCGTCAGAGGCGGATAGGTCCCGGCGGCGAGTGTGTCGTCAAACCCGACGACCGACAAATCCTGCGGGAGCCTGAGGCGCAAATCGTGTGCGGCCTGCAAGACGCCGACGGCCATCGGGTCGTTGGCGGCGAAGATAGCCGTCGGGCGGTCGGCGCGTGTGAGCAGGCGAGTCGCGCAGGCATAACCCGACTCGCGCGTGAAGTCGCCCTGCACAATAAGACCCGGCTGCAGGAGGAGGCCCCCGTCCTTCAGCGCGTCGAGGAAGCCCGCCAACCGCTGCTGCGCCAGATACGACTCGCCGCCCCCGATGAGGGCAATGCTCTGGTGGCCCAACCCGATCAGGTGGCGCGTGATCTCCCGCGCCCCCGCCCGGTCGGTCGCGCTCACCCACAGCACATCATTCGGACGGGCGTAGCCGTCAATCACCACGATCGGCGTGCCGTGCCGGGCCATCTCCTGCGCAAAGGTGATCGGCACACGCCAGCTCGCCGCGATCAGCCCGCTCACCATTTCGCTGCGGATCAACAACTCGTGCGCGTTGGGCGCAAAGGCCGCGCCGCGCCCGGTGGTGCGCAGGAGCATCTGAAAGCCAAGCGCGGCCGCGGCCTCCCCGACCCCGAGGATGAGCGGCGTGATCCATTCCGAAATGATGTCCGGGACGAACATCCCGATCACGTCGCTGCGTCCCATCGAAAGGCTCCGCGCCGCCGCGCTGGGCACGTACCCCATGCGCGCAATCAGCCGTTGCACTCTGGCGCGCAGTTTAGGCGACACGCCGGGCCGGTCGTTAATGACGCGCGAAACCGTCATCTTGGACACGCCCGCGCGCCGGGCGATCTCTGCAATCGTGGGGCGGGACATTTCAGTTTATTTCTGCTTGTGCAGCATCTCCAGCAACCGCTGGCGGTACGTCGTCTCCCGGCCTGGGAGTTCTGGGATGACGCGCGCGGCCTCTTCGTAAAAATGCTTGCTCCCTCGCCCGATGGCTTGACCACGCGCAGTGTGTTTGTCTATGGCGTAATCCGGGATGGTCGGGCGCGCCTCTCCTTCTTCGACGGCCTGCCGGATCCAATTGTACATCTCGTCGCTGGAGCGGTCTTTGGCGCGCGTGGCGAGGTAGCGCACGGCGTGAACGGCGAACAAGCCCCGGTCCGGCGGGTAGCCCTCGCGATCGAAACGCTGCGTCATCTGGTAGAGCGCGTTGACCAGAACCGGCGCCTGCCAATCGCCCGGCCCGACGTCTTCGACCGCGATGACCTGCAGGCGGCTCCACAACTTGGCTTCGAGTTCCGCGCTGGTGGTGAGCAGTTCATACGCCAGCAGCGCGGCGTTCTCCACGTTGCCGCGCCGGATTTCTTTTTGCAGGGCGGAGATCACTTCGTCGGCAGGGAAGTCGTGCCGGGTGCGAACTTTTACCCAGGGGTCAGAGGACATGGGCAACTCCTGTGGTGGGTCATCCTGATCGTCTACTCCACTGAGGCGCGCATCATCTTCCAAAAGCGCTCGTAGTCAATGTGCAGGATGAGGTTGACGTTAGGCGCGCGGCGGGTGAGGCCGAACCAGTCCACGCTCGTTTGGCCTCGCGTGTGCGTCCCGTGCAGTTCCACGGCGACGGCCCGCCGCTCCGCTTTGGTCACAATCTCTGGCTCAATCGCGGCCGCCACCGCCAGCGGGTCGGGCGCGTTGAGGCCGGCCCGGCCCCGCGCGCGGATGAATTCCAGCGTGTGCGTGGTGATGCGGCGGAAAAACTCGGCTTTGGGCGTTCCCGCATTGATCAACTCCCGCACTTGCTCCATGGGGAGCATGTAATCCATCGTCGTCTCCCATGAGAGAAGCCACAGACCCGGCCAATTCTCGAAGACGATAGCCGCCGCTTCGGGATCGGTGAAGATGTTGAACTCGGTCGTCGGGTTGGGCATGTTGCCCGTGCCGCGGATCGCGCCGCCCATCACCACCAGCCGCTTGAACTTTTGCGGGAGCGCAGGGTCGAGCCGCGTGGCGAGCGCCACATTGGTGAGCGGCCCGATGGCGGCGAGCGTGATTTCACCGGGAGACTGGTTCGCCAGGCGCATGAGCGCGAGGACGGCGTGTTCAGCCTCCACGCGCCTGGCCGAGGGCGGGAAGCGGCTGTTGCCCAGCCCGTCGTCGCCGTGGACATGTTCGGCGCGCGAGTCCGCACTCACTAACGCGCGGTCACACCCTGCATAGATCGGCGTTCGCTCCGGCGGGACGTCCAGCGCGTCGAGGATGGTGCAGGCGTTAGCGGTGGTGCGCTCCAGCCCCACGTTGCCCGCGACGGTGGTGATGGCTTCTACCCGCGCGCCGGGGTGGGTCAAAGCCAGCATCAGCGCATGCGCGTCGTCTACGCCGGGGTCAGTATCAATCACGAGGCGAGTCACCAATCGCGTTCTCCTCCCGGAGCCAGGATGATGAGCTTGAGTCGTCCATTCTCTACGCTACCCCTCCACTCTCTTTCTTCGTAAAGCAGCATGGGCTTGCTCCAACTGCACTCTCGCTGTCCGATAGTCGAGCGTGGTCCAGCGCCCCTCGCGCAGCAGCCACTCGCCGCCTACCATCACGTCTTGCACGGCCAGCCCGCTCACGGCGTAGACCAGCGCGGTGAACACGTCCTGCCCGCCGCGCGGCCCCCAGCCGATGCCGTCCAGATCGAGCGCGATGAGGTCGGCCAGCTTGCCCGGCGCCAGCGAGCCGATGGAATCCGCGAGGCCCAAGGCCCGCGCGCCGCCCATCGTCGCCATCTCGACGACCTCGCGCGCGGAGACCGCCGCCGGGCGGCCCTCACGGAACGCCATCAATTTGCCCAGGGCCCCCATCTCGTTGAACAGGTCGTACGTGTTGTTGTTCGCCACGTTGTCCGTGCCGAGCGCGGTGTGGATGCCCGCATCGCGCATCGCCCGCAGGGGAGCAGCCGTCGCGCCCGCGCGCATGCAGGCCGAGGCTGCGATCACCGCCGAGAAACGCGAGGCCGCGAGGGTCGGAAAGTCTTCGTGCGGGATCGTCAGGCAGTGCGCGGCAATCACCGGGCGGTCGAGGACGCCGAGGGTTCTCAGCTGCTGGACGGCGGTGCGCCCGTAATGCTGGAGGCAGTGCTGGTCTTCTTCGCCGCTCGTCGAGAGGTGGATGTGCAGGCCGGTGCGATAGCGGTCGGCCAGCGCGAGCTCCAGGTCGATGGCGGCGGGGCTGTTGTCTACGAAAAACGCGTGCGGCCCCACCCAGCCGGTGAGTCGCTCGTCGTCTTTCAGCGACTCCAGAAAGGCTTCGGCTTCGCGCATCGCCGCCGCGCGCGCGGCCGCGCTCCCCATCTCCACGATACCGTAGGCGAGCGCGGCGCGCAGCCCTGATTGCCGCACGACCGGGAGGATGCGGTCCATGAAAAAATAGTGGTCGGCGAAGCAGGTGGTGCCGGTGCGGATCATCTCTGCACAAGAGACGGCGACGGCCGGCGGGACGGCGTCCGCGTCCATCACCTCTTCCCAGGCGCGGATGGCGTTGTACCAGCCTTCAAGCGTGAGCAGGGAGTGACCTTCGGCCAATCCGCGAAAGAGCACCATGGGGGAGTGGGTGTGGGCATTGATCAAGCCGGGCATGAGCAGGCGCCCGGCCAGGTCTACCGTCGCATCACCCCGCGGCCCCTCGCCCGGCCCGACTTCCTCAATCCGGTCATCGCGCACGACGACATAGCCCGGGCTGAAGATACGATCCCGGTCGTCCAGGGTGAGGACCAGCGCGCCGCGCAGGCTGAGGGTGCTCATTCGGCGGAAAAACCGTTACCGGTAACGGGAGACGCCCTGATTATAGGCCTTTGCGGGCGAGAGTCAAAAGGCGTTGAGACAGAAATGGGTCTAAAATAGTGGCATGATCTTCGGTGGACAAGGCGGGGGCCTCCCCCTGCCCCAAAGTGCAGTGGAGTGGCTGGCGGTGGTAATTGCCATCGTCCTGGTCATATGGGTCGCCCGACGGTGGCTGGACGAGGGATGAAGGCGACGAGAATCAAGACCGCCCGCGCTGTTCGCGCGGGCGGTCTTCTTTTCACACGGCAGGAGCGATCAGCTGATCGCCCCGACAACCGATTACCCGATGACGTTACGCCGCCGCCGCGACATCGGTTGCAGCGCCCTCCAGCGCCTCCGCGCCTTCCCGCGCGTGATAGGCCCAGTAGCCCGTGCCGGCCGGGATGAGCTTGCCGATGATCACGTTCTCCTTCAGGCCGTACAGGCGGTCCTCCTTGCCTTCGATGGCCGCGCCTGCCAGCACTTTGATGGTGTGCTGGAACGAGGCCGCGCTGAGGAAGGAGTCCGTGGAGAGCGACGCCTTGGTGACGCCCAGCAGCACCGGGGCCGCCGCCGCCGGCTGCTTGCCCTCCGCCACCAGCTCTTCGTTGACCTTGTTCAGGCGCAGGCGGTCCACGTACTCGCCCGGCAGCAGGTTCGTATCGCCGGGGCGCGTGATCTGCACCTTCGACAACATCTTGCGGATGATCACCTCGAAGTGCTTGTCGTTGATGTTCTGGCCCTGGGAGCGGTACACCTTCTGAATCTCGGTGAGCAGGTACAGTTCGGTCGCCTCGCGGCCCAGGATGCGCAGGATGCGGTGCGGGTTGAGCGAGCCTTCGGTGAGCGAGTCGCCCGCCCGCACGTGCTGCTCGTCAATCACCAGCAGGCGCGCCGCCGAGGGGATTTCATACTCGGCTTCTTCGCGCCGCTCGTAACTCACCGTGATCGTGTGATCCTTGCGCTTCACCTTGCCCGCGTGCGTCGCCGTGATCTGGCTCTCGCCGCGCGTCGCCAGCGCGTCGCCCGCGTTCACCACGTGGCCGTCCTCGACTTTCACCGACCAGTTGCCAGGGATCTCGTACTCGTCCCGCATCATCGCGCTGTCCACTACCGTGACGAGGCGCGGGCTGTTCGGCTTGTCCGAGCGGATGATCTCGACCGTGCCGTCAATCTCGGTGATGATGGCTTCGCCCTTCGGCTTCTTGCGGGACTCGAACAACTCCTCCACGCGCGGGAGGCCGTGCGTGATGTCGCCCCCCGCGGCCACGCCGCCCGTGTGGAAGGTGCGCAGCGTCAACTGGGTGCCCGGCTCGCCGATGGACTGCGCCGCCACGATCCCGACGGCCGCGCCGATGCCCACCAGCTTGCCGCGCCCCAGGTCGCGCCCGTAGCACAGCATGCAGATGCCATGCTCGAGCTGGCAGGTCAGCGGGCTGCGCGCGTGGATCTGCTCGATCGCCGCGTTGGCGGCGATGCGCTGCACCTGCGCCTCCTCGATCATCTCGTTGCGCCCGACGATCACCTCGCCGGACTTGGGGTCCACGATCTTCGAGGCTGCCATGCGCCCGAGGATGCGCTCGTAGTAGGACTGGCCCGCCACGTCGTCCTTGCGGCGGATCCAGATGCCTTGCTCCGTGCCGCAGTCCTGGGTGTTGACGATCTGGTCCTGCGCCACGTCTACCAGTCGGCGGGTGAGGTAGCCTGCGTCGGCAGTGCGCAGCGCGGTGTCGGCCAGGCCCTTGCGCGCGCCGTGGGTGGAGATGAAGTATTCGAGCGCCGTCAGGCCGTCGCGGAAGTTCGAGCGGATGGGCAGCGGGATGATGCGCCCGGACGGGTCGGCCATCAGGCCGCGCATGCCGGCCAGCTGCGAGATGGGGCCGAAACCGCCTTTCGTCGCGCCGGACTTCGCCATCATCGCCAGCGAGCCGCTCGGGTCGAGGTTCGCGGACACGGCCTTCGCCACTTCGTCGCGAGCGCGCGTCCACATGTCAATGATGCGCTCGTTCTGCTCCTGCTCGGTGAGCAGGCCGCGGCGATACTGCCTCTCCAGGTCATTCTGCTCGGCCAGCGTCCGCTCGATAATCTCCTGCTTCTCCTTCGGCACCGTCAGGTCGGAGATGGCGATCGTCGTGCCGGAGCGCGTGGCGTAGACGAAGCCGATGTTCTTGATCTCGTCTACGACGTCGGTCGTGCGCGCGGCGCCGATCACCTGATAGCACTTGCCGACCAGCTTTTGCAGGCCGCCCTTGTCCAGCATCTCGTTGACGTAGCGCATCTCTTCCGGCAGCACGCGGTTGAACAGGGCGCGGCCCACGGTGGTGTCCAGGATGCGCTTCTGGGATCGGGCGTACCGCTCACCCTTTTCGTTGTACCAGGTGTTGACCAGCAGCTTGATCCGGGCGTGGATGTCCACCTGCCCCAGGCTATAGGCCAGCTCCAGCTCGTCGAGGTCGCCGAACTTACGGCCATCGCCCTTCTTCGCGCCAGGGGTATCCACCGTCAGATAGTACACACCCAGCACCATATCCTTCGCCGGGCCGACGATGGGCTCGCCGTCGGCGGGCTTGAGCAGGTTCTGGGTCGAGAGCATCAGCTCGCGCGCTTCCTCCACCGCCTTCTGCGAGAGCGGGACGTGCACGGCCATCTGGTCGCCGTCGAAGTCGGCGTTGAAGGCGGCGCAGACCAGCGGGTGAATCTGGATGGCTTTGCCCTCCACCAGGATCGGCTCAAAGGCCTGGATGCCGAGGCGGTGCAGGGTCGGCGCGCGGTTCAGCAGCACGGGGCGCTCCTTGATCACCTCTTCCAGCACTTCCCACACCTCCGGGCGCTCGCGCTCGATGAAACGCTTCGCGCCTTTGACGTTAGAGGCGTAGTTGTATTCGACCAGTTTGGCGATCACGAACGGCTTGTAGAGCTCCAGCGCCATCGTCTTGGGCAGGCCGCACTGGTGCAGTTTGAGCTTGGGGCCGATGACGATCACCGAGCGCCCGGAGTAGTCCACGCGCTTGCCCAGCAGATTGCGGCGGAAGCGGCCCTTCTTGCCCTTGAGCATATCGCTCAGGCTCTTAAGTTCGCGGCGGCCCCGGCGGGAGAGCGCCTTGCCGCGCTGACTGTTGTCAATCAGCGAGTCTACCGCCTCCTGCAGCATGCGCTTCTCGTTGCGGACGATCACGTCCGGCGCGCCGAGTTCGAGCAGGCGCTTGAGGCGGTTGTTGCGGTTGATCACGCGGCGGTACAGGTCGTTCAGATCCGACGTCGCGAAGCGGCCGCCGTCCAACTGCACCATCGGGCGCAGGTCGGGCGGGATGACCGGGAGCGTGGTGAGGACCATCCACTCCGGGCGGTTGCCCGACCGGCGCAAAGCCTCGATGACCTTCAGCCGTTTGACGGCCTTCTTCTTCTTTTGCTTGGATTTGGTGGTGCGCACCTCGTGCCAGAGTTCTTTAGCCTGCTTGTCCAGTTCCATGGCCTTCAGGATGTCCAGGAAAGCCTCCGCGCCCATATCGGCCTTGAAGACCTGGCCCCACTTCTGCTTCAGTTCGCGGTACTTGCTCTCGCCGAGGAACATCATCGGCTCAAGGCTCGTCAACTCTTCGCGTTCCTGCGCCATGCCCTCGTGCGTATCCAGCGCCCGGTCTTCGAGTTGGTCGCGCAGCTGCACGACCTGGTCTTCGGCTTCGGCCTTGACCTTTTCGGCCTCCTGCTTGATCCGGTCGAGCACGTGGTCGCGCTTTTCTTTCAATTCCGACTCGATCCGATCCACATAGGTCTGCACCAGCTTGGTGAGGGCGCTGACGTGCTTGCGGGAAATCGTCTCGCCTTTGTCGGCGATGACCTCGTCCGTGTAGGAAAAGGCGATGGGGACGCGAATGGTCGTGTCCAACTTTTCCTGCAGGGAGCGCTCGAGCTTCTGCGCTTCCTTCATCACGGGGTCAATCTTCTCCGCCGCGTCCGATTCGTACTTCTCTTTCGCGGCTTCTTTCTTCGCCTCGAGGTCGGCCAGACGGCGGTCCCGGTGGCCTTTCACCGAAGCGATCTTCTGGTTGACCTCGTCGCCCCGACGCTTCTCTTCGCGGAGAATTTCGTCTTCCAGGCGCTTGAGCGCCTTCTGGCGGGCGTCCTCGTCCACGTGGGTCACCACGTACTGGGCGAAGTAGAGGACGCGGTCGAGATTGCGTCGGGAAACGTCCAGCAACAGGCCGAGGTACGACGGCACGCGGCGGGTGTACCACACGTGGGCCACCGGGGCGGCGAGGTCAATGTGCCCCATCCGCTCGCGGCGCACCGAGGAGCGGGTAATCTCGACGCCGCACTTGTCGCAGATGATGCCCTTGTAGCGCACGTTCTTGTATTTGCCGCAGTAACACTGCCAGTCCTTCGTCGGGCCGAAGATCGCCTCGCAGAACAGGCCGTCTTTCTCTGGCCGCAGCCGCCGGTAGTTGATCGTCTCCGGCTTGAGCACTTCGCCGTACGACCAGCTCTTGATCGTCTCCGGCGAGGCCAGACTCACCCGCAATGCATTGAAACCCTTCGCCTCAAGCACCGGCCCACCACGATAGTTGTCCGTCATTATGATCCTCCAAACTGGAACATGCGTGCTAGTAATGAGGAAAAGCAAAACAAGCGCTTGGGTGTCTCTTGACCCAAGCGCTGTTCAGCGCGTTGTTTGTATGCTCAGTTCACGTGATGTAGATTATATCCAAGGCAACCTGTCTGTCAAGGGGTCGCAAACCTGAAATTTCCACCCCTGGACGGCAGTGGCGCTGCCATTTGCTCCTGCCCTCTAAAACCGGATCTTCGACCCGCAAAACTCGCAGGTGATTTCGGTCTGGCCGCGCAGGACGGTTTGCGTGATGGTCGCGCCGCAAGTCGGGCATTTGGTAGGGGCTTTCGCCGCGGCCTCCATCGCCGCCTGGTCCACAGGAACGGTGCGCTCTTTGGCGATTTCGCCGCTCTTTACGCGGCCAATAAATCCCTGCCAGGTCTCGCCGCTTTCCCCTTTCAAGTGGATATCGGTCGTGCGGAAGGGATCGCCGGACTCCAGTTCGATCGTCAGGTAATCGTCCTTGCCCATGAAGCCGCGATTTGACCCCGTCGCCTTCGCAATCTGCGCGACCGGCACGGCCCACTGCAAAGCCTGAACCTTCTTCTTTTCCGTCGCGATGAACAACACCTTCTTGGTCGCGACCTCTTCCTTTTGCTCAAAGAGCAACCGCTGGTCGGTGAGCATCAGCACGCCTTCCACGCCGTCGTCGTCGCCGGGCTTCTTCCAGTTGGCCGGCACCGCCTCCGCCGGGGCTTCGGTCGGGAGGAAACCAAACGAAGCCTGCTCGACCTGCTGCAGCGTCCACGAGACGTCGTCCACCTGCTGCTGAGTCTGGTTCACATTGTCGTCAAGCGTGTCGTACATCCCTTGCAAGTTGCCGACGGCGGCGTTCACCTTGCTTTCGAGCGAGGTGAGAGCCGCGCCCGCCAGAGAACCCCGGTTAAGGATGTTCTGGACGTTCGCCGCGTCTGCCTGCAGGGTCCGCGCCTGTGTCTGGATCGCCGCCGTGACGCGCGGGCGCAGGTCGCGCCACTGTTTGGCCAGCGTCTCGACTTTCTTCTCCAGGTAGTTCTTGAAGACGTAGCCCCGGGCGCGGGTGTTCTCAACGTTGGCCGGCAGGGTGCTAATCGCGCTCTCGATATCCTCCAGGTCGTCGTTGATCGAGGTCAGCATGATCTTGCTCTGCAGGTCGTTGAACTTCGCCGCCTCGGCCTGCAGGGCCTCGTTGCTGGCGGCCGCCGGGACCGAGAGGCGCGCGGCCGGCGCGCGCGGCGGAACGCTCCGGCGTTGGTCTTTCGCTTCTTTCCGCTCAGCCGCGGTGACCATCGGCTTGGGGGGAGCTTTAGGGCGAGCGGGGCCGCGTTCGTCAGCTTCTCTAGGCATAGGCAGTTTTCTCCTTCCGTCAGTCGCAGGGTTACGCGCCTACCCGCGAGCGCAGGTAGGCCTCGATGAAATCGTCCAGGCGCCCGTTGAGCACGTCGGCCGTCCGGCTGGTCTCAAAGTCCGTGCGGTGATCCTTCACCATTTGATAGGGGTGCAGGACGTACGAGCGGATTTGCTGGCCCCATTCGGCCTTGACGCGCTCTCCCTTGAGCGCGGCGATCTCCCGCTCTTTCTCTTCGCGTTTCAAGTCGAGCAGCCGCGCCCGCAGGACCTTCATCGCATTCTCGCGGTTCTGCGTTTGCGAGCGCTCGTTCTGGCACGTCACGATGATGCCCGTCGGCAGGTGCCGGATGCGCACGGCCGTCGCGTTCTTCTGGACGTTCTGCCCGCCTGCACCCGCCGAGCGATACGTCTCGATCTCCAACTCCTCCGGCTTGATCTCGATCTCGGCCACATCCTCGACCTGCGGATAAACCTCCAGCGAGGCGAACGAGGTGTGCCGCCGGTGGGCCGAGTCAAACGGCGAGAGGCGCACGAGGCGATGCGTGCCCTTTTCCGCTTTTAAGTAACCATAAGCGTACGGGCCGTTCACCGCCACCGTCACCGACTTTAGCCCGGCTTCCTCGCCGTCGCTGGAGTCCAGGATATCCGTTTTGTAGCCGTGCTCTTCGGCCCAGCGCAGATACATGCGAAACAACATGGCGACCCAGTCCTGCGCCTCGGTGCCCCCCGCCCCCGAAAAGATCGTCACAATCGCGTCGTCGTGGTCATAGTCGCCTGACAACAGCGTTTCGAACTCCAGTTTGTGCGCGTCTTTCTCCAGCCGCTCGACTTCCCTCTCCAGTTCTTCGCGCAGCGAGGGATCGTCCAGCCCGGCCAACTCCAGCGCATCGGCGATGTGCTGCGCGGCCTGGCGCCATTCCTCGACCTCCTCCCTGGCGCGCGCCAACGCGCGCATCGTCTTCTGGGCCTCAGCCGGGTTGTTCCACAGGTTCGGGGCCTGTGATTTCGCCTCCAGGTCCGCTAAACGCTTCTCCTTGGCCGGCAGGTCAAAGACGCTCCATGAGCGTCTGGATTTTGGCTTCGATCTCTTTCAAACGAGCGATGAGGTCTTCCATGGGTTCTATTCTCCACCTGCGCCTTACGGGATACGGGCCACGCACGACGCATCATGTGTTGCGTAGTTCGTATGGTGTAATCCGTCAATCAAGCAGCCCTTCCACAAACTTCTCCGGGTCAAACGCTTCGAAATCTTCGAACTGCTCGCCTGTGCCCACAAAACTGATGGGTAGGCCGAGTTCCTGCCGGATGGCGAACGCCATGCCGCCTTTGGCCGAGCCGTCGAGCTTGGCGAGGATCACGCCCGTCACGCCGACGGCGTCTTTGAACGCCCTGGCCTGCGAGAGCGCATTCTGGCCGGTCACCGCATCCAGCACGAGCAGCGTCTCGTGCGGCGCGCCGGGCAGGCCCCTGGCGATCACGCCGCGCACTTTCTTCAACTCTTCCATCAAATTATGTTTCGTCTGCAGGCGGCCGGCTGTATCCACGATGAGCACATCCACGTTGCGCGCTTTGGCGGCGGCGACGGCGTCGTGCGCCACCGCGCCGGGGTCGGCGTTCGGCTGCCCGGCGATGACGGGAACGTCCAGCCGTTCACCCCAGACCTGCAGCTGCTCGACGGCGGCGGCGCGGAAGGTGTCGGCGGCGCCGAGCAGGACGGAACGCTTTTGCCGCTGAAAGTAGCGCGCCAGTTTGGCGGCGGTGGTCGTCTTCCCCGATCCGTTGACGCCGACGAGCATCACCACGCCCGGTTTGGCGTTCACGCTCAGGGTCTTAGCCTCTCCCAGCCGGGCGCGGAGTTCGGCGCGGAGCGCGGCCTTCAGCTGCTCGGCGCGGACCAGACCCTCGGCCTCGGCGCGCCGCTCGAGGCTGGCGACGATCTCATCCGCCAGCGCCGCGCCCAGGTCGGACTGGATCAGCGTCGCTTCAAGCTCATCCCAGGTCGCTTCGGTGATCTCGTTCTGGCCGAGCAGCGTGGCGATGCGCCCAAAGACCGACTGGCGCGTCTTGGCCAGGCTATCCCGTAAGGATCTAGTTGCGGCAAACATCGCGCGGGATTATAACACCTTACTTTTGGCTTGCCACTGCCAGTTATCATTAGTTATAATCTTTCAAACCGTCCCTTCCATGGCCCCGCACATGCCCGATCATCGCCCCCGCTACTCCGTCGTCGCGCCCGTCTTCAACGAAGAAGAGACGCTGCCCGAATTTCACCGCCGCCTGAGCGCAGTGCTCGACGGACTCGACGGCCCGGCGGAGGTGGTGCTGGTCTTCGACGGCAGCCGGGACCGTTCGCCGGAGATCGGGAAAGAGTTGCAGGCCAGAGACCCGCGCCTCAAGCTCGTCAAGTTTTCGCGCAACTTCGGCCACCAGATCGCCATCACCGCCGGGATGGACTACGCCGAAGGCGACGCGGTGGTGATCATCGACTCGGACTTGCAGGACCCGCCGGAGGTCATCCCTGAACTGATCGCCAAGTGGAAGGAGGGCTATGAGGTCGTGTACGCTCAGCGCGCGAAGCGGCAGGGCGAGACGTTTTTCAAGCTCATCACGGCGGCGATGTTCTACCGGTTGATTGACCGGCTGGCCTCGATTGACATCCCGCGCGACACGGGCGACTTCCGGCTGATTGACCGCAAGGTCGTGCTGGCCCTGCGGCGCATGCGAGAGCATCATCGCTTCATGCGCGGCCTCTCGGTGTGGGTCGGCTTCCGGCAGACCGGCATCCGGTACGTCCGGCACGAACGCTACGCCGGGAAGACCCAGTATCCGCTGCGCAAGATGGTGAAGTTCGCCTCGGACGCGATCACGGGGTTTTCGTATGTCCCGCTGCAGTTAGCGACGACGCTGGGCTTTGCGGTTTCGGGCGTGGCGCTGGTGGCCATCCCGGTCGTCGCGGTCCTGCGGCTGTTCGACAGCGGGTTCTTCTACGGACAGGCCACCACGCTGATCTCGGTGTTGTTCCTCGGCGGGGTGCAGTTGATTTTCCTGGGCATCCTCGGAGAATACCTGGGGCGCATTTACGACGAAGTGAAAAAACGGCCGCTGTATATCGTGACCGAAGCGCCGCCGAAGCCGCGTGTTGAAGAAGATGAGACAGTTGAAATATCTGACACGGTGAAAGGATGACCGGGTGACAACGATCTCTGGCACCTGCACCTTAGCACCCTGTCAGTTGAAGAGACTCCCATGACCCTCTCCCACCTCGACTCAGAAGGCCGCGCCCGCATGGTGGACGTGGGCCACAAGCCGGACACCGACCGCGTGGCCGTCGCCGCCGGGGAAGTGCGCATGAAACCGGAGACGCTCGCGCTCATCCGCGCGGGGGACCTGAAGAAGGGCGACGTGCTGGCCGTGGCGCAGTTGGCCGGGGTGATGGCCGCCAAGCGCACCGCCGAGCTTATCCCGCTCTGCCACCCCCTGCCCCTCACGCACATTGACGTGCGGTGCGAACTCAAGGACGACCTGCCCGGCGTCGCCATCACCGCCACGGTGCGCACCACCGGCAAGACCGGCGTGGAGATGGAGGCCCTCACCGCCGTGAGCGTCGCCGCGCTGACGGTGTATGATATGGCTAAGGCCGCCGAAAAGACGATGCAGATCACGAACGTCCGGTTGTTGGAGAAACACGGGGGGAGGAGCGGGGATGTGGTGAACGTCTGATTTGGGCTATTGACAACATGAAGATCAACATCCTTTTCTTCGCTACCTTGAAAGACCGCGCGGGGCGGAACAGCCTGCCGCTGGAGATTAGCGACGGCGCGACCGTCTCCGCCCTCAAGTCGCGCCTCGCTGCCGATCTCCCCGGCCTCGCTCCGGCCCTCCCGACCGCACTCGTCTCCGTTAACCACGAATTCGCCTTCCCCGAAGACCCGTTGAAAGACGGCGACGAAGTGGCATTATTCCCGCCGGTCTCCGGCGGCGCGACGGAATACGCCATACGCAATGCGCAGCAACCGACAATCTTTCGCATTACCAACGACCCCATTGACCTCGACGCCCTCGTCGCCTCCATCACCCTCCCCACGACGGGCGCGGCGTGCCTCTTCACCGGCATGGTGCGCGGCGTGACCAAACGTGAGAGCGATCTCTTCGGCCCGCACCAGACGACGCGGCTCGAATACGAGGCTTACATCCCCATGGCCGAGGCCAAGATGAAGCAGGTCGCCGAGGAGATCCGCGCTAGGTGGCCGAGCGTCGAGGGCATTGTCATCGTCCAGCGCATCGGACCTCTGGCGCCAGGCACACCTACCGTGCTCATCGCCTGCTCCGCCGCGCACCGCGATACCGGCGTGTTCGAAGCTGCGCGTTACGGCATTGACCGGCTGAAAGAGATCGTGCCGGTGTGGAAGAAAGAAATCGGGCCGAACGGCGAGGTATGGGTCGAGGGGCATTACACACCAAATGAGAAGGATAGAGGATGAAGGCTGAAGGATGAAAGCCGGGGCCTCCTCACGGTCGGATTGAACACCGCCATTGGCAATTACCAATCACCTTTCAAATGCTCCAACTGCGGAACATCTCAACCGCTTAATCTCTCCGGCTGGAACTGCCCCAGGTGCGGCGGGCTGCTCGACCTTAGCGCCCCGCTGAGTGTTGACCCCCATAAGATTGACGCCGGCGAGCGGGGG
>Ga0209751_10001797_pt1 | contig 21763 bp, 22 predicted proteins | sample RifCSP13_1_FD_184019 | JGI IMG/M metagenome (GOLD analysis project Ga0209751, IMG submission 184019) | Soil microbial communities from Rifle, Colorado - Rifle CSP2_sed 13_1 (SPAdes) (version 2) | ecosystem: Environmental > Terrestrial > Deep subsurface > Rock core/Sediment | place: Rifle... | reverse complement strand
ATCCTGGCGGCGGGCCTCCGCGAGCACCTCGCGCCACGGGTCGTGTCCCATCTCACGTCACCCGGTACCGGAGGATCGCCGCCAGCCCGCCGAACGCGGTGAGGAGGAGCTGCCCCTCCTCGGAGTCGCGCGAGACCAACTCGACCCTCGTCCCCATCGTCGCCGCCCGCTCGGACAGCTCCTCGACGATGTCCCTCTCCTCCAGGACCGAGAGCCTCGGCTGCCCGCACTGCGGGCACGGCGCGAGCTCCTTGTCCCGGTCGATCGTGGACTCGTTCGCGTACCCGCAGTTCCCGCACGAGACCTTCGCCCGCGCCTTCCGGAGCCCCTCGCTCACGAGGAGCAGGTCGACGGCGCCGAGCTGGAGCGCGTGGCGCACCTGGGCCTCCCCGTACGCCGCCAGCCCGCCGTCCGGCTTCCGGATCTCGTCCATCAGGCGCTGCACGAGGTCCTTCTCCCGCATCAGGTCCAGGTCCGTGAGCACGCTCCGGGCGGCCTCGACGATCTCCTTCAGCCCGTTCTCGTCCGTGTACCCGACGTCGAAGAACGGCGTGAGCAGCTTCTTCGCGAGCTCGTGGTGGAGATACCCGTCCGTCGCGAACTGCTCCTTCGTGTACCCCGGCCCGCCGATCAGAATCCCGCGGAGCTCGCGGTTCAGGAACGCCTCCGTCATCAGGTCCCCGATCTTCTTGAAGAACTCGTGGATCGCCTGCTCGTGGAGCCGCTCGAACCGCCGCGCGGACTGCCCGCCCATCCGGTGCTTCCGCGGCACGAGGGACTGCACGTTCTTCAGCGTCTCGATCCGCTTCCCGCGGAGGAGCCCGAGCGTCGCCTCCCCCTGGTCGATCACGACGAGCCCGTACGTCTGCTTCTCGAGGAGCATGTCGTGGAGCGGTTCCGTGTAGAATCGCGAGTCGCACCGGTACAGGAAGGAGGGGACGGGCTCCGGCGGCTCAAGGACGTACGTGATCATCCTCGTCTGGTCCGCCTCCGTCGCCTCGTGGCCCGTGAAGAACACGACGCCGTTCGGCGGGGGCTCCTTGAAGTACTTCAGGCGCTGGAGGATCGACTCGATCGCCGCCTGCACGTGCTTGCGGGTCGACTGGGACTTGATGTTCGAGCTCTGGGAGTACTCGCCCCGCAGGTAGTTCGCAACGTCGGAGATCAGCTTGCCGGGCGGCACGTACACGGAGACGAGCTCCGTCCCGCGCCCCTGCGCCTTCTCGATCTCCTCGAGGTCGCGGCGGAACTTGTACTTGTCCAGATTCGAGAGTTCTGGCATGGGTCCACAGCCCAATCTTCATACGACTAAATACCCTTGGCCCCGCCCGTCCATGGAGACCGTCGTCGTGTCCGTTGGCGGCTCCGTCCTCGCCCCGGGGGAGCCGGACGCGGCGTACGTGAAGCGGTTGGCGGCGGAACTGCGAGAGCTGTCGAGGACCCACCGCCTCTTCGTCGTCACCGGCGGCGGCCGGATCGCGCGCGCGTACATCGAGGCGGGCCGTTCCCTCGGCGCGCCGGAGGCGATCCTCGACGGCCTCGGGATTCAGGCGACGCGGATCAACGCGCGGCTCCTGATGGCGGCCCTCGGGATCCGGGACGTAGAGCGCCTCCCGCACTCCGTCGAGGACGCTGCGAAGTCGGGCGGTCCGATCGTCGTGATGGGCGGGACCACCGCGGGCCACACGACAGACGCGGTCGCGGCCGAGCTCGCGCAGGCCGTCACCGCCAAACGACTCGTGAACGCAACGTCCGTGGATGGCGTGTACACCGCGGACCCTGCGAAAGACCCCGCCGCCAAACGGCTCGACCGCGTCTCCTACGAGCGGCTCGTCGAATTGGCGGGGGAGTCGCACACGAAGGCGGGCCCGTCGATCGTGTTCGACCCGAAGGCCGCGCGCGTCGTCGCCCGCGCGAAGATTCCATTGGCGGTCGTGAACGGGCGCGATCTCGAGGCGCTCCGGAATGCGGTCCTCGGGAAGCCGTTCCGCGGAACCCTCGTGGGCTGACCATGCCCTTCCGCGCATTCATCTCCGCAGACTTCGGACGGTTCCCGAGGGTCGAGGCGTTCTCCGACGCGCTCCGGGCGACGGAGGGGCAGCTCAAGCTCGTCGATCTCGCCCTCCTCCATACGACGCTCAAGTTCCTCGGGGATGCGGACGAGGCGGTCGTGCCGGACCTCGTGCAGGCGATGGGGCGCGCCGTCGCGGGCGTGGCCCCCGTTGCGGTGACGCTGCGCGGGACCGGAGTCTACCCGAACCCGAGGCGCATCAGCGTCGTCTGGGTCGGCCTCGCCGGCGCGGAACCGCTCGCGCGGATTGCCGCCAACCTGGAACCGGAGTGCGAGGGGCTCGGGTTCCCCCGGGAGAACCGGCGGTGGGAACCGCACACAACGGTCGCGCGCGTGAAGGGCGGCCGGAACCTCGACCGCGTGCGCGCGGCGGTGCAAGCGTTCGCGGACGAGGAGTTCGGCGCCGCGACGGTGGACCGGATTCTGCTCAAGCGGTCCGTCCTCCGACCGGACGGGCCCGAGTACTCGACGGTGGCGGAGGTCCCGCTCGCGGGCTAGCTCGCCTTCTTCTCCTCGTACAGGGTGAGCTTGTCCCACTCGATCGTGTGCTTCAGCTTCGCCTTCTGGAGCATCCGGGACACCATCTCGACGATGCGGGGCACGTCCGCGGTCCGCGTCTTCGAGTACACGTACATCTCGATCTTCTTGTCCGTGATCGGGAAGATCAGGCGCATCGAGCCCTCGCGGTTGAACCCCTCCGGCTTCCGCCCGTGCCGCAGGTCCCGGAGGTTCTCCTCCAGAAGGACGTCGAGGATCTCGGGGTCCTCCGGCAGCTGCTGCGTCTCCTCGAGGAACTTGAGGAACATCGGCCGGAAGACGGGGAGGAGCTGCCTGTACGTGACCTTCCGGTCGAAGACGATGTGCCCGCTCCGGACCTTCATGCGCCGCGCCTAAGGGAGCGTCTGATTTGAAGCCTTCGGAGGAGGAGACAAGGGTTCATTACGCGCACCGCGCTCGCCGGCGTCGTGCGCGTGGCGCTCACGATCGCAGGCAGCGACAGCGGAGGCGGGGCCGGAATCCAGGCGGACCTGAAGTCCTTCGCCGCGGTCGGCGTCCACGGGTGCTCCGTGATCACGTGCGTGACCGCGCAGAACACGGTCGGGGTCGACTCGATCTTCCCGCTGCCCGTCCGCGAGGTCCGCGCCCAGCTCCGGGCGGTGTTTCGGGACATCCCCGTCCACGCCGCCAAGACCGGGATGCTGTACTCCCCGGACATCGTCCGCGCGGTCGCCGACGGAGTTCCGCGGAAGGTCCCCCTCGTCGTCGACCCCGTGATGGTCGCGACCGTCGGCGCGAGCTTGGAAGCGCGGGGGTTCCGCGACGCCCTCGCGGACCGCCTCCTGCCCCGGGCGACCCTCGTGACCCCGAATCTGTTCGAGGCGTCGCAGCTCGCCGGGTTCGAGGTCGACACCCTTGACGGGATGCGGCGCGCCGCCAAAACGATCGCCGCCGCGGGCGCGAAGGCGGTGCTCGTGAAGGGCGGCCACCTGCGCGGGCAGGTCGTGGACCTCCTGTACGACGGACGGTTCCACGCGTTCCGCGGGCCGCGGTTCCGGAAGGAGCTACACGGGAGCGGGTGCGCCCTCGCGTCCTCGATCGCCGCGTACCTCGCCCTCGGGAGATCCCTGCGGGCGTCCGTCGCGGCGGCCCGCCGGCGCGTCGTCGGGGGGTTCCGCACCTCCTATCCCGTGGGCCACGGAGTGGCGGTGATCAACTCCCATTGGGCGCCGAACCGGTAGGCCGCGACCCCCCCGGGAGCGGGGGTCTTTCGCAAACTTGAAATACAGCGGCGAAGGCTTGCGGCCGGAGCGAGCGGGAATCCGGAATGGCGGCGCGTACGCCGCCAGCCCGAGGGGACATCGACGATGGAACCCGGCACGGAGGGAACGGCTCGTAGGCACCGCACCGCTCGTTCGTGACTGCCATGAAGATCGCCGTATTCACGGACACCTACCTCCCCACCGTCGACGGAGTCGTCACCTCCCTCCTCACGACGAAGCGGGAACTCGAGCGGCTCGGCCACGAGGTCGTCGTGTTCGCCCCCCAGGTCCCCGGGAACGGGTGCGGCCGCACGGAGGACGTGATCTGGGTCCGCGCCCGAGAGTTCCGCCACTACCCGGGGTACCGTCTCGCGATGTTCCCCGGCCGCGAGGTCGAGTGGCTCGAGGAGCTTCGGCCGGACATCGTCCACTCCCACGGAGTCGGGTTCATGGGGATCAAGGGACTGTGGTCCGCCTGGCAGTGCAAGCGCCCCCTCGTGCTCACGTTCCACACGATGGTCATGGACGCGATGTCGTACTACGCGCCCTTCCGGATTGACATGAAGCTCCTCGAGCGGGGCCTCCGGCTGTACCTCCGGGTGTTCCTCCACCGGTGCCGCGCGGTCGTCGTGCCCACGCGGGCGATCCTGCGCGAGGTCGAGGCCCTCGCGCCCCACATGCGGCTCACGGACGTGATCCCGACGGGCGTCGACACCCACCGGTTCCACCCGGGCATCGACGGCGCCTGGGTTCGCGAGCGGTGGGGCCTCGACGGGGAGGATGTCGTGCTCCACGTCGGGCGGATCGCGTACGAGAAGAACCTGCCGATGCTCGTGGACGCCTTCGCGCGGCTCCGGACGTGGCGCCCGAAGGCAAAGCTCGTCCTCGTGGGCCGCGGCCCGTCCGAGGCCTCGCTGAAGTCCCTCATCCGCAAGAAGGGGCTGGAGAAGCACGTCGTGTTCGCGGGCTTCGTCCCCGACGCGGACCTCCCCGCGTACTATGCGGCGAGCGACGTGTTCGCGATCCCCTCGAAGTTCGAGACCCAGGCCCTCGTCGTCCTCGAGGCGATGGCGACCGGGAAGCCCGTCGCGGGCGCGAACTTCCGCGCGATCCCGGAGTTCGTGAAGGACGGCCGGAACGGCTACCTGTTCCAGCCGAACGACCCGCAGGGCGCGGCCGCGGCGATCGACCTGTGCCTCGAGGATCGGGACGCCCTCGGCACGGAGGCGCGGGAGACCGCGGAGATGTTCACCGTCCAGTCGTCGACCCGGCGCCTCCTCCGCGTGTACGAGGCCCTCCTGTCGACATGGCGCCGCCCCACCTAGCGGGCGGGCTTCGGGCGGAACTTGTCCGACGGCGTCCGTCCCGTCAGGTAGTACAGCAGGGTCGAGGCGACGTATTCACGGACGATCGTCCGCGCGTAGCCGTACGTCCGGAACCGCCGCATCGAGGTCCGGACGGGGACCGGCAGGAAGACGAACCGCCCGAGGGGGCGGGACCGGAGGGCGAGGTCGTGGGTCTCGTTGAGGAGCATGTCCTCCCGGATGCCGCCGAGCTTCTCGAACGCATCGCGGCGAAAGAAGAAGCAGTAGCCGGCGTTGTGCGGGAAGCCGAGTTCCGTCATCGCCCGCTGGTACGCGTTCGCGAACCCGAACAGGAGGCGGTCGATCCCCCGGCCGTCCTGCGGGAGGAAGGCCGTCGCGCCGCCAATCACACTCGGATCCTCCAACGCCCCCAAAACGGATTGCAGGAGGGTTGGCGGTGCGATGCAGTCCGCGTCCATGAACAGAAGGACGGGCCCGTTCGCGGCTCGCGTCCCGCGGTTCCGCCCCTCTCCCGGCCCCTTCCGTTCTCCGGAGAGGACGCGCGCCCCGGCGGACGTCGCCAGCTCCCTAGTCCCGTCCGTGCTTCCGGAGTCTGCGATCACGATCTCGAAGTCCTGCACGGTCTGGCGGCGGAGGGAGTCGAACAGGTCCGGGAGGTACCTCGCCTCGTCAAGCGTGGGCACGATCACGGAGACGCGAGGGGTCACGCGCCGCTCACCATCCTCTGGCGGCGAATCCACCCGGCGACAAAGCTCGCGACGATCAAGACGATCACCGCCACGAACGAGACCAAGCGCGCGGTCCCCTGGTCGAACGCGACGCCGAGACCGACGACGACGATTAGAAGGAATACGTACTTCGCGACCCCGCCAATCAGGACGTAGGCGAGGGATTTCCGGAGGCTCCATCCGCACACCGCAATGAACGCGCCGGTGAGCGGGACCGCGGGCGCGATGCGGTTCACCAGGATCACCCGCTCGTCCCCCACCGCCAGGAGCGACGTCCACTTCTTCATCGCCTTCTCAATGAACCGAGGCACCTTACCCCGGTTCCGAAGGGCTCGGACGATCGCGTACAGCCCCGCGTTCCCGGCCAAGTCGCCCGCGAGCGCGAGGACGAGGAGGACGGCGGCGGCGACCGTGGGCGCCCACGCCCACCGGCCGACGAGCTCGAAGTAGAACGCGACGATGAAGAATTCGGGGAGCGCGGGGAAGATCGCGGCGTCGAGGAGGAAGATCAGGAACATCGCCACCAGGAGCCCCGGCGGTCCAAGGAACGCGAGCGCGCCCCCGATCCACTCTCCTAGGCCCATGGCCACCTAGCGCGAACCCTTCCGCAGCCCCTTCAACGTGATCTCGAACGCGAGGGTCTTCCCGAGCACCTCGTTGTTGTAGTCGACCGTGTACGTCCCCGCAGCGTCGTCGAGGGCGACGACGACGAAGTTCCCCTGCGAGTCCTCCCCGACGAATTCGTTCACGTCCGCGGGGGTGAGGAGGTGCCGGACGCGGATCACGCCCCGTCCCTCGTCCGCCCCGTCGTCGATCGACACGACTTGTGCGTTCCACTGGCCCGCGACTCGCACGACCTGGTGGAGGCTCGGGCTGTGCCGGATCGTGACGAGCTCCCCGGCGACGCGCACGGTGACGTTCCATCCCCAGTCCGGGTGCGTGAAGATCGACCCGTCGACCGGGATGCCGCTGAAGCGGGACTGGAAGTCGGACTCGCTCATCGTCTCCGTCGCGACGACGTCCTCGAGGAGGGGACGCACGTGCACCTTCGCCGGGTCCGCGGGCCCGTACGCTTTCTCCGGGGGGAGGAAGACGACGCGGGAATCCCCGACGTGAAGGCCTCGGGTCGCGTCCTGGAAGGCCGCCAGGGGGCAGTTCGCCCCGCCCTCGCAGCCCATGATCCACTGCAGCGGTTCGTACCGGCTCGGGGACGTGCGGTACGAGAACGACGCCGCCTTCGGGTACGACGCGTTGTCGTTCGCGACGCTCTCGACGGACGTGTCGAACGTCCGCCCGGTCGCGGGGAACCACCCGCGGTAGTCGACCTCCACGAAGTCCCCGTCCTCTGCGAACGCCGGGGTGAAGGGCGACGGCAGCTTCGGGGCGAGGAAGTAGTAGTACGCGCCCCAGAAGAGGCCGGTCACGATGACGAGGGCGATGACCCATCCGACCCACCCCATGCCCGCCCGGTCGCGAACCATGTAACCCGAGCCGAAGGGCCGTTCCCTAATAACCGTTGCGGTAATCCTCCTGGAGGGGCCCCGAGCGGGGAAACCTTTATCGAACTCCCGCTCATCGGTTCGAGGGCATGGTGCGGCTCGCGCGGATTGCGCTCATCGCGTTCCTCGCAGGCGCCCTGCTCGTGGCGGCGCATCCGCTCGCGGCGGGGGAGCACACGAAACATCACCGATACTACGTCACGGGCACCGTGACGGACGACCTCGGGCGCCCGCTGTGCGGGGTGACGGTCCGCGCGGCGGACCTCACGGCCCCGAACTCCGACGACTCGGACAACCGGACGGCGACGACGGACGCGTCCGGCTCCTTCACGATCCAGCTCCACATGCACGATGGGGACGTGGCGGACGGCGCCCTGCCCTCCGAGCAGGGGGCCACGATCCTCGTGAGCCTCGAGGGCACGACGGCCTCCCGGACCGTCCTCGCGACCGCGAACGGGAACAGCGAGACCTGGTGGGGAGAACAGGTCGTGGACCTCTCCGCCCCGCCGGGGACAGCGGATCGATGCGGGTCCGGCGCGCTCCTCCTCCCGATTGGAATCGGTTTGGCGGTCGGGCTCTCCCTCATCGCCGTCGTGTGGATGCGCCGCCGCCCCCGCGGCCTCGGGAAGGCGTCGTCGCGGGCGCTCATGGCCGTCCCGGGCATGACCCGGGCGCGAGCCCGAGAACTCGGCCCCTTCGGCATTCGCACCGTGAAGGACCTCGCGGCGGCGGACCCGGAAGAGTTGTCGAAGAAGACGAACCTCACCCCGAAAGAGGCGCGCCTCCTGGTGAAACGGGCCCAGGAACACCTCCGCGGCGGAGACTAGGCGTACATCCCTTCCGCGGACGAGGCGTTCTGCGCCGCCTGGCCGCGGACTTTCTCAACGCCTCGTTCGAAGTCCTGGAACGTGACGACGTCGCGGTCCTCGCGAATCGCGAACATCCCGGCCTCCGTGCAGACCGCCTTGATGTCCGCGCCCGTCGCGGCGTCCGTGTGCGCCGCCAGGGCTTCGAAGTCCACGTCCGGGGCGATCGACATCCGTACGGTGTGGATCCGGAAGATCTGGCGGCGGGCCTCGAAGCTCGGCACGGGGATGTCGATGATCCGGTCGAACCGCCCGGGCCGCAGCAGCGCGTCGTCGAGGATGTCCGGTCGGTTCGTCGCCCCGATGATCTTCACGTCCCCGATCGGGTTGAACCCGTCGAGTTCCGCGAGGAGTTGCATGAGCGTCCGCTGGACCTCCCGGTCCCCGCTCGTCGCCACGTCGAGGCGCTTCGCGCCGATCGCGTCGAGCTCGTCGAGGAAGACGATCGTCGGCGCCTTCTCCCGCGCGAGCTGGAACAGCTCCCGGACGAGCCGCGCGCCCTCGCCGATGTATTTCTGCACGAGCTCGGAGCCCACGAGGCGGATGAACGTCGCGTTCGTCTTGTTCGCAACCGCCTTCGCGAGGAGGGTCTTCCCCGTCCCCGGCGGCCCCACGAGGAGGACGCCCTTCGGCGGGTCGATCCCGACTTTGCGGAACAGGTCCGGCTTCAAGAGCGGGTCCTCGACCGCCTCCTTCACCTCGCGCATCTGGTCCTCGAGGCCGCCGATGTCCCCGTACGTGACCGTCGGCTTCTCGATGATCTCCGCACCCGTCACGATCGGATCGAGGCTCGGGGGCAGGACGCCCATCACCGCCAACGTCTGTTTGTTGAGGGCGACGCGGGCCCCGGGCTGGAGGTTCTCCTTCGCAATGTACTCCGCGGCGTTCACGATGAAGTCCGGGCCCGTGGAGGACTTCACGACGACGCGGCCGTCCGCGAGCACGTCGCGGATGCTCCCGATGATTAGCGGGGGCGCCTTCAGCCGGTCGAGCTCCGCCTTGAGGCGTTTGACCTCTTTCTGCAGGCGCAGGAGTTCCGCCTCGACGAACTTCCGCTCGCCGTCGATCCGCCGCGACGTCTCCGTGAGCTTGTCGTTCCGCTCCTCGAGGACGGAGATGCGCTCCGACATCTTCTCATGAAATTCGCGGATCTGGTCTTCGTCCATACCGGAGACACCGCCGCCACGGCGGGGCAGTCAGGTATATAAAAACCGGGTCTTATTGAGGCTTTCGGTCTCGAAATCATGTTATGCGAGGTGTGCGGCACAGAGGTCCCTCGGACGAAAACGGTGAGCGTCGAGGGGACCGTTTTGAACGCGTGCCCGAACTGCGCCCGCTTCGGGACGGAGGTCGGCGCCCCGCCTCCCGGCCCGCGACAGCGTGCCGCCCCGCCCGGGGTCTCCGAACGCCTCGAGGCGCGGCGGCGACGCATGTCCGAGAAGGACGTGTTCGCGCAGGGCGGTGAAGAGGATCTGGCGGAGGACTACGCGGCGCGGATCCGGCGTGCGCGCGAGGCGCACGGCTGGAAGCAGGCGGAGCTCGGCGCGAAGATCAACGAACGGGTGACGGTGATCGCGAAGTTGGAGTCGGGCACGATGATTCCGAACGAGGACCTGATTCGGCGGCTCGAGCGGGCGCTGGAGGTCAAGCTGAAGGAGAAAGTGCCGGTCGTGGCGGCGCGGAAGGCGGCCGCACGCGAGGGCTTGACGCTCGGCGACCTGATGGACCTGGACGAGGACGGATGAGCGCGCCGCCGGAGTCAAAGCGACAGCCTTCCATGCGGTATCGGAACGCGGTCGCCGGGCTCGTCATCGGCGGCATCGTCGGGACCTTGGCGCTGCTCTACGCGCTCTCCTTGCCGGGAGCCGCCGGTGCCGCGGGCGCCCTCTGCACGGTCGGATTCCTTTTCATCGCATTCGTCGGATGGGAGTACCTGATGAAGCCCGGCTATGGACTGCTGCACCGCCGACCCGACCTGGAACCCCCGGAGGAGCGCGAGGGAGAGCCGCCCTCATCGCGCGCGCCGTAGGACCTCCGACTCGAGGTCTGCGAGCAGGTCCGACACATCGATTCCGAGGGTGCAGGCGACGTGCGCCGCGGCGACCTCCGCATCGACGCCGAGCCGTTCCTGCGCTTGGTTGATCCGAGCGACGAGCGGAGGCCGCTCCTGCCCCGTGGCCGTCTGCAACCGCGCGAGCATGCGGGAGAACAGGTCCGCCGGCTTCGCGGGCGGGGCGAGCGCTTCGGGTCCCGGCCGGTAGTTCACGGGGACCGCCACCGCGGCGATGTCGAACACGGGCCGCACGTTCCCCCCGTCCGTCCTCAGGAGGCCGCGGTCGATCCCGACCTGCAGGAGGCGCTGCGCCTCCTTCGGGGTGAACCACCGGAGCTTGTACGACGTCTCGTGCACGAAGTCCGTCTCCGAGAGCGCGTCGTGCCCGCGCATCTGGAACAACGCCGCCAGCGCGGTCTTCGGCTCCTCGCCCATCCGGATGGCCATCGCCGTGCGCGTTAAAGACCTACCGTTCCGCCGGGACGCGGACACAATGTTTATGACGGAGGGGGCGCATCGATTGAGCGCCTCGGAAGAAGGTCGCAGGGATCCGTGAACTGCGATGCAAGGCCGAGGCGAGATGGGCGCCGCGAAGTGGGTCCCTGCGTGAGAGCCCCGTACCGGGGTTCCTGTGAGCGGAGGACAACCCCGGCGTCCAACAATCCCTCGGCCGGGTCAAGTGCGACGAGAGCGCGACGCGTGGCCATGAACCGCACCGTTACGGTCGGGGGACACCTCACGTTCGCGGCCGCGTGGTCCGCGGCGTGGAGGAGGAGATCATCCCCTTCAGTTGTCTCCGAAACTCCTCGGCGCCTGGATACTCGATTCCACGCTCGACGAGTCGGTCCAGGAACGCGATCGCTTCCTCGAACGCGCCCTGTTTCGCGAGGAGCGCGCTACGCAGGAACATCGCGTCCGGGTCCTCCGGGTTTCGGGCGAGGCGCCGCATCGTCTCCTTCTGAAGGCGGAGGGCGTGGACGTCGACGAACAGGGATCGCCGCCCCTCGCGGAGCCCGCGGACGAGCGTCTCGAGGACTTGGAGGACCTCCCAGATGGTGCTCCGCATCCGCGGGACCTCGCGCTTCGACATGTCCTCGTCGCACAAGTCCAGCGCGACGGTCAAGCCGATCTGCGCGCGATGGAGTTTCGGGTCGAGCTGCAGGGCCATGTCGTACGCACGGACGGACTTCTCGAACTGACCCGCCTCGAGGAGCACGTCCGCGATGTTCGCCCAGAGATCCGCCTCCCGGGGGGTGGACCGAAGGGACGCCACGAGTCCCTCGATGAACTCGAGCTTTGTGTGCTTGTCCTCAGGTCTCATTCCGTTTCGCTCCTCCCCTGCCCCGGCGGCGGGCTCGTGCCATCCAGGCCACCCCGAGGGAGACTCCGAGCGGGATGGCGATCTGCTCAAACTCTGGGATGGGGACCGTCGCACGCGAGTCGTCCGTTCCCGGATTCGCGCCATTGTACCGGACCGTGACCGTTCCGCCCGTGACGAGGGCGACGGTGAACCGGAGCCGCTCGCTTGGACCGAGCGTCTGCGCGCCAATCGAACCCGTGGTGAACGTGACGTCGGATCCGAACGTGTTGCCGCTCGTCGGGCCGTACAGGGTGGTGAACGAGGTGCATGCCGCGTTCGTGCACTTGTCGATTTGGACCGAGTATACGGGGTTCCACCGGACCGTCGCCTTCACGTGGCTCACGCGTTCCTCGCGGCTCTTGTCGTCGTTGTCTCGCACGCCAATCTGCATCGCGTCGATGTCCGACGCCGTCCAGGCGCCGCCATCGGCAGGGTCGGTGGTAAAGGTGTCACTCCAGACCGTATAGGTCCCAGAGTTCGCGCAGTCCGTCAATGTGGCCCCGACACCCGTCGTGCTCCCACTCTTCACGATGACGCGCACGTCCACAGTGGGCGAGGCAGTCTTCCGGCAGGAGGCCTGAACGACGACGCTGATGATCGTCAGTGGAGAGGGGGGCGAGCCCCAGTTAGGGGCGTTGAACAGTGAGTCCGTGACGACGCTCGCCGTGGACACGATGTAGTCCGTATCGCCGTTGTTCGGGTCGTCGTCCACGCACTGAAATTCGTTCGCCTCGGTGCAGCCGGAGGTCGTCCACGCGTTCGTGTCGCCAAGCGCGTTTGGCGTGAACGTGGTCGTCCCATCCGTCGCCTTGTCGATGTCGAGGATGACTTCCCAAGCGCCTGCGATTGTCGTCGCCGGCTGACCGAGCGGGGTGAACCAACAGACGGACTGCGTCCCGCTCAGCGTCGTGGAGGTCGCGCTCGATCCCGCGGTCGCGCTCGCGGCGAAGTTCGACGTACATCCGGTCCCCGTGGTGCTCGTGTCGCGGAAGAACCACTTCTGGTTCCCAGAAATGTCCCGCGTCCCCGGCCACTCCCCCCCTCGGGTATCGATTCGCACCGTTGGCGGCTGACCCAGGTCCGTCTTCCCGCTCCAGTCCCGGAGGTCGAAGAACGCCCGCGAGTCGTTCGCAAGCCCCCGCCCGGAGACGTTGAACGACAGCTCGACGCGCGACGCGTCGAAGGCCGCAGGCAAGATCTCGAGCGCGGTCCACCGCCATTCAAGTTGGTTCGTCCCCGAAAAAGTGCTGAAGCTGCTTGCCGTCACCTGGCCGAACTTCCCCCGCACCTCCGCCAAATAGTCCGCGCCGATCGCATCCACGCGGAACCCCGTGGCGGTGTCGTTGTCCGCGTCGAGGAAGACCCGCGCCGCGTCCTCGCCGAGGACAACGGGCCGTGGGCTCGGGCCGATGAAGACGCTCACCGGACGGTTCGCATAGGGAGGCGGGAAGCTGCCCGGGATCGTCGTGTTCAGGAACACGTCGGATCCGGCGGGGTAGTCCATGATCCCATCGCCGTCGTAGTCGGAGGCGGTGAGGGCGTCGTCGGTGCCGTCGTTGTTGAAGTCGTTCGGGAGGGGATCCACGGTGTCGGGGACCCCGTCGCGGTCCGCATCGGCGGCCCCTGGTCCAGGACCGGGCGTGGGAGCAGCCGGCGCCGTGGCGGGAACGATGGCACCGTCAAGGATTCGACCCGTGACCCGGAGATACGCCGAGCCGCGTTGGGCGTTCAGGTAGAACGCGGTCTCCGTGATGTCGATCGACGGGGGCAGGCCCGGCTCGCCTCCCGCGTCCGTTCGGACCGTCGTCCACTCCGAAAAGGCTCCGTCCACGACGACCGCACTCGGAATCGTCCCGAGGTAGCCGACGTCGCGGGGAGACGGCGCGCGGGTCAACGTCACCGCCGCGGTCCCGCTCCCGAGGGAGGTCACGCGGGCCCCGAGTGTCTGGCCCGACATCGCGGTGGAGTCGGCGACGACGTAGAGGGGGTCCGTCTGGGTCGCGGACAGGGACCGGGTCGGGAATTGGAACGACACGTCGGGCGTCACGGGGATTCGGGCGTTCAATTCGGTCCCACTCCCGTCGACGAGCCGGACCTGGGAGACCGTGCTGATCGGGGCGGTCCCCGTCAGGGTGATGTTGAGGGACGCGTACGAGACCGGCCGAATCGCCGCCGCGAGGTCGACCCGCAGGAGCTGGACGTTCGTCCCCGTGATCACCTCCGGGACGACCGCGGTCTCCACCGCGCGAAGGCTGCCGCCGACCGTGCTCAGGGCGTATTCGGCGACGTCCGTGGACCCGTCGAACGCGCTCGTGACGAGCAGGACCTCCAGCGGTCGCTTCGGCTCGACGAGGGAGGCCCAATCGAGTTGCGCCTCGACCCGGGAACCGCCGATTGCGGCGGACGCGACGACCGTGTGCCGGATCCACCCGTTCCAGTCCAGGGGCCCTCGGTTCGGGTCCCGCTCCCACAGCGCGCTCGTCTCCACGCGGCCGCTCGCGCCTGAGATCTCGAGCAAGCGGTCCGCCCCGAGATCGCCCGCGACATACCCGGTCGTCGGATCGCGGTCGATGTCAATGAACGCCCGGAACGTGTCCATCGCGAGTGGACCTCCACCGCCCGCGAGCGCCGTCCCGGCGACTTCGAAGTAGATCGCGAGGTAGTCCACGTTGTCCGTGACGCCGAACCGGACGAGGTCGATGTTTGGCGGCACACCCGACGGAGGGGCTCCCGCCAGCGGGACGGTGGCCCAGTCGGAGAACTGGCCGTCGATCGCGATCGGGTACGGGCCGCCCGGACCTGTGGCTGGACCGAGGAGAGGGACGAGCAGGAGGAACCCGAGCACGCTCGGAATCGCGTACAGTTTCCACCGGCGACGCTTCGTTTCCTCGCGGAACCGCTGGGAACCGAGTCCGTTCGTGAACCCGGAACCGTTCGTGAGCCCATTCGTCATCCCGGACCGGAGGGATCGGAGGCCGTTCACGAGCCCGTTCGTCACGCCGTTCGTCCGCCCGCGCGTGCCGTTCACGAGCCCGTTCGTGTGTCCCCGTGTGCCGTTAACTAGGCCGTTCGTCCGACCCCGCGTGCCGTTCACGAGCCCATTCGTTCGCCCGCGGGTGCCATTCACCAAGCCGTTCGTCCGCCCGCGCGTGCCGTTCACGAGCCCATTCGTCCGGCCGCGGGTCCCGTTCACGAGCCCGTTCGTGCGCCCCATCCCCCGCGGGGTCTCCCGGACAAGGCCGTTCGTGAGTCCGCGGCGGGGGATTTCCGACTTGGGCTGCGGCGGCGGGAGCTCCCGCTCCGGAACCTCTGCGGCCCCCTCGAACAGCACGCCGCACGAGGGGCACATCGAGTCGCGCTCCCCGACGGCAGCCCCGCACTCCGGGCACTCGAACTGCGCCGCTGGCGGTGGAGGCGCTGTCCTCTCGCGGGGCTGCGACGCGCGCTCCTGACGCCTCTCGACTTCCTGGGCTCGGACGCGCGCCTCCTGCGCCTTTTCCCGGTCCCCGCGCCGTGCATGGAGCTTCGCCTTCAGGACCCACAATCCGGGATATCCCTCCTCGATCGACGCGAGGGTGTCGAGGGCCGCGATCGCGGCCGCAAGGTCCTCGACCTTCGCGAGGGCCGCGGCCTTCGCGAACAGGGCGTCCGTGTCCCTCGGGTTCTGGCGGAGCCGCTGGTCGACGACGGCGAGGATCCGAGTGGAGACTTCGTCCCTCTTCGGGGGAGGCGGCGTCGCAGACGCACGCACGCGGGCCATCTCCGCCTCGTCCCTCCGGCCGAGGGCGTCGAGCACCTCCGCCTTGAACCGCCACGCGTCCGTGTCCCTCGGGTCGATGTTGAGGGCGGCCTCGACGCACTTCAGCGCGCGCTCGTTCTCCCCCATCGACCGGAGGTTCCGCGCGGTCGCGAGCCACAGCTTCGGGTCCTTCGGGTTCGACTTGATGAGCTCCTCTTGGCGGCGGAGGGTGCGCTCCCGCTCCGAGAGGGCCGAGACCCCGAGGATCCGGTCCGTGCCAATCTCGATCGGGACGTACTTCGACTCCGCCGCCGTACCCTTGAGGGAGAGGACCGCGACCTTGCGGACGATCTCGTCGCCCTCGCGCACGCGCTCGATGTCCACGACCCCGTCGAACGGCTGGTGGAGGGACGAGAGGGTCCGCTCGTCGTGCATCTCCTTCTCGAGGACGAACTCGGCGGTGAACCCGAACCGCTCAAGCTTCGCCTTCGTCGATTGGGCGAAGCCGTACACGTTCGGGAGGTCGTACACGCTCAGCGCGGGGGACAGGATCTCGACCGCCGCGCGCTTCTCCCCTTCCCGGGGGAGCGCCGCGATCGCGCGGGAGATCGCGATGCCCACGTTCGCGAGATCGATCGATGCGCGGTAGACCGCGCCGTCTTGCTCGACGTCCTGGACGGCCTCTTCCTTGTACGTGAACCAATCCACGAACTTGAGCCGATTTTCCGCGATCGCGAGGTCCACGTCGACGCCCGCGTCGCGGAGCTCCCGCTGGTACTTCGCCGGGGAGATCGAGGAGAGGACGACGAGGACGCTCGCGCCGCCCCGGAGCCCCTCGGCGACGAACTGGAAGAGGAACGAATCCTTCTCCCTCCCCGCGGGTCCCTGGACGATGACCGCGGACCCGGTCGGGAATCCGCCCTCCACGAGGGCGTCGAAGCCGGGGACGCCGGACGGGATCCTCACGCGACCCGCTCCTCCGAGACGACGAGGCCGTCCCGCGTGATGTGGACGGGGTGCTTCCCCGTGTCGTGCTTCGTGAACCGCATCTTCCGGACGGTCAGGGTCCGGCGCAGCTCCCCCTTCACGTCCTCGAGTGCGAGGTGGAGGAACGAGTCCGCGAGGTACTGCTCGACCCCGAAGCGCGTCAACCGGCCGCCTTCGGGCGACTCCGTGACGAGCAGGGACGTGACCCCCGTCTCCCTCAGGAACCGGGTGAACGCGAACATCTCCTCCCGCAGCTCCAGGAGGCTCCGGTACCGGAGACCGACCGCGGAGATCGAATCGATCACGACCCGTCCGATTCGGTTCGACGCGATGCAGCTCCGAAGGAAGTCCTCGAGCTCGCGGAGGCCCACCGCCAATCCGTCGCGGGAGCTGCCCGCCCGGATCGCGCCGAGGTCGACGAGGATGAACCGTCCGGAGTCCTCGAGGCCCTCCAGGTCCAGGCCGAAGCCGGCCATCACGCGGGCCACGCTCTCCCGGGTCTCCTCGAGCGCCAGGTACGCGGAGGGCTCGTCGAACAGGGACGCGCCGTTGTACGCGAACTGCGTCGCGAGGAGCGTCTTCCCGCTCCCGGCGGGCCCTGCGACCAGGTTCACGCTGCCGCGCGGGAAGCCGCCCTGGATCAGGCGGTCGAGGCCCTCGATCCCCGTCGGAGTCCGCGGGGCGACGATCCGCTCCTGGCCGGGCCGCGCGATCACGAGGTCACCTCCGGCGCGTGGAGGGGGGCGAAGAGGTCCTGCCGGCCCTCCGCGGCGGCGTCGATCGCGAGGCGCATCAACCGGCCCGCGGTGGCGGTCCCGACGTGATGGGTGCACGTCCGCTCCGCGTCCCGGAGGAGCCGGTCGAGGATCGCGCGCGGGTCCTTGGCGGACGCGAACCGCTCCCGGAGGACCGGCCTCCACTCCCGGGCGGCGAAGAGGGCGACGACGACGTTTGCGGCGAGGCGGGCCCCGCCGACGCGTTGCGTTGCCGCCAAAAGCGCGTCCACGAATGCCTCCGCGCCCGCCGCCGCATCGGCCCCCTCCGCTTCGTCGTCCATGAGGTCGATTTCGAGGCGGATGACCGAGGAGAGGAGGCGGTAGGCGTGCGTCGTCCGCTTCGAGGCGTGAACCCTCCGCTCGAGGAACCCCGCCTCGCAGAACGCCGCGAGGTGCTTGCTCGCCGTCGTCGTGTGGATCCCAAGTCCCTCCGCGACCTGGCTCGCGAGGGTCCACCCTCGGCCTCGGAGGAATCGCAGGATCGGGACGCCGTGTTCGCTCGCCAGGGCCTCAAGCGCCCGGCGAGGGTCCGTGCTGGGGGGCAAGGGTCTACCTCGTGTAGAGTTCCGGCCGGAAACTCTACCGTTCGCTCGACGACAGTATATAAGGAGATATGCCCGCGGAAATCACGCGCGATTCTCAATTTCGCGGAGCGCATCCTTTTCCGTCCCGCGGTCGATGTCGCGGAGGCATGGCGGGCGACGTCCTGTACGAGGTCCTGTGCCGCGGCCCCGAGCGGTGCGGCATGTTCGTCTCCGCGGAGAAGGTCGACGCGTGCCCCCGCTGCCGCTCCCGGAAGGTTCGGATTCGGGCCGTCGCGCGGTAGGTCGCTGCGCTCCGCTACTTTTAAGGCCCGGTTCGTGTTGGCCGTCGGGCACCCCGGGGGTCTCGCGTGTCGGCGGAGGGCCAGGTTATTCGATATACTCGGTTCGAGCGGGCGCGCATCATCGGGGCCCGTGCGCTTCAGATCTCAATGGGCGCGCCCATCCTGCTCGAGGTGCCGGCCGGGACGGTGGACCCGATCGAGATCGCGGACATCGAGTTCCGCAAGGGCGTGATCCCGATCACGGTGAAGCGGGACACCTAGGGGACGACGCGGAACCTCGGGACCTTCCGCTGCAATCGCGCCGCCTCCCGGTCCGTGAGAATCGTCTTCTTCGCTCGATCGTGGAGGATCGCGCTGTTCCCGGAGGGATCCTCGAGGATCAGGGTGAACGGGCGGCGCCCCTCGATCATCCCTTCGAGCGTCCGGACCGCCCGCTGCGCTCTCCGTTTGGCGGCGGGATCGTCGAGGCCCCGGAGGCCCGTCTCCGCGGCGTCGCGGAACCGGTGGAGGACGCCCTCCGCATTGCTCACAAAGGCCTCCGCCCGCAGTCCGGGTTCCATCTTCGCGGGGAGTTCGGGAATCCGAATCGTGGCCGCGGAGGACCGCACGACGCGGGCGGACAGGTCGTCCGCTCCCTCGACTCGCATCTCGTGGCGGGTCGGCGGTCCCTGGTGCAAGAGGAGGAGGTCTGCATGTCGGAAGGAACAGGACTGGCACAGCACGGTCGTCTGGAGCGCGTCCCCGAAATACGGGATGTTGAGGGGCAGGGAGCGCATCACGAGGTTCGCCGCGTCGCAGTGCGGGCACGCGCCCTCGACGGGCGCCTCGCGGATCGGCCCTGTCGCGAGACTGCTGTCCGGCGGAGGCACACCCCCCCGACCGAAAGGGACCACAAGAACGTTCCCGCCGAAAAGTCAGAAGGGCGCGAGGGAGACGATGCCGAACGCGAGCATCAGCGCGGCGCCGAACAGCGCCACGGCGGGGCGGTCGAGGCGGTACGAGGGGATCGAGCGGAGGGACAGGAGCGCGAACGTCAGGACGAAGATTCCTGCCGCGACGTGGGTCCGCGCCTCCGCCACGGGAGGCGGGTACGACGTTCCGCGGCTAAGGCTTCCGTGGAACGCCGAGGTCAGGAGCGTCTCCGTTAAGGAATGTTTATATAGAAGCGCTGACGAATAATCAACAGCTCCAGTTCCCCCTTGACAGGTGACGAATGCGCGAGAGCGACAAGGTGCTGCGGATCGCGGAGGCCCGCACGCGGGACGTGGGGCAGGGGATCGCGCGGATCGACCCTGCGGTGATGGAGGCCCTGTCCCTCAAGCCAGGCGATACGATCGTGATTGAGGGGACCCGCCAGACCGTCGCGGTCGTCGCGACGCCGTACCCGGAGGACCGGAACCGGGGGATCATTCGGATCGACGGGAACGTCCGCCGCAACGCGGGCGTGGGCATCGACGACAAGGTCGGCGTCCGCGAGATCGTCGCGAAGCCGGCAGCGAAGCTCGTCCTAGCGCCGACGGAACCCCTGCGAATCATGGGCGGCGAAGAGTACCTCGCGCAGATGCTCAACGGCCGCGTCCTCACGCGAGGGGACATCCTCCAGGTCCGCGTGATGGGCCGCGCAATCGACTTGGCGGTCGTCTCCACGAGCCCCGCCGGGGAGGCCATCGTCGTCTCCCGGGGCACGGAGATCAAGATCAGCGAGAAGCCCGCGAAGGAGGAGGAACTGAAGGCGCCCCGGGTGACGTACGAGGACATCGGGGGCCTCGGGGACGCGGTGCGGAAGGTGCGGGAGATGATCGAGCTCCCGCTGCGGCACCCGGAGTTGTTCGTGCGGCTCGGCGTGGAGGCGCCGAAGGGCGTCCTGCTCCACGGCCCGCCGGGCACGGGGAAGACGCTCCTCGCCCGCGCGGTCGCGAACGAGACGCAGGCCCACTTCACCGCGATCTCGGGCCCCGAGATCGTCTCGAAGTTCTATGGGCAGAGCGAGGAGAACCTCCGCGAGATCTTCAAGCAGGCGCAGGAGGACGCGCCCTCGATCATCTTCATCGACGAGATCGACAGCATCGCGCCGAAGCGGGACGAGGTCACCGGCGAGGTCGAGCGGCGGATCGTCGCGCAGCTCCTGTCCCTGATGGACGGCCTTCAGTCCCGCGGGAAGGTCGTCGTGATCGGCGCGACGAACCGCCCGAACTCCCTCGACCCCGCCCTCCGCCGCCCCGGTCGGTTCGACCGCGAGGTCGAGATCGGGATCCCGGACAGGGACGGGCGGCTCGAGATCCTGCAGATTCACACGCGTGGCATGCCCCTCGCGGACGACGTGACCCTCGAGGAGCTCGCCTCGATTACCCACGGGTACGTGGGGGCGGACTTGGCGGCTCTCGCCAAGGAGGCGGCCCTCCGCTCCCTCCGGCGCGTCCTCCCGGACATCGACCTGGAGATCGAGGAGATCCCGGTCGAGATGTTGAACCGCCTCACGGTCACCCGGGACGACTTCCTACAGGCCTACCGGGAGATGGAGCCGTCCACGATGCGCGAGGTCCTGATCGAGAAGCCGAACGTTCACTGGGACGACATCGGCGGGCTCGACGAGGTGAAGCAATCGCTCCGCGAGACCGTCGAGTGGCCGCTCACGTACGGCCCTCTGTTCCAGCATGTCGGCGCGAGGCCGCCGAAGGGCGTGCTCCTGTACGGCCCGCCGGGCACGGGGAAGACGTTGCTCGCGAAGGCCGTCGCCACGGAGGCGGAGGCGAACTTCATCTCCGTGAAGGGACCCGAGTTCTTCTCCAAGTGGGTCGGGGAGAGCGAGCGCACGGTCCGGGAGACGTTCCGGAAGGCGAAGCAGGCTGCCCCCTGCATCATCTTCTTCGACGAGATCGACGCGATTGCGAGCGCGCGCGGTGGCGGTGAGTTCGACAGCGGCGTGGGAGAGCGCGTGATTAGCCAGCTCCTCACGGAACTCGACGGGCTCGAGGAGCTCCACAACGTGACCGTGATCGCCGCCACGAACCGGCCCGACCTCGTGGACCCCGCGCTCCTCAGGCCCGGGCGGATCGACCGCCTCCTCCTCATCCCGCCGCCGGACCTCGGAGCGCGCCGGGCGATTCTCGCCATTCACACGAAGGGGAAGCCCCTCGGCAAGGACGTCGACCTCGACGAGCTCGCCAAGAAGGCGGACGGGTTGACGGGCGCGGACCTCGCGGGGGTCTGCAACGAGGCCGCGATGCTCGCGATCCGCGAGTATGTGCAGCAGATCGGCTCCCTCGAGGAGAAGGACGTGAAACGGATCACGGTCGCGCGCCGGCACTTCGACCAAGCGCTCGACGTCGTGCGGCGCCGCCAGAAAGGCGCGTCGGAACACCCTCCCTCGATGGTCGCGTGAGGAAGGGTTAAGCCCATCCCATTCCATCCGCACGGTCGTGACGGGCTGCTCCGCGCCCGGCAAGCTCATCCTTTTCGGGGAACACGCGGTCGTCTTCGGGGAACCCGCGCTGTCCACCGCGATCGATCTTCGGGCGGAGGTGTACGCGCGCCGCCATACGGAGTGGCTCGCGGACGGGCGGAGCCTCGACGACCCGCGGTACGCGTACGTCAAGACCGCGGTGAAGACGGCGGGGGTGTCGACCCCGTTGTGGATCGAGGTCCGTTCCGCGCTCCCCGAGGGCTCGGGCTTGGGGTCGTCCGCCGCCGTCACCGTCGCGACGCTCGGGGCGATCCACGGGGCGCACGGCCAGGTCGAGCCTGCGCGGATCGCACGGGAGGCCTACGAGGTC
>Ga0209751_10001796_pt1 | contig 21765 bp, 19 predicted proteins | sample RifCSP13_1_FD_184019 | JGI IMG/M metagenome (GOLD analysis project Ga0209751, IMG submission 184019) | Soil microbial communities from Rifle, Colorado - Rifle CSP2_sed 13_1 (SPAdes) (version 2) | ecosystem: Environmental > Terrestrial > Deep subsurface > Rock core/Sediment | place: Rifle... | reverse complement strand
AAAAAGCGGCGTCCGCTGGCCGGGTCGCAGGCTACGGAGGAGCGCCTGCTGGTCGTTGGGCAGATACTGGACGTGCTGGGTCTTCACGTACCCGACGGCTTCCGGAACGTGGCGGCGATGCGAGAGCGGGCCATCTACCAGAACCAGCCCGACACCGGCGGCGGCGGCGGCCACCAGGCCTTCGAGTTCCCCCATCCGCTGCTGAATACCCAGCCATAGTTCTTCGGGTCGAGTTCCGGTTGTGGTTGCCACCTCGTAGCGGGCATGGCGCGTCTCGATCCTGGCGGCGGTCGGCGCCGAGGTGAAAAGCCCCCGCCGCACCTCGGCCGCGACCAGCTCGGCCGAACCGTTGCAGCGTACGGCGCCGGCTGCGTAGGTGGCACACAGCCCCAAGGCCGCGCCCTCATCATCGGTCTCGATCCATACCGACGCATCCACCCGGCGGACTCCATCGACGAAGAGCACATCGGGCCGCGCTCGCTCGGGCGGGGGCGTTATGGGAGCCCATCTCCCCGCCGGCACCTCGACGTCGAGGTCGGGCTCGATCGCAGGCTCGGCGAGGCTCGGCTCACCCGGATTCCCGTATTCGGGTGACCATTGTTCGACGGCGAACCTCACCTTGCCACCCCCGTAGATAGTTGGCCGTCCAAGCGCGACACCCGGGCGTTGCTTCCCGCCTTCTCGACCGCGAACTGCACCGGCAATTGGGCTGCCAGTTCGGAGACGTGGGTAACGATTCCCACCGTACGGCCCGAGGCGGCCAACTCGTTGATGACGTCGGCGACCGTTTGCAGAGTGTCGGAGTCGAGTGCCCCAAACCCTTCGTCGAGGAAGATCGACTCGATGCGGGCCATACCACTGGCCGACATCTCGGACACGTGGTCGGACAACGAGAGGGCGAGCGCAAGGGAGACCAGGAAGGTCTCCCCGCCAGAGAGGCTTCTCACCGATCGTCGCAGGCCGGCGGCGAAGTGATCGATGACCTCGAAGTTGTTGTGCTTGTCGACGGCCAGGGAGTATTGGCCGTCCGCCAGCCCGGCGAGCCGCTGGTTGGCCCCGGCCACCAGGACCGCCACCGCCTCGTCGAGCACCCAAGCGACGAAGTTGCGGGAGCCGAGGTATCCGGACAGGGCCTTGGCCACGATCGCCCTCTGCGTTTGTTGGGCCAGGTCGGCCCGCAATCCCTCGATCCTGCCGAGCTCATGCGCCTGCCTAGTCTGCTCCGCCCGGAGGGTGGCCAGGCTCGCCACCACCGCATCGCGTACCGGTCCGCTTCCCCAGATTTCCTCCTCCCGGCAGATCGCCAACAACTGCTCCTCCAGGCCGGCCCGTTGGGCTCGGCAAGAGGCCGCCGTCTCGAGAGCTAGTTCGCGGCGGGCCGCCAGCGCCGGCCGTTTCTCGGTGACGAATTCGGCCAGGCTGTGCCAGGCCTGGGCGAGATCGGTCACGTCCAGAAGAGGCGGTTCGAGGTCGGCCGCTTCTCGAAGGCGCCTTTGGAGTTCAAGTCGGGCTGCGGCCATCTCTTGGTCGAGCGTTCGGGCCGATTCGGTGACCTTGGCCAGGGCGGCCGCCGCCGCCTCCCTCTTCTCGCGGGTTGAGGCCAAGTCCCTGGTCAGTTCAACCGCGACGGCGTGGAGCTGCCCCAATGCACGTTGGGCCGGTGCGCCGGCCAGCCTCTTGGTCAGGTCCTCGATCAGCTGGGCCAGCTTCTCGGCGGCTGTCGAAACAGCCACTGCCTCGGTTTCGGCCTTGCGAAGCGCGGGCTGGGCTCGAGACCACCGCTCCGCGGCGAGGTCCCGTTCCGCTTGGGCTTTCTCGAGGCCCTTTGGGAGCTTCCTCTTGGACAACTTCTCGACGGGCCGGTCGCACACCGGGCAGGGCTCGCCAACCATCAAGGCCGAGCGCAGATGGGCGGCGGAATGGGCGGAACGCAGCTCCTCGAGTGCGACGGTGGCGACGGTGGAGGCGGCCTCGGCAGCTTCTGCCTCCTCCATGGCCAGCTTCACAGCGAGGAGGGAGTCCCCCAGCGCCTGCGAAGCAAGGTCGGCCTCGACTGTTTTGGTTAACAGCCGTTGAGAGTCCGCCAGCCAGCTTTCCAGCCGGTCGAGGGAGTGGCCGGCGGAGATCTGGTCTGAAAGCCGGTCGACCTCGGCCGCCACCTGGGTGTAGCCGGCCTGGGCAGCCGCCCGGTGCTCGTCGGACTGCCGCTGCCGATCCAAGAGCGATTCGAGCTCGGGTGGAGGCCCGAGGGTTTCCAGCCTGGTCACCTGGCCGGCAATCGAGACGACTTCCGTTTCGATGCTGGCCAGCCGGGCCCCCAGCGCATCGAGCTCGGGCTGCCTCCGGTCGACCTCGATCAGCAGGTTGGCCAATCGACCAACCCGCTCGCCCACTGCCGCCAACGACTCGGGGGTGATGTCGGCCATGGCCTCTAATTGCGCAGCGATCGCCTTGGCGGCACCTTCGGCCTCTCGCTGGCGGAGCCCGGCGAGCTGCGCCACCTGCTCGTAGACGCCCAACTCCAGCAGGGCGATGAGCAGCCCTCGTCGCTCCTTGGGCTGATCGTCACGGAGGAAACGAGCGAAGTCTCCCTGCGGCAGGATGACACAGCGACTGAATTCGTCGAAGGTGAGCCCGAGCAGCTCGGTTACCTTGGCCGTTAACTCGTCGGCGTTGCTGGCCAGCATCTCCCCGGCCGACTCCAAAACGGCTTCGTCGGTGTTGGCGCCGGTCTTGTTTCGTCGCACGACCCGAACGGCGCTGAACGAACGTTCGCCGATGGTGAAGTCGAGACGTACCTTGGCTTCGCTTCCCGTCTGGGAGATGATCGGAGCCACCTCTCCCTTGCGGTGGCGGGGCACGGAGCCGTAGAGGGCGAAGGTCATGGCATCGAGAATCGTGGTCTTACCGGACCCGGTCGGACCGGTGAGGGCAAACAAATCGGCACCCTGGAAATCAACGACGGTGCGGTCGAGGAAGGCGCCGAAACCGATTAGCTCAAGCCGTTGCGGGCGCATTGGCTTCCTCGAGCAGCTCCTCGAACAGCGCCAGAATCGCCTCGTCGGTCCGCCCGCGCTGACCCAGGTACTCGGCAAAGAGCTGCCGAGGCGGGCGGCCGAGGCGGTGTTCGGTGGTCACGGCGGGCTGAGGGGTTTCCAAACGGACCTGGCTGGCGGAGGGGAACCAAGCCTTGACCTGCTCGTAGACGCCCACGCCGGCGGCCTCCTCCACGATTACCCGCAGGTGGGCGTCGGTTACAGAGGTTGCGAGGGCCTCGAGCTGTTCGAGAGTTCCCTTCAGGGTCAACATGGGCCGGCCGCCGGTGAGCGGTCTGGGCGTGACGACTGCCGGCGTAGACGGCGTTACCTCGATGAGCAGCACCCCCTTTTGGTCTTGTCCTTCGCCGAAGTCGAGCTGGAGCGGAGAACCGGCGTACCACGCTGGCGCGGCCGCTGGCACCCGTTGCTGGCGGTGCAAGTGCCCGAGCGCGAGATAGTGAACGCCGCCCGGAAGGAGGGTCCCTGGCACTACGTATTCGAGAAAAGTCTGCCCGGCTCGCTCGCTGCCGTCCGCCCTCCCCCCGAGCACGGTCAGGTGGGCGACGACCACCGACACCATGTCCTCCGGAAGGTCAGCGGTCAGATGCTGGAGGATCGACCCGACCCGACCGGCGTAGGTCTGTTCGTATTCCGCCGCTCCCCCCCCCATCAGAGCGGCGGCGTCGATCACGAACCGTTGGGAGAGGAATGGCAGCAGGGCGACCGAGGCGGGGCCGGCCGCCGTCGACACCTCCAACCGACCCCCCTCCGAGACGGGCTTGGGCATGCCCGCCACCTGGATACGGCCCAGTTTCATCAGGGGTTCGATCGCTTGCCAGCGGTGGGGATGGTCATGGTTGCCGGCGATGATCACTACCGGAGCTACCTCCGCCAAGGCCAGCAAACCCCGGTACAGCACGGATTCGGCCTCGGGCGAAGGTGAAGGCGAGTCGAAAAGGTCGCCTGCCACGAGCACGAGGTCCACCCCCTCGTCGTCGGCAATCCAGGCGATCTCGGTCAGCACTGCCCGATGCTCGTCCGCCCGGCTCCGGCCGGCCACGGTGCGGCCGACGTGCCAATCGGCGGTGTGGAGGAGCTTCATCTCGGTATGCCAGCGAACGGATCGTCTCCCGGGTCCGAAACGACGGCCTCCTCCGCCCGGGTTGCCCAGGCCGGGAAGGGAAACTCCACCACCATCGGAATCGGAAGCTCGGGCTGTCCGACCACCATCATGCCGGGTTTGAGAATGGTGGAACGCTGCCGTAGCGAGGAAGGCATCCACCCGTATTGCTCCCGGCCTGCCTCGGCCGGGTCGAGACGGCCCACGACCCGGATCGAGCTGTTGGCGATGATCCGCCGTTCCACCTCGGAGGCCGTCTGCTGGGCACCGATCAACACGACTCCGAGACTGCGGCCGCGCTCGGCAACGTCCAGCAAGATCTCCTTGATGGGCGATGAGCCCTCGGCCGGGGCGTACTTGTTGAGCTCGTCCAGCACGACACACAGGAGATCATCTCCTCTCCCCCGCGCCTCCCGTTCTTCGAAGACCTTGCGCAGCATCACCCCAACGACAAACCGCTGGGCCCGGTCGTGCAGGTTGTGGAGATCCACCACCGAGACCTGCTTGTCCAGCTCGACCTTGTGCACCGCCTCGGCCCCCACCCCACCCCGCAGGAGATGCTCGACATGGCGACTGACGCCGAACAATCTGCGCAGGAAGGCGTTGATGGTCCCTTGGCCGATGGCCGAACCCGCCCACATGCCCCGGGTGTCTTCGGCAAGGACTCGATCTTCGATCAGACGGACCAGCTCCGAGAAGGAGGCGACCGGGACTTTGTCGATGACCACACCACCGTCTGGGCGGGCCGTCGCCTTGCGCAACTGAGCCATCACATTGTGAACGACGATGGTGTAGTGGGCACGATCGTCCTCGGCATCGGTGAAGAGAAACGGTAGAAGGTCGTCGTGACAGAACTCGGCCAGAGTCCAGTACATGACCGAAACCCCACCTTGCCGGCTGGAGACATCGGCCACCGGCTGAACCGATCCTCGTCGGGGGGGGGCGTACACACCCACGCTCGGGAAAGGCCCCACAGGCAGACCCAGCTCGCCGTAGCGACGGCGGTCGGCATCGGTCAGCCGGTTGTTGGGCCGGTCCAGGAAGAGGAGGTCCTCGCCCTTGACGTTGAAGATCAGAGCCTTGGTGTTCAACGTTCGCCGCCCCAGCACACCGGAGGTGAAAAGCGTGTAGAGAAGGAAGGTGGCATAGCTGGTCTTGGTGGCGACCCCAGAGATGCCGGAGATGTTGACATGGGCACCCCGGGTGCCGTCAATGAACTCCAGGTTGGCATAGAACGACTCCCCGCTGCGAGTGAGACCGAGCGGTAGCCGCCGCTCCATCCGGTCGAAGAAGAGCGCCGCGTCTCTCTCCTCCTTGCGAGCAATGCGCACGACGGCCCCAGGTCGGGGCGGAACGAAGATCTCCGGCTCGAATCGAGTTGCCAGCACCCGCGCCGATTCGGCCACCTCGGCGGGGAGGACACCGTCCTCGATGAGGAACACGTCGGAGTCGAAGCGGGCCCCCTCGTGGCGGGCGCGCACCTGATCCACCACTCCGTACACCTTCACGACCTCGCCATCGGGAAGCACGCGTTGCAGGGCGACGACGTCGTCGAGCTGGAGGTAACGATCAGGTGAAACGGCCACCCAGAACTCGAGGGGCGTGGCATCCACCGTTCCTATCACTCTCCCGACCGAATCCCCCGTCCAGTCGTCTCGTCCCACCGGTTGTCCACCCACCGCTCGGTCTACCGGATCTGGTCCCACCGGATCGTCCATGACCGAGATGGTACCGACGGGGTGTGACACGTTTGGGTACCGTGACGCCCCGACGCAACCCGGACTGGAGGCAAAGTTGAGCTGGTGGGTCGTTCTGGTGGCGGTGGCGACAGGTGGCGTGCAGGCGCTTCAGGCTTCCGCCATGGGCATTCAACAAGCTCGCATGGGCACTCTCGAGTCGATGTTCATCACCTACGGGAGCGGCGGCCTGCTTATCGGCCTGGCGATGCTGGCGACGCGGGGCGCCAATCTGGCCGCCGGCCGCGGCCTGCCGTGGTTCGTGTTCACCTCCGGATTGGCGGGGTTGTGGATTGTCGGCACCATCGCCTTCACGGTCCCCCGGATCGGACTGGTCGCATCCGTCGCCGCCGCGCTGATCGGACAGTTCACTATCAGCGCCCTGGCCGACCACTTCGGATGGCTGGGAGTGTTGGCCCGACCCATCGACCCCCGCCGTCTGTTGGGAATAGCCGCGTTGGCATTGGGCACCTGGCTGGTCGTGCGCTGACCTTTCTCGCCTTCATCAGCTTGGCCAGCGAAGAGCGGCCGCGTTGCTTGGGGGGCAGGATCAGCCGCCGGCGATCAAGACCACCGCCAGGCCGGCCAGGCCGAGGCCGACCGTCTGGCTCCGCCCCATCCGTTCGTGGAGCAGAAAGCGTGCCAAGAACACCGTGAACGCAGGGTAGAGAGACACCACCACCGCCACCAAGGCGATCATCCCGGCCCTTGCCGCTACGAAAAAGGCGACGTTGGCGGCCATGTCCCCGATCCCCACCCAGAGCATGGGAGCAAGTGTCTTGGGGGGGGGTCGTGGCGACTGGCGACGGCGAAGCAACAACGCAGTGGTTACGAGAAGCGACCCTGATCTTGCCCCCGCCAGCGGCCAGAACCCGGCCGATTCGCTGGTCTGGACGATCAGCACAAAGAAGAGCCCAAAGCCGACTCCCGCCAGTGCCCCCAAGTGAGCGCCGCTTTGACCAGAGGAGCTATCGAAGCTCGACGCTATCAGGGCAATGGCGGGGAGGCCCAACACGACGCCCCACCAAGCGAGTGCAGATGGTCTTTCTCCCCAGACCAGCCCGGCACCGACGGGAATGACGGCAGTCAGCACCGCCGACGTCGGCGCCACCACCGAGATCCGGCCCTCGGAAAACCCCCGGTAGAGAAACACGATCCCCACCACTCCGCTCGCGCCGGCGCAGACGCTCAGCACGATATCGCCAGGTGAGGGGAAACTTCCGCCGAACAACGGGCTGGCAACGAGCGCCAGCACGAGACCGGCGATCTCCGACCAGAAGACCACCAACAAGACCGCGACCCGCCGGGAGGTCACCCCGCCAAAGAAATCAGCGACCCCGAACAGCGCGGCCGACAAGAGGGAGAAGAGGAGCGCCACCCCATCGACCTTACCTGGCGGGGGCCCGGAGCCCTTCGCCCCTTACCCGGCGGGGGCCCGGAGCCCTTCGCCCCACCCCGTCAACGCACCGGCGCCACCCGATAGACGGCGTCGGTGGTGATCACATAGACCTCGCCGGCGGAGTCCCTCCCGAGCGAAGTAACCCGGCCTGGTATCCCCAGCCCACTGGTCCAGTCGGTCGAGGCCGTGGCCTCCCCCCCTGCATAACGGAAGCTGCGCAGCCAGCCCCCGCAATAGTCGGAGTAGAAATAGTGGCCGAGGAGCTCGGGGATGGCTTGGCCCCGATACACCAACCCACCCGTCACCGAGCAGGTGCCGGCATCGCCGTGCTCTATCTCCACCGCCGGGAGGGTGGTGCCGAGCGGATCACACCCGACGGACGGCCGATAGCAATGAAGACCCTCCGTAATCGGCCAGCCGTAGTTCAGGCCCCCTAGCCCGGCCTCCGCCACATCGATCTCTTCGAATGCCCCTTGACCCACATCGCCGATATAGAGCAGCCCCGCGGCAGGATCGAAGGAGAACCGCCACGGATTGCGGAGGCCCCAGGCCCAAGCCTCCGCCACTCCCCCCCCCTCAGCCCAGGGGTTGTCAGGCGGAATGCCGTAGCCTGACCTCCCGGACACGTCGAGGCGGAGGATCTTGGCCAAGAGGGTCTCGGGGTTCTGGCCGGAGCGGAAGGAATCTCCGGCCCCTCCCCCATCGCCCAATCCCAGATACAGATAGCCGTCGGGACCGAACTCGAGCGACCCGCCGTTGTGGTTGGCGGCCGGCTGCTCGACGCGGAGGAGCAGCTCCCCGCTGGCGGGATCGGTGCGGTCGGCATCGTGCAAGGCGCTGAACCGCATGAGCATGGTCGCACCATCTTCGATGGCCGAGAAATGGACGTAGAAGAGCCCGGTGTCGGCGTAGTCGGGCGGGAAAGCCAATCCGAGAAGGCCCTGCTCACCGGAGTTGACAACTAGGGCGGAGATGTCCAAGAAGGGCTCGTCCGACAAACGGTCGCCCTCGATGATCCACACCCGCCCGTCCTTGGTGGCCACGAAACTACGAGAATCACCGAGTGGAGCGGTAAGCAAAACGGGGAAAGGTAAGCCGCTCACCACCTCTTGGTAAGCAAGCCCGTCCAACGTGGCCAGGGTCGAAGTCGAGGAAGCGGGGACGGTGGTCGTGGATGGCACGGTCGGTCTGGTCGTTGGCGTGGAGGCCGGCGTGGTAGTCGGCGTGAGGGTCGTCGTTGGGGTGGGGGGGCGAGTGAGCGCCTCCGGCCTTCCGCAGGCCACGATCGCCAGCGCCAGCAGGCAGACCCGAGATCTCATCCCGGCAAGGTAACGGCACTCCGGAGTTACGAGTCGTAATCTCCGCCGTCATGAAGAACGACCGCCGCACCTTGTTTGGTTGGGCGATGTACGACTGGGCCAACTCGGCTTATACCACGACAACGCTGGCGGTTTTCCTGCCGATCCTATTCGGCCGCCAGATCGTTCCCGAGGAGGGCTTGTCGATCTTCGGGGTCACCATGGATTCCGAGACCATCTTCTCCTGGATGGTGGGCCTGACTGCGATCCTCATCTTCTTGATCTCCCCGGTTCTCGGTGCCATCGGCGACTTCTCAGCCTCCAAGCTTTCCTTCCTGCGAGTCTTCGCCATTGTCGGATCGGTCGGGTCGACGCTGTTCTTCCTGCCCGGCGAAGGAGCCGTATGGCCAACCATCCTCCTCTTCGTCGTCGTGGAGGGAGCCTGGGCGATCGCCGCGGTCTTTTACGACAGCTTCCTCCCCCATATCTCCACCCCCGAGACGATGGACCGCGTCTCATCGAAGGGGTTCGCCTTCGGGTATCTGGGCGGGGGCCTTCAGTTCCTGATCTCGCTCGTGCTGGTCCTCGCCTCCTCGGAGGATTTCCGGCCCACCATGGTGCGGATCGCGATCGTCATGGCCGGGCTGTGGTGGCTGGGCTTTGCGCTGTTCTCTTTCTCGCGTTTACGGGAACCAACCGTCGCCCAGCAGCTACCCGCCGGTCAGGGCTACCTCCGCCTGGGCTTCAGCCGGACGCTGGGCACGGTCAGACAACTCCGTAGGTTCCCCCACCTCCTCCTTTTCCTCATTGCCTTCCTGGCCTATAACGACGGAGTCCAAGCTGTCATCTCCGTTTCCGCCATCTATGCCGAGGACACCCTCGATCTCAGCGAGAGTGAGATCCCGCTCGCCTTCCTGGCCGTACAGATCGTTGCTTTCGGGGGAGCACTCCTCTTCGCCCGCGTGGCCGAGCGAGTCGGAACCAAGAGGGCGATCCTGGCCTCGCTGGTCATGTGGACGGCGGTGACCGTGGCGGCCTATTTCCTTCCGGCTGGCCAGTTCCTGCCATTCCTCGGGCTGGCCGCCGCGGTCGGGCTCGTGCTGGGCGGAACACAGGCCCTGTCCAGGTCGTTGTACGGATCGATGATTCCCGAAGAGGCCAGCGCCGAGTTCTACGGCTTCTATTCGGTCTTCGCCAAGTTCTCGGCGATTTGGGGCCCGATCATTTTTGGTCTCGTCAACCAGTTGACGGGATCGGCGCGTCAGGCCCTGCTGTTCTTCATCGTTCAGTTCGCACTCGGGTTCCTGCTGCTCTCCTTTGTCGACATCGACAAGGCACGGGCATCAAAGCACATGTGGCATTTCGCTGGAAGCGAGGTGACCTGATGGACGAGGAAGGGACTGCCCGGGAAGAGGAACCGTCGCGTCAACGACAGGAGCGGGGTCAGGAAAGCCACCGAGCCGGCATCCCCTGGGGTCTGGCCGGGTCGTTGCTCTTGCTCTCGGCGGTGGTGGTCTTTGCGGTGCAGAATACCCAGCCGGTGCTACTCGAGTTCCTCGGCTGGGAGGCCGTCGTGCCCCTCGTCGTGGTCGTGATGGTGGCGTTCGTCGTGGCAGTGCTCTTCGACGAGGTGCTCGGAGTGTTTTGGCGACGGAGGCGGGCGAGGCGGGCAGCCGACCGAGAGGAGCTGCGCCGGCTCCGCGAGGGTCGATGAGAGTCCGACTGGTGGCAGCCGCCTTGGTCGTGACGGCCTGTCAACCCACCACGACCATCGTCGATGGCGCCCCGGCTCCTGGCCCGACCCCCACCACAGTCGAGACGGTGGCGGTGAGCCAGGTCGACGATGGAGACACCGTTCATTTGGAGGACGGCCGCACGGTCCGCCTGGTCGGCATCAACGCCCCGGAGGCGGACGAGTGTTTCGGGGATGATGCCAAGGCCGCACTGGCCGGTCTCGTGGAGGGCCGCGAGGTGGGTATGGGCTTCGACGTCGAACCGAGGGACCAGTTCGACCGGTTGCTCGCCCTGTTGGTCGTGGATGGCAGTCTCGTCAACCTCCGAATGGTGGCCGACGGCTACGCACTGGCGATCTCCGTGCGGCCCAACGTGATGTATGAAGAACTCCTCGCCGAAGGACAACGCCTCGCCCAGCAGCAGGAGTCGGGAATGTGGTCCTTGCTGACCTGTGGGTCGGCCGCGCAATCGGGCGCCGACGTTGCGAACATCAACCCCGATCCGCCCGGTCCAGATGGTGACTATCTGAACGACGAATGGGTGGTCGTTCGAAATGGTGGTGATGAAGCCCTTGACCTCTCCGGTTGGATGATTCGGGATGAGTCGTCTCGTCACCGCTTCGTCTTCTCCGCCGACGTGGTGGTCGCTCCTGGAAGCGAGCTACGGGTGGTGACAGGGTGCGGAGAGGACAGCGAGACGGTGGTTTTCTGGTGCAGCCCCGAGCCGGTCTGGAACAACGCCGGCGACACCGCCTACCTGATCGACGCCGACGGGCGCTTTGCGGACTACCTCTCCTATTCGGAGTAAGGTTGATCGGTCCGCCATTCGAGAGGAGCAACATGGCACTTTCCGACAACGTCAAGAAGCTGTTGGGTAAGGCCAAGGAAGCTGCTGGCGACCTGGCCGAGAAAGCCCAACCGATGATGGAGAAGGCCAAGGAAGCTGCTGGCGACCTGGCCGAGAAGGCCCAACCGATGCTGGAGAAGGCCAAAGGCGCCGCCTCCGAGGCTTGGGACAAGATCGAAGACAAGATCGAAGACATGCGCGGCGAGGGTGACAAGGCCAAGGACGCGGCCGAAGAGGCCGTTGAGCAGGCCAAGACCACAGTGCCAGAGGCGGGCGACAAAGCGGCCGAGGCCGTCGCCAAGGCGAAGGACACTGCCGGCGAAGGGTGATCTCGAGTCCGGGTTGGCCCGGATAGCAGACGATCCTTGGATCGATCCGGTTGCCACTGCCCGCAGAGTCGTGCAGTTCCTGGTGGGGGTAGAGCGATATCGGCTGCAGGACACGGTTGCTCGCCTGCGTGCCCGCCGGCCCGATCAACCCTTGCTGCTGGCGGTGACGGAGGAGGCGATGGCGCCGGCTGCGCGTATGGCTGAGCTGACCGATCAGCTGGTGGATCGCTCGTGGGTTCGAGAGATGGCAACGCGAGCCGCCCACCACGACTCGGTCGGCGTCGTTTCGCTGGGCGACGGAACCAGGGCGGTCCTCGAGGTGGCCAAGGAGCTTGGCGGCCAGTTGTCGGCGTTGCTCACCGACCAGCGGGCAGTGGCGGCTGGGCTGTCGTATCTCCCGTACACGATCATCCCCTCCCCCGCCGAGGAGGCGCCGTTGTTGTTGCTTCCGGCGCTGGCGGTTTTCCAAGGCCGCGTGTGGACCAGCGCCTTCGCCGCCAGGACGGCGGAACGGGCCTCCGAGCGCGGTTGCGCCATCGAGATCGTCGCCCATCCGCTCGCCCATCTTTCCAAACAGAACCGGAAGGAGTTCCGTCCCGCCGCCGGAGTCACGGACTGGAAGCCGTGACCAATGCTCCGTCTGGGAAATAGCGTGAGGGTATCGGCGAGGCCACGGCGTTCCTGGCCAGGACGCACGACGAAGGCGCAGCCCATGCGCTGCGTCGAGGAGGAGGACGCCGCCAGGGGCGTCGTGGGCCGGCGAGACCCCACGATTATTTCTCAGTCGGTGCACTGGTTCACCAGCCCCGGCGCCTCGTTAGCCTGACGGTTTCGTGAACCGCATCTCCCGCCGCGTCGCGATGATCGCCGAGTCGGCCACGCTCGCCATCGACGGAAAGGCCAAGTCGATGGTTGCGGCCGGCAGGGACGTGGTGATCTTCGGAGCAGGAGAGCCCGACTTTCCCACCCCCCCCCATATTGTCGAGGCCGCCCAGCGCGCCGCTGCCGATCCGCGCAACCACCGCTACACCGCCACCGCCGGCCTTCCCCCGCTGCGAGAGGCGGTCGCCGAGAAGACGAGGCGCGACTCGGGCCTGGAGGTTTCCTCCGACTCGGTGCTCATCACCAACGGCGCCAAGCAGGCAATCTACAACGCCTTCGCCACCCTCCTCGATCCCGGAGACGAGGTGTTGGTGCCGACCCCCTATTGGGTGACTTATCCGGAGGCGATCTCCCTGGCCGGAGGCGTTCCGGTGGAAGTGCCCACCGATGAGACGTCGGGGTTCCGGGTGACCATTCAGCAGTTGGAGGCTGCCCGTTCGTCCCGCACCAAGGTGTTGCTCTTCGTTTCGCCGGGCAACCCCACCGGTGCCGTTTATCCGCCTTCGGAGGTCGAGAAGATCGGTGACTGGGCCGCCCGGCGTGGGTTGTGGGTGGTCACCGACGAGATCTATGAGCACCTCGTATACGGCGACAACCAATTCCATTCCCTGGCGCCGCTGCTCTCCGATCGGTACGTGATCGTCAACGGTGTCGCCAAGACCTTCGCCATGACCGGTTGGCGAGTCGGGTGGATGGTGGGTCCGCCCGACGTGATCAGGGCCGCCACCAACCTCCAGTCACACGCCACCTCCAACGTCGGCAATGTCGCGCAGATGGCCGCACTGGCCGCTCTGACCGGACCGATGGATTCGGTCGCCCTGATGCGCGCAGCGTTCGATCGGCGGCGGCGGACGATGTATGAAGGGCTCGCCGCCATGCCGGGGGTGGTCTGCCGGGAGCCCGAAGGCGCTTTTTACGCCTTTCCGTCGCTACGGCAGGCGCTGGCGACCTTGGGGTTCTCGTCGAGCATCGAGCTGGCGGCGGCCCTCCTGGAAGAAGCGGGGGTGGCCATTGTTCCGGGTGAGGCCTTCGGAGCATTCGGCTATGCCCGCCTCTCCTACGCCCTCGGGGACGCCGACCTGGTGCGCGGTCTCGACCGGCTCGAAGAGTTCCTCGCCGGCCGGCCGCGTCAGATTTAGGCCTCGGCGGCTCTCCCTACACTCACCGGTGTGTTGAGTTTGGAGAGCGCCCGGGCGGCGGTGTTGGTGGAGCCTCAACACTTCTCCCAAACCTTGCTCCCGATCCAGCCCATGGAAACAGGTGGTTGGCTGGCCGTCGAGGCCACCGGTCTCTCCGGGGCAGACGTGCAGACCTGGCGGGGCGATCTGCGCGGGATCACCTATCCGATCATCCCCGGCCAGCAGGTGGTGGGAAGGATCGCCTCCTGGTCGGATGACTCCATTCCCTTCGAGGTGGGCACCCGAGTGGTTGTGGAGCCACTCATCCGCTGCGGGACATGTCGGAGGTGTTCGAACGGTTTGGCCTCCTGCACCCGCCGCCGGCCAGCCAACGTCTACGGTCTGCTCCCCTCTACGGAACCCCCCGGGCTGTGGGGGGGGCTGGCCGAGTATCTGTACCTCGATCCCCACGCCCGCCTTCATCCAGTCTCCGACGACATCTCCGCACCCATGGCCACCTTCGCTCATCATCTCGCCGCCGGCCGGACCTGGGCGGTCGAGCTACCGCACTTGTCCGCCGACGCCAATCTGCTCATCCTCGGTCCCGGACCCCGCGGCCTGGCCTGCCTCTTCGCTGCCCAAGAAGCCGGGGCGGGATGGATCGGCGTCTCGGGCCTTGACGTGGACGGCGACCGCCTGGCGATGGCTCGCCAAATAGGCGCCCATATGACCGTCGACGCCACCAGGGAGGATGTCGGATCCGCCGTCGCCCATAGTCTCGGCTCTCGGCCCGATATCGTCGTCGACGCCACCTCCGACGACCCCGAGGCGATCCACACCGCCCTCGACGTGGTCCGGCCGGGCGGCGTGGTGGTTCTCGCCTCCACCAAGGGTGGTCGCACCATCGGGCAGTTCATATCCGACGTGATCGTCGAGAAACAACTGACGCTGGTGGGCGCGCGAGGTGCCAGCACGGCCGCCTACGAGTGGGCCACCAAAGAGCTCGAGCGCGACTCTCGAATCGATCAGATGGTCTCCCACGAGTTCCCGGTCGACGAGGCCAGCCGTGCCATTCAGGCCGCCGCCGGCCTGCTGGGCCACGAGGAGTTGATCTCGGTGGCCGTGACGTTCTGAGAAACCTCGGTGGGCGTCGCCACCCACGGATCTGGTGGGCTAAGACGCACGGGCTGGACCTGGTTCCACCCTACCCTGCCCACCCGTGACCGAAACCTGGGTCCCCCAACGGTCGTCCACAAGGGCCTGGGTTCTCTACGACCTGGCCAACACCATCTTCGCGCTGGGCGTCGTGGGTCTCTACTTTCCCGAATGGCTCGTGGTCGACCAGGGCAGACCCGACGCTCACCTCGCCATCGCCGAGGCGGTGGCAGGGGCGGTCGTCATAGTGGCCGCCCCCTTCGTGGGCAGCCGTTCCGACCACCGCGGCAAGCGTCTTCCGGCGCTGGTCCTCACGACTGTCGCCGCGGTGGTGGCCACCTCGTTACTGGCGCGATTCCCGCCGCTCACCTCGCTCATCCTCCTCGGGGTTGCCTTGGTCGCCTTCAACATCGGTTCGGTCGTCTACGACGCCCTCCTACCCGACGTGAGCCCGCCCGGCCAAAGAGGAAGAGTGTCCGGTCTGGGTGTGGGGTTGGGGTACATCGGCTCCTTTGTCGGGCTAGGCATCGGCGCCTTGACGATCTCCCGTGGGTACCCAGCGGTTTTTTCCGCTCTGGCGGCGGGGTTCTTGGTCTTCGCGGTGCCATCTTTCGCCTTCATCAGAGAACGACCTCGACCCCGGGCACCTGGCCCCCCCCCAACCATCGATCAGGTTTTCACCCGGCTTATCGAGTCGTGGAAGTCCACTCGCCAGCATCGAGGGCTGACCCGCTTCCTCGTGGGCCGTTTTCTCTACACCGATGCCATCAACACTCTGATCGGCGGATTCCTCGCCATCTTCGCCCAAACCGAACTGGGGCTGGATTCCACCGGCAGCCGCAATCTGCTCGCCACCGCCATCGCCTTCTCGATACTCGGCGGAGTGATCGGTGCGCGCTTGGTCGACCGCACCGGGCCCCTCAGGTACTTGCGGGCAGTGCTGCTCCTCTGGATTGGCGCCCTCCTGGCCGGCGTCGTCGCCGCCTACACCGGGTGGCAGCCACTTGTTTGGCTGGTGGGAGTGGCGGGCGGAATCGCCCTCGGCGGCACGTGGACATCCGACCGAGTCGCAATGGTGCACCTCTCCCCCCCCGAACGTCTTGGGGAGTACTACGGCCTCTATGCCACGGTAGGAAGGTTCGCAACGGTGCTCGGTCCGCTCACCTGGACGGCGGTCGCCGATCTGCTCGGGCTGGGTAGGAAGGCCGCCCTCGGGGCTCTGACGCTGTTCGTGGCTGCCGCCTGGGTCGTGTTGCGGGGCGTATCTGATCCCGAGCCCCCCCAAGAAGGCCTCAAAAGCGATAGCGGCGGGCCTCGGGGGCAGTCATGAGATATTCCTCGGCGTCGTAGGGGATCGGTAGGTCGATGTATTCGCGACTGCCGCGGGACAACCTTCGGCCGAGCTCGGCGAACCAACCATCGTTGGGAATCTCCCAGGGCCAGACCCTAATGCCGACCCTCCCCCCGACCATGGCGCCGACCATCGCACCGAGCAAACTGCCGCCGAGGGCCGCCGCTCCTTCGATGATTCGAGAGGGCTCCCTCACCACCGGGGCTGCGAGCACGATGCTGATCAGGGCCGTGTCCACGCCCACCGGCTGTCCTCCCGTCAGGGCCTCGGCGATTTCGAGAGGAGCCTTGCCCAGCAAAGCCACGGCTTTGCGCAGTCGGAGACCTACGTCTTTCGCCGCCGTGCTCTCCAGGCCAAGCCGGGCAACCGTCATCTCGGCAAGTTCCGCACCCGCCAGCACCAGGTCGGGACCCGACTGCGCAACGGTCGAGGCGGCCACCGCCCCGGCCACCGCTCCGGCCGCCACCAACGAAACCGGGTCGCTCGTGAACATCTCCGCCACCGTGGAAGCGGCCGTGAGCAAGGCTTCGGGGTCGCGCCGAAACCACAATCCGATGGGCACCACCAGCGCGGCCGGCTCCGCGGTGGGGGTGTTGATAGGAACCGGCTGCCGGCCGTCGACTGCCGCGGCGATCCAGGTAGCGAATGCCGGCGACGGATCGCGATAGAGCGATGGACCGTCCGTAGACCGGCCGAGTACTGCCATCTCCTCGACCAGCTGCGACGGCGTCACCTCCTCGCGCTGCATGAGGTGGTAACACAACACGATCATCTGTTGCATCAGGGCCGAATAACCCGTCGAGTTGGCTCGCCCGGCCACGTCGCCGGCCGCGGCGCCCAACAGCGACCCATCGCCGTTACCGGCTGAGAGAGAGACGAGCGGATCGAGGTTGTCACGCAACCGAGTCAGGGTACGCCAACCCGACTCGATCCCGGGTATCGTCGGAGACCGTGTCCGTCCTCACCCTCATCGCCAACCCGGCCGCCTCGAGCTTCACCGGTGGGTTGCACCGGACGGTGGTAAGGATCCTTCGCCGCAAGTACGAGGTAGTTGCTTTATGGCCGAGGTCCGCAGCGGACGCCCGCATGATCGCGGCTCAGCAAGCGGAAGAGGGCGTCGAGGTGGTTGCAGCGATGGGTGGCGACGGCATCGTCCACCAAGTCGCCAACGGCGTCGCCGGAACCGGCACCACTCTGGCGGTGCTGCCGGCCGGAACCACCAATGTCTATGCCCAGCTACTTGGGATTCCCCGCTCCACCACCAAGGCAGCTCGCTTATTGGTCGAGGACTCCACCACCGGGAAATGGCCGCTTGTGACGATCGAGATCGAAATGAAGGGAGAGACGACCAGCCATCAGGCGACCTTTGCGGTCGGACTCGGCTTCGACGCCGAGATCGTGGAGGCAGCCGAGGCTGAGCCGTATCGCAAGTATCGCTTCGGAGCAATTCACTACGCCCGCACGGCCCTTGGGCTGATCGTGCGTCGCTTTCCGCAGCGGCTTCCCAACCTGGCAGTGGCCGCGGGCAACCGCCGGTCCGACGCCGCGGGTCTCATGGTCCAATTCCTGTCCTGCTACACCTATCTGGGTCGACGTCCGCTTCGCTTTCATTCCGAGGCGCCCGACCCCATGTCGGTGTTGTTGCTCGATCACCTCCGTCTGCGCAACGCCCTGCCGATGCTTCTCGGCTCGGCGCTGGGCCGGGACCTCGGGAACGTTGAAGGCTTCACGTTGTGGCGTGGTGTGTCGGAGCTGACGGTGGAAGCAGAACCTCCGGTAGCCGTCCAAGCCGACGGGGAACGGTTGGGCCCGACTCAACACGCCACCCTCCGCCATGTCCCGGACGCCTTGACCGTGGCCGTGCCGGCCTCAACCCGCTGAACCGGACCGCCCTGCTGAACCGGCCCCCCGCTATCTAAATCGGCTCCCCCCCTGTCTCCTTCTGGCGCGCCAAGTACGACCTATAGGTCGTAGTTGGCGCGCCAAAACGGGGTTTGGGGGGGGTGAACGAGAGACCACTAGAGGGCGTCGTTTCGGAGAGCCCGATCCAGGCTGCCAACCGCCATGGCGAGATCGGCAGCCGCCGCCCGAGCTCCGGCATGCCGCCGGAGTGGCTCGCGCAGGGAGGGCCCGAGCCGCCGTTCGAGCTGGATCTCCAGGGCCCTGGCCGCACCGGCGGCATACGCCTCGCCGACGTGCCGACCGAGGCGCCGGGTTGCAGCATGGAGCACGGTGGCGCCAACCCTCCACAACAGCAGACCGGAGACGATCCCAATCGCCGGCCCCAGCAACGGGCCGTCCTGGCGCCAACGATCGATGGCCCAGACGGCCGACAAGGCGATCAGACCGAACCACACCCAGCGCAGCCGTCGGAACCAGGGCGCCCACCGGGGGGGGGTAAGCACTGGCACCGCAGTCGAACGAGCGACCTCGAGCGCCCCGATCAATTCGGAGTCGACCCGGTCCGCACCCAGGGTCGATCGAAGCTCTCGAGTCAGCTCGGGTCCGGCGAACCCTGCCACTTGGTCGATCACCGCGTGTACGGTGGCGACGGCCTCAGCGCTCGGTGGACCGGGGGGGGGAGGGCTCCATTCGGTCGCTCGCCCATTCATCACTCTACGGGCCGCCTCTTCTGCGCTGACGGGCATCGCCGCGCCAGTCAACGCCGAAAGCAGCTCACCGGACACCTGGGTGCGCACCGTCCGCCACCGATCCTCGAAGCCAAAGGCGCCCCCCCCCAAGCCAAGGCCCTTGCTGACCGTCCGGGCATCGACGGCCAGCTTGGCCGTAACCGCCTTCTTGGCCTGCCAACGGGCAAGCATCGCCTCACGCAGTTCGTCGATGCCTTGCTGCCCTTCGAGGGGCGGGTCCGCCGCGACCGCCAGTATGAGCGGGTCGGAGATCCCCTCGGCCGCCAAGGTGGCGGCCAAGTCTTCGATGAGGGCGGAGCGGGCGTCAGCATCAATCCGATCGACCTGATTGAGGACGAACAGGAACTGCCCCTGGTAGGCGGCTTTGACGGATAGGAAATCGCGGTGCAAGCGGCGGTCGTGATACTTCTCGGGGTCAACTACCCAGACAACGGCATCGAGCCTCGGCAGCAGGGCTTCGACGGTCTGGCGGTGATCGACCACCACCGAGTCGGTGTCGGGCAGGTCGATCACCGCCAACTCGCCGAGGTGTGCTTGCCCAAAGCGCAAGTCGATCCCGATCCGGTCGAGCCACCGGACCAACCCCGGCTCAGGGTTGGCGGGAATGAGCGCCGCCGGAACAGACGTAGTGGGTCGCAACGGGCCGGTGGGTACGAGCTCTTCACGCGCCAGCGCGTTGAAGATGCTCGACTTCCCCGATCCGGTCCCCCCCGCCAACGCCACCACCATGGTGTTCCCGAGCAGGTCTGCCCTCACCCGCACCTCCCCGGCGAGTCGGGCGAGACGCTCGAGCTGGCCCGGTTCCACCACACCGACGGCGGCGGCGAGCGCCCGATCAAGGGAGTCGCAGGCCGCAAGCAAAGCTGCGTTCACCGATGCCCAACCTGACCGGGCGCCCGCAGCGCCGCTTGTTGTACCAACGCGGTCGCCTCGGCCAAGGCCGCGACAGTGGGCTCCGATTCGACGAGATCTTCGACTGATTTGATCAGCAGGAGGCCCTCGAGTTCGAGGATCGGCGACAGCCGAGCGACGAGGTTGGCCTCTGCCTCGGTGGCCAACCGCCGAGCGGTGTTGGCGCCAAGCATGCCCTCCAGAAGCTTTTGCTGCAGGGCGGCGGCGCCGGCGGCCACGCCTACCTCGGCTCCGGTGAGGCCGCCCGTATGCGCAAACACCACCAGGAGGGTGGCCACCGCGGCGGCGTTGATGCTTGCGGAGACGGCGCGGGCCGAGCGCCGCCGACCGGGCTGTTGCGAGCCGATGGTGGCAGCCAGGTCTCCCAACCACCGCTCCAGCTCGTGAACGGCTCTTTCCCCGAGCAAGTCGCTCGGCCGAGTCAGATCGGGGCGAGCGGCGAGGATGGCGCGCCCGGCGCCGTCGAGCTCGAAGGCCAGCACCATGTTCCTCACCATCCGTTCGGCCCGGCGAACGACCTCAGCAGAGATCTCGGCGACGGCCAATCGACGAAGGCTGGGTGCCCCCTCCTCCTCCGCTCGACCAGGGCCCGTGGATGGGTCCCGCGCCCAACGGGCGCTCGGAGACCATCGCATCAGGTCGAATCCTCCGGCTAGCTCCTGCCAGCGCGCCACCACTTCCTTCCTCACCAGCTCGCCCTGTTTCACGGCCGAAGCCAGGTCGGAAGTGGCGTCGCGGATCGCCGCCCGTACCGACCGCATCAATCGTTCCGCCTCTTCGCGCTGGGCGTCGACCTCGACGAGCATTTGGCGGCTCCGTTCCAGCACGTCTCCAATCGAACCCTCGACGTTGCGGCGGGCCACTGCGGCATGGTCGGCCGACCAGGAATCGAGGGCGGCCCGCAACGGCGCCACCGCCGCCCCCGGCAGGTAGGAGGCGCCCGAACGCAGCCGATGTTCCTCCACCGAGATCAACCGTACGCCCCGAGGACGCAAGCGGACGGCGAGGTCGGTGGCCGAACCCTGGCTTCTCCGGGTCATTCGGTTCATGACCACCACGACCGGCATGCCGCGGCGGAGGATGGTCTCCAACACCTCCCACGGCACGGCATCGGAGTACCTCTGCGGCGTCGTGATGAAAAGGGCGGCGTCGGCCGATCCGATCACGTCGTCGGCGGCGAGTCGGTTGGCCTCCGCCACTGAATCGAGATCCGGAGTGTCGATCACCACCAGGTCGGGAGTGAGCTGGAACGCCACGGCCGCTTCGGTGGTCGGACGCAACGGCCCCGCCGCCGATACCTCCCGACTCGCCAGGCTGTTGACCATGGTCGACTTGCCCGACCCCGTCGAACCGATCACCGCCACCCGGAGCGGGCCCTCGAGATCTCCGAGGCGCGGTACCAGGTACCGCCGGCATCGCTCAACGAGCCCGTCCCTTTCGACTCGCCGACCGCCCTGGGAGGGGGTGGGCAGGTCGAAGCGAACACTCGATATTGCATCCGCAAGGGCATCGAGTGATGCCCGGAGGCCCGCCCAAGGATTGATGGGAACCGGCATCTCGTCGCCTTACAGGAGAGCCGCCAGCGCCTCGTCGAGAGTGGGATGTCGGAAGACGAAGCCGCTGGTAGCCAGCTTGGCCGGCATCACTCGCTGGCTCGACAGCAGGAGCTCGTTGGCGGTCTCGGTGCTTAAGAGAGCCCGCAATGCGAAGGCCGGGGCCGGCACCAACGCCGGACGGTGCAAGGCCTTAGCGAGCTTCTTCATGAAGACCCTGTTAGGGAGGGACTCGGGTGAGCAAAGGTTGACCGGACCTTCCAGACCCGGGGTGGTCAGGCAGTGCATGATGGCCCGCACCTCGTCTTCGAGGCTGATCCAACTCCACCACTGCCGGCCATCCCCTATCTTCCCGCCCACTCCCAGCTTCACCGGCAGCATCACTCTGGGTAATACCCCACCTCGGCCGTCGAGAACCAAGCCGGTGCGAACGCTCACGACTCGAACACCGGCATCCCGAGCCGGGGCGGTGGCTCCTTCCCAGGCCCGGCACACCTCGGAGAGGAAGCCTCCACCGGCAGGACTCTCCTCGGTGAGCTCGGTGTCACCTCGATTCCCGTAGTAGCCCACCGCCGACCCGTTCACCAACACCTGTGGGAGCGGGGAGGCACTCGCCATCGCCCGCGCCAGGAGGTCGGTCCCC
>Ga0209751_10001795_pt1 | contig 21767 bp, 33 predicted proteins | sample RifCSP13_1_FD_184019 | JGI IMG/M metagenome (GOLD analysis project Ga0209751, IMG submission 184019) | Soil microbial communities from Rifle, Colorado - Rifle CSP2_sed 13_1 (SPAdes) (version 2) | ecosystem: Environmental > Terrestrial > Deep subsurface > Rock core/Sediment | place: Rifle... | reverse complement strand
CGAATCAACATCATCGATACGCCCGGCCACGTCGACTTCACGATCGAGGTCGAGCGCAGCTTGCGCGTGCTCGATGGCGCCTGCATGGTCTACGACTCGGTCGGCGGCGTGCAGCCGCAGTCCGAGACGGTCTGGCGCCAGGCGAACAAGTACGGCGTGCCGCGGCTCGCGTTCGTCAACAAGATGGACCGCGTCGGGGCGAACTTCTTCAAGTGCTACGACCAGATCAAGTCGAAGCTCAACGGCAACGCGGTCGTGATCCAGGTCCCGATCGGTGCCGAGGATAAGTTCGCCGGCGTCGTCGATCTCGTGCGCATGCGGGCGATCTACTGGGACGAGTCGACGCAGGGCATGAAGTTCGAAACGAGGGACATCCCCGCCGACCTGAGGGCGCTCGCCGGCGAGTGGCGCGAGAAGATGATCGAGGCCGCCGCCGAGGCGAACGAAGAGCTCACGCACAAGTACCTCGAGGGGCACACGCTTTCGGCGGAGGACATCAAGCGCGGCCTGCGCAGCCGTACGATCAAGGGCGAGATCGTGCCGATGCTGTGCGGCTCCGCGTTCAAGAACAAGGGCGTCCAGGCCATGCTCGACGCGGTGATCGATTACCTGCCGTCCCCCACGGACCGGCCACCGGTGACGGGAGTGAAGGAGAACGGCCAGCCCGACGGCCGCAGGCCCGCCGACGACCAGCCGTTCAGCGCGCTCGCGTTCAAGATCCTGACCGACCCGTACGTCGGCCAGCTGACGTTCTTCCGCGTGTACTCGGGCGTGCTCAACTCCGGCGATACCGTGTACACGTCGCTCCGCGGCCGGAAGGAGCGCATCGGGCGCGTGCTCCAGATGCACGCCAACCAGCGCGAGGAGATCAAGGAAGTCCGCGCGGGCGACATCGCCGCGGCTGTGGGCCTGAGGGACGTCACCACGGGCGAGACGCTGTGCGACCCGCAGAAGGTCATCATCCTCGAGCGGATGGTGTTCCCCGACCCGGTGATCCACGTCGCCGTCGAGCCGAAGACCAAGGCGGATCAGGAGAAGATGGGCGTCGCGCTCGGGCGGCTCGCGCAGGAGGATCCTTCCTTCCGCGTGCGCAGCGACGAAGAGTCGGGGCAAACGATCATCTCCGGCATGGGCGAGCTGCACCTGGAGATCATCGTCGACCGCATGAAGCGCGAGTTCGGCGTCGACGCGAACGTTGGCGCCCCGCAGGTCGCCTACCGCGAGACGATCAAGCGGTCGCTCCCCGAGATCGAAGGCAAGTTCATCAAGCAGTCGGGCGGCCGCGGCCAGTACGGCCACGTGTGGCTCAGGCTCGATCCGAACGAGCCGGCCAAGGGATTCGAGTTCATCGACGCGGTCAAGGGCGGAAAGGTGCCGCGCGAGTACATCCCGGCGGTCGAGAAGGGGCTCAAGGAAACGCTGCCGAACGGCGTTCTTGCAGGGTTCCCGGTCGTCGACGTGAAGGTGACGCTGTTCGACGGCTCGTACCACGAGGTCGACTCGAACGAGAACGCGTTTCGCATGGCGGCGTCGATCGCCTTCAAGGACGGCATGCGCAAGGCGCACCCGATCCTCCTCGAGCCGATGATGTTGGTCGAGGTCGAGACGCCCGAGGAGAAGATGGGCGACGTGATCGGCGACCTCTCGGCGCGGCGCGGCGCGATCCAGGGGATGGAGGACATGCCCGGAGGCTCCAAGGCGATCCGCGCCGAGGTACCGCTCGCCGAAATGTTCGAGTACTCGACGAGGCTGCGCTCGATGACGCAGGGACGCGCGACGTACACGATGGAGTTCAAGCACTACGCCGAGGTGCCCAAGCAGATCGCGGACGCGATCATCAGCACGTACACGGGCAAGGACGAGTAAGGAGGCCGCGAAATGTCAAAGAGCAAGTTTCAGCGCACCAAGCCGCACGTGAATGTGGGCACGATTGGGCACGTCGATCACGGCAAGACGACGCTGACGGCGGCGATGACGCACATTCTGGCGAAGAAGTTTGGCGGCGAGGCGAGGAACTACGAGCAGATCGACAACGCCCCCGAGGAGAAGGCGCGCGGGATCACGATCAACACGGCGCACGTGGAGTACCAGACCAAGAACCGCCACTATGCGCACGTGGACTGCCCGGGGCATGCCGACTACATCAAGAACATGATCACCGGCGCGGCGCAGATGGACGGGGCGATTCTGGTGGTGTCGGCCGCCGATGGGCCGATGCCGCAGACGCGCGAGCACATTTTGCTCGCCCGCCAGGTGGGGGTGCCCTACATCGTGGTGTACCTGAACAAGGCCGACATGGTCGATGACAAGGAGCTCTTGGACCTGGTGGAGATGGAGGTGCGCGAGCTCTTGTCGAAGTACGAGTTTCCGGGGGACAAGACCCCGATTGTGATCGGCAGCGCGCTCAAAGCCCTCGAGGGGGACACCTCCGAGCTGGGCGAGGGCTCGATCATGAAGCTGGCGGATGCGCTGGACAGCCACATTCCGCTCCCCAAGCGGGCCCTCGATGGGCCGTTTCTGATGCCGGTGGAAGATGTGTTCTCGATCTCGGGTCGGGGCACGGTGGTGACTGGCCGCGTGGAGCGGGGCATCGTGCGGGTGGGCGAGGAGATCGAGATCGTGGGGTTGAAGGCCACGCAAAAGACGGTGTGCACGGGCGTGGAGATGTTCAGGAAGCTCCTTGATGAGGGGCAGGCGGGGGACAACATCGGGGTGCTGCTGCGGGGCACCAAGCGCGAGGAGGTGGAGCGCGGGCAGGTGCTCGCCAAGCCGGCCTCGATCACCCCCCACACCAAGTTCAGCGCCGAGGTGTACGTGCTCTCGAAGGAAGAGGGGGGGCGGCACACGCCGTTTTTCAACGGCTATCGGCCGCAGTTCTATTTCCGCACCACCGATGTGACCGGCTCTACCGAGCTGCCCGCGGGCACCGAGATGGTGATGCCCGGGGACAACGTGTCGATCGTGGTGAGCCTGATCGCGCCGATCGCGATGGAGGAGGGCTTGCGCTTCGCGATCCGCGAGGGCGGCCGCACCGTCGGCGCCGGTGTCGTCACCAAGGTCATCGAGTAGGAATCCAACCACCATGGCCGTGCCAAGTCAGAAGATCCGGATCCGCCTCAAGGCGTTCGATTACAAGCTGATCGACCAGTCGGCGCTCGAGATCGTCGACACGGCGAAGCGCACCGGCGCGGTGGTGAAGGGCCCCGTGCCCCTGCCGACGCGGATCCAGCGGTTCGACATCCTGCGCTCGCCGCACGTCAACAAGACGTCGCGCGACCAGCTCGAGATGCGGACCCACCAGCGCCTGATGGACATCATCGACCCGACGGACAAGACGGTGGATGCGCTGATGAAGCTCGATTTGCCCGCCGGGGTGGACGTCGAAATCAAGCTGTAGCCGTACCGGGCGGGCCTGGCCCGCCCCGGGGAATTCGTGCGCAAGCACACGTTTAGTGCCGGCCAATTGCAGCTGGCCTCCGCGCAAGTGGGGCGGAGCAACTAGCAAGAAGGAATGGACATGAGCCTGGGACTGGTCGGCCGCAAGGTCGGCATGACGCGGATCTTCACCGAGGACGGCGACAGCCTCCCGGTGACGGTGCTACACGTCGCCGACAACCGCGTCACCCAAATCAAGAAGCCGGACACCGACGGCTACGCCGCGGTGCAGGTCGCCTACGGCAAGCGGCGCGCCGCGCGCGTGACCAAGCCGATGGCGGGCCACTTCGCCAAGGCGGGCGTCGAAGCCGGAACCATCCTGAAAGAGTTTCGCATCAAGGAGGCTGAGGCCGCGGGCTTCCAGCCCGGTGCCAAGGTCGGGGTCGACATTTTCGCGGTCGGCCAGATGGTGGACGTCTCCGGCACCTCGATCGGCAAGGGCTTCGCCGGGGTCATCAAGCGCCACCACATGTCGGGGAACCGCGCGAGCCACGGGGCTTCGGTCTCGCATCGGACGCCCGGCTCGACCGGCCAGAACCAGAGCCCCGGCCGGGTGTTCCCGGGCAAGCGAATGCCCGGGCACCTCGGCGCCAAGGCGCGCACCATTCAGAGCCTCGAGATCGTGCGCATCGACGCCGAGCGGCAGCTGCTGCTCGTCAAGGGCTCGGTGCCGGGCTACGAAGGCGGTCACATCGTGGTGAAGCCCGCCGCCAAGGCGCGGAAGCGATCCGCGCCGGCGAAGAAGTAGGGAGGCACGATGGACCTGAAGCTCATCAACGACCAGGGCCAGAGCGCCGCGACCGTCGCCGCCTCCGACGCCGCGTTCGGCCGCGAGTTCAACGAGGCGCTGGTGCACCAGCTCGTCGTCGCATACCAGGCGAACGCGCGGCTCGGCACGCGCGCGCAGAAGGCCCGCGGCGACGTCAACCGCTCGCACCGCAAGCCGTGGCGGCAGAAGGGCACCGGCCGCGCGCGCGCCGGCTTCGCCGGGAGCCCCCTGTGGCGCGGCGGCGGTCGGATCTTCCCGAATTCGCCCGACGAGAACTTCAGCCAGAAGGTGAACCGCAAGATGTTCCGCGCCGGGATGGCCTCGATCCTGTCGCAGCTCGCCCGCGAGGGGCGGCTCTCGGTCGTCGAGGAGTTCAAGGTCGACCAGCCCCGGACGAAGCTGCTGGCGCAGAAGGTGAAGGCGCTGGGCCTCGACGAGGTCGTCCTCATCACCGACGGGATCGACGAGAACCTTCGCCTGTCGTCGCGCAACCTGCCGAACGTGCTCGTGCTCGACGTGCGCAGCGCCGATCCGGTGACGCTCGTCGGCTCGAAGAACGTGCTCGTCACGCGCAAGGCGATCGCAAAGCTCGAGGAGTTGTACGCATGAGAGCGTTCAATCCGAAAGCGTTTAATCCGGGGCGCCTGATGCAGGTCTTGCTCGCGCCGGTGGTGTCGGAGAAGACCACGTTCGTCGCCGAGAAGGCGAACCAGTACGTGTTCCGAGTCGCTTCCGACGCGACGAAGCCCGAGATCAAGGCCGCGGTGGAGCTCCTCTTCAGCAGCAAGGACAGGAAGATCCAGGTCACGGGCGTGCGGGTCGCGAACGTCCGGGGCAAGCACAAGCGGTTCGGCCGGAGCCTCGGCCGCCGCAGCAACTGGAAGAAGGCCTACGTGAGCCTCGCGCCGGGCCAGGACATCAGTTTTCAGGCGACGGAGTAAGCCATGCCACTCGTCAAAGTCAAACCGACCTCCGCCGGGCGACGCGGCTACGTCAAGGTGGTCACGCCGGAGCTGCACAAGGGCCGGCCGCACGAGAAGCTGCTCGACCGGAAGTCACGCACGGCGGGCCGCAACAACTACGGCCATATCACCACCCGCCACCACGGCGGCGGGCACAAGCGCCACTACCGGATCATCGACTTCAAGCGCCGCAAGGACGGGATCCCGGCGGTCGTCGAGCGGATCGAGTACGACCCGAACCGCAGCGCGCACATCGCGCTCCTGCTCTACGCCGACGGCGAGCGCCGTTACATCATCGCCCCCAAGGGCCTGAGCGCTGGCGCGCAGCTCGTGAGCGGCGGCGACGCGTCGATCAAGGTCGGCAACGCCAAGGCGCTCCGCAACATCCCCGTCGGCACGACCATCCACTGCATCGAGCTGCAGCCCGGCAAGGGGGCGCAGCTCGCGCGGTCGGCGGGCGGTTCGGCGCAGCTGCTCGCGCGCGAAGGCAGCTACGCGCAGGTGCGCCTGCGCTCGGGCGAGATCCGCAAGGTCAACCTCGAGTGCCGGGCGACGATCGGGGAGGTCGGCAACGAGGAGCACTCGCTCGAGAAGACCGGCAAGGCGGGGCGCGTCCGCTGGCGCGGCGTCCGGCCGACGGTGCGCGGGGTGGCGATGAACCCGATCGATCACCCGCACGGCGGCGGCGAGGGCCGCACCGGCACCAAGCGCGACCCGGTGTCGCCGTGGGGCAAGCTGACCAAGGGTCACCGCACGCGCACCAACAAGCGCACGCGCGGCATGATCGTCACGGCCCGCCACAAGAAGTAGGAGAGGCACATGGCACGTTCCATCAAGAAGGGCCCGTTCGTCGACCACCACCTCATGAAGAAGGTCGACGCGGCGCGCGGGGGCGGCGACAAGCGGCCGATCAAGACCTGGTCGCGCCGCTCGACGATCGTGCCGGAGTTCGTCGGCTTTACGATCGCGGTTCACAACGGCAAGCAGCACATCCCGGTGTACGTCACCGAGAACATGGTGGGCCACAAGCTGGGCGAGTTCGCCCTGACCCGGACCTTCAAGGGGCACACCGGCGAGCGGAAGGCGATCGTCGCCCCGGCAGCCGGGCCGGCGCCGTCGGCCCCGGGCGCGGCGGCCCCCGCGCCGGCTGCGGCCCCCGCGCCCGCGGCGGCCAAGAAGTAAGCGCGGACGCCAGTGGAAACCCAGGCCAAACTCTACGGCGTGCGCCTCTCGGTGCAGAAAGGGCGGCTCGTCGCCGACATGATCCGCGGGCTGCCGGTCGACCGCGCCCTGAACGTGCTCGCGTTCACGCCGAAGAAGGGCGCGCGGATCATCAAGAAGGTGCTCGAGTCCGCGATCGCCAACGCCGAGCACAACGACGGCGCCGACATCGACGAGCTGAAAGTGACCCGGATCCTGGTCGAGCGGGGCACCGTGCTCAAGCGCTTCCATGCCCGTGCGAAGGGCCGCGGATTCCGCATCATCAAGCCGACCTGCCATATCTTCGTGACCGTCGGCGACCAGCCGGACAAGCGGCGCGCCAAGGCAAGCGCTTAAAGGAAATCCTCATGGGACAGAAAATCAATCCGATCGGCTTTCGCCTCGGCGTCAGCCGCGACTGGAACTCGCGCTGGTTCGCGAAGGGTCGCGGGTTCTCGACGATGCTCAACGAGGACCTGAAGGTCCGCGATTACCTGAAGCGCAAGCTCGCGCACGCCTCGGTAAGCAGGGTGGTGATCGAGCGGCCGGCGAAGGACGCCCGCATCACGATCTACAGCGCGCGCCCCGGCGTGGTCATCGGCAAGAAGGGCGAGGACATCGAGATCCTCAAGGCCGAGCTCAGGAAGCTCCTCGGCGTGCAGATGGTGCACGTCAACATCGAGGAGATCCGCAAGCCCGAGATCGACGCGCAGCTGATCGCCGACTCGATCGCGCAGCAGCTCGAGAAGCGGATCATGTTCCGGCGCGCGATGAAGCGCGCGATCCAGAACGCGATGCGGCTCGGCGCACAGGGCATCAAGATCATGTGTGCGGGGCGCCTGAACGGCATCGAGATCGCGCGCACCGAGTGGTACCGCGAGGGACGCGTGCCCCTGCACACCCTGCGCGCGGACATCGAGTACGGGTTCGCCGAGGCGAAGACGACCTACGGCGTGATCGGCGTCAAGGCGTGGGTCTACAAGGGCGAGGTGCTCGGCAAGCACGAGCAGCCGGCCGCGATGCCGGCGCCGGCCGAGGACGAGGCCGCGGCGGCGCGGCGCGTCCGCCGTGGGCCGCCGCTCCCGCGGCCGGAGGTCAAGCGGGAAGCCGCGCCGCCGCCCGCGAGCGATGTGAAAGCGAAGCCGAGCCGCGGCCGCGCGAGAAAGGCCGAGGGCGAGGCGAAGCCGAGCGAGCCAGCGAAGCCCGCGCTCCAGCCGCGGAAGCCGGAGGCGAGAAGGCCACCCGTAAAGCGGGTCGTGAAGAAGTCAGGCGGAGGCGGTGATGCTTCAACCAGCTAGGACCAAGTACCGCAAGCAGCAGAAGGGCCGCAACTACGGGGTCGCGACGCGCGGCACCAAGGTCACCTTCGGCGAGTACGGCCTCAAGGCGACGACGCGCGGGCGGCTGACGGCGCGCCAGATCGAGGCGGGGCGGCGGGCGATGACCCGCCACGTCAAGCGCGGGGCGCGGATCTGGATCCGGGTGTTCCCGGACAAGCCGATCACGCAGAAGCCGGCCGAGGTCCGGATGGGCAACGGCAAGGGCAACCCCGAGTTCTTCGTGGCCGAGATCCAGCCCGGCAAGGTGCTCTTCGAGATGGACGGAGTGGAAGAGCCGATCGCGCGCGAGGCGTTCGCGCTCGCCGCCGCCAAGCTGCCCCTCAGAACCACGTTCGTCCAACGGCAGCTGGGGTGACGCATGAAGGCAAATGAGCTGCGCGCCCAGGACGCCGGCGCGCTCGACAAGGAGCTGCAGGAGCTGCTCAAGGCGCAGTTCAGCCTGCGGATGCAGAAAGCCACCCAGCAGCTCTCGAACACGAGCCAGCTGAGGAAGGTCCGCCGCGACATCGCGCGCGTGCGCACCGTGCTGGCCGAGAAGGCGAGGGCCAAATGACCGAGAACCGGGCCGCCGCGACCAAGGGTGGACGCCAGCTCACCGGGCGGGTAATGAGCGACAAGATGAACAAGACCGTAACCGTGCTCGTGGAGCGCCGGGTCACCCACCCGCTCTACGGCAAGATCATCACGCGCTCCAAGAAGTACCACGCGCACGACGAGTCGAACGAGTGCAAGGAAGGCGATCTCGTCACGATCGAGGAGTGCCGGCCGATCTCGAGGTCGAAGAGCTGGCGGGTGGCGAAGCTCGTAGCGCGTGCGAAGACGGTGTGACGACGCTTGCAGTCCGGCAGTGCAAGCCGCTATAATCACAGACTTTTTCGCCCCGGCCCGGTGGGGACAAAGGAGCCCCCGGTGGAGCCGCCCAAGAGGGGCCGAGGACCTGCCCGGACGGGCTCCAAGACTGACCGCGGTCAGCGGGAGAAGTTGGAGAAGAGCAAATGATCCAGATGCAGACGGTGCTGGACGTCGCCGACAACACGGGCGCGCGCTCGGTGATGTGCATCAAGGTGTTGGGTGGCTCGAAGCGCCGCTACGCGAACATCGGGGACGTGATCCGGGTGAGCGTCAAGGACGCCGCGCCGCGGGGCCGCGTGAAGAAGGGCGAGATCTATCACGCGGTCGTCGTGCGCACCGCGAAGGGCGTGCGCCGGCCCGACGGCTCGCTCATCCGGTTCGACTCGAACGCCGCGGTGCTGCTCACGCCGAAGCTCGAGCCGATCGGCACGCGGATCTTCGGCCCGGTGACGAGGGAGCTGCGCTCCGAGCGGTTCATGAAGATCGTGTCGCTCGCCCCGGAGGTGCTATAGCGAGCGGAGGAACAAGGGGGACGCCCCCTTGTAGATCCCCCAATCCAGAGGCAAAACAATGGAGAAGATCCGGAAAGGCGACGACGTCATCGTCACGGCGGGCCGCGACAAGGGCAAGCGCGGGACGGTGCTGCGCCGCCTCGACGCCGAGCACCTGATCGTCGAGGGCATCAACAAGGTGAAGAAGCATCAGCGCCCGAACCCCATGAAGGGGATCCAGGGCGGGATCATGGACAAGGAGATGCCGATCCACGTCTCGAACCTGGCGCTCTTCAACCCGCAGACGAAGCAGGCCGACCGCGTGGGCATCAAGTCGATGCCCGACGGGCGCCGCGTGCGGGTGTTCAAGTCGAACGGCGAGATGGTCGACGCGCAGTAAGTAGAGGACCTGACAATGGCGCGCCTGCAGCAGCACTACAAGGAGAAGGTCGTTCCCGAGCTGGTCACGAAGTTCGGCTACAAGAGCGTGATGGAAGTGCCGCGGATCTCCAAGGTCACGCTCAACATGGGCGTCGGCAAGTCCACCCAGGACAAGAAGATCCTGGACAACGCCGTCGCCGACCTGACCAAGATCACCGGCCAGAAGCCGGTCGTGACCAAGGCGAAGAAGTCGATCGCGAACTTCAAGGTCCGGGCGGGCTTCCCGATCGGCTGCATGGTGACGCTCCGGGGCCAGCGGATGTACGAGTTTCTCGACCGCCTGGTCTCGATCGCCATCCCCCGCATCCGCGACTTCCGCGGGGTCTCCAACCGCTCGTTCGACGGCCGCGGCAACTACAGCCTCGGCGTGAGGGAGCAGATCATCTTCCCCGAGATCGAGTACGACAAGATCGACACGCTCCGGGGGTTGAACATCAGCATCACCACCACGGCGAAGACCGATGACGAGGCGCGGGCGCTGCTCGCCGCGTTCCGGTTCCCGTTCAAGACCTAGGAGGCAGGTGCCGCATGGCCAAACTTTCCATAGTGCTCCGCGAGCAGAAGCGCCGCAAGCTCGTCGCCAAGTTTAAGAGCAAGCGCGCGGAGCTCCTCGCCACGATCAACAACACCAGGGCGTCCGACGAGGAACGGGTTGCCGCGCGCGCGAAGCTGCAGCAGCTGCCCCGCAACGCTTCGCCGGTGCGGCTGCGCAACCGCTGCGCCCTCACCGGGCGGCCGCGCGGCTACTTCCGCAAGTTCGGGCTGGGGAGGAACAAGCTGCGCGAGATCGCGCTCCGCGGCGAGGTCCCGGGCCTGGTGAAGGCGAGCTGGTAAGCGGAGGCGTTCGATGAGCATGACCGATCCGATCTCCGACATGCTGACGCGGATCCGCAACGCGCAGGCGGGCGGAAAGACGACCGTGGCGATCCCGTCGTCGAAGGTGAAGAACGCGATCGCGCAGGTCCTCGCCGACGAGGGCTACATCGACGGCTTCGTGGTCAAGCCGAACGGCGGCAAGCCCCAGATGGAGATCGCGCTCAGGTACTACGCCGGCCAGCCGGTGATCGAGCGCATCGAGCGCGTGAGCCGGCCGGGGCTGCGGGTCTACCGCGGGGCGAGCGATATCCCGAAGGTGATGAACGGCCTCGGGGTGGCGATCGTCTCGACCCCCAGAGGCGTGATGACCGACCGCAAGGCGCGCGCAAGCGGCGTCGGCGGCGAGGTCCTCTGCATCGTGGCCTGAGCGCGGGAAGCTCTCATGTCCCGCATTGGCAATCTCCCCGTCCCGCTGCCGAAGGGGGTCGAGGTCAACATCGCGCCCGACGCGGTCTCGGTGAAGGGTCCGCTCGGCACGCTGACGCAGCCGCTGACGAAGGACGTGCGGCTCAAGAAGGACGGCGACGCGCTCGTCGTCGAGACCGCGAACGATTCGAACCACGCGAACGCGATGTCCGGGACGCTGCGGGCGATCCTCTCGAACATGGTCGCAGGCGTGACCAAGGGCTTCGAGCGGAAGCTCGCGCTCGTCGGCGTCGGCTACCGGGCCCAGGCGCAGGGCGACAGGCTCAACCTGACGCTCGGCTTCTCGCACCCGGTGGTGCACCAGATGCCGAAGGGCGTCAAGGTCGAGACGCCGACCCAGACCGAGATCGTGATCAAGGGCCTGGACCGGCAGCTCGTCGGCCAGGTCGCGGCGACCGTCCGCGGGTACCGGCCGCCCGAGCCGTACAAGGGCAAGGGCGTGCGCTACGCGGACGAGGTGATCGTGCTCAAGGAGACGAAGAAGAAGTGATGGGCAGCATTCTGATCTGGGGGATTTACAAGGGGGCGTCGCCCCCTTGTTCGGACATTGTGGGGGGCGGGCATGATCGGCAAGCGTGAGGCCCGGCTTCGCCGGGCGGCGCAGACGCGGGCACGGCAGCGCGCGCAAGGCGCGGCGCGCCTCGCGGTGCACCGCACGAATCAGCACATCTACGCGCAAGTGATCTCCGGCGACGGCGCGAAGGTCCTCGCCGCCGCCTCGACCGCGGAGAAGGACTTGAAGGGCCAGGTGCCGAACGGCGGGAACAAGGCAGCGGCGAGCCTCGTCGGCAAGCGCATCGCGGAGAAGGCGAAGCAGCTCGGCATCGAGCAGGTCGCATTCGACCGCGGCGGCTACCGATACCACGGGCGCGTGAAGGCGCTCGCGGAGGCCGCGCGCGAAGGCGGGCTGAAGTTCTAGGAAGAGCGAGACGGAAGCTCTAGGAAGAGCGAGGGGTTATGGCGAGGATGCAGCCAAGAATGCAGCACACCGAGGAGCGCTCGGACGGGCTGCGCGAGAAGATGGTCTCCGTGAACCGGGTCACCAAGGTGGTGAAGGGCGGGCGCGTGCTCGGCTTCGCCGCGCTGACCGTCGTCGGCGACGGCGACGGCCGGGTCGGCATGGGCAAGGGCAAGGCGCGCGAGGTGCCGGTCGCGGTGCAGAAGTCGCTCGAGGAGGCGCGGCAGAAGATGTTCCGGGTGAGCCTCAGGAACGGCACCCTGCAGCACGCGGTGATCGGCCGGCACGGCGCATCAAAGGTGCTCATGCAGCCGGCCTCCGAGGGCACCGGGATCATTGCCGGCGGCCCGATGCGCGCGGTGTTCGAGGTGGCCGGCGTCACCAACATCCTGGCGAAGTGCATCGGCTCGACCAACCCCTACAACGTCGTGCGCGCGACGCTCGACGGCCTGCGCAGGATGCGCACGCCGGCCGAGATCGCCGCGAAGCGCGGCAAGTCGGTCGAAGAGATCCTGAGCTAGGGTAGCGGCGATGGCGGGAAAGAAGATGCTCAAGGTCACGCTGGTGAAGAGCCCGATCGCGTGCCGGCAGACGCACCAGCGGACGGTGCGGGGCCTAGGTCTCCGCCGCCTGCGTCAGACGGTCGAGCTCGAGGATACGCCCGCCGTGCGGGGGATGATCCGGCAGGTGGGCTACCTCGTGCGTCTCGAGGGCTGAGACGTCCGGGCGTCCCCTTACGAGTCGGACGAACTTTGCGAAACGAGACGAAGCGATGGATCTGAACGATCTCAAGCCGGCACCCGGGTCGAAGCACGCGCGCCGCCGCGTCGGCCGCGGCATCGGGTCGGGACTCGGCAAGACCGCCGGTCGCGGCCACAAGGGCCAGAAGGCGCGCTCGGGCGGCTACCACAAGATCGGCTTCGAAGGCGGCCAGATGCCGCTGCAGCGCCGGCTCCCGAAGCGCGGCTTCATCTCGCCGACGCGCGACGCGACGCCCGAGGTCCGGCTCTCCGACATCCAGAAGATGGGCGCCGAGCACATCGATCTCGCGGCGCTGAAGGCGGCGGGTGTCATCCCCCAGGGTGCGCTCGGCGCAAAGCTGATCCTGTCGGGCAAGCTGACTCGCAAGGTCACGGTCAAGGGCATCGGGGTCAGCAAGGGTGCGCGCGCGGCCGTCGCAGCGGCGGGGGGCAGCCTCGTCGACATCAAGGAGCGGCCGCAGCCTCCGCCGAAGCCCGCGCCCGAGAAGAAGGATGCCAAGGCGGCGCCGGCGAAGGGCGCGGAAGCCGCGCCGGGCAAGAGCGGCGCGGAGACCCGGAGCGGTGACAAGCGCGCCGAGAAAGCCAAGGCGGCCGAGAAGGCCAAGGGCGCCGAGAAGGAGAAGGGCGTCGACAAGGGGAAGGGCGCCGACAAGGGCGCAAAGAAGGGCTAACCGATCGGAGAATCCTCGCGGATCCTCCCGTCATAGAGCGTTGCACGAGTGGCGACATCAATCGCACAGCTGGGCAAGAGCGGCCGGTACGGGGACCTGAAGAAGCGCCTCTTCTTCCTCCTCGGGGCGCTCGTCGTCTTCCGGATCGGCACGCACATCCCGGTCCCGGGGATCGACCCGAACGTCCTCGCCGATCTCTTCAAGCAGAACCAGGGCGGGATCCTCGGGCTGCTCAACATGTTCTCGGGCGGGGCGCTGTCGCGCTTCTCGATCTTCGCGCTCGGGATCATGCCGTACATCTCGGCCTCCATCATCATGCAGCTGATGACGGCGGTGTCGCCGACCCTGGAGGCGCTGCGCAAGGAAGGGCAGTCGGGGCAGCGCCAGATCACCAAGTACACGCGCTACGGCACCGTGGCGCTCGCCACGTTCCAGGCGACGATGATCTCGATCGGGCTCGAGCAGCAGGCGAACCTGGTGCTCGATCCGGGGCTGATGTTCCGCTTCACCACGGTCGTCACGCTGGTCACCGGCACGATGTTCATCATGTGGCTCGGCGAGCAGATCACCGAGCGGGGCATCGGCAACGGGATCTCGATCATCATCTTCGCCGGCATCGCCGCGGGGCTGCCGGCCGCGGTCGGCGGCACGCTGGAGCTCGTGCGCACCGGCTCGATGCACCCGCTCACGGCGCTCGTCATCGCCGCCGGCGTCGTGGTGATCACCTGGTTCGTCTGCTTCGTCGAGCGCGGCCAGCGCAAGGTGCTGGTGAACTACGCCAAGCGCCAGGTCGGCAACCGGATGAATCCCTACAGCGCGCCGGCCTCGCACTTGCCGTTCAAGCTGAACATGTCGGGGGTGATCCCGCCGATCTTCGCCTCGTCGATCATCCTCTTCCCGGCGACCGCCGCGAGCTGGTTCACCGCGGGCGAGGGCATGACCTGGCTGAAGGACATCGCGTCGACGCTCGTGCCCGGGCAGCCGATCTACGTGCTCCTCTACGCGGCGGCGATCGTGTTCTTCTGCTTCTTCTATACGGCGCTCCAGTACAACCCGAAGGAGACCGCCGAGAACCTGAAGAAGTCCGGCGCGTTCGTGCCGGGCATCCGTCCCGGCGAGCAGACCGCGAGGTACCTGGAGCGGATCATGACGCGCCTGACGCTGGTGGGATCGATCTACGTCGTAGCGATCTGCCTGTTCCCGGAGTTCCTGATCCTGCGCTGGAACGTGCCGTTCTACTTCGGCGGGACGAGCCTGCTGATCATCGTCGTGGTCACGATGGACTTCATGGCGCAGGTGCAGGCCTACATCATGAGCCACCAGTACGAGAGCCTGCTGAAGAAGGCGAGTTTCAAGGGCGCCGGGTTCCCCACGCGATAGTCAGCCTTTTCACGTTTCCGTGCCCCCGAAGTTCGGCCGCCCGGAGTTCCCTATACCCCCTTGCCGTCGTCGCCGATCAGAAGGCGGGTGTCCGAAAGGAACTTGTACGCCGGTACCGTGAGGTTCGTGGGGGCAGGCATGTTCGCGTACACCCGCGCGGAGAGGTCGAAGCGCGAGCCATGGCAGGGACACAGGAACCCCCCGGGCCAATCGGCCCCCATGCCGGCTTCGCCCGGCTGGAACTTCGGCGTCGGTGTGCACCCCAGGTGCGTGCAGATGCCGACCACGACGAGGTATTCGGGCTTGATCGATCGGTGCGGGTTCCGGGCGTAGTCCGGCTGCTCCGAGCGCTTGGAGTCGGGGTCAGCGAGGAGGCGCGTACTCCTTTCGAGGCTCGCGAGCATTTCTTTCGTGCGGGTCACGATCCACACCGGCTTGCCCTGCCACTCGACGGTCATCATCGTGCCGGGCTCGAGCTTGGAGATCTCGGCCTCGACCGGCGCGCCGAGCGCCCGCGCGCGCTCGGAGGGCTCCATGCTCGCGAGGAAGGGCCAGACCGCTGCGGCAGAGGCCGCCCCGCCCGCCGCGCAGGTCACGACGAGCAGCTTGCGCCGGCGCTCGTCGACGTCGGTGGCCTCGGCCGAGCCGCCGGACTCTTGGCCGAGGTTGGCCGCGAACGAGTCAACCATGATCGGAACCCCATCTCGTGCTGCCGACACGTGCTCGTACGAGCGATGTCACGCGCGGTCACGCGGCGCTACGCTCTCGGCAGCCGAACGCAGTGGTTCGGCGTCTGCGGCTTGCGTCGCTACCGAGTCATTGGGCTCCTTGGGTACCGCAGGCTCTTCCGCGCTCGAGCACGCATTCTTCTGTCCGAGCCGGTTCGCGCACAGCCCCAACGCGCACATTGCGGCGCATGGCAGCAACGCCAGGATGATCGGCGCCAATCCGGCAGCCACCAGCGAATTCCAGCCCAGGAACAGCCCGGCCGCCATCCCCGCCGCCGCCGTTGCGATCAGCAGCGTTCGCCGGCTGAGCCGTCCGCCCAGCGTGATCGTCTGCTCCAAGGTTCGCGTCGCGGTCTTGGCGTCAAATCGCTGCGAGTTTTCCATGCGCAATTCTCCTTTCTAGGACTTGCGAACAAGCTCTTGTGTATCCCTCATCCGTCTCACGCTCAACCCTTCGGGGGTTCGGGGAGATGGCTGCGGATTCGATTCACGGCCGCCGGCTTGTCCCACTCGGCCGGCCCGACGACGCGCCACAGCTCGCGACCGTCCCGGTCGACGAGCAGCGTCAACGGAATGCCCACCGCACCCAGCTTCGTGAGCGCTTCTCCGCTCCCGTCTACGTAGATCCGAAGCGCACGGACATCGAGCTCCTCGTAGAAGCTCTTGACGGCGAACACGCCGCCCCGATCGATCGACAGCGCGACCACCTCGAAGTCAGGCCCGCCGAGCATCGCCTGCAGGCGGTCGAGAGCCGGCATCTCCTCGCGGCAGGGGACACACCACGTGGCCCACACGTTGAGCAGGATCACGCGTCCCCGGAAGTCCGTGAGGGAACGCGGCGCGCCGGCGCCGTCGACGAAGTTGAGCTCCGGCAGCGGCCGTGGTGTTTCGGCCCGCTTGGCGCGAAGCGCTCCGACCCCTGCAGCGACATCCGAGGTCGAGGAGCTGTCGGCGCCCTTGCCCGACGAAAGCTCGCGGTACGCGCCGGCCGCTGCCAGGCCGAGGACGACGACTCCGAGGAGCGCGAGCGCCGGCCGGGTCATCGCGATCCCCCGGGTTGAGGATTCGTTACCGCGCCGCCGGCGCGGAGCTTCGCGATGAGCGGACGCAGTTTTCCTGCCATCACCTCGGGCGTAATCGGGCCGATGTGCTTGTAGGCGATGCGGCCTTCGCGGTCGATCACGAACGTCTCGGGAAGCCCGTAGACGCCCCACTCGATCCCGACTCGCCCGTCGAGGTCTGCGCCGGTGCGGGCGTAGGGGTCTCCGAGGGTCGCCAACCAAAGCGCCGCGTCCTCGGGGCGGTCCTTGTAGTTGATCCCGTGGATGGGAACGACCCCCTCGCGCTTCGCCTCGAGGAAAATCGGATGCTCCACCCGGCAGGCCACACACCACGAGGCGAAGAAATTGACGACCGACACGTCGCCCTTCAAGTCGGCGCTCGAGAGCCCGAGCGTGCGTCCCTTGACGGGAGGAAGGGCGAACTCAGGGACCGGCTTGCCGATCAGCGGCGAGGGGACCTCCCGGGGGTTGAGCGTCAACCCGACGGCGAGAAAGACGACGACGCCCGCGAACAGCAGCAGCGGCACAAGCAATGCCGCTCGTCGAGACCTGGGCGCTTGAGAAGCCGCCGCGTCCTGCACGTTTTCAGCTGGGAGAGCCATCGTCACTCGTGAGTGGCGTGTCGCGGCTTCCGCGCGACCGGCACAACGATCGTTTTGCCGACTGTTCGCCCGTCGCCCAGCCGAAGCGTCAGCTTGAGCTTGACGCTGTCGCCGACCTTCAGCGGCCGGCGGAGATCGACCAGCATCAGGTGCCGTGCGCCCGGCGCGAGCTCGACGTTCCGCCCCGCGGGCAGTTCCACCTGGTCGAGCTTGCGCATTCGCATGACATCGTTCACCGTCGTCATCTGATGAATCTCGGCCGCGGCGGCCACGTCCGCTTCGATCTTGACGAGCGTCGCGTCTTGCGCGCTGCGGAGCTGCATGTAGGCCGCGCCGACGGTCTGCCCGGGTACCGTTGGCGGCACCCATGCGCCGGACACGCGCAGCGGCTCGCCTGCAGCGACGGCGGCCGAAATGCCGAGCGTGAGGCACGTAGAGAGAACGCCGCGCCCGAAGGCCGCTGCTCTCGGCAGGCGATCCGCTGCCATCTATTGGCTCGAGCCGGGCGAGCGCCAGCGCTCGTTGGGCCGGGCGCCGCCCGCGAGCAGGGTTGCAAGGAAAGCGAGCAACGTCCGTCTCTTCATCGTGACCTCCCTGAGGAGAAAAACAACTCGATCATCCGGCCTCACTTCTTGCGTGCCGTCGCGTCGAGCAACGGCACCAGGTCGCTCATCCGCATGGCACCGGCATCGTCGCAGGCTCGCGAATCGCACGGCCGTCGTCCTCACGAGTTCAGCAGCCGCCTCACGTCTTCGACGAGACGGTCGACGGAGCGGCCGTTGGCGCTCACGTAGAGCCGCGGCTTGCCGCGCGGGTCGAGGACGAAGATCCCCGCGGTATGGTCGACGAGGTAATGCCTGGCATCCGCGCCTTGCTCCGGCTTGTTGGCCTCGTAGTAGACCTTGAACTCCTTCGCGGTGCGGGCGATCTCCTCGGGCGTACCGCGTAAGCCGATGAATGACGGGTGGAACGCCGGCACGTACTTCGCGAGCACCTCGGCGGTGTCCCGCTCTGGATCCACGGTGATGAAGATGACCTGGACGCGGGCGCCGTCCGGGCCGAGCCGGTCCACCACCTGCGCCATCTCGGCCATCGCGGTCGGGCAGGCGTCCGGGCAGTTCGTGAAGCCGAAGAACACGAGCACCACCTTGCCGCGGAAGTCGGCGAGGGTGCGGCGCTGCCCCGTGTGGTCGGTCAACTCGAAGCCGCGCGCCCAATCGACCGCCGTGATGTCGGTCGCATGGAACTTCTTGGCGGATTCGGTCGACCCGTCGCACGCGGCGAGCGCCGCCGCCAGCACGAGGATCGCGATCCGTTTTCGCTCCGCCATGGCCCGAGCTCACGTCACGCGCAGACACGCCGCCATGCCGCCCGCCTGGTGGTCGAGGACGTGGCAATGAAGCATCCACTCGCCAGGGTTGTCGGCGACGAACGCGATCTCCGCGCTCTCCTGCGGCGCGAGCAGCACGGTGTCGAGCCATTCGCGGTGCGCGGTCGGCCGGCCGTCGCGCGAGATGACGCGAAACGAATGGCCGTGCCAGTGCATCGGGTGATGCCAGGCGGTGTCGTTCACGAGCTTCAGCACGTAGCTCCTGCCCCGCCGCAGGATGAGCAGCGGATCGAAGATCGTCACGCCCTCGCCGCAGCCCTTCGACAGGCCGTTCACCGCCCAGGCCTTGCCGCGGGGCAGGCCGTCCATGTTGCCCATCATGCCGCCGGTAAGCGCGATCTCGTGCCGCTCGGCGCGCGCGAGGTCGGGCTCGGCGAGCGGATTGGCCGGAAGGCGGATCGGCGCGGCGAGCGGTTCTGTGCGGAGCGGAGGCTCGTCCGCGTAGACGATGTCCACGAGGCGATATTCGAGCTGCGGGTAGAAGTTGTCGTGCACTGCGTGGCGACTCCCCGGCGCGCCGAGCATATCGATCACGACGTCGGCGCGCTGCGCGGGTGCGAGCACCACCGCGCCGCCGTCGGGCGCGTGGGGCTCGACCGGTTGGCCGTCAAGCGCGATCACCACCGGCCGATGGCCGCGGAAATCGAGCCCGAAGATGCGCGCGCTCGCGGCGTTGATCAGGCGGAGCCGAATCCGCTCCCCGGCGCGCACGCGAAACTCCTCGGGTACCTTCCCGTTGATCGTCACCGTGTTGCCGACGCGCCCGTTGTGGCTCACGTCCATGAAGGCGCCGAACCCGGCGCGGATCGACGCGTCGCGGTCGAGTCGCCAGTCGCCGAGCGCCCAGACCTCGTCGCGGTCGACTCGAATCGGCTGGTGCTCATCGACGATGAGCGGCCCAGCCAAGCCGCGCGCCACCTGCTCGTAGCTCCGCTGATGCGGGTGGTAGAAGAACGTGCCGGCGTCGGGCAGCGTGAAGTCGTAGAGGAAGTTCTCGCCGGGCGCGATCGGCGGCTGGGTGAGGTCGGGCACGCCGTCCATCGCGTTCGGCAGGCGGATGCCGTGCCAGTGGACGGTCGTCCCTTCGGCGAGGCCGTTTTCCACCCGCACGCGCAGCCGGTCGCCCTGCCGCAAGCGCAGCGTGGGCCCTGGCACCGTGCCGTTGTAGGCCCAGACCGCGGTGCTCGGATACTCGCTCGGCACGAGCTGGGCCGAAGCCGATGCGGCGATGAGCCGCGCCTCTACCAGGGAAGATTGCGGCGTGGCCTGCGCGCTGCTGCGCAAGGGCAGTAGCGGGGCGGCCGCCAATCCGGCGATCCCGGCGAGGAACCGGCGGCGCGCGAACGGCGCACGCATCCGAACGTCATCAAGCATAAAAGCACTCCATCCAGCTGCCCGGGAAGGGCGATGTCCGAAGCGCGCGACGAAGGCGCGCGACGGCAGGCTGCCGAGGAAAACCCCGGCCTGCTTAGAGGATGGGGTGTTTGGGAGGCGCCGTCTCTGGAGGGAGAGCCAGAGAGGATAGCGGTGTCGCTGCGTAGATCGTCAGGCAACCGACGTCGAGGCGCTCGAGGGAGGCACCCCGGGCTTCCGTGACCGCGGGCTGCGTGCAGCCGGCCGGGCTGCAGGCCGCGGACCGAACATCGCAGGCACCGCAGTCGCGATCGTGGTCAGCCATGGCGTGCGCGCAAGCCGGATTGGCACCCACAGCGGACGGCGCAGCCGCGGAGGCCGACCCCACCGCGAGGACCAACGACAAGACCAACAGGATCCGCGGGAATCGCATCGTGCGTCGCAGCGTAGCAGCGGGAACGGTGAGCGTCAACCGTCCGACACTCGGACCGAACTTGGACTGTGGATTAGGCCGCACGGTTCCGCGTGGATCACGAAGAACGCGGAGCGCCAAGGGCCCCTTATCGGTACGTGATCTCGATTCTGTCCATGTCCCTCATCACGTAGCGCCCGAACTCCTGGTTCTCTTCGCCATTCACGAACATCTTCACCGAGCCATCAGGCCCGTTGCAGTATTGGAAGATGCAATTCCCATCGAATCGTTTGCCCCATGCCCTGAAGAAGTTGCGAAGCCGCAAATCATCGATCGTGACGAGACCATTGAACTCGAGATGGATGACGTCATTAGGGTCGTGGGTGTGGATCGGGTAGTGCACCACGCCGATGCCGATGTTCGCCGGGATGTCCTGCGTCTTGCCTTTGATCGAGATCCTGAGTTCCGCATGCCGGTGCAATCCGGACCGCGAGACTATTTCTGACGCGACGATCGGTGGCCGGCTGGCGATGTACCAGGCAGCGCTGCCCACGGCACCGAGGGCGGCGAGAACGATGGCACCCGTCTTCAGGAACCGTCTTAGGGTTCGGAGTCGCGCCGTGCGTAGGTGTTCCGTCTGCGTCTCTTGACGCTTGAGCTGTTTGCGCTCTGTCTTGCTCAGTCGAGTCATCGCGCGGCGACCTACGCGGCCTACGCCAACAGACGCGGCAGCACCCAGGGTGAAACGACCGAGACGAGACCCGCGGCGAACGTCGCCGCGGGCCCGATCGCGTTTGCTTCGATCATCGCGCCGGGGTCAGGGCGCCAGCGCGAAGATCAACGATGCGACCAGCAGTGCCCGCAAGAAACGCATTGTCCGGTCCAGCGTAGCAGCGCGAAGAGTGAGCGTCAAACCGGCGTACACCGCGGTCGAGCATCGATTGTGCATTCGAGGGCTCAGGCTCCCGTTGCGGTAAGGCAGAGCCGTGGGAAATTCTGGCGCCCGATCGGCCTCTCAGGTAATGTCGAGATCCGATGGGCATCTACGAACGGTGGCTGCTGCCGCGGCTGATCGACCTCGCGATGCGAAACAAGGAAGCGACGCGCTTCCGGAAGAAGATGATCCCGGCCGCGCGCGGCCGGGTGCTCGAAATCGGCGCGGGCTCCGGGCTCAACCTGCCCTTCTACGATGCGAGCGTCGCGCGCCTGTATGCGCTGGACCCGTCCGCGGCGCTGCTCGGCATGGCGCGCAACAAACGCGCGCCGGGAGCCTTCCCGGTCGAGTTTCTCGAACGCTCGGCTGAAGAGATCCCGCTCGAGGCCCGCACGATCGACACCGTCGTCACGACGTGGACGCTGTGCAGCGTCCCCGATGCGCTGCGAGCGCTCCGGGAAGCGCGGCGGGTGCTCAAGCCCGGCGGCGCGCTGCTGTTCGTCGAGCACGGCCTCGCGCCGGATCCGCGGGTCGAGCGCTGGCAGCGTCGGCTCAATCCGTATTGGAACCGGTTCGCGGGCGGTTGCAATCTGGACCGGAGGATCGATCGGCTCGTCCGCGAGGCGGGCTTCGAGATCCTCGATCTCGAAACCGAGTATGCGAAGGGTCCGCGGCCCTTCACCTATACCTACTGCGGCCGCGCCCGGCCCGCGTGACTCTCTGAT
>Ga0209751_10001793_pt1 | contig 21790 bp, 22 predicted proteins | sample RifCSP13_1_FD_184019 | JGI IMG/M metagenome (GOLD analysis project Ga0209751, IMG submission 184019) | Soil microbial communities from Rifle, Colorado - Rifle CSP2_sed 13_1 (SPAdes) (version 2) | ecosystem: Environmental > Terrestrial > Deep subsurface > Rock core/Sediment | place: Rifle... | reverse complement strand
CTGCGAGCCTTCAAGACGAAAGGCTGGTTTGCCTATTTCAAACACAGCCATCGCTACACTTTCGACCCGCTGGACCCATTCATCCGGCAGCGACTGCGTAGCTTGCTGCGTCGACGGAGTAGGAGGTACGGCATCGCTAGTGGTGGCGACTATAGACGCTGGCCAAATGCATTCTTTGCTGAGCAGGGGCTGTTCTCTCTATGTCTGGCCCATGCTGAGTTGCGTCAATCCTTAAAGAGGTGAACCACCAACTGGAGAGCCGGATGCGGGAGAATCGCACGTCCGGTTCGGAGGGAGGGGGAGCGAAACCAATCGTCTCTTCCTACCCCTATTTTATAGCACTGGACACTATTTTTCGCCTGCGCCGTTCGAAGGGGCGGAATGAGACTAGACGAGTACCCGCCAAGTTAAGTTCCGCCCCTTCGAACGGCGCAATAACTTCATCGCGTCGCAGTCTATAAACATGCCACCCCTAACGGAGTGGAGCCCAGTTGGATTATTCAGCGGACTTCAGAAACAGGACACTACGTTATTCGTTTGTCTTTACTCCAACGCGGCCACTACCTCCTGAACCTTCTGCGAACCGATGCCGCCACTCCGACCAGGCCAGTGCCTAAGAGCAGCAGCTGTTAGTGATGGTTATACGGATGCCGCCCGCAATGTTCTGGATGTGAACAGTGATGTTGCCACCCGTGTTTGCTGTTGGGCTGATTATGGCGTTCTTTTCCTGAAGTGAATGTTAGGGGAGACGAACTGGCCGCAGCTTCGGCGGAGCTTTACCAAACCCGCAGCAGTTCGTCTCCCGACCGTTCCGAGTTCGTGCGTGTCAACCCGCAACTCGGTGCGAATTCAAGTAACTGTTGGCAGCGCGAACGCGGTCACTGCCATGCGTAGCTGGGACTACAGTCGGGCTTTTGAAGGTATTCTATTGCGATTCAGGATTTGCGACATCGGACATGATTGCCGATTCTTATGGCAGGATCCTGCCATTTGGAGGGCGTTGCACAAAAAGTATGAAATAGGCGTTTTCTCTGTGTGACCTCTGTGTCCTCCGGGTCTCCGTGGTGAAGGAACTCGCCGAAAACACGACCACTGAGTTACAAAGAACACAGAGGTCGCACGGAGAAGACACTTGAGCAGACACTTTTTGTGCAAAGCTCATTTGGAGTGTGGTTTTGCACTCCAAAAGTCAGGGTTTTTTGGCGAGTTCGTTGGCGAAGGCGTAGATCACCAGCTCCAGACGATCCGAGACGCCGAGCTTCGAGTAGATGGAACTCAAGTGGTGGGTTACTGTCGTTTCACTGATGAACAGTCGTTCGCCGATCTGCCTGTTCTTCAGTCCCTCGGAAACCAGACCTACAACTTCCAATTCTCGCGGTGTAAGGCTCTTGATCTTAAGCGCTTCGGGATTGATTTCTTCGCGTGCCTCGCTTCTTGCGTCGGTCAGCACGCTGCCCATCATTGAACGGTCGATCCAGACTTCGCCAGCATGCACTTTACTGATAGCTTTCAGTAGGAGTTCGGCCGCTTGTTGCTTTAAGACAACACCCACGGCGCCGCGGCGTATCGCCGTACGATGAGAGTCGGGAGTTTGTAGCCCGGTCAGGACCAGCACACGAGAATTCGGACTGACTTTGCACAAGTCAGGAAGGAAGTCGAGCCCGTCCTCTTCTGCCAGCACCAGATCAAGCACGATGACATCGGGACGTTCGGCCTCTGCAACCCGCAGTGCTTCTGCAGCGGTACCGGCCATGCCGACAACTGTCATAGACTGATCGTGCTCAATGAGCATGCGCAGACCGGAACGAATCACGGCATGGTCATCAACGATCATTATGCGGATCGGTTTGGTCATACTTTTGTCGTCTTTTCTGAGCTAATTCTGATGTGTCCACTGTGGTTGATTTGTCCGACGATAAATAACCACAGAGTTCACGGAGAAACCGAGGTCGCAGAGAGAAATCAACTTAGGACACCACCTGCGAGAGTTTCTTTAGCCTCATAAAGGAATCGTAACTGATACCACCGTGTAGTTATGGTGATCGATAGAAACGGTTGTTTCGCCCCCCAGCAACGCAGCTCGTTCAGAGATTGAGCGCGGGACAAAAAGTGGCTGCTCAGGCTGCTGTTCACTTTCGGAACCCAAGCCGCCGCTTGGCCCTGGCCGACGGTTCTTAATCTGCAATAACACCTTACCGTCACGGCATATGAAGCGAACCTTTGCCTCATTGCAAAGAGCGTGACGTCTGACGTTACTTAATCCCTCAGCCACCATCTGAAAGAGCTCCGCTGCTAAACGATCGTTGACTTCCAATTTGCCATTTGACTTAACGTCAACCTGAATACCTGTGACTGACGCAAATCTTGTTACAAAGCGATGTATCGCCGGTAACAGGATGTCGCGCCGTTCCTCCCCAGCCCGTAATCCCCAAACGTAGCGCCGGAGTTCGATCAGCTCCTGATTGCTCAGATCCAACAACTCCTCTACGTTGTCGATGACGTCCGTGTTCCCGGCTCTTAGCTTATTGGCCAAAGCGGCGATTCCCAGTTGCAATCCCACGTAAGGTTGAATCACGCTGTCGTGAATATCGCGGGCGATACGGCGTCGCTCTTCGTCCGCAGCAGATGAGGCAAGGCTGTCGACCAACCTGATGTTCTCCAATAAAGGACTGACATGGTCGATTAACTGGAGCAGGAAATCCATCGCTGCATTGTCAAACCGATCGGGGGCGCCAATAACGTACAACCTTCCGTTTACCTCCCGGCCGCTCTGAAAGGGCACTGACAGATAGGCTGTTGCCTCGAGTGCGCTGGCTATCCTGTCGGCCACTGTGGGATCTCCGGTCAGAAATGTGCGGGTCTGTAGATCAAAATAGGAGGTAAGGTCTTGACCATTTTTTCGGTGAAGCAGAGCCTGGCTGGATGAGGGAAGTAGAAATATTCTCGCTGCGTCAGGTCTTACCTGTGCAGGCGCTGCTCCTGAGGGGTGAGCGCCGCGCCGGGCTCGATAGAGTTTGTAGCTCTGGCTGTCGGGAGGGTCGGCGGGTATCAGCAACAGGCATTCATCCGCGTCATAGAAAGCACGCAGCCTCTCCAGGATCGAATTGATCGTACGATCGAGACCGAAGCGTGGGTTGGAAAAAACGGTGAGATCTTTTAGCAGTTGCAGGCGGTTTCTTAAGCTCAGTTTGAACCCACCCCAACGAGAGATCATGAAACCGAGGATGAGTAATTGAATGGGCCGAAGCAGCACGCGGTTCCACTCAATCCCTGCCATCTGTGGTGTCGTATATACACCTACAATCGTGAACAGGAGGGCAGAGGCCAGCGTTACCTGTAGGCCCGCGGTATAACCCCACCCGAATGAGGCCACGAGAATGGCAAAAAAGAAGAAGTTGAAGAAGATACTCCTAGTGCCGCTACTCATTGCGACAAAAGCGACATACCAGAGAACATCGAACCAGTGCATGTATTTCGCTGGTACGAGATCGCTGCGTCGAACGGAGAGAAAGAAAAAGACAGCGCTGTAGAGGGTGTACAGGCCCAGTGCGGAGTATGTAAGGCGGATGTAACGGTTGGGCTCAGATGGATCGATTACGATGACTGCCAGTGCAGATGCGGCAAGAATAAACCGCATGCCGGAAATCAGCCGCAAATCGACCCAGTGCTCGGACAATACACTTATATTTGCAGGGGCTTCTCTTGTCGGGGTTGACTTCAATCTAGATCCAATCTTTAGAGGCGCGCGTGAAGTGAGGTACGAGCGAGCCTTCCGGGTCTTCAGGTTGCGGTTGTTGCTGCGACGACCTTCTGCATCGCCCCCCAGGCGCGCTCAGCCTCCTCGCCAAAAAGCACGACATCATTCTGGCGTTGATCGAGGTCCAGCCCCAGCCGTGCCTTCATCGACCCCTCGCCCGGACGGTAATGTGCGCTGGTGATATGGTCGACATGTATCAGGAGTCTGCCACCCTCGGGATGGGCTACCTCAAGGAATTTCATTGACATCACCTCGAGTTCAGAACTCGGGCAAAATGGAAAATGAGAAATGGAAAATAGTCATGCTTGGGCGACCTTAAATTTTCCATTTCTCATTTCTCCTTTGCTTAACGCGAATGATGTTGCAACCGGACTCGGGGCGACGGATTACCAATATGAATATGCGGTCCCGTGGCCACCCGAGGAATGGGGCCCCGAAATGCCAGGAAGGGTATTCCTTCACTTCGCAAGTAGGCGATCAAAACCCTGCCCTCGACACTGTCCGGATGGAGCGACACGTCCATGCCGTTGCGATGGTCCAAGCCCCACTGCGTATGCAGCGCTGATTGGCCAAAAGCACCCATAGGTAAGGGGCGGCCGAATTTCGCCGCGAAGAAGGCCTCTACACGCCCGGCATCGGCGATTTTCCATCTGCCGTGCCCGCGTAGCGGCTCGCTTGCATCAGCTTCCTTCTCGGGAGAAATGCGTTCGACGGACGCGACTCGGGCACGATCTACAAACGTCCAAATGTTTCCACGCTTGTACCAGTAACCATCATTGTCCTGGTTTACTTCTTCAGCCTGAAACTTCTTGCCTCCCGCCAGATGCAACCAGATCTCCGGCGCTGTTTGTTCTTCGGCAGCTTTATCAGTCTGCTCCAACTTGGGCTCAGTGGTCTGAGCCGCAGCGGAACTCAGTCCGAGCGTAAGAATGAGAATGAAACCGATTAACTTCACGCGATCCCCTTATTCGTGTTGCTTCGTGTGGCTTCGTGGATCGTCCTTTCTTAACCGGCAAGAACGATCCACGAAATCACACGAAAAAAGCCTGCCCAGAACGAGAATGAAAGCGATTAGCCCGAAGTCTTCCCTGCGCGATCCCTTATTCGTGTTGCTTCGTGTGGCTTCGTGGATCGTCCTTTCTTAGCTGGGTGTGAACGATCCACGAAATCACACCAACAACCTTAGCTCTTTGGGGCGAAGTATCCGACGCGCGTGTGCGTTTCGAATGAGGGATCAGTCGTCTCAACCCGCACGCGCCGAAAGCTTCCGTCCCGCTGTTTGTTTAATGGTGTGTAGTAGAGCGCGTATTGATGTCGCAACTCTTCCGCCACTTCCGCATACGTTGAATCAAGCGCCTGAAAACTAAGCGGACGATAGAGTCTGCCCCCAGTGGCAGCTGCAATCTGAGCCAACTGCGTTTCACTCTGGTCCAGTACTCGCAGCCCCTGACGTAAGTCTTCTATGCGGAGCTGGTTGAAGCGAACCACTGAATCCGCTCCCCCAAGGAGCGAATCGAGTTCAGCGCGCTTTGCCGCGCGCGCAATCTCGGTATTGCTGACGACATAAACAACGACCTGAGCTTCGAGTAACGCCCTCAGCGCTCCCTCTAATGACGTTGTTCCGCGGCCACTGTCAATACCGTCCGACAAAACAATCGCTGCCCTGCGAGATTTCGTCGAGGTGAACTGCTGGCGCGCTGCAAGCAGGAGAGCGTCATTAAAGCGCGTAAACATTCCCGGTTCAATGCGGCCCAGAGAGCGCTGAAATTGGAAGCGACTTTGTGTCCAGTCCTGCAAAAGATGGACACGATCATCAAACTTGATGAGACTGAGGCGGTCTTCGGCGGCAAGCTTTGCCGCAAATCCCGCGGCAGCCCGGCGAAAATCATCCAGATTGTTAGCCACCGACGAAGACGAATCCACCATTAATACGACATCAACCGGAATTTTTCGCAGTGCTACATCACTCAAAGGCTGTGGTTGTCCGTCCTCGAATACGCGGAAGTCGGTTCGAGTAAGTTCGCTTGCAAATCGTCCCTGCTCATCGCGCACCGTCACCGGCAGCATCACTTCAGTAGTCGTTACCGAAATCACATCGCCCGGGGAAATCTCAGCTTCAACTTTGGGCGTTGGTGACGGTTTAGGTGGCGGAGGTGGCGGCGGAGGCTCGCCAAGCGCATCCATCCATGACTTTGGCGTTGGTGAAGGCGCCGGTTTTGCAATGTTGGGCGATGCTCTTCCGGTTCTCTTTTTCTTTTGTGGCGCAGACTGGGCCGAAGCAATAAGGGAACCCGGCGCGCTGGGGGCCGTAAGCCAGACCATTGCGAGCAAGAGGAGTAGTGCTACTCCGATCCAGGCAACTGACCGCCGCTCAACTCGCCGCAATGTGATGTGTCTTATTCTATTCATTGGGCGTGCTTGAATTGGCCGCCGCAGAATCTGCACCCATGGCGGCCTTCATCGCTGTCAGGATCTTCTCACTCACGCGCTTTCTTTTAAGTTCCTCGAGACTTGCCGGCGACAAATCGAACTCCACCGGCGACTGTTCAATGCGGCGAACCACAGTGCCTTCCGAGAAACCTGCTTCGACGAGTTCGATAATTGAGGCGTTGGTAAGTGAAGGTGTTTTTTCCAGCTTTGTGGGAGCGTTAGCCTCAGAAGGAGGACGGATGATCCGCACCGTAGCGCTGCCCGTCGTCATTATATCTCCTGAGCTCGAGCCACCTCCGCCCCGGGTTTGCGTCTCGCCCCTCAAGCCGCCGCTCGATCCAAAAATGTCAACGCTGCTTCCGTCTGAAGGGTTCTGACCCCGGGGTGAATCGTTCCGGGGCGTGCTGATACCTTCGTTAAAGAAAGGATCGTCGCTCCAGGCAGTATCGTCTGCTGCTACGTCCATTCCCTCTTGTCTGGAGAGCATGGCGAGAATGACTTTTTCCGTCACTCCGCTGCGTTTCAGTTCAATCATTCGCTCGGGTGAGAGGTCAAAATTAGACAACCGCGAAGCAATAATCGAGATGATTGTCTTCTCTTTGAACCCCGCTTTCGCCAGCTTCACTATTGAGCTATTAGTAAGTGGAGTTTGGTTTCGCTGTGCCTGCCCCAGCACGCAAGCTAAACTAAATACCAGCAAAAATGTCAGAACTCGACTGATGAAGATGTGTTTCATGTCTTTGCGCTTTCTGCGGGATTACTTTGGAGAAGGCGCTGAAGTATTTCCAGCCTTCTCGCCCGCGGTTTGCGGCTCACCATAGCGACGGGTAATCCGCTTAACATAATCACGAGTTTCTCTGTAAGGGGGAACCGCACGTCCGTACTTCATGACGGCCCCTTCGCCGGCATTATAACTCGCCAGTGCAAGATCCACGCGACCGCCAAACATAGTCAACAATTCCTTTAAGTATTGCGAGCCACCCCGAATGTTCTGGGCTGGATCAAAGGAGTTGCGGACACCCAATCGTCGCGCTGTACCAGGCATCAATTGCATCAAACCGCGAGCACCCTTCGGGCTGACGGCGTACTGTCGAAATCGGGACTCGTGCTCTATAACTAAAAAGATTAAATAGGGGTCAACTGCATAAAGTTCGCCGTTGTTTCGAATCAATTGATCGACGTAGGCGCTGCCAGAAGTCCAATCAGAGTTACGGGAACGTGCTGCCCCGGGCATCTCTCTTTCGATCCTGGCAATCCTTTCGCGCTCAAGAAACACGGACAGATTGCCACGGTTGTACCAGGCGCCATCACTTGTCTCGCGAACTTCATCCGCACGAAAACGCGCTCCACCAACGAGATGGATCCAAACAGCGGTCGCGGCCGTTTCGCTGACCTTAGCTTCCTTCGCCTCTGACGGCGCCTCGTTTGCGGGTGCTTTTACTATTGCTCTTACTGATGAGACGGATTGCGGCACCCGTTGAGAGATGTTCCCCTTCCGAAACCAGGTTTCATCACCCTCTTTCCAGACTTCGTCAACCTCAAACGAATAGCCGTCAGCAAGCGTGATTCGATTTCCAACTATGTTGGCACTGTCCGCAGGACTGCCGGCGCTGGCCGGCAGTTCGATCCGCATGCCTTTCGGGAGTCTGGCATCGGCTTTGAGTCCATTCAGCCGCACCAACTCCTCGACTGGGAGGTTCAGACGTTGTGCGATTTTTCGAAGGGTCTCTCGCGAGCGGGCGCGAGTGTGATTGGTTTTAGGCGTGGGTTTCTGGGGCTGATCGAAAGATAGCCCCGAACCCAGAGCGTCAATGCGAGCACATTCACAGGTAACGAGGCAAAGAAGCAGGATAACTATAGGTAATTGGCGAAAAGACATCGTTCATAATGTCCGACGAACTTTAGTTTGTCGACCCTGTCGCTCCGGAACTCTTGTGTTTAGCCGTCAAGTTCAAAATGTCCGATTGCATGTCCGGCTCCGGAACTGGTTCAACTGTGTTCAGAGTATCCGACGCGACAAACTGAAGTTTATCGAACGTAGCTTATCGGACATTATTTGCAACTCGTTGAGCGTCACCATTTGAGGCTTGAAACGGCCGCTCTTTAGTAAATCCGTGGGCCTGCCCAAAGTAGTTTCCCCAGGCGAGGTCAACGAGCTCACGAGTAAGTTGCAGTGTTCGACCTTCAAAGCGGCAAATGTCGGTGACTTTATTCAACAGGTCGCGCGGCTCACAACCTTTCAAAATTCGCTGTTCGCTTTGATACCGATTCAGGATGTGATTTAAGCACTCCCGATCGATCGCGACGCCACGGGTGGAGGCTGTGCGTTTGAAGATCTCAACGTAGGCTTCAGGAGTGGGCGGCTCGACGCGAGCGCGATAGCCCATTCGTCGTAGGAACGCCTCGTCGACAAGATCTCTCTCATCCAAATTTGTAGAGAAGACAACCAACTGTTCAAAAGGAACCTCGATCTTCTTGCCACTGTGCAAGGTCAGAAAGTCGACACGCCTCTCCAGCGGCAGGATCCAGCGATTCAAGAGATCTTGTGGCGCCACTCGCTGCCGTCCAAAGTCGTCGATAACCAATGTACCGCCATTTGATTTGACTTGAAATGGCGCTTCGTAAAATTTCGCCGACTCGGACCAGGTTAGATCGGTGTTGTCCAATGTAAGTTCGCCGCCGACGATGATCAGCGGACGTTCGACCTCGATCCAGCGGCGGTCATGTTCAATCGCTGTCTCACGCTGCTGCACCGGGCGATGACTGTGAGAATCGAACACACGGATGATCTGCCCGTCAATTTCGACCGCATACGGAATCCAGATCGCGCCAGAGAGAGCTGCGTTCATCCGTTCAGAGACAGCTGTTTTGCCGGTGCCGGGGAGTCCGGTCAGGAACAGCGAAGATCGTGAATTGATGACGCAGCCCAGTGTTTGTATTAGCGAGTCGGGTAGAACGAGATCCTGGAAGGCAGCCCGAACAGTTTCGATCGAAGCGGGTCGCGAGGGCACCGCCTGGAGTCGCATCATGTGCGAGTAGTCCTCAAGAGATACAGGAGCTGGTCCCAGGTAACCACTCTGCGACTGCAAACGAGCAACGCGTTCCCAGCCGTGGTCCAGCATTGCATAGCGCGTTGCTCCGACGGCGCTCTGCAGCCGCATCTCGATCAGCTTTTCCCGGTAGAGGTGATAGAGCAGCTCCTCGGTCAACGCTCTGGGGAGATGAAGCCGGTCAGCTACCGTAAGCGTAGTTGGCTCGGGCAACATCGCCACGTGTTTCAGAGCGAGATCACACAAGAAAGCCTCATGAACACCTGTTTCCGCCACTTCTTCAGGGGTTGGCGGGCCGAGGCTCTCAATTTCAGCGCGGTTCAAAATGCTGAGATGTCCCATTAGGGTTGCTCCGTTTTAGATCTTTGCTGAGCAGCATTCGCACTGGCTTGGATCGCCAGGAGCGACTTGTTTGCTTCAGTGGCTTTCTCGGGCTCACCCATCTGACCGTAGAGTGTCACAAGGCGCGCGAGGGTATCCGTGTTGTTGGGCTGCAGAACTCTTGCTTTTTCGAGGTGCTTAATTGCGTCTTTCTCTTTTCCGAGACGCTGCAGTCGAGTCGCAATGTTCATGTGACCTTCGAACTCACCGACGGCGCGTGCGAAGTTCTCGTACGCGTCGTCAAACTTGCCTAACTGCACTTGAGCCATAGCCAGGTTGTTTAAGAAGCGCTGATCACTGGAGGAGAGCTTCACAGCCTTCTTCAGATACTTGATTGCTTTGTGGTATTCACCGTTCTTCGACAGCAAGTATCCATAGTTGTTCAAATGTTCTGCCTTATCGTTGTCGCCTTTGAGGGCGAACTCGAGTGAGAGCAGGGCCTGACGTCGCATTCCCTTATTTTCGTAGGCGATGCCGAGCAGGTTATGCGCATCGCGGAGTCTCGGGTTCAGGGAGACTGCGGTAGAGAGCGCCATAATGGCGCCGTTTGGATTGTTGCTGTCAAGCAGTCTGCGACCGCGTTCGAGCAGTTCGAACGAGAGTGCCTGCGCGGGATCTTCTGTGGCCGCAGGGCCAGTGGGTGGCGTGGCTTCAGATGTTTGTGTCGGGGCCGTAGGAGCGGTGCGCGCATCGACTACTCGGGTAATAGGTGCGCTTTCGAACTTCTTCACGTCTTTCTTGGAAAGACGGTGCAATTTGTTGTCGTCCTTGTTCCCGCCGCGTCCAAAGAGGCGGCCGATGGCTTTAAAGGGTGCTTTAAGAACCCGTACGAACCGATTACCTCCACTCGGCTTGGGTTCGACTTCAAGATCCTGAGCGGCCTCGGCTGAGGCTGCATCAAGAGCAGCGATCTCGGCATCCGTCAATTCGGTACTCTGGACGGAAATGATCGGCGAAGCACCGAGCACGAACACGAGCGATAGAGACAGAACAACAAGTGAGTGCTTAATCATTGTGGGACTCCTTACTTACCACTAAATGAGAGACCGCTTCCTAACATGTCAGAGATGTTTAGAAGAGCCGGTCCGAGGATGATAATGAACATCGTGGGAAAGAGAAGACCACCAAGTGGCAGCAACAACTTGAACGCGGCTTTCTGCGCTGCTTGTTCCGCGCGTTGTCGCCGTTTGGTTCTCAAGCTGTCTGAATAGACGCGCACGGCACGGGCGATGGATGTACCGAAGCGATCTGCCTGAATCAACATACCGACAAGACTATTCAGATCTTCAACGCCAGTCCGGTCAGCGAGATTTCGCAGAGCTTCACTGCGCTCGCGGCCAACCCGGATTTCAAGATTGGCCAACTCAAATTCTTTGCTGATGTCGGGATGAACTGTCTTGAGTTCTTCACACACGCGGAGCATCGCAGCATTGAGGCCTAATCCTGCCTCCATCGTGATCACCATTAAATCCAGGGCATCAGCGAGCCCCCAGGTTATCCGCAATTTGCGGCTGGCAATTAGCCGGTTCAACATGAACCGCGGGAAAATGAAACCGGCGCCCAGGGCGCAGAGTGCGGGTAGATAGGCGCTATTGAGCGGACGCGCCAAGGACATCCAAACCATTAGAACCAGCGCAGGGAAAGCCAACATTAGTACGAACTGTGATAATCGGTAAACAGCCGGAGCTGACGGCGAGCGATAACCAGCCTGCATTAACTCCTTCTGCAGCTTCTTGGCGCCGGCAGCCGAGGGGGGCACGAGCCTGCTGATGGGTTCGGCCAAACGTTCGGCAATCGAGGTAGCGCTATTAGGCTCAATACTCTGGGTGCCTGCGGGTAATCGAGGGTCCTCGAGTTGTCGCAGGCGCTCAGCGGTCGCGCTCACCGGGCGAAACATCAGCCAGTACACGGCCATCACCGCAAAGGCTATGCAGATGAAAGTGGAAATTGAAATAAATAGCATAAGTTGCACCTATCTCGATTGTTTATGTGCCCGGCTCGCCGTATCAGATGAACACGGGCGGAAACTGAGTAACGTCCCGGTATTCAGTTAGATCCTAATCTTCATGATCTTTTGGACCATCAACATTCCGAGAACCTGCATGATTGCGGCTATGGCAAGTAGTTTATGTCCACGCGGGTCTTTCCACATCACATCCATGTAGTTTGGATTCATCGCCGTTATGTAAACGGCCAGGAAGATGGGGAGAGCGCAGAGCAGCCATGCCGACCAACGCGAACTGAGAGTCAGTGTTTTCAGATCCTCCATGATCCGGAAACGCTCACGGATCGTATAGGCCACTTTCTCTAATAGTTCGGAGAGGTTACCGCCGGTCTCGCGTTGAATCAAGACCGCAGTGACGCACATGCGAAGGTCCAGCAGCGGCACACGCTCAACAAGATTCTCCAGGGCCAGTTTCAGTGAGAGTCCCAAGTTTTGCTCGTCGTACGTTTTGCGGAACTCTGAAGCAATTGGTTCCGACATTTCAGTCGACACCATGTGGAGGGCTTCGGTGAACGCATGACCCGCCGACAAGCCACGGCTCATCAAATCGAGTGCGTCCGGCAGGAGCTGCAGGAACTTGTGTAACCTCTTTTTACGCTTGATCCATATGTGTGTGAAAGGCAGCACTGCAGCGATGACACCGGACACCAGCATCAGGAGGATGGAAGTGCTAACCATCGACACCGCCAGATAAGCCAGGACGCCGGCTGTGGCGGAGAACAGCACCAGCCGCATTACCGTAATGTTGACGTCGGCCTGATCAATGATCTTCTTGAGGCGTGACGTGGCCTGGAGCTTAACCAAAAACTGATTCATCCAGGGTATCTCACTCAGGAGTTCCTGGCGGGCGAGCTGCACTTCGATGTCGTCGGAATGGGCCGATGAACGAATAGCTTCGGCAAGCCGTTCATTGAGAAGAGCACGTTGGGCGTCTGACTTTCGCGACGTTAATAGGTACAGTGCATACGTCACGAACAAGCACGCCATAAAGACTATGAATGGAATAAAGAACATTTATGCTACCTCCTCAAAGAATGAACGCGGCAGCTGCATTCCGTAGACCTTCAGTCTTTCGGCAAAGCGAGGTCGCACCCCGGTGGGTCTAAACCGTCCAATGACCTTGCCATTGGCATCGACGCCCTTGCGTTCATAGATAAACACGTCCTGCATCGTGATAGTTTCACCCTCCATACCCGTGATTTCGGAGATGGAAATGATGCGCCGTGTGCCGTCGCTAAGTCTTGCGACCTGAATGACCATGTTGATGGCGGATGCTATCTGTTGTCGCATCGCCCGGTCCGAGAGTCGCATACCAGTCATCTGAATCATTGTTTCCAGGCGGGCCAATGCGTCACGTGAGGTATTAGCGTGAACCGTCGTAAGCGAGCCGTCGTGGCCAGTGTTCATCGCCTGCAACATGTCGATCGCTTCACCTCCACGCACCTCACCGATGACGATCCGGTCAGGGCGCATACGTAAGGCGTTTCGAACCAAATCGCGCTGCGTCACCTCACCTTTTCCTTCAATATTGGGTGGCCGCGTTTCCAGACGGACGACGTGCGGTTGTTGCATCTGCAACTCCGCCGAATCTTCGATTGTGACGATGCGTTCATCCGGGGGGATGTAGGCAGAAAGCGCGTTTAGCAGAGTTGTCTTACCAGCGCCGGTGCCGCCAGAAATCAAAACGTTCAACCGGGCGTTTACGCACATCTCAAACATGGACGCCATGTCAGGTGTGAGAGCTTGTTTTTCGAGTAACCGGTTCATCCGCAACGGTTCGGCGCCGAAACGACGGATGGAAAGTACTGGACCATCCAGGGAAAGGGGCGGGATGATTGCGTTCACACGAGAGCCGTCTTTTAAACGAGCGTCCACCATTGGGGACGATTCATCGATGCGCCGGCCCACTGAGGATACGATGCGTTCGATAACTCGCATCAGGTGCTCATTGTCCTTGAATTCAATATTGGTACGCTCTAGTTTGCCGCCGCGCTCGATGTAGATGTTGTAAGGGGAGTTAACCAGAATGTCGGAGATAGAAGTATCTGCCAACAACTGCTCTAATGGTCCCAACCCAAAGAGTTCATGTCTGACCTCGTGAATGAGCCGTTCGCGTTCGACTGTAGAGAGCGGAGTGTCCTCCTGTGCCAAAAGACTGGCTGCCAGGCGTGAGACCTCTTCGTGAAGCTGGTCAGGCTCTAGCATGCCCAGCTTGGTTAAATCCATCCGATTAATGAGCATGCGGTGGAGCCGGGCTTTCATGTCCTGAAAGCCTTGCTGATTGCTGATACCGTCGTCGGTCAACGGCCCAGTCATTCCCGCTTCTCTAACTAGTCTTTCACGTAGTGCCATGTCTTTTCCCTATCTGATAAGTGTTACTGCGCTTCGCCGAGATTGGCTCGATCGAGTGCCGCATTCAGACCGAAGTCTTCAACCGTCGCCTGTTGCCGGCGAAAGATTGAATTGAACGGCCGTCTTCCATTCTCACTCATAGTGAAAGGCTCAAATTTGCCATCGAACAGCTTTGCCGCCACACCTCGTATATCGTTGGTCACTTTGGAAGCTGGAGCCGATTCGATTAACGGTTGACCGAGGTTGATTGAGTTGACTGCTGCGCGATAGTCGCTCTGGATGTAACCAACCACCCGTTCACCCAAAAAGTCTTCAACCTGTTTCTGGTCGAGATCGATGTTCTTGCTCCAACGGTTTACCACCAGACGAATCTTCTTACGCGGGTATCCCAGGCGATCAAAGATGTCCAGGGCCCGGCGGGTGCTCCGAATTGCGTGTATCTCGAGAGTGAGTACCACCAGAATCTGATCAGCATGATCCAACGCAGAGATAGTGACGGCGTCAAAGCTGTGCGGTGTATCGATAATTACTTGATCATATCGCTGTCGCAGTAACTCCATAATCTCGTAGATGTGCCGAGGCTCGATGTCCTCGGCACTCTCTGCTTTGATCGGGGCTGCGAGCAATGAAACGTTCTTAGACCTTTGGGTCAGATAGCTTGCCAAAAGGGCATCATCAAGTCGTTCACGGTTCTCAACAACGTCTGCCAGTGAGAACTTTGGCCTGAGCCCGAGCATGAGCTCGAGATCGCCTGACTGCAGGTTCAGATCCACCAGCACAGTCGGTGAGGTTTGAATCATTGCAAGATTGGTCGCTATCAAAGAGCAACCGCAGCCACCCTTGCTTGAGAAAACCGCAATGGCACGTCCTCGCTTCTTCGGTTCGTCATCTGCGTGCTCGGCGCAGAACTGAGCAGTGCGATCAATAACGGTGATTAACTCGTCCTCGAGGATTGGCAAGCGAATGAAATCACGTGCGCCGGCGCGCATGCTGCGTAAAATCAGATCCGGAGAAGCTTCTCGAGAAGCGCAGATGACGGCAGTCGTCGCGCACTCAGCGGTGATGCGTTGAACCAGCTTCATTGCCGGTTCGCCCATATGGCCCATGTTGACAACAACCGATGAAGGTCGAAGGCGAACCGCTTCGGTGAAAACCTGTTCCGGGTCGTCGCTCATCATCAGAACGCTCGCTCCCGGGTGTCCGTTCAAAGCCCGTCCCATCTCTCGTAAATCAGCAGGATCCTTACAAAGTAGAATAAAGGTCAGATTTTTTTTCATTGCGTAACGAATCCTTGTTCTCTTGATTATTCTAGGTCCGCCGGTATCAGACCGGCACTCTCCGCAGTCAATGTGACGCTATATGCGGGGAGGGTTAAATTCCTGGTAAACAGAGGTATATTAAAATTGAATGTGTACCCTGTAATGCTCACTTGAGCTGTTCCCAGGTTGGTACCAAACGTCGTGTCTATGTCCGGATCCTCATCAATGTTTGCTCCGAGATACGTCACTGTCACCATGTCTGGGGTTAATCCATTTATTAATGCTGTCCCCACCGGGGCGCACTCAGGAAACGGAGTGATGTTGGTCTCACCGTAGACGGCGACGTTCTTAACACATGTGACATTCTCTGGATGGATTACGGCATATCGGGCGGCACGTCGAGTGGCGTCATTCAGCGCATTGTGGGTGTAAAGTAATCGACCGGATTCGATGACGCCGATGATGATCATGAAGAACACGAGCGCAATGATCGCGAACTCTGCCATCGTCGTCCCACGCTCACCTTTCCTATGATTATTCTTACGCATCTTGCCGCCCCTTTAATCCACCGCTCCTCCGGCCTCAGTGACCATGTAGTACATCGTCGTGCTTGGTCTCACTGGCACCGCCAAGGAGAACGAGTTGTGCAGCAATGCTCCGATATTGAAGACCGGAGTATAGGTATAGGTAACTACGCTTACCGTCACCGTCTCTGGCTCTAATCCAGCAGGCGGGAAAGTTTCGGTGACCGCAATGTCAGTAAAAAGTATTCCCTTTACGACCTTTTCGTTGTCAGCGCAGGCCGTTGTTTTGCCACACATCACTATGTTCTTCGCTGCATCTTTGTTGTCCCCGGTGTAGGGCACATTCGAGAGATACCTGGATGCAGCCCGCGTCCCTTTGGCTAGCGCGGAGTACTCTTCGAAGAACCGTCCAAGTTCAGAGACGGCAGCAAGCATCACGACAAGAAAGGGAACCAGAATCGCGAATTCCGCCAGTGCCGCTCCACCTTCAGCGCGGGAAAAACTTCTTATTTTCTTGGCGATGTTCATCACTCCCCCCGCTCATTTGTAGAGCACTGGAACGACTATCGGCGCTGTGTTACCACCGCCCGGGTAATAACCCCCGCCGGATAAGGCGATGCCAAGGTATTCGGCATAGATGGCAGAGTTTCCATCGACCTTTTTATTCAAAAAGAACTTCCCTACACGGTTGTATTGGACATTGTCCTTGCCGTTATCCCACTGGTCCTTTTTAACGATTGGAAAAGAGATTTCACGTCGTGGATCATCTCCGGGCGTGTGGGTTGGCGCTTCCTTTGGAGCACTGGGATCGTCATACTCAGTTTTCCAGATACCTGGATAGATGTATTTCGGATCGTTCGGGTTATCAGGATCCGGTCCTTCGTAAATATTCTTATCAGGAGGAAACACCTCTTCGATCGGCTTGACTTCACCATTCACCGTAACTGTTCCTGCTCCGAACCCTTGATAAACGTCGAACCGTGTGTTTATTCCCTTTTCGACTGGTCCAGTCGCCCGGCCGGGGTTTGTGTCAGATGCCCAGTCGGCCGTGTCATTTGACGTGATGCACACCGCTGAACCGCCAGCAATTGCATACTTCAGATCGTTGGCTCCTGCCCCCGCATCTAGTAACTGATAGTTACCCGCTGAGGTGTCCTCGAATTGTGAAGGCGCAGCAGTGATCTTGTACTTGCAACCAGGGCAGAATGCCTCTGCCGGATTACAGCTTGGAGAGTTTTCGGGAGGGTTGCAATCCGCGATGTTTTTCAAACCGTCATTGTTGGTATCTAGTAAGCCAATGCCCTCGCCAAATGCACCTTCAACAACGGCTATTGGCGTGATGTTGCAAAAGACATTCGAAGGCACAGACAAACCTGAGGTCGCAGTTGCATCAAGTCCTCTGGAAGTCCCCAGAATCGGAACGGCAAAGAAGATAGATACCGGCACGTCCGGCGTCGTAACTCTTACAAAGCGAATATTCTCAGTAACAGCCGCGGTCGCTTCGTCGACGTAATCGCCCTCCAAATTTACTGAGAACTTCACCAAAGCACGCTGCTCCTCCAGCGTCATCTGACTAACAAATTCTCTATTGTTGAAATTGTATTTGTTGGAGTTCAGAACCAGCAGCGCACGATCTACCGCCGTCTTGATGGGTTCTTCATCGTCAGGCAGTAGAAGTGCCGAGGCGCCGGCCAGGGCTGCCCCGTCAGCGGCATTCTGTAGTTCCGTTTTGACGAGGTAAAGGTGGCTGAGGTCCACACCCAAGCCAACAGCTAAGAAGAGGAATAGAGCAGACAGCACCGTATAAGCTAGAACGCTCCCGCGCTCTTTTCGACGATGAGCTGGCTTCGTAGGTTCGTTAGCTACCATGAGGGTTACCTCCTTGGTTGACCGTTGCCGCACCCTGCTATAGGCCACGTTGGGGCGGCGATCGCTTGACGATGGCCGCCCGGTTAGTCAATTTGAAAATCGAAAGACGACCAACCCCTGCTAGGGAGTTCCGCCTTTAGCTGATGCAGGGACCACAGTCGCCGGGGCTGCGACCTTAGTAGCACTTTCTGTCTTTCCATTTGTTTCTTCGGCGGCCGGACTGGTCTCTGCGCCTTCGGCTGCTCCCGTGGAGAAACCGCTCTTGCCGGTGATGCCGTCGCCTTTTGGCTCAACGCCCAGCGGTGAACCGGTCTTCAGTCCATCGATGCCTTTCATTTGCGGCAAGTCGTCTCGATTAACTGGCTTCACGAGATCCGCGGTGATGATAAACATCAACTCAGTCTCCTGCTTTTGGAAAGAGGAAGACTTGAAGAGATTGCCGAGGATTGGGATATCACCCAGCACGGGAATTTTCGAAAGTGATCTGGTCTCATTGTTGTCCAGGAGACCCGCAAGAGCAAAGCTCTGGCCGTCGCGTAGTTCAACGCCTGTATGAGCGCGTCGCGTCCGCAAGGCGGGAATGATGAAACCGTTGAAACGGACACCGTTCGCAAAGTCGATAGTTGAAACTTCGGGCTCGAGTTCGAGACGGATGTGGTCCTCATCAATGATCGTAGGTTTGAAGTTCAAACGCACTCCATACTCTTTAAAAACAACGCTTATGGCCGCGTTCTGTCCGCCCTGCACCACCGGTACGGGGAACTCGCCACCAGCCAAAAAGCTGGCCTGCTGCCCGTTCATCGCGATTAGATTAGGCTCGGCTAAAGCGCGAAGTGCGCCATTGGTCTTCAGCGCCCGAATGTAGGCGGCTGTGTTGAGCCCGGAATTAAAGAGAAAAAGATTCAATGCCGAGCCGGCGAAGTCACTAACGAGAGCGCCGCCGGTATGATCAGACAAGGTAGCTGGACCGCCACCCTGGGCAAAGACTGACGTACTGTTTGCCGATCCGTATGACGACCCGAACTCACGCAGCTTTTGCCTGCTCACTTCGGCAACCCTGACCTGCAATTGCACCTGAGTCATGTCTGTGACCGGTGACTGAAGCATGTTCACTGTTTTGAAGCCCGCCGCCTGGACGACTGCATCAGCTTGCGCAGCCGATTGCGGTTCGCTCACTGTGCCCGAGAGCACTACCGAGCCGTTTGCCTGGCTCAAGCGGATATCGTCACGCGGGAACAATGCGCGGATCTGTGAATCAATCAGTGACAAGTTAGCGCGGACGAAAACATCAAAGACGATGAACTTCTCGTCTGACTTTTCCCAGGCAATGAAATTTACCTGCCCAAAGGTCTTGCCATTCACAAGCACCTGCGTGGGCGATACCATGACCGCTTCCGCTACTTCGGGATTCGAGATCGAGAAACGGCCAATCGCACGGTCAAAGTTGATGACCCGTGACTGGCCCACGAGCACGTTAATGGGAATGCCCTCTCGAGAGGTGCTATTGAATGAGGCGTCATACATTGACTCCTGGGCATTTGCCACGACAGCAAGCCCCATGGCCAGAGTAATGAGCGCCGCCAGCAATAGCTGTATGACAAAGTCTCTGAGCGAATAATGTTTGAGCATGGTCTCTATCTCCTTAAGTACGGACAATGGTGCATGTGGAATTGATGAGTGGCGCGCGTTCATGATTTCGATACCTCCCATGTCAGGCTTTCAAGCAGCCTTACGGAAAATCAACGTTTCGCTTCTTCGCGCCTTCAATCACCTCGATACTGGGACGCGCTGGCGGAGGCGGCGTGTTAACGCGTGCAGCCGCATTGGCGACAGTCGAGATGCGTGGTCGCGGGCGTCTCGCGACTGGAGCACTGGTTCTGTTTTCTTTGCCGGCGATACCCGGTTCAGGTACCGGTTGGGCGCGCTCGCCTGAGAGTAGCGAGCTCTTGTTTGCGCCTGGTGTAACCTCATCTCCCTGGTCCACCGAATTGCGCATCACCAACTGGAGCCGTCCCTCACTTGAGGCAAGCGCAAGCTTCTCGGCCTGTTCAGGCGTTACCTGGAGCGTCACGGCTTTGACCCGCTGCGCTTCCCGATCGTTCTTGGGACTATCTATGTTCTGACCACTGGCGAGAACCTTGATGTTCTGGAGCACAATCTTGGAAACCTTTTCCTGGTTCCCGCCGGTCTTCGGGGGATCGATGACAACAACAATATCGACGAGCGTTCCCGGCATAATGAAACCGGAAACACCGACGACGTCGTCTACCTTGACGGTCATCGCGCGGTATCCTTCTGGAATCACCGATGAGAGCCCGGCTGCCGCCCCAATTGGCGCCAAGCGCGCTTCGGTCACAGGCTCCCGAGGTGCAATTCGCGTCACCGCCACTCGGCCTATAAGATTCTCGCTGATGCCCGGAAAAGCACCCTCCGGGGTTACGTTGCGAGGAAACTGAGCAACGGCGAGATGTTCCGCGATCAGCTTCTGTCCTACTGGAATCTCTATCTTAGCTACAACAACGTTGTTGAGATTCCTGGTAAACGACTGAGCGTTTGACAGGTACCGGCTTACTGAAACAGCTGCTACGAGGCCAAAGGTTACAGCCGCCAGTAGAGCGATGACTAATCTTTTATTGCGCATGATTTCTCTCCATTTTCGTGAGTACCGCGACTGCGGGATTGGACCCGTCGTGTCAGCGATTACCTTCTGAGCAAAGCCGCCGCAATAACACTTCCAAGCATGATTGCGACACCGTAAGGGATCGTATGCCGCCTGTCGGATGGCATAGTAAATCGCGGCATTTCCCAACCCGGTAGAATGCCGACAAAGATCCGAAGAACTCCTTGCAGGGTCGAAAAAACCGTCTTAGATCTCATCATTGAATAGACTGCAAGACCGGCTCCCAGCATTACAACGATGACAAACGTCCAAGGGACCAGGTTCACGCCAAGCACCGCACCTACAGCCGCAAACAGTTTCACATCGCCGGCGCCCATAGCACCGAAGATATGCATCAGAAACATGGGTAGGAAAGCCAAACCGAGTCCAAGCAGGCTCGCGTAGGCTCCCTGGAGCCCACCGAAGCTGGTGTTAATTGCGAGGCCGCCAATGAGCATCACAAGGACGACTTGGTTTGGAATTCGCCGGTAGCGTACGTCGTAATAAATGACCAGCGCAGCCATTGAAGCGAGCAAAGATAATTTCATCATTTCGGGCGAAACCGACATTCTCCTAACCCCGCACTAGTTGAATTGAGTATCGTTCGTAAAATAAACGACGAGTATGCTTTCAAATCCGGAGACTTTTTATCTCCCTGGCTCACACGCCCCCCAAACACTGCTTGAGAGGCGACCGCAAACCGCAGTTAACCTGGAGCGACTTTTCGACTTCAGTGGTTTAATCACTTTTCAATCTCGCTCGCTACAGATGTCAGCTTCGAATTAATCGCGATACCAAGAGCGTTGTAAACGACTAGTGCTATTGCGACCAGAATCGCAACGCCAACGGCGTACTCCGCCAGCTCAGCACCACGCTCATCACGGAAGAATTTGTTTAATGTGTTCACTGAATTAACTCCCCGCTATTTCGTCAAAAGGCTGTCAACGACCTATTCAGCCTCTTCTGGTTTGCAATCGAGAGAGACAGCAAAAAGAGCCTCGCAAGCGATGAGGCCCTTCATCCCTGTCACCAAGTAATGGCCGCGGAAGTCACCTTTGCTCCGGTGCCGCTGTTTTCGTCATTGATTGCCCTACCAAGCGTGCTGTAGACAACAAGACCGATGGCGACTAACAGCGCCACTCCAACCGCGTATTCCGCCAATTCCGCCCCTTGGTCATCTCCAAAAAATAGCCTGATCCTGTTTGTTAGTTTCATCAGATGCCTCCAAGTTGAGCAAAATGGGAGCCTCTTTGCTTTTGTGAGACTCCCCCCTTGCTCAGAAATAATTGACGATCGGTCTTACCAGTCCACCGACGCGGTGTTGATTTGGGATCCGGTGTCGGCGTTGGATGTGTTGATCGCCTTACCCAACGTGCTATAGACCACCAGACCAATGGCAACGAGTAGCGCTACGCCCACTGCGTATTCAGCTAACTCGGCGCCAGTCTCATCTCTTAGAAATTTCTTCAACATATAGTTAAGCTCCTTTTGTCGAAATTAGGGT
>Ga0209751_10001790_pt1 | contig 21813 bp, 26 predicted proteins | sample RifCSP13_1_FD_184019 | JGI IMG/M metagenome (GOLD analysis project Ga0209751, IMG submission 184019) | Soil microbial communities from Rifle, Colorado - Rifle CSP2_sed 13_1 (SPAdes) (version 2) | ecosystem: Environmental > Terrestrial > Deep subsurface > Rock core/Sediment | place: Rifle... | reverse complement strand
GGATGCCCGCGAAAATTGCTCCCCGCTTTAAGGGATTAGGTTTATACTCTTAATCGAAGAGGTTACTCGTGTGGCTCCGTGGCCGTTCGTCTTGGCTGTTGCGGCCCTTCTTGCGTTTTCAGCGCCGCAAGTGTTTGCCCATCTTGACCACCTTCCGCACTACAACGGGATGCAGAGGGGTGTAGAAGACTACATCATCCACCAAGCGCTAGAGCCGGAATACGCCGGGCCGGGCCAGCTGACCGCGATAATTTTCAGCATCCAAGACTACGACGGAAACGACGTTCGTGATGTCGAGACTATGGCCGAGATCTATTCAAGCACGGGTGAGCGCGTAAAGGCGTTCCCCTGGACAAAGCACGACGTCGGCGATTTTACGCTCTACTACACGTTCCCGCAGGCCGGCAACTACCACCTCATATTCAGCGTGGCAAACGGCCCCGTCAACTCCAACTCAATCGACCCCCCGAGGGGCACGCTCTTGAGCACACTTGGCTGCAACTGCGAGCGCGTGGTCTCTAACCTCAACATCTCGGTGAGTTTTGGCGACATATTCACATACACGGTGCTTGGCGCCATCTTTGTGCCGCTTGGCGGCCTCGGCTCGGTATTGTGGCTCAGCTACCGGAAAAAGAGGAACATAGGCCAGCTGCGCGACACAAGCGAGATAATAAAATACGCGGTGATGCTCTCCGCGGTCGGCGGCGGCATGGTGCACTTTGCCGTGTTTTCAGAGCACGCCTCGCTCAGACTAGAGTATCCGATATTCCTGATTACGGCAGGTGGCATGCAGGTGAGCTACGGCATGCTCTACATCATGCTGACCCTAAAGTCGGAAACAGGCCTAGAGAAGTCGCAGTACTACCGCAAGACGGTTGCGCTCAACCTTTTCGGCATGGCCGGGACCGCGATACTGGTCGGGCTCTACACGTATTCTGTCATACTCCCGCCGCCGCTCTCGCCTACCAACCAGCCTGAGGCAGTGTCTATCGCAGGGATACTTGCAAAATCGGTCGAAGTGTTCCTGGTAGGCGGCATAATCTACCTGATGCGGTACGAGAAAAAGAAGCTGCAGGCGCAGGTAACCCAGTAAGACATAAAACCCCCTGCAGGGACATGGCTTTTCCATGTGGAAAGTATTGATGCCTAGGAAAATAGCCTTCGGCGAGAATGCCGCCAAAGAGTTCCAGTATCCGAAAAATTCTCTCGTGATAACGACCACGACCCCCGACATCTACGACAAGTGGCTCGGCTACATGGGGATAAAGAACTATGAAGTCTACGACAAGGTCACGCCTGACCCTGCCATCGAATCAATCGAGGCGATAAAGAAGCAGTACGAGGGCAAGGAGATCGGCGCCTACATCGGCCTTGGCGGCGGGAGCTCGATGGACGTTTGCAAATATCTAAGCAAGCTGACCAGCATCCCCAAGATACTCATCCCCACCACGTTTGGCACGGGCGCGGAAATGACAACGTATGCGGTCATCAGCTTTGACCACAAGAAAAAGCTGCTGCAGGATGAAGCGTTCCTTGCCGACGCGGCTATTGTTGATCCGTATTTTCTACCCGGCACGCCGTTTAACATCATGCGTAACTCTGCCTGCGACGCCGCGGCGCAGGCGTCGGAGGGCTATGACAGCAGGGCCGGCAACCCGTTCACCCAGCTCTTCTGCAAGGAGGCGTTTGACATCCTCTATGATGCTATAATAAACGACAAGCCCAGCCTGCTCCCGTACGGCGCAATGCTTTCAGGCATCGGCTTTGGCAACTCGTCGACAACACTGGGACACGCGCTGTCGTACGTCTTTTCAAACGAAGGTGTGCCTCACGGCTACGCGCTCTCCTCGTGCACGACCGTCGCGCACAAGTTCAACAACTCAATCTACTACAAGCGCTTCAAGGAAATAGCGCAAAAGCTAAAGTTCGAGCCACTGAAGCTGAAACAACCATTGGACGCTGCCGCTGACGTCATCATGCCGGACAAGGGGCACCTTGACAACAACCCGATACCTGTCACAAAGCAGGACGTCATAAAGTGCCTCGACGAGATAGTGAACGCAAACCCGCTGGCCTAAAAAGCCGCGGGCTGCAAATATTTCACAGCAGGCGCGTTTCCAGTAATGCAATGCAAGACTGAAATCTTAGAGCCCAAAACCTTTAAATTCAGAATGCCAGCGTCATTTTCACGATGACCGTTATCAGAAAGAGTGTGGAAATCAATGCTCCTGTCACCGAGGCATTCACTTATTTTGCAAGGCCGGAGCACATGGCCGACCAGTTCCCGGAGAACATGGGATTGAACATCGTGCCGGTTAAAGTAAAGGAAGCCTTTGGCGTTGGCACAATATTCAGGATTAGCGGTGATTTCGACGGCAAGAGGCTCGAGTGGGACTGCGAGACCATCGAGTACGTGCCCATGCGCAAGATAGTGGCCAAGATGATAGAGGGCCCGTTCAAGCGCTGGCAGATAACGGTCAACTTTGAGGAACTGGGCGAGAAAAAGTCCAAGGTGTCGCTCGACGTCGACTATGACATGCCGATGGGTCCGCTTGGCGGATTCCTCGACAAGGTCAAGCTCTCCAAGATCGCCGAGCGCGGAATGGAAAACGGCCTGCTCCGCGTAAAAGCGTTGCTTGAGGGCACCGGCTCCATCCCTGTCTACATCACCCTTGACGCCTACAGGCACATCCTGAAGGAGAAGCAGGTGATGAACTGCTCGACTTCGGAGGCTATCGTCAAGATAATCAAGGACAGGCAAGAAGCTCTGGCCAAGACGGCCTGATTCTTTTCCTTTCCCTCTTTTACGTTTAAATAACGCATTTCACACGAGAAGTTTTGCGGGTTCGTAGCTCAGCCAGGCAGAGCGTTTGGCTCTTAACCAATCAGTTCAACTGGGTTAAAATGTCGTGGGTCCGAATCCCACCGAACCCGCTACTTTAACCAGCTTTATTTTGGACTACAACCATAAGGTACTGGGAAGCGGGAACAGGCAGTCTCAATGAGGGACCCACTCGGGCTATTTCTTGGCTCTATTGCGAGTCCAGAGACTAGACGACAGTACAGAAGCAAACTGGACCTTTTCCTGACCGGTATTGGAATGCAAGGGTCTCTAGAAGACAAAGCCAGGCTATTTGTTGAAAGGGGCAAAAAGGACATCGATTGGGCGTTTGATATGGCCTTCAGGTTCATGGCCTATCAAAAGATGCGATGCTCTCCGCTCCTATCTGACTGGGGTAGGAATCAGTCTGTACCCAGTAATTCTAGAATTTTGAAAAATATTGTGTAGGGTCCAGTCCTTACGTGCGATGGGGCTCTTTTGGGCACAGTTAACTCCCATCTTAACCTTAACCGGCACCCTTTTGGCAGGATCTGGGAGTATAGGCCCCCTGGGAGGAGCCAAAATTTTGAGGGGTCTTACTTTATTTCGCGAATGGAGTCTTTTCGGGCTAGTATCCTTTATTAGATACTTCATATGTTACTTTAAAGATAGATTTAAATGATACCACTACCTATAGAGCCTAATGAAGACCGAGCAAAAGGATATCTTGATTGAAGAGGAGACCGTTGAATCGAACGTAGAGACCCCGAACAACGCTCCCAGGTCAGGGTATGAACTCCTGCAAGAACTGCAGAGGCTTGGAATCAACGTCGGAGCGCTCGGATCCATGTCTATTGAGGCTCTTGAACAATTCCTGGTCGGTGTTCGGTCTATGGTTGCTACCCACTCAAATGTTTCTTCCATGGTCCTCTCTCGCGAGAATGTGGCGGGAGTGTCCGACGTATCGGAAGAGATGCGCAAAAAAGGTCCCAGTAGGTCAAGAATAGCAAGAGGCTTGGCAGCCGAATATCTCAAATCTGGAAACTCTGGTACCGGAGCCTTTGCCGAGGTATGTCACGGTTGGACATCTGAATGCAAACAAGAGATATTGCATCTTCAGAAATCTATGGAAATGATCGACGATACATATTTTGAATATCTCAATCTGGGCCACAAGGAATTCATCAAAAAGTACTGCGAGAATTGCTAGATCATTCACGTGGATGCTAGGGCCTAGATTAACAGTAGCACCTGTCTCAAATTCTTGAGACCCTCAATGCATCCATTGGACACCATCGAGTTAGCGATTATAGAAGCTATGGAACTGGTCATTCGGTCAGGGTCCCTTATATCGGCTATTGCAAGTTCTATGGATACTATCCCTGCGACGGCCACATCCCTTGAGTTAAGAATGCTCTTGCCTACCACTTTAGTCAAAATATCTGCAGCCCTTTTCGCTTTCTCTGGGTCAGTACCGGGCTCTGAAAAAGCGAACTTCAGAACAGCGGCATTAAACTCGGTTAGCACTTCGCGCAACTCGACCAAGTCCTTTTTCAGTTCTATTATAGGTGTTTTGTCCGTTTCTTTTCGAGTAACGTCAATATGAATCTCCAACAATCTATCGACTGTAGCAATAAGGGAATCTTTGGGGCTATCCCTACTCAATCAGGCGAGTTATCTGGCTTGCAAGTTAAAAGGATATCTGACCTAGTGGTTTGTTGCACAAATGATTATCCCCTAGGTATGAAAGGATTGACAAGGATGCATTTAGCTTGCTTCCAGTGACCGCCTCACATGGTGAACTGGCACTCCTACAACGAATCCTTGGTCAGGCGTGGGGAAGTGATGCTGGATTTTGACACGATTGATGGCTGGGAAAATGAGCTGGAAAGAATGAACGACGGTAAGAAGGGTGCGCAGTACCACTACCCGGATTCTTTTGTCCAGCTGCTGGGTCACATGCGAGCTTACTTTCACCTGCCGTACAGACAAACGGAAGGCGTTGTCAGAGGACATGCTCAAAAGAAGGTACCCTCCATACCGGACTACAGCACACTGTGCAGGCGCATCAACAGCCTGGACATCAGGATTGATGAACATGTGGGCAATGACATCGTGATCACGATGGACGGCACCGGCATCAAGGTAACAAACCGCGGTGAGTGGATGCGGCACAGGTGGCATGTCAGAAGAGGATACCTTAAGATACACGTTGCTGTGGACATCCGCAGCAAGAAGGTTGTTTCGCTCGTAGTTACAAGCGAGGAGGTACACGACAGCCGCATGTTGAAAAAGCTGGTCAGGAACACATCTGAAAACAATGGCATCAAACGCGTACTGGCAGACGGAGCGTATGACAGCAAGACGAATTTCCAGTACCTGGCCGACAATGACATCGACGCGGCAATCAGAGTAAAGAAGAACTCATCCGGCAAGTCACACGGCTGCTATCCTAGGAAGTTGGCCGTGATTCGGCAGCTGTCTGATTTTGGCAGATGGAAACGTAGCGTGAGCTATGGGCACAGGTGGATTGTAGAATCTGTATTCTCTGCTATCAAGAGGATGTTTGGCGAGTACGTCATGGCAAGGAAGTTCCCGAACATGGTCAGGGAGATGTTCCTGAAGGTGTCGATGTACAACATGTTTGCCAGCATGAAACTGTAGCCGTACCATGGTTGTCAGGCGAAGGATGGTGATTTGTGCAACAGAGCATAAAGCAGGTCTCCCTGCGGGCCCGGACATACATTAAATTACCCCACGAGCGAAATGCTTCATCATGAAGATGCTGAAGGAGATGCGCAAGTTCTGCCCAAGGTGCAAGACCCACACGGTGCAGTCTGTCGCCTTGTACAAGAAGGGCAAGGACAGGAAGGTTGCAGAAGGCGCCCGCAGGCACGCCGAGGACAAGAAGGGATACGGCGGCCAGAAGTTCCCCGAATTAAAGAGGACAGCCAAGACCTCTAAAAAGATGACGTTGCGCTATACATGCAAGACGTGCCAGAGAAAGACCATGAAACAGGGAATGAGGATTCGAAAGCTGGAGATAGCATAGACATGAAGCGCGAAAAAATCCTCATACCAAAGCCCCGGAGCAACTTTCTCTCGGTTCAGTGCGAGAAGTGCAGCGCAACTACGACGGTGTTCTCGCACACGACTTTGAACATCAAGTGCTCTGGCTGCGGCGAGCCGATAGCGGCAAGCGGCGGCTCAAAGGCCAAGATCCTTGGTAAAGTCGTCGGCACGCTTGACCAGTAGTTCGGCAAGCTCTTTTTCCCCTTTTGTGTTGACGTTCACTGCGATTTCTGCTCTGTTCATCGTCACGTAGCGTTCCTCGACCGGCCCTGCAACGCTTGCGTCAAACAGCGTTATTCCTGAATGGCAAAGGTCGCCCACGAGCACGCTCGGCCTGACGCCAAGCTTTTCCACAAAGCATTTTTCAGCGACGAGCGAAACCGCGGGCCCATGCTCTTTCAATAGAAGGTCAAGCGCCTCGCCGACTGCAGCCGGCGTCAGAAGGGGGATGTCAGCAGGGACGACGAGCACCCACTCATGCGCGAGTCTGGCAAGCAAGAACGACAGGTCCTGGGGATAGCCGGCGCCCGGAGTGTCGATTATGTCGACACCCCTTGAAGCCAGGAATTCCCTTGTCCTTGGCGTGTTTGGCGACACCGCAGCGATTATTCTGCTAAACCTGCCTGATTTTTCAAGCGCGCCAATTACCCGGTCGACATTATGCTTCCCACCAAGCTTTACCAACGGTTTTTCCTCTCCTGCGCCAAGCCGGGAGCCCGCTCCCCCGCACATCACGGCGGCTATCAAAGCATCACCGACGACAGGACTATGAGGGACGCAAGCCGCGTCACCTCGTTTGACGCCCCGAGCACGTCGCCCGAAATCCCGCCAAAGCTCTTCTTTGACGTGTGGCGCATGAGGGCGCCAAGAGCTATCGAGACGCCAAGCGCGGCCAGGCCGGCGTAGCCGGAGGCAAACCACACTATAGGGAGCATGATGCCGGTCGCGGCAGCCATCTTGCGGCCGTCCTTCATGGCGGCGGTAAACGGCGAACTGAAACCTTCCCACGCCGACGTGCCCCTGTAGGTCAAAAGCACCATGACGTACTTGGCTATCACTTCAGCAGCGATGATGCTTGTCAGGATCTGAAGGCCGGTAAAGCCGGCGCCAAACACGATTATCATGCCGGCAAAATACATGACAAGCGCGGCCACCCCGGCAGAGCCCACGGCCGGGTCGAGCATCGCCTTCCGCTTGTCCTCCTTGTCGCCTTTTGCCATCAGCCCGTCGGCAAAGTCGGCAAGGGCGTCGGTGTGGTGCATGCCAGTCAGGATAACGAGGCTGCCTGCAACTATGAGGCCGACCAAGAGCGGGTGCAAGAAGGGCGATATGCCAAAGGCCATGCCGCCCACGATGGCGCCCACTACGACGCCGGCAAGAGGGAACAGGTACATGTTCTTGGCAACATAGTGTATGTCGTGGAACTTGCCTGCCGGCAGTATGGTCAGGAAAGCGAGCACCGACTGAATGGGCCTAAGGGACGCCAAACAAAAGCCTCCACCAGCCGGCCAGATATAAAACTGACATCACCGGCGCCGAGAAAACCAAGAACAGCAAGACGGTTGTCAGCTTCATTATCGACACCGCCTGGCGGCACTTTTCAATATTCGCGAGCTCCCGCCCGTCGCCCAATGCGTAATGGCCTATCTTCTCGAGCCTCACCCTGAGGGCGCCGGCCATAGTGGCCATCGGGTAGCCGGCGTTTGGTGAGAACGTCTTGGCGTGGTCGCGCTGGAGCACCTGCAGTGAGTTCTTCCAGTCTGCGCCAAGCATCTTTGCCGATGCGATCATCAAAAAGGCGGTTATCCTGGCAGGGACGTAATTGGCAAGCGTGTCGAGCCGGGCAGACATCCAGCCTATGTTGCGGTAATAGTCGTCCTTGTAGCCGACCATCGAGTCAAGCGTGTTTATCACCCTGTACGCAAAGGCGCCGGCCGGCCCAAAAAGCGAATAGTAGAAAACAGGGCCGGCTATGCCGTCTACAGTGCTTTCGCCCACGCACTCTATTGTCGCAGAAAGCACGTGCTGCTCGTCAAGGTCGTCTGTCTTGCGCCTCACTATCATAGAAAGGTTCTGCCTTGCCCCGGGCAGGTCACCCCTCCCGAGGCAATCTGTTATTGCCCGGGTGTGCCTCTCCATGCCCCTGACTGCAATCGTGATCTTTAGGATAATTGCTGAAAACGCGCCAAGCGCGAAAACGCCGGCCAGCTGAAAACTTGCAATCGCTGCAAAATGCACTGCAAGCCCGAACAGGCCGACCAGCAGTAAAGCAAGTGCTGTGCCCTTTGCCTTTTCAGCTGCGGCCGATCCTGACTTTAGCATTGGCACGAAATATCCCATCAGCCGGCCAAGCCAAGCCACCGGGTGGTAGCGGTTTGGCGGGTCGCCAAAAGCCCAGTCAAGTACAAGTCCGCCCGCAAGCGCGGCAAGGAGAGTAATCAAAGACCAGCCACCTCTTCCAGCTGAGAGATGTCGACGCTCTCTCTTATTGCCTTTGCGAGGAGGTCTATCTGCCAGTCCCACGACTCCTTGGGTAGGTCGGGCCTGCTAGGGCCGCCCATGAGCGAGTCTTCCTCAGGCAGATCGAAATCAATTTTCGGTATGACGCCAAGAACGCGCTTTCTAGTCATCGCATGCATCTGTTTTATCGCCGGCTCCAGCAGCGACTGGTCGCCCCTGAACTTGTTTATCAGAAAACCCTTGACCAACGCCCTGTGCTTTGCCTTCAGCAACTGCATAGTTCCCACGATGCTTGCGAAGCAGCCGCCCCGCTCGATGTCGGCCACGATTATGACAGGCGACCTAACTCTTTCTGCGACCAGCATGTTTGCAATGTCATATTTCGCGATGTTTACCTCTGCCGGCGAGCCGGCGCCCTCCATGACCACGATGTCGTGCTCCCTGCGCAGGCAGTCAAGGGCCTTGAGGGCAACAGGCAAACCCTGCTGCAGCGCAAACTTGCTGTAATAGTCCTTTGCATGCATCTCGGCGTAGAACCTGCCGTTTACCAGCACCTCGCTCCGGTAGTCGCCGAGCGGGCGCAAGAGCACGGGGTTCATGCTCACGCCGGGTTGCACCCTGGCAGCCACTGCCTGTATGGCCTGCGCCCGGGCCATCTTGCCGCCGTCTTCTGTCTGGTAAAGGTTGGAGGACATGTTCTGCGCCTTGTACGGCGCCACGCTGTAGCCGGCGTCGGAAAACACCCTGCACAGACCAGTCACCAGCGTGCTCTTGCCTGCACCCGAAGAGGTTCCCTGTATCATGAGCAGCCTAGCTCGCCTTGCCATCGTCCATCCTCTCAAGTGCCTTTTGCAGGATCAGGTTCTCCCTGTGCGTTTTCACGGCTATCCTAACGTGCTGCGAGCCCATGCCGGTAAACGTGCTGCAGTCCCTGACAAGCACGCCCGTTTTTTTCAGGAGCGCGTCGCGAAATTCAGTGGAGTTACGGCCGTTTAGCTTTACAAGGAAATAGTTTGCGTCTGACGCAAGCGGCGCAAACGACCGCATTTTCTTGATCTTGTTGTAGAGAAATTTTTTCTCTTTTTTCACGAACCTGACTGTTTTTGTCAGGTGCGCTCTGTCTGAAATCGCGGCGACGCCCGCGGCCTGAGCAAGGCCGTTTACGTTCCACGGCACCCTGAACGCAGATAGTTTTTCAGTGACTTCAGGGGACGAGACGCTGTAGCCCAGCCTGAGGCCGGCAAGCCCATGGGACTTTGTAAGGGAGCGCAGGACCACGAGGTTGTCATGATCGGGAGCCATCTTCACCAGTGTGTCTGTCGTGCCGTCTGCCAGCTCGATGAAGCACTCGTCGAGCAGGATCCTTGTCGAGCTATCAGCGTTCTTGATTATTTTTTTTATTTCGCCGGTTGCAAGGAGGCCTGTCGGATTGTTCGGGTTGCAAAGAAATACCGCGTCCGCGCCTTTTGCCGCGTCGATGAATGTGCTGGCGCCAAGGCTGAAATCCGGCGCGAGCGGCACAAACATCACGTGCGCGCCGGCCCTCTGCGACGCAAGTTCGTACTCGCAGAATGTGGGCGCGGGAATCACTACGCGCCTTTTTGCAAACGCCTGGGCAAACCAGTGGATTATCTCGACCGCGCCATTGCCTACTGTTATCCTGCTGATGTCGGTCTCAAGGTGCCGCGCAAGGCTCTTTTTCAGGTCCCGGCACTCGGGGTCAGGGTACAAGGGCGCAAGTGACGACGCGCCATTCTTGATGACTCTTATGGCCTTCTTTGGCGCTCCAAGCGGGTTGACGCTGGAGCTGCAGTCCACCCTGACTAGCCTGTGGTCCACTGAATAAATACCGCCGTGAGAGCAGGCGCTTGCCACGCCGGATTATTGCCGCGGTCTGTATTTAGAATGTACGCTCAGCTATTTCCCCTTGAAGCTCATGAGATGGCCTTAGATCCGTCATTTCATAGCGAGAATTTCATAATACTGGTTTTCATATATCATTTGATAATGTAGGTCAAGCTCCTTCCTGTGGTCACTCCAATACTTTACGACTCTCACGCCATCCGAATCAGGATCCTTGGAAATGACTATCCACCTGTCATCGTATTTCCAGGGTTCACGAAATGATTGTTTCCAAGTACTGGATTCAATTATGGAATCAAAGTTCCTAAGGGCTATTCCACTGGCAAGCATTATCCTGTGCTCTTGCGCCGAACCTGTGATTATCATTATTGCCCCGTTGCCATCGTAAATTGATGCAAGCTTTTCGCCTGTCAGAACGGCGAAAGGTGTATGCTTGTACGTAAAGCCTCCCGTGGCATCTGCAAGCGTCACGACTGCACTAAAAACCACGGTTACCAGCTGAAATGCAAACAATGCTACAATAAATCCGACTAGGAATATTCTGTTGTTTGCAATTTTTTGCGGTTGTCTTGCAATATACAGCCCCACAAGTAGTATCAATAGTGGTGCCAGAAGGACAACAAACCTTGAGTTGAACCATAATGTCATCTCGCCGATGCCGATCAGCATGGAAATAATCGTGAAGATCGGCGCCGCCGCAAGAAATGCAAGCAGGTGCCTCACGCTGCTCATCCAATCACCTTTGAACCGTCGGTGGAGAAAGTAGCCGATAGCCGCTGCAACCAACAGTATCGGGCCATAAACCATTACTGCAGTTATCCCATAAACGCTCATTACATTATACGGCTGCAAGAAGAGATTCTCGCGGACTGGACGATTGAGGGCTTGAGACGCCGCAGAATAGTATTGCGCATTCGCAAACTCTAACGGGTCGCCGTAATTGATGTCGTTAAAGACAAACCAGAATGCTATTCCAGAAAATGAGATAATCACAATTGCTATAGCGTATAGGACAGTACGATTCTCTGCTATTTCTGTTCTATATTTTCTTCTCCGAAGGACTGCTATCACGACAGATGTGATGAGGAATATCGACAGAATCCATCCCTCATACCTGCAAAGTGTGGCCGCCGAAACAAAGACCGAGCACACAACAAGGTATCGCAGACCGCTCGACCTTCCATCTTTGTATTCTTCAATCCATCTCAGAAGATAGTATGCGGCACCAACGAAGAAAAGCATGAAGGGCGCTTCGGTCATAGCCGTGATTCCCAAGTACAAGAAATTGGGATTAATCGCGTAAAGCAGGGCTCCTACTAGTGCTATGTATGGTACAAGGCTTGTGTTGACATTTGGTATTCTTGATAGGACTCTTGCTATAATCTTGTAAAGCAGGGCTGAAGTGATGGCCAAACTTGGAAGGCTCACGGCCAGACCCGCAAATCCGGTAAAGAACAATCCATCGATGAATGATGGAAACATCAACAGAAAATGGGGGAGCGGAAGCCATACTGTACCTATCTGATCCCACCCGGGATTCTCCCTCCAGTCGAATAGCTTTCTGCCCGCTATCAAGTGCGAGCCGGCATCGCCATAATACGTCAGTGCATACTTGTCAGCACTGTACATGTAAAATGCAGTAGCAAGCCCGCTACTCGTAATCACTATTAGTAGAATGGCAATATTCTTCCTTTGATGAATATCATGAGAGATAGTATGGAGACCTGCTTCCATTTGATAAGAACGCATAGTAGCTGCCATTTATTAGCCAATTGCATAGACTTGCTATAGAGTTGCCCTCTATGCCCTGTAAAATCTACTTCTCAGAAGCGCAGAATGCGAGGCGAAAAGCGTAAAAACGATTATTAGTTCCATTTGGGCACAATCGCACGTATGCTAAAGGTAGCAGTAATAGGGGCCACCGGCGCCGTGGGCCAGGAGTTCATTGTGGCCCTGAACAAGCACAAGTGGTTCCAGATTACGCAGGTGGCCGCTTCGGAGCGGTCTGCGGGCAAGAAATACATCGACGCCATCCGCGACCCCAGTTCGGGCATCCTGAGGTGGCATAATCGCGAGGAAGTGCCGGAATACGCCCGGGACATGGTCGTGAGCAAGGTCGACGACATCAAGCCCGGGAACTTTGACTTGATATTCACCGCCCTTGAATCAGACGACGCGAAAATCATCGAGCCCAAGTTTGCAAAAACGACGCCTGTCATCAGCACAGCTGCAGCATTCCGTTATGAGGCCGACGTGCCTGTGGTGATACCCGGCATAAACGACTCCCACGCAGAGCTTCTCAACGTACAGAGGAAGAACCGGGGCTGGAAAGGCTTCATCGCGCCGCTTCCAAACTGCACGACGACGGGGCTTGCAATCACGCTAAAACCCATCCTTGACAAATTCGGGATAGAGAAGGTCCTGATGACATCAATGCAGGCGCTCTCTGGCGCGGGCAGGTCGCCCGGAGTTATTGCCCTTGACATCATGGACAACGTCATCCCCTACATACCCAAGGAGGAGGAGAAGGTCCAGGTGGAGGCCAAAAAGATCCTGGGAGCGTTCAGCGGCCGCTCCATCTCGCCGGCAGACTTTAGGGTCAGCTGCACCTGCACGCGCGTCCCGGTGATTGACGGCCACACCGAGACCGTATTTGTCGAGACCGAAAAGCCGGTCGACGCAGAAAGCGTCAAGAAGGAGATGCTGGACTTTTCGAGGAACGTTTCGATAAAGTCGCTTCCGACCGCGCCAAAGGACTACATCATCGTCCACGACGACCCGACGCGGCCGCAGCCAAGGATCGACCGTGAAATCAACGACGGCATGACAACGGTGGTCGGCAGGCTGCGCAAGGACACGGCCTTTGACAACGGCATCAAGTACGTGCTCATGTCGCACAACGAAAAGATGGGATCGGCAAGAGGCGCGGTTCTTCTGGCGGAACTCTTGAAGGGCAAGGCTGTCCTCTAGGCCGCGATGCCGACCGGCATCTTTTCGTGCGGCGATGTAAAATATTGAATTAAAACGGCGTTTGCCATCATATTATACGTTTATTAACACCCCGTCTCTTAAGTTATGCTCGGCCCCGATGGGAAAGATTGACGATCTTGACGTAAAAATATTGAGCGAGCTTGCCAAGGACGCCAGCATTTCAGTCCCGCGGCTCTCCAAGAGGATAAACGTCAACGCTTCGGTGGTCTACAGCAGGATAAAGCGACTTGTCAAGAAGGGCCTGATAAAGAAGTTCACGATAGTGATAAACGACGAAGCCCTGGGCTTTAACGTAAAGGCGCTGACCGGAATCAACATGGACTCGAAGCTGCGCGACAATGTGCTCAACGAGCTTTTCAAGATCCCGGAGGTAAGAGAGGTGTCGGAGGTGACCGGCAGGTTCGACATCCTAGTCACCATGACATCGCGCACTCTTGACGATATGCACCAGCTCATCTCTGAAAAGATAGGCAGGATAGAGGGCGTGCAAAAGACCGAGACCTTTATCGAGATGCGCAAGACAGTCCGCGAGCTTGCCTACCCCGCCTCGATAGCCAAGTAGTTTTCAAGCTATAAATAACATCGACGACCCCTCTACTTCGGATCTCGACCCTTTGGACACAGTACGCCAGGTTTCGGTGGGCAGCAAGATAAAGGACTACTATGAAGTCACCAAGCCCAAGATCTGGTACCTGCTTGTATTCACGGCTTTTGGCGCCGCGCTTACCGCGTCGCTTCTCTTTGAGATACCGATAGAGCCTCTCATGTGGGTGCTCGTCATCGGCGGGGTCGCGGCCGGTTCTGCAGCCGCCGACACTCTGACGGGATACAACGACCGTGACATCGATGCAATAATGGAAAGAACAAAGGGCAGGCCAATACCGTCGGGCAGGATAAAGCCTAAGAACGCTCTTGCCTTTGGCATAATCCTTGCAGGCATCTCGCTTGCGTGCGCCTGGTTCATCAACATCTGGGCGTTTGGTCTTATGGTCTTTGGGCTGTTCGACAACATCATAGTCTACAGCAAGTGGCTCAAGAGGCGCAGCCAGTTGAACATAATCCTGGGCGGCTTTTCCGGCGGCGCGCCGGCTCTAATAGGTTACGTGACAGTAACGACACAGAACATCGAGATAGGCCTTGTAATGGCCGGCCTCGTGTTTTTGTGGATACCGACTCACATCTGGAGCCTTGCCCTGCACGTGAAAAAAGACTATTCAGCCGCAAAGGTGCCGATGCTCCCTGTGGTGTCAAGCGAAAAGTCGTCTGTCCGAGTCATAGCGGGGACGACAGTCATGATGGTCGTGTTCTCGATACTGCCGTTCTTTTTCAACCAGTTCGGGCTCATCTATCTTGTTACGGCAGGCGTGTTTGGTGCGGCGATGCTTGCCATGTCCATCTGGCTTCTTGTAAGGCCGAGCGAGAAGGCGTCGTGGACCTTGTTCAAGTTCTCCAGTCCGTATCTCATGGCGCTGTTCATAGCGTTCATGGTGGACGCCGGCTTCAAATAAGCACCATTCACTGCACTGCATTGTACACCTACTCCGTATATCTGACGCATGCCGGCGTACATGCGATCAGAGTTGGAAAGCATCAAGACGGGAAGCGGCAAAATGGCGTCATCGTCAGTCCTGGCCATAGTCGGCGGAGCATTCATGGTAGCAGGCGGACTGTTTGCATTTGCGCTATTTGGCGCGTGGACCTCGGGTGGGATGCCCGGGTGGGGTCCGATGATGGGAGGCGGCGGGTTGTCGATGATGGGAGGGTACTTTATGGGGGCCGTTTCGGCCATGGCCGCCATTTCTCTGGTGGCAGGTGCAGTGTCAATAGCAGGTGGCCTTGCCATCTACAAGAGCCCCGAAAGCAGCGTCTCGTGGGGGATAGGGATACTCGCGGCGTCGATAGTGGGTCTGTTTGGAATGGGGGGTTTTGTGATAGGGCCGATACTTGGGATTATAGGCGGAGCTCTGGCCCTGGCCAAGAAGTAGGCCTACATCCGGGCAAGCCTTTCACAATCGTACAGCAGCCTTGCAATGACGACGTGAGCCTCAAGGCCAGAATCGTGTATTGAATATGTGCAGCTGAAAAGCTGCGTCGTTTTTTCAGAGAAATGCCCCTTGGGGAATGCTCCGATGACAAAAACGCGGCGGTCTGTATTGTTTTTGGCGACGACCTGCTCAGCGCTTAACTGGACGCCGGAAGATGAAAGCCCGACGACCCTCTCTGCTTCAATGTCATGCACCAACTCTTCGAGCGTGCCGTCATGCATCTCTAACAATTTCTTTCCGTCGTCGCTTTTCACTGTACGGTCCCTAAACAGGCTGGCCATGACGCCTTCAAAACGGAAATATGATTTTGGGATACGCAGGCCGCCGGCTACCGTGATGATCTTGTTGCCGTACGTGTGCACGTAAACGTCAAGGTCGCCGCTGGTAAAGAGCGGGGTGGCTAGAGCCTCCATGAGAGCAAAGTGTACGATATCCGGCCTCCCGCGCTTCCAGCTCTCAGGCAGGCCCTTCATCGCGGCGTGGTGGTAACTCCTGTCAAGCAATGTTTCTGATGCTTTGAGCCCAAGCTTGCGTGCGCGGCTTGCGATTGCCGGGTGGTCTGCTATTTGTGCCGGCACCGTTTCAAGGGCGGCCTCTGCGATAACGAGCGTAGTCTTCGTGGCATGCCATTGACGACGGCCTTATATTAACAGAGTTTATCAAGAGGCGACGGCCACCGGCCGTCGTTTGAAGGACCGCAAGACAGAGGCAAAAGAGCTGGCGAGGGAGCGCATCGAGATCTTGGTAGCCTCGGCCCTGCACGAAAAGGACGAGGTGCTGGCCGGCCGGCAGGCGATTCTTGCAAAAAAGATCGCCATGCGTCACAGAGTGAGGCTGCCCTATTCAATAAGGCAGCTGTTCTGCAAAAAGTGCAAGGCATTCATGGTGCCGGGGAGGACTGCCCGGGTGAGGGTCGGACGTTCTAGCGCAAGGGCAGTGAGGGTGACCTGCTCTAGGTGCGGCCACACGTACAGGCGCGTGCTGGCAGAATAAGGATTTATAAGGGCTCCGCAATTCCCCGAGTTACATGGCCAAGGTTTACGACATTCCGGCCGACGAGCTTATCGCCAGGCTGGCCAAGCAGCTGAAGGACGACGCAAAGATGCAGCCTCCTGCATGGTCGGCGTTTGTCAAGACAGGCTCGCACGCCGACAAGATCCCCCAGAACAAGGACTGGTGGTTTACAAGATGCGCTTCTCTTTTGAGAAAGATTTACCTCCACGGCCCGCTAGGCATTTCAGACCTCAAGGCGGAATACGGTGGACGCAAGAAGGTGGGCTACAACCTAGCACACCACAGGGACGCGGGCGGCGCCGTCATTAGACACGCGCTGCAGCAGCTTGAAGCAGCCGGCTACATTACCAAGCTGCCGGCAAAAGGCAGGGCAGTGACAAGCGAAGGCACAAAGAGGCTAGACCGGCTAGCAACCGAGATCCACAAGGAGCTCGTCAAGGTAGCGCCGGCCCTCCAGCGCTACGCGTAAAATGTCCGTCCCGCAACCCGGCGACGAGGAGGCGAGAAAGCGCGAGGCAGAAGCTATGCGCCAGCGCGTCCTTCTGTCCCTTCTGGACCCAGAGGCCCGGCAGAGGCTTACGAACATACGACTGGTAAAGCCGGATCTCGCCGCGGCCGTTGAAAACTATTTGATAAGTGCAGCGTCGTCCGGCAGGCTGAACAGACCGCTTTCCGACGCGGAGCTGAAGCAAATCCTGCTGAGCATCCAGCAGCCAAAGCGCGACTTCAAGTTTGACAGGCGCTAAGCGTCAGGCGTTCTTTTCCCACGCGGTATTGAGTTAACTATTTAAGTTGAGTCGGACGCCTTTGCTCCAATGAAGGCAGCAGTATTTCGAGAATACAGCAAGGACCCCACAAAGGTCATCAAGATTGAGGATATAGACGTTCCAAAGATAAAGCCAAACGAAGTTCTGATAAAAGTAGAATCAGCAGCCTACAACTACAACGACCTGTGGGCCATCTGGGGCGAGCCCGTGAAAACCCCGCTTCCGCACATTTCCGGGAGCGACATCGCCGGCACCGTCGTGGAGGTCGGCTCCGAAGTCCTGAAGCTAAAGGTCGGCGACAGGGTCGCTTCACACTCTAACATGTCGTGCAGGGTGTGCGACGCATGCACTTCCGGCAGGGAATACGACTGCAACGACCGCAGCATATGGGGCTTCCAGACGGGCCCACTCTGGGGCGGATTTGCGCAGTACACACACCTTCCAGAAGTCAACGTTGTAAAAATCGCAGACAACGTCTCGTTTGACAACGCGGCGGCAGCCTCGATGGTCGGCATGACCTCGTGGCACATGCTTGTCGGCCGCGCCAAGATAAAACCCGGGCAACTTGTGCTGATAATGGGCGGCGGCTCCGGCGTGGGCTCGATAGGTATCCAGATTTCCAAGCTTTACAACTGCACGGTGATTGCAACTGCAGGCAACAAGGACAAGATGGACAAGTGCCTCGGCCTTGGCGCCGACTATGCGGTCAACCACCGGGAAGCAGACTGGTACAAGAAGGTCCGCGGCATAACAAAAGAGCTCGGCCAGACCGGAGTCGACGTGGTCTTTGAGCACATCGGCAAGTCAACCTTTCCGCAGGAAGTGGGCCTGCTGAAGATTGGCGGGACGCTAGTCGCAACGGGTGCAACCACCGGCTACGACTCTACCATAGACCTCAGGTACCTTTTCTTCAAGGGCACAAACCTCCTCGGCTCGACGCAGGGTACCAAGGCGGAGCTTGAGGACGTGATGTACTGGGTCTCAAAGGGCAAGATAAAGCCGGTCATCGACACGACGCTGCCGTTCTCAGACATGGTCAAGGGCCACATCATGATGGCAGAGGCCCAGCAGTTTGGCAAGATCCTGACGACCCCGCAAAAGCTCTAAGGGAAACGTTTTTCCCCTCTTTTCCTTTCCTTAAGTTGATGTTCCGAAGCCTCCTATTCGTGCCAGGTAACAGCGCGCGCTTTATAGAGAAGGCCCGGACCCTTACCGCCGACGTCGTCTGCCTGGACCTTGAAGATTCCGTCCCTGCAAACGAAAAGGACGCCGCGCGCGCAAGCATTGCCGGCGCGCCTGGCAAGGGGCAGGAATTCCGGAGCCCGGTTTACGTCAGGACGAACTCGTTCGAGTCGGGCCTTGTCCCTGCGGACCTGAGGGCAGTGCTCCAAAAGGGGATCGACGGCGTGGTCATCCCGAAGGTGAACGACGCAGGCGAGGCGGCAGAAATAATTAGGATTATCACAGGCCTTGAGAAAGAGAGGGGCCTTGGTAGGATAGCAGTGATGCCCTCAATAGAGACTGCAAGGGGCGTCGTGAACGCCTACTCGATAGCGGGCGCGGACGAGCGGGTGAACGCACTTGTTTTCGGCGTCTTTGATTTCTTGCACGACATGCGCATGGACTATGACGAGCATGACGCGACAGGATACGCGTACGCTCGCGCGAAAATCCCGGTGGACGCAAGGGCCGCCGGCGTGCACGCAATAGACGCTATCTGGCAAAAGGTGGACGACGCCTACGGGTTAGTCAAAGACGCGACAATTGCCAAGAGCCTCGGGTATTCGGGCAAGAGCATAATCCACCCGGGGCAGATAGAGCCGGTGCACAAAGTGTTTCTGCCCAGCAAGGCCGAAATCGAGTGGGCGAAGAAGGTGGTTGCTGCACTAGGGGAGGCTATGGAGAAGGGGAGTGGCAGGGGCGCGATGCGGCTTGAGGGCAGGATGATAGATGCCGTGCACTACAAGCAGGCAAAGGCGATACTGAACGCAAGCGAGAGCTAGCGGCCTATTATTTTCTTGAGGAGTAGGATGCCGGCGTAATAGGGCAAGTTGTAGATGGCTGCAAGGGCCGCGACCTGTGGCCCGAAAAACTGGGCCGCAAAGACCATGACAAGCGTGTTATTGACGTAGGTCATCGATATGAGCCCTGCCGTGCGCTCGCCAAATGGCGAGCATGCATATCCCGCGACCGCAAAGGCGGCGTAGGCAAGCGACGACGCGGCAAGCGTCTGGAGCACGAAAAGCTGTTCAGTGAAAAAGTACTCTGAAAGCGTTGCGAACATGCCCATGTTTATGAGCACCACGAAAACCAACGAGAGGACGAACGAGTTCTCGTCGGCAAAGCGCGACGTGGAAGGCGCGTACTTCTTGGTCAGCCAGCCGGCCCCAAGTGGGATAAAAAGCGCAAGCAGCAGTAGGACTACCATGTCCGCAAGCGGCAGATCAAACTCCGAGCCCACTAGCGCGTGGACAAGCGACGGGAGCACGAACGGCACGGCAAGCGACGTCACCGTTATCATACCAACTATGAGCGGCAGCCGGCCGCCGACAATGCTTACGACAAAGGGTGCGCCAAGGCCAGTCGATATCCCGGATAGCAGGAGCACCGGGAGTGCAAACGGCCTGTAGAGAAAATACGCGATAGCGTACATGGCAAGGGGCAGCGCGACCAGCTTTACTACCGCAAGTGCTGCTAGCGGGCCAGGCCTTGAGAACGTCCCTGCAAGGTCCTTGGGGCTGAGCTTGAGCAGGTTGAGGAACAGGAGCGCTCCAAGCCACACGAGCAGGTACGGCCCGACGACCATGCCTGCCTGTGGCAGGAAGATGCCTGCAAGAATGGAGCCGGATATGGCGGATGCAAGGAGCGCGTCCTTACCTTGGCGCAAGCCCTTTCAGCTGCTGTATCTTTTCGCGCACAAGGTCAAAGCCTTGCTGCCAGAACTCTTTCCCCGATATGTCGAAGCCGGCCTCCATCAGCAGTTCTTCCGGCTTACGGGAGCCTCCGGCGGCAAGGATGCCGAAGTACTTTGGCACGAACGACTTGCCTTCCAGCTTGTATTGCCTGTACAGCGATAGTACGAGCAGGTTGCCAAACGAATACGCGTAGCAATAAAACGGCGTGTGGTAAAAGTGCGGTATGTAGACCCACTCCCACTGGAACTCGTCGGCGACTTGGATGGAATCACCAAACTGCTCCGACAAGTTGTCAGAGTATATCCGCGACACTTGATCAATGGTCACGTCCTGCTCGCCTATGGCCTTGTGCGCCTCTATCTCAAAGAGCGTGAAATAAGCCTGCCTCATTATAGTGGCGTACATGTCGTCTATCTGCTCTGCGAGCAAGAGCCGGCGCTCTCCGGCCGGCAGGGCCTCCATCAGCCGCTCGTTTAGCAGCATCTCTGCAAACACGGAGGCAGTCTCTGCAAGCGGCAGCGGCGCGTGCGAAACGGTAAGGGGCAGGTCCCGCGCAAGCATGGTGTGAATCGCGTGGCCAAACTCGTGGGCAAGCGTTGACACGTCACGGGTCCGGCCGTCAAAGTTCAGGAGGACGTAGGGCGTTATCCTGGGGCTGACCGTGTGGCAGAACGCCCCGCCCATCTTGGCCTTCCTTATTTCCGAGTCGACATGACGTTCCTCGAACACCCGTCCGGCGAGCCGGCGCACCTCCGGGTTGAAGCTGCCAAATGTGTCAAGCACGGTCGAGACGGCCTTGCCGTAAGCGAACTTTTTGCCAGACCTCTTTCTTGACAATGGAGCGTAGAGGTCGTAGCGGCGCAGTTTCTTTGTTCCAAGCATTTTCGCCTTTTCCCTGAAATATTCCTGAAATGCAGAGCTGTTCTTGCGGCAAGCTGCAAGCAGGGCCTCGACCGTGCCGTCGTCGAGGTTGTTGCCCACGTTCCTTATTGATATCGGGCTCTTGTAGCCGCGCATAGATATCCCCTCGTCGCGCCACTCGACCACTATGTTCTGGTAGATCTCGCCCAGGACGCCTGAGTTTTTCTTGTAGACTGAAAACAATGATTTGTAGGCGGCCTCGCGCTCGGCTGGGTCCGAGCTCCTTACTAACGAGACCAGCTTTTCCTTGTTGTGAAATTTCTTGACGACCACTTTTTTGCCGCGCCTTAGTTTCATCTCGAATTCAAAGGCTGAGGCCATCTTGTCATATATTTTCACTAACGCGCCGGTGCCCGTGACTTCAAGTGTGTTTATGACTTTTTCCTCCGACTCGGACAGCGAATGCTTTGCCAGGAGCCGCTTGTGCCGCAGGTATTCGTGGTAGACCGGCGAAACGCCGTCTATTAATCTTGATGCGTTTGCGTCGTCGACCTGCTTTTTGAACCAGAGGTCGAAAAAGAGCAGTCTGTTTGCCACGTCGGCCGACATCTTGTCCATTCTAGTCACAAGCGCCGAGGCCTCGTTTGACGCCGTGTTGGCATAATAACGCAGGTGCGCAAAGCCTGCCGCCACGCTGAGTTTTTCATAAATGTCTTCAATCTCATGGATCATGCCCTCAAATTCTGTAGCGGGCATATCCGGGCGCAAGGCTTGCCTCTTGACCTCACACGCCTTTACGCGGCTTTCGATCGACGAGAGGGACTGCTTGAACTCGTTGCTCGTAGGATCCTTGACGAGGCCGGAAAGGTCCCAGGAGCCAACCTTGAGGGCGGCGTAATTCACCGCGATAGAGCCGCGCCGGTCAAATATGTATCTTGCATCAGTTCTGCTGGGAAGGGGGGGGCGCGCGTTTCAAGTGGAACAAGCGTGCGCGGTCACTTATT
>Ga0209751_10001788_pt1 | contig 21820 bp, 22 predicted proteins | sample RifCSP13_1_FD_184019 | JGI IMG/M metagenome (GOLD analysis project Ga0209751, IMG submission 184019) | Soil microbial communities from Rifle, Colorado - Rifle CSP2_sed 13_1 (SPAdes) (version 2) | ecosystem: Environmental > Terrestrial > Deep subsurface > Rock core/Sediment | place: Rifle... | reverse complement strand
CCGGCCCAGCGTGCCGATCTCGTCGGGCGAGCGCACCGGCGCGCGCGCGGCGAAGTCGCCCGCGCTCATGCGGCGGGCGATCTCCTGCATCTCGACCACCGGCCGTGTCACGCGGCGCGCGACGAACAGCCCGATCGCGAGCGCGGCGACGAGCGCCACGAGCCCGCTCGCCAGCATCACGCGGTGCACGGCCTCCCGCGACGCCGTCACCATGGAGAGCGGCAGCGCGAGCCGCAGGACGCCGACGACCCGCCCGGCATCGTGGACGGGGAGCGCGACGTAGAGGAGCGGGGCCTGCAGCGTCGCGCTCGTCCTGAGATCGCGCCCGACCCGTCCCGCCAGCGCCTCGCGGACCTCGGACCGCCCCGCGTGGTTCTCGACGCGTCCGAGGTCGTCCACGCCGACTTCCGAGTCGCCGAGCACCCGGCCCGTCGGCTCGATCAGCGTCACGCGCGTTTCCGTCGGTCGTGCCGTCCGGACGACCCAGGCCCGGACCTCCCCCGGGGGCGCCCGCCGCAGGAGGAGCCCGCGGGCGCCGTCGTGGAGGAGCCGGCCGGTGCTCGCGAGCCGCGCCTCGAGCGTCTCGACCGCGAACCGCTCGAGCGCGCGGGTCAGGAACAGGCCGGCGAGCAGCGTCGTCACCGCGACGAACCCGACCAGCGTCAGCGTCAGCTTGCGCGCGACGCTCCGCCGGACGAAGAGGATCGGGCGCGCCAGCATCACTCCTCCTCGAACCGGTAGCCGACCGACTTCACGGTGGCGATCCGGCTCCCGACGTCGCCGAGCTTGGCCCGGAGCCGCCGGATGTGCACGTCCACCGTGCGCGACTCGATCTCGTCGGCGCGCGCGTAGCCCCAGACGCGGTTCAGGAGGTGCTCGCGCGACAGGACGCGCCCGGCGGCCTCGAGCAGCACCCGGAGGAGGTCGAACTCCTTCGGGGTGAGCGCGAGCGGCCGGCCGTGGAGGGTCACCGTGTGCCGCGCGACGTCGAGCGTGAGCGGCCCCGCCGCGAGCACCGGCGTCGCTCCAGCGGCGGGGCGCGCGCGGCGGAGCACGGCCCGCACGCGCGCGACCAGCTCCTTGGGCGAGAACGGCTTGACGACGTAATCGTCGGCGCCGACCTCGAGGCCGACGACGCGGTCCACCTCGTCGGCCTTCGCCGTCAGCATGATGATCGGCACGCCGGCGGTGGCCGCGTCCGCCCGCAGGCGGCGGCAGACCTCGAGCCCGTCGAGGCCGGGCAGCATCAGGTCGAGCACGACCAGCGCGGGCGGCCGGGCGGCCGCCTCGCGCAGCGCGTCCGGCCCGCTCGCGGCCGAGCGGCACCGGAAGCCCTCGCGCTCGAGGTGGAGCACGATCAGGCTCCGGATGTCGGGCTCGTCGTCGACGACGAGGATCTCCCGGGTCATCGCCGCGACGGGGTCTACCATGACTTCGAGAGCGGCACGCTAGCCGCGGCAGGCCCGGAAGTCGGCGTAGTCGCCCTGGGCGCTCGACCGGGTGTCGTCGGAGTCGGTCAGCACCCCGAGGCCCGCGGGCGTGGGCGTGCCGCCGTCCTCGAACAGCGTCCGCCAGTCCTCGAGGACGTTGACACGCTCCTCGACCCACTCGCCCTTCGACCCCGCGCCGCTTCGTAGCACGCGCACCTGGGTGAGCCCGTAGTTCGAGGCGAGGCGGGCGCCGGCCGGGACCCTCTCGCTCCAGACGTACTTCACGGCCTTGGGGCCGACGAACCGCGAGTACGGCACGAGCAGGTACACGGCCAGCGCGCTGTCGTTGGTCGCGGGCGCGCGCTCGTCGGCGCCGCGCGGGAACTCGCGCACGCGCCACGACCAGGCGAGGACGGGGTACGTCGCGAGGTCCCACCCGGCCGGCTTCGCGGCCTGGACGCCCAAGCCGCGGACGACGGCCCGGAGGAAGCGGCGCCCCGGCTCCTCGGCGACCGTGTAGAGCTTCCTGCCCTCGTCCGTGCGCGGCTTCCAGCCGGCGGGAAACTCGCCGGGCCGGGTCCGGGCGAAGTCCTCGAGCGTGACGCACGCGGGCGGCGCGTCGGCCCGCGCCGCGGCGCCGCCGAGCAGGGCGGCCAGCACCGCGAGCGCCGCCGCCCGCGGCACGCCTAGCGCCCCTTCCGCCACCAGTGGTGGACGAGGTTGTCCACGACCTCCCCGAGCTGGGCGACGGTCCGGCACTCGCGGACGTAGTCGCACGAGGGCGCGTACATCGGCATGACCGAGTCGCCGATCCCCCAGCCCCACTGCCCCTCCGGGTTGAGCCAGATGATGCCCTTGACGCGCTCGCGGATCAGGCGGAGCGCCCACGCCTGCGGATCGTTGTAGTTGTTGCGCGCGTCGCCGAGCACCAGGATCGTCGTCTTGCGGTCGAGCGACTCGAGCTCGGTCCGGGCGAACCGGCTGAACGCGTAGCCGAAGTCCGAGCGGCAGTGGTAGTCGATCGGCGCGCCCTTGAGCGCCCACTCGATCGCGCGCTCGACCGGGTAGGTGTTGAACGCCTGCGTCACCTCGGCGATCTCGGACACGAACGCGTAGGAGCGCACGCGGCTGAAGCACTCCTGCAGGCTCCAGACGAGCTGGAGCATGAACCGGGAGGCGTTGCGGACCGAGTCCGACACGTCGCAGATCGTGATCAGCTTGGGCTTCTCCCGGTGCCGGCGCTTGAGGTAGATCTCCATCGGGATGCCGCCGTACTGGAGGCTCTTCCGCGTCGTCCGCCGCGTGTCGATCCGTCCCCGCTGCTCCTGCCGCTGGCGCAGCGCCAGCGCGTCCTTGATCTTGCGCGCGAGCCGCGCGACGACGTTCTTCATCTGCGCGATCTCGTCGGCCGTGAGCGCGAACAGCGGCTTGTCCGAGAGCACCTCGCGCGTGAGCTTCTCGCCCTGACGCCAGGCGCGGCGCTCCAGCTCGCGCTCGACGTGCTGGCGGATCATGCGCTTGAACGCCTCGAGGCGCAGCTCCAGGTAGTTGCGGATCCGGGCGAGCTGGCCCGGGTCGAGCCCGCGCGCCTCGAGGAGCTTCAGCATCCGCTCGAGGTCCGCCTCGACCGCCGACCAGTCGAAGGTGTCGGCGATCCGCCGCGAGAAGAAGCCGACCTGCAGGAAGTACATCAGCCGCTCCAGCCCGGCGCTCTGGCCCGAGGCGCGGATCGCCATCTCCATCTCGCTCCCCTGCCCGCGCAGCAGGAGCTCGGTGAGGTCGTCGAGCTCCATCCCCTCCTCGGCCAGCATCCGGTCGAGGAGGTCGCGCACGCGCGGGTCCTCGGGGCCGAGCGCCTTCTTCACCCCCTCGCCCAGGGCCTGGAGGTCGAGGAAGTAGAGGCTGAACAGGCGCTCGAACGTCGCGAGGTCCCGCGACTCCTTGATGAGCGTCGAGGCGAGCGCGGTCCGGAACGTGTCGCGGTCGCCGAGGCCGAGCGTGGCGCTGGCCGAGAGCGCGTCGAGCGCCTCGGACGGGGAGACCCGGATCTCCGCGCGGCGCAGGTCGCCGATGAACTCGAGGATGCGGCGGTCCATGCTACTCCGCGAGCACCTTGTCGAGGGCGCCCCGGACGCGCTCGAGGTCCTTCTCGTGCTTGACGAGCATCGAGAGCGTGGACTCGACGATCGCCGGGTCGAGCTCCTGCGCGTTCAGGATCACGAGCGAGCGCGCCCAGTCGAGCGACTCCGAGACCGACGGGAGCTTGCGGAGGTCCATCGCCCGGATCTTCTGCACGGCGTTGACGACCGCCTTCGCCAGCTCGGCCGGGACCTCGGGCACCTTGAGCCGGATGATCGCCAGCTCGTCGGCCGGCGTCGGGAAGTCGATGAACAGGTGCAGGCAGCGGCGCTTGAGGCCGTCCGACAGCTCGCGCGCGTTGTTGGACGTGAGCACGACCAGCGGGATGTGCCTGGCGCGCACCGTGCCGAGCTCGGGCACCGACACCTGGAAGTCCGAGAGCACCTCGAGCAGGAACGCCTCGAACTCGGGCTCGGCCTTGTCGATCTCGTCCACGAGCAGCACCACGGGCTCGTCGGCGAGGATCGCCTGGAGCAGCGGGCGCGGCGAGAGGAAGCGGAACGAGAAGAACGCGTCCTCCTGCCCCGCGATCTTGGCGACCGCGTCCGGCAGCGAGGGGGCGTCGGCGAGCAGCTCGCCGATCCGCTCGCGCAGGAGCTGCGTGTAGAGGAGCTGCTTGGCGTACTTCCACTCGTAGAGGGCCTTGCCCTCGTCCAGGCCCTCGTAGCACTGGAGCCGGATCAGCGGGCGGCTCGTGACGTCGGACAGCGTCTTGGCCAGCTCCGTCTTGCCGACGCCCGCCGGGCCCTCGATGAGCACCGGCCGGCCCATGCGCGCCGCCAGGTACACGACCGTGGCCACCCGGCGGCTCGCGATGTACCGCGCGTCCCGGAACCGCTGCTGGACCTCCTCGACGGACTGGAACACAGTGTCCCCCTCTGCGGCTGAATTCCGGTTCATTGTAGCGGATTCCGGGCGCTCAGCGACGGCCGCCGCCGCGGAGGATGCGCTCGCGGATCTCCTCCTGGGTGCGCTCGGTTTCCCAGTCCCCGGTCGCCTCGCGGTCCGGCGTGCCGCGGAAGAGGTCGAGGAAGCGCTGCGCCAGGCCCGGCTTCTTCTCGGGCGCCGGCGCGGGCGGCGCCGGCGGCGCGGCGACCGGCGGCGGCGCGGTCACCGGGCGCGGCGCGGCCGGGGTCAGGCCGGGGAACGCCGCGGCCAGATCCCGCGCGAGGAGCGCCGCGTCCACCCCCGCCTCCTCGGCGATCTCCTTCCAGGAGGCGCCGGTCCGGCGCGCGGCGAAGACCTTCGCGAGCGGGTGGCCGCCGCGCGTCGCGATCCGATGCGAGACGAAGACGTCGCCCCAGGGCAGGCCCGCCTGCGCCTGCTCGGCGCGCAGCGCCGGCGGCGCCAGGTCCACGGCGCGCGCGATCGTCGCCAGCGTCGCCTCCGTCGTGGGCGCGGCGCCGGCCCGGTTGACGGCCTCGACGAGCCCGTCCAGGTCGTCGGCCGCGGCGGCGGCCGGCGCGGCCAGCAGCACGAGGACGGCGGCGAGCAGCCTGCTCCGCATCAGTGTGTACAATGCCACATGCCCGGCGCGGCCCGCTACCATGGGCTCCAGCTCCTGCTCGTGCTCGACGCGCACCCGGCGCTCGAGCGCCGGATCGCCCGCGCCAGAGGAGGCCTCGCATGACCAGCCGCCGCCGCACACTCCGCACCCTCGTCGAGACGAAGCAGGGGCTCGTCGTCCCCGGCGCCTACGACGGCATCTCCGCCCGGCTCGTGCAGCAGGCGGGCTTCCCCGCGGTGTACATGACCGGCTACGGCACGGCGGCCTCGCGCCTCGGCCTGCCCGACCTCGGCTTCGCCGGCCTCGCCGAGATGGCCGACCACGCGCGCAACCTGGCCGCGGTCCTCGACGTCCCGCTGATCGCCGACGCCGACACCGGCTACGGCAACGCGCTCAACGTCCGCCGGACGGTGCAGATGTACGAGGCGGCGGGCGTCGCCGCCCTCCACATCGAGGACCAGGTCACGCCCAAGCGCTGCGGCCACCTGTCCGGCCACCAGGTGATCCCGCGCGGCGAGTTCGCCGGGAAGATCCGCGCCGCGGTGGACGCGCGCACCGACCCCGACCTGCTCGTCATCGCGCGCACCGACGCGATCTCGGCCGTGGACTTCGACGAGGCGCTGCGGCGCGGCGAGGCGGCGGCGAAGGCGGGCGCGGACGTGCTCTTCATCGAGGCGCCGCGCGACGAGGCGCAGGTGGAGCGCGTGGCGCGGGCCTTCGACACGCCGCTGCTCTACAACTACGCGCCCGGCGGCCGCTCGCCGCTGCTGCCGTTCGCGCGGCTGCGCGCGCTCGGCTTCGCGATCGTGATCCTGCCCGTGGACACGCTGCTGGTCGCGGTGCAGGCGATCCGAGCCTTCCTCGCCGAGGTCCGGGCGCACGACGACGTGCGCGCGCTCGCGGACCGCTACATGCCGTTCCGCGAGTTCAACGAGCTGATCGGCGTGACGGCGCAGCTCGGGCTGGCCGAGCGCTACGGGGACGCCGAGCGCGCCGCCACGTAGGCGGCGAGCGCCGCGTCCCACGGGCGCAGGTCGTCCTCGCCGAGCGCGCGGAGGTGGTCGTGCGCGAGCACCGAGTAGGCGGGCCGCCGCGCCCGCGCGCCGTACTCCGCGGAGGTGACGGGCCGGAGATCCGCGCGGCGCCCCGCCAGCTCGAGCGCCCGCCGCGCGAAGTCGTACCAGCTCGTCTGGCCCGCGTTCGTCAGGTGGTAGAGCGCGTGCGCACGCGCCGGCAGCACCCGCCAGACCTTGCGCGCGAGGTCCCGCGTGTAGCTCGGGCCGAGCACCTGGTCGGTCACGACGCGGAGGGGCCGGCCCTCCTCCGCCAGGCGCAGGATGGTCTCGACGAAGTTCGTCCCGCCCTTGCCCGAGCTCCGCGCCAGGCCGAAGAGCCCCGAGACGCGGAAGACGACGGCCCGGCCGCAGCGCTCGCGCGCCAGCTCCTCGCCCCGGAGCTTCGAGGCGCCGTAGACGTTGAGCGGGTTCGGTGCGTCGTCCTCGCGGTACGGCGTCGTGCGCGCGCCGTCGAAGACGTAGTCGGTGGAGAAATGGACGAGCATCGCGCCGAGGCGCTCGCACACGGCCGCGAGCGCGCCGACGGCCTCGGCGTTCAGCGCGAAGGCCGCGTCCGGCTCCTCCTCGGCCTGGTCCACGCGGTTGTACGCCGCCGTGTTGAGCACGTGCGTGGGGCGGAGGCGCCGGAGGACCTCTTCGGCCCGCGCCGCGTCCAGGACGTCGAGCTCGCGCCGGGTGAGCCCGACGACCTCGCCCGGCAGCTCGAACGTCCGCACGAGGTCCCAGCCGAGCTGCCCCGCGGCGCCGATGACGACGTAGCGGTCGCCGGGCACGGACTCAGCGGCCGCGCGGCGGCGTGTCGAACGGCGACCTGGGGGGCCGGGGCGGCGGCGGCGTGCTGAACGGCGACTTCGGCGGCGCCGGCGGCGGCGCGGGCTCGGGCGCCGGACGCGGCGGCGCGGCCGGGCGCGGCGGGCGCGGCGGCGGGGGAGACGGCGGCGGTGGGGGCGGCGGTGGAGGCGGCGGCGGAGGCGGCGGCGGTGGCGGAGGCGGCTGGTGAGACGCCCCGGCCGTCTCGAGCGCGAGCCCGACCAGCAGATCGAGGTGGCGCAGGTCGAACGGCTTCGGGATGTAGGCGAAGACGCCGGCCGTGTGGGCGGCGGCGGCGGCCTGGGTGTCGCGGTTGCCGGTGACCATGATGACCGGGATCGTCCGATCGACCAGGCGGACCTGCTTGAGGACCTCGAGCCCGTCCATCCCCGGCATGTTCATGTCGAGCAGCACGAGGTCCGGGCGGGCGCGCAGCACCGCGAGGTACGCGTCGGGGCCGTTCGTCGCGGTCTCGACCGCGTAGGCGTGCCCGTGACGGAAGTACCGGAAGAACTCCTTCAGCATCTCGATCACGGGCGGCTCATCGTCCACGATGAGGACCCGCTTCGAGCCGGCCCCGGTGGTCGCCACACGGTCAGTATATGACGGTGGGGGGCGCGGCGCCGCCGGGGCCCGGGCGCGCCGCGGGGGCGCTAGGCGGGGGCGGCGGAGCGGGCGGAGATGACCAGGCCGACGAGGTGCTCGAGCTGGACGAAGTCGCAGGGCTTCGGCGCGTACGCGAAGATCCCCGCGGCCAGCGCCTCGCTGATGCTGCGGCCGTTCTGCCGGCCCGTGACCACGATGACCGGGATCGTCCGGTCCACGGCACGGACCTGCTTGAGCAGCGCGAGGCCGTCGAGCCCCTTCATCTGGACGTCCAGCAGGATCAGGTCGGGGCGGCCGCGGCGCAGCACGCTGGCCGCCTCGGCGCCGTTCGTCGCCGTCTCCACGTGGTACGCGACGCCGTGCTGAAAGTCGGAGAAGTACTTCTTGAACGTCGTGAGCATCGCCGCTTCGTCGTCGAGTACGAGGATCCGCTTGTCGAGCAGCGGAGTCTCCTTTCCGGAACCTGCCTCAGTCCCCGGGCGTTCGCCGGGCTTCCGTCGCAATCCTGATACCAGTCCTGGCGCCATCCCTAACCGGTTGATTCCACGAGTCTCTGAGCCCAGCCGCGGCACGTCGGACCGCGGACAGTGTCAGGTTTCTTGCCAGCCCGCGCTGGTCAGGAGGGAGCCGGATTCGCCCTGAAGCGCCGTCGGGAGCCGCGCGCGCGCGGTCCGCCCGCGGCAGGCTTCGGCATTGACGCCCTCGCTGTGACACCATAGGGTCGCGAGGGCCGGGCACGAGCATGCTGAGCGAGGACGAGCTGGAGCGCATCGCGAGGGCGCTGGCGGCGCAGCCCGACCGCCCGCAGGCGCTCGCGCTGCTGCTGGGCGAGGCGCGACGCCTGACGCGCGCCGAGGCGGGGACGGTGTACGTCCGCGAGGGCGATCACCTGCGCTTCGCGGCGACCCAGAACGACGTCCTGGCGCAGCGCCTCGGGGACCGCGAGGTCCAGCGCCGCCTCGCGGCGGAGCCGCTCCTGCTCACGGCGCCGAGCATCGCGAGCTACGTCGCCCTCACCCGCGCGACCGTCAACATCCCCGACGTGTACGAGATCCCGCTGGAGCGACCGTACTCCTTCGACCGCCAGTTCGACGCCCGGAACGGCTACCGCACGCGCTCGATGCTCGCCATGCCGATGCGCGACGCCCGGGGCCGCGTGATCGCCGTCCTGCAGCTGATCAACGCCCTGGACGCGGAGGGGCGGGTGGTCCCGTTCGACCGGGAGCACGAGACCGTCGTCGAGGCGCTGCTGGGGTGGTGCGCCCGGCAGGGATCGAACCTGCGACCTTCGGATTCGAAGTCCGACGCTCTGTCCGACTGAGCTACGGGCGCGTGACCACGATCAGAGTTTCGGGACGACGCGCGAGACGAGCTGCTCGAGCTGCGCGAGCTCGTCGAAGACCGGGTTCAGCATGAGCATGCCGGCGCCGCCCGCGACGATCTCGCGCAGGCGGTCCACGCACTCCGGCGCATCGCCCCAAACGGCGACCTCGGCGGCCAGCTCGGGCCGGCCGTAGAAGGCGCCGAACCACTCGCCGAGGCGCCGGCCCGCCCGGCCGCGGTCGGCGTCCACCGCGATGTAGACACGCTTGCCGACGGGGAACGCGGCGGGATCGCGCCCCGCGTCCTTCAGGAGCCCGCGCAGGATTCGCACCTCCTCGACGAACGTCGCGGTCGAGACCGAGCCCGCGCCCATGAAGCCCTGACCGAGCTCCACCGCGCGCCGGAGCGCGTTCGGGTGGTGGCCGCCGAACCAGAGCGGCGGGTGCGGCTTCTGGAGCGGTTTGGGCTGCATCGAGGCGTTCCGGAGCTGGAAGAAGCGGCCCTCGAACGTCACGCGCTCCTCGGTCCAGAGGCGCCTGACGAGCCGCAGCCCCTCGGCGAAGCGCTCGGCGCGCGCCCCGGCGACGAGGCCGAACGCCGGGTAGATCCGCGGGTTGCCGCCGAGGCCGACGCCGACGTCGAGCCGGCCGCCGCTCAGGTGGTCGAGGCTCGCGAGGCTCTTGGCGACGTGCACGGGGCTGCGCAGCGCCGTGAGGAGCACCGCCGAGCCGAGCCGCAGCCGCTCGGTCACCGCGGCGGCCCACGTGAGCAGCGTGACGGGCTCCAGGCTCGGGATCGAGCCGAGGATCTGCTCGACGACCCACGCGCTCCCGACGCCGAGCGCCTCGGCGCGCGCGAGCCAGGCGCGGATCGCGCGCGGATCCGGCGCGCCCGCGAGCGCGGTCTGCGGGATCGCGGCGCCGATCTCCACCTTGCCCGCCACGCGGCGATCCTACCACACGCGCGCGGTGGTATAGTGGACCGCGCTCGATCCCACGTGCCCAGGAGACCCCCCATGAGCGCGCTCAAGGACCAGATCGGCCAGGCGGTGGACCGCCTCGGCGACGAGCTCGAGACGCTGTCCCGCCGGATCCACGACCACCCCGAGCTCGGCTACCAGGAGGTGCAGGCCGCCGCCTGGCTCAGCGAGTTCCTCGAGCGGCAGGGCTTCAAGGTCGAGCGCGGCCTCGCCGGCGTGGAGACCGCGTTCCGCGGGACTCTCGAGACCGGCGCGGGGCCGACGATCGCGGTCCTCTGCGAGTACGACGCGCTCCCGCAGATCGGCCACGCCTGCGGCCACAACGTGATCGCGACGGCGGGGGTGGGCGCGGGCGCCGGGCTCGCCGCGCTCCGCGACAAGCTCCCCCGGGGGCGCGTTCAGGTGATCGGCACGCCCGCCGAGGAGGGCGGCGGCGGCAAGTGCAAGCTCATCGCGGGCGGCGTCTTCGAGGGCGTGGACGCGGCCATGATGGTCCACGGCTTCGACCGCTGGCTCGGCCACTCCGACCTGCTCGGCATCGTGCGCGTGGGCTTCGAGTTCACCGGCAAGGCCGCGCACGCCTCCGCGGACCCGTGGGCGGGCGTGAACGCGCTCGACGCGGCCGTGCAGACGTACACCAACGTGGCGATGCTCCGCCAGCAGGTGCGACCGGACGCGCGCATCCACGGCATCATCACGCACGGTGGGGCGGCGCCCAACATCATCCCGGAGTTCGCGGCGGCCCTGTTCTACGTGCGCGCGCGCAGCATCGACTACATGTGGGACCTCTACACGCGCGTGCTCGCCTGCGCCGAGGGCGCGGCCCGGGCGGCCGGCTGCGAGCTCAAGATCGTCGAGCACCGGGAGACCTCGTACGAGCCCATGAAGAAGAACGCCGCGCTCCTCGACGCGTTCCGCGCGAACCTGGCGCGGTTCGGCGTGACCGAGTCCCCGGAGATCACGGACCGCCTCGGCTCGTCCGACATCGGCAACGTGAGCCAGGTCATCCCGGCCATCCAGCCGATGGTCAAGATCGCGCCCGACGGCACGCCGATCCACTCGCGCGCCTTCGAGGCCGCGGCAGTGAGCCCGCTGGCCCGCGAGGGCATGCTGATCTCGGCCAAGACGATGGCGATGACCGTCTGCGACCTCCTGGCCGATCCGTCCCTCGTCAAGCGGGCGCAGGACGAGTTCCGGGGCGCCCGGTGAGCGCTCCGGTGGCCGCGCTCAAGTCGCGGGTCGCCGGCGCGGTGGACCGCCTCGCCGACGAGCTCGAGGCGCTCGCGCACCGGATCCACGACACGCCCGAGCTGGCGTTCAAGGAGGAGCAGGCGCACGCCTGGCTCACCGAGTTCCTCGGCAGGCACGGCGCCAAGGTCGAGCGCTCCATCGGCGGGCTGCCCACCGCGTTCCGCGCGACGATCGAGGGCTCGGGCCCCGGCCCGACGATCGCGATCATGGCCGAGTACGACGCGCTCCCCGGCATCGGGCACGCGTGCGGCCACAACGTGATCGCGACCGCGGGCACGGGCGCCGGCGCCGCGCTCGCCGTCGGGCTCGGCACGCTCCCCTTCCCCGGCCGCGTCGTGGTGATCGGCACGCCCGCCGAGGAGGGCGGCGCCGGCAAGGTCAAGCTCATGGAGGCCGGCGTCTTCCGGGACGTGGACGCCGCGATGATGATCCACGGCCGCTGCGGCACGATGGTGTGGCGACCGAGCCTCGGCATCGTCAAGGTGACCGCCGAGTTCCACGGCAAGGCCACGCACGCCTCGTCCTGGCCCTGGCGCGGCGTCAACGCGCTCAACGCGGTCATCCAGCTCTTCGTCTCCCTCGACCAGATGCGCCAGCAGCTCCGCCCCGACGCGCGCGTGCACGGCGTCATCGTCAAGGGCGGCGAGCAGCCGAACATCATCCCCGAGTACACGCGCGCCGACTTCTATCTGCGCGCGCTCTCGCGGGACTACTGCGCGGAGCTGCTGCGGCGGTTCCGGGGCTGTGCCGAGGGCGCCGCCGCGGCGACGGGCTGCCGCGTCGAGGTCAGCGTGGACCCGATCGTCCACGACCCGCTCAAGCCCAACCCGACGATGGCGGGGCTGTTCGAGCGGAACCTCGCGTTCATCGACTTTCCCGTGGACGCGGACGACGGCGAGGCGGGCTACGGCTCGACCGACTGCGGCAACGTCAGCCAGGCGCTGCCGACGATCCACCCCTACATCCGGATCTCCCCCGACGGGGTGCCCGGCCACTCGCGCGAGTTCGCCGAGTGGGCGCGCTCGCCCCTGGCGCGGGCCGGCCTCGTGGCGGGCGCCAAGGCGCTCGCGCTGACCGCGCTCGACCTGCTGGCCTCGCCCGAGGCGCTCAGGGCGGCGAAGGAAGACTTCGCGCGAGCACCTTCTTCGCCTGGTTGAGGTGGTCGACGACGTGGAGGCGCCAGACGATGGCGTACGCCTTCCAGTCGAGGTCCTCGACCCAGTGAGCCGGGACGCTCGAGCCGTCGGGGGCCTTCACGTTGACGACCATGACGAGTGGCGCGCGGGCCTCCGTGTCGTGGTCGGGCGCCACGGCCTCGAGCGTGGCGAGGATGTCGCCGTGGACCTGCCGGAGCTCGCGCAGGAGCCAGGGCCACGGGCGCAGCAGCGGCGCCCTGGACTGGAGCCCGGCGGGGATCGGCTCGCCGGGCGGGCGCCGACCGGCGAGCAGGCACCGCAGCTCGTCGAGGCCGGGCCGGTGGGTCTCGACCAGGTGGTCCACGATCTCCTGCACGCTCCACTCGCCGGGAATCGTCGTCTGCGCGGCCTCCGCGGCATCGACCTGGGCCAGGAACGCGTCGAGCGCGGTGAACGAGGCGGCGATCCGCTCGCGGAGGAGGGGCACCGGCACGAGCGTGCCCTTCGCCCTGAGGTAGTCGCGCGCCTGCGCCTGCGCCGCAACGACCGCCTGCGCGTCGGGCGTGAGCATCACGCGCCTCCTTGGGTCAGGACTGGGACGCCGCGCGCCGCCGCTCGGCGGCCCGCTCCGCCTCGAGGCGCTCGAGCGCCACCTCGGAGTGGTCCGCGAACGTCATCGCGGCGGCGATCGCACGGTGGCCGGCGCCCTCGGCGATCAGGCGGTGCATCGCCTGGCAGATCCGCCGGTACGCCGGGTGGCCCTGCGGCCCGGTCCGCAGCTCGATCACGTGCATCGCCTCGCGGGCGTTCATCTCCATGTAGAACCGGACGCGGTACGCCATGGACACGGCGTACGAGGCGACGTCCGGCAGCCCCGCGGCCTCGATCGCGTCGTGGAGCGCGGCCGACTCCTCGAGCACGCGCCGGAAGTCGGCCTCGGCGCCCGCCTCGGCGAGCGCCTCGGGCAGGACGAAGCCGTGGCGGGGCGTCAGGCGCTGCCACTCGAGCGTGAGCAGGCGGTGGCGCTGCAGGTCGCGGAACGCGCCGTAGTCGCCCAGCACGTCGAAGCGATAGCCGGTCCGCTCGAAGGCGCGTCCCGGGCGGTGGCGGCGGTTGCGCCGCTTGCCCACGTAGGCCGCGAGGACCGCCGCACGCTCGTCGGGGCTCATCCGGCGTGCGCGCGCGAGCAGCTCGTCGTCGGGGAGGTTCGAGGCCGCGTAGAGCGCCGCCGCGACGACCTTCGCCTCGCCGTCGGGGTCGAAGTCGGTCAGCACGACCTCCGGACGGGGCGCCGGCGCCGCGCCCGCGAGCAGGCGATCGGCGACCTCGCGCGTGGCCACGCGGGTCTCGGCGAGGTAGTCGGACCACGCGCCGCCGCGGTCGGGCACGTCCACGCGCCTGAGGAACGCCGGGACGATCTTGCGCAGCTCCACGAGCATCAGGCCGGCACAGGCGCGCACCTCGGCCAGCGGGTGGGCGCGCATCCGGAGCAGGAGCTGCTCCCAGGCCTGGCCGGTGCCGTAGATGCCGACGTTCGAGACCGTCGCCGCCGGGAGCATCCCGCGCAGCGTGTCGAGCGCCTTGGCGCGGATCGACATCCGCCACGCGCCCTCCGACTCGCCGGGCGCCGCCGGGTGCTTCGCGGCGAAGTGCTCGCGCAGCCGCGGCAGCCACGCGCGGTAGGCGTCGAAGCAGCGGTCGAGCGTCGCGACGTAGCGGTCGCGCAGCGGGCCCGCGAGCTCGGCGGGGACGTGGTAGCGGTAGCGCCCACCCGGCCGGTCGTCGTAGGGGACGTAGCGCGTGGACTGCTCGAGGTAGGCCATGAGGCGCCCCCACTCGAGCACCTTCGTGAGGAGGTTGGAGGCCCCCTCGCACGCCAGGTGCACGCCGCCGAGCTGGGCGACCGAGTCGTCGCCGTACTCGACGAACACGCGCTCGTAGAGCTGCTCCGCCCGTCTGGTGCTGCGGGACCCTGCGGCGTCCCGTGCCAGGGGGGGAGATGGGGGGGGCGCCGCGCCCCCCACGTCGTCCATGAACTCGTCGAGGAAGAGCCGGCGCAGCGACTTCGGCGAGCGCGAATAGCGCGCGAACAGCGCGCCCTTGACGACCTCGGGGAGGTTCACGAGCGCGAAGACCGGGCCGTCGAGGCTCGTGAAGTACGGCGCCAGGGCCGCCCGCTCCTCCGGCGTGAACGCGTCGGCCATCGTCAGCGCATGTAGGCGGGCGGCGCCGACGTCAGGAAGTCCTCGCGCGGCGGCGCGAAGGCGTCGATCACCTCCGTGTCCTCGGGGAACCACGCTTCGTGCTCGACGCCGCCCGGGATCACGCCGAGGTCGCCGGGCCCGCAGCTCCGCCGCTCGTCGCCGAGCCGGAAGTCCATCCGGCCCGAGAGCACCCAGAACATCTGCTCGTGCGGGTGTGCGTGGGCGGCGGCGTGGGCGCCGGCCTTGATGGACCAGAAGACGATCATCTCCCTGGCGCCGGTGAGGACGCGGCGCGAGATCCTGTCGGTGACACGCTCCTCCGGCAGACCCTTGAGCGCGAAGTAGCCCTGCATGCCCGGCATCGGCGGCGCCTCCTTCGGGGTGGTGCCCCACGATGGATCAGCCCCGAAGCGGCTGTCAAGTGACCGGCGGCGCGCGGCCGTGCTAGGCTCTGGGGCCATGGCACGGCTCAAGCTCGGCTTCATCCCCAGCGAGGGCGGGCACTACTACCGGGAGGCGCTCGAGGAGGTCACGCGCGCCGAGGACCTCGGGTTCGACTCCGTGTGGATGGAGGAGCACCACTCGGTCGCGAACCACTACTGGCCCTCGCCGTTCACGGTGCTCGCGGGCTTCGCCACCCGCACGTCGCGGCTCACGCTCGGCACCGACATCGCGGTCGCCGCGTTCTACCACCCGGTGCGCCTGGCCGAGGACGTCGCGCTGCTCGACGTCATGTCCAACGGGCGGGCCGTCCTCGGCATCGCGATCGGCTACAAGCCCGACGAGTTCGCGCTCTACGGCGTGGACCTCGCCAGGCGCGGCGCGCGCTTCGAGGAGCAGCTCCAGATCGTCCGGGGCCTCTGGACCCAGGACCGCGTGAGCTTCAAGGGCGCGTACTACACGGTCGAGGGGCGGCTCGAGCCCAGGCCCGTGCAGCAGCCCCACCCCCCGCTCTGGATCGGCGGCTGGGGCGACCTCGCGCTCCGCCGCGCCGCCACGCTCGGCGACAACTGGATCCCGGGGCCGACCGCCGACCTCGAGCGCCTGCTCGCGGGCAAGCGGCAGTTCCTCGACAACCTCGCGGCGGCGGGCCGGCCGGCGCCGAGCGAGTGGCCGCTCACGCGGGACCTGATCATCGCCGACACCGACGCCCGGGCGCGGGCGCTGGCCGAGGAGCACATCATGGTCGCCTACCGGAAGGAGTACGCCGGCGGGTGGCGCCACCCCTTCATCGACGCCAGCATCGCGACCGATCTGGACAAGCTGATGGCCGACCGCTTCATCATCGGCGGCCCCGACCAGTGCGTCCGCCAGATCCGGCGCTTCGTCGAGGCGTACGGCATGACCCACCTGATCTGCCGGACCTTCTTCCCCGGAATGCCCCACGCCCACGTCATGCGCGAGCTCGAGTTGCTCGCCCGCGAGGTGATGCCGGCCTTCGCGTGAGCCCGGTTGGACCGGGGAAATTTGGCTGGCGCCTGGCCGTAAGTGACTGATATAATAGCGGCTTGCGGGACACCTTACGAGAGCAAGGAGTGATCGAGCCATTCCGCAAGCCGCGTATCGCCTGGACCGCTCGTACACCTGGAACTACAACCACGCCCCCACCCTTCCGCGGATCAGGCGGCTGCCCCCGGGACCCGGCGGACGCCTCCTGGGCCACGACCTGAACTCCCCGCTCGGCATCTCGGCCGGCCCCCTGCTGAACTCCCGGTGGGTCGAGAGCTACGCGCGGCTCGGCTTCGACGTCCTGACGTACGCCTCGGTCCGCTCGGCCTACCGGCCGGCCCTGCCGCTGCCGAACATCCGCTACGTGGAGCACCAGGACCAGCTGGCCGTCGTCTCCCGGCGCGCGCCGGCCAACGGCGCGACCGTCGCGGTCTCGCTCGGCGAGCCGTCGATGGAGCCCGACGTCTGGCGCAAGGACGTGCGGCGCGCCAGGGAGCGGATCGGCGAGGGCCAGATCCTGATCGTGAACGTGCTCGGCACGCCGCGCCACGACGGCGACGCCGAGGCGCTCGTCGCCGACTACCTGCTGTGCGCGGTCTGGGCCGCGGAGAGCGGCGCCGACGCCGTCGAGGTGCACCTGGCGGCGCCCGACCCCTTCTCGGAGCAGCCGCAGATGATCTACGAGAACCTCCCGCTCGCGGCGCAGATCCTCTACCGGGTGCGGGCGGGCGTGAGCGTGCCCGTGCTCGCCCGGCTCGGCCCCTTCAAGAGCCCGCGGCAGCTGCACGAGACCGCGACCAAGCTCGCGCCGTGGACGAGCGGTTACGTCCTGGTCCCCGGCGTGCACCGCCGCGTCGTGGACGAGAAGGGCAACGCCGCCTTCGAGGGATCGACGCGCGCGCGCGCCGAGATCGTGGGCGCGGACACCTTCCCGATCGCCTCGCGCCAGGTCCTCGAGATGCTCGTCTGGCGCAAGGCGGGGGCCTGGGACCGGGCGGTCCTCGCGGTCGGGGGGATCACCAGCGTCGAGCGCGCGCAGTGGATCCTGCGGGAAGGCGCCGACGCCGCGCTCGTCGCCACGGCCGCGCTCTTCGATCCGCTCCTCGCCGTCCGCTTCCGCCAGGCGCAGGCGACCGCCGTCGCCTAGGCGCGGCCCGCCGCCCACGTGGCGGGAACGGATCCCGTCGACCCCCCTCCCGCCCGCGCCCGGCGGCCCGGACCCCACGGGCGACGAGGCTCACCACGACTTCGAGAACGAATGATGCGCGCTAGGCGGTGCGCGCGAGCGTCTCGTGGATCCGGAGCGCGAGGGCCCCGAACTCGGCGGACGCGCGGGTCGCCACCGTGCGCGGCCGGGGCAGGCCCACCGGGACCGTGTCGGCCACGCGCCCGGGGCGCGGCGTCATCACGACGACCCGGTCGGCGAGGAAGACCGCCTCCGGGATCGAGTGGGTGACGAAGACGATCGTCTTCCGCGTCCGGCTCCCCTCGCCCCAGACCCGCAGGAGCTCCAGGCCGAGCTCGTCGCGCGTCATCGCGTCGAGGGCGCCGAACGGCTCATCCATCAGGAGGAGCGGCGGGTCGAGCAGCAGCGCGCGGCAGAGGGCGGCGCGCTGCTGCATGCCGCCCGAGAGCTCGCGCGGAAGCTTGTCGCCGAAGCCCCCGAGCCCGACGAGCCGCAGGAGCTCCGCGGCGCGCGCGCGGTAGGCCGCGGGGTCGAGGCCCGAGAGCTCGGCGGCGAGCAGGACGTTCTCGACGATGCGCCGCCACTTGAGGAGCACGGGCGCCTGGAAGACCATGCCGACCGCGGGGATCGGGCGGGTCACGGGCCGGCCGTCCACGAGCACGCGGCCGGCAGTCGCCGGCCGGAGCCCGGCGATGATCCGCAGCAGCGTGGACTTGCCGCAGCCCGAGGGGCCGACCAGGGCGAGGAGCTCGCCCCGGCCGACCCCGAACGCGATCTCACTGAGCGCCTCGACCGGGCCCGACTCGGCCCGGTAGGTCATGCCGACCCCGTCGAGGACGATCAACGCTTCGGCGGCTCGATCTTCGTCAGGAAGTCGTTGGTGAAGACCTCGTCGCAGCCGACCTTGCGCGGCATGCCCGGCATGTAGGTGTTGATCAGCTCGACGGTCTTGCACATCTTGCCGCGCTCGATCCAGCCGATGCCGTGCGTGGCGTAGCGCTCGGTCCGCATCAGCTCGAGCCCCAGCATCATGTTGGGCTCGATGAGCGAGAGGTCGATGTCGGGCACGCGCTTCTTGAAGATCGCGAGCGCGGCCTTCGGGTCCTGCATGACGTCGCGCCAGCCCATGTACGAGGCGGCCACGAAGTCGCGCAGGACCCTGGGCCGCTCCGCCACGGTCTTCTCGCTCGCGAAGATCGACATCGAGTACACGTCGAACCCGAACTGGCTCCACGGCATGCGGACCAGGTTGTCCTTGCCGACCGCCTTCTCCCAGAAGGGCTGGCCGGTCGTGTAGTCGGGGACGGCGTCGGCGCGCTTCTCGGCGAGCGCGACGAACTTCGCCGCGGGCTCGATGGTCAGCCACGTCACCCTGGCCTCGTCGACGCCGTTGAGCTTGGCGAACGCGGGGAAGAGCTGGCGCTGCGAGTCGCCCGGGGGCGCCGCGAGGACCTTGCCCTCGAGGTCCTTCGGCCTGGTGATCCCCGTGTCCTTGCGCGTCCAGATGTTGAGCGGGGTGTGGTCGAAGACCGCGCCGACGATCCTGATCTTCGCCCCCTGCGACACGCGCGGGATCACGACGACCGCGTCGGCGAGCCCGATGTCGGCGCGCCCCGTGTCCACCTTGGCGATCGAGTCGCCCGAGCCCTTCGAGTTCACCAGGTCGACGTCGAGCCCCCTGGCCCTGTAGTACCCCTTCTCGAGCGCCACCCAGTACGCGGCGTGGTCGCCCACCGCGAACCAGTTGAGCGCGAACACCACCTTCTGCACCGGCTGCGCCTGGGGCGCGGCGGCCACCGCCGCGAGCGCCAGCACCGTCGCCACGAGCGTCACGAGCATCGCGCGCTTCATCGCATCCTCCTCAGGTGGTGTCGGCCCACGGTGCCCACCAGCGCGCCGCCAGGCCGACGAGACCATAGAGCACGAGGCCGATCACCGAGATCCACAGGAGCGCCGCGAACGCCACGGGCGTGTTGAGGTTCGTCTGGGCGTTCACGATGACCATGCCGAGCCCCGCCTGCGACGCGACGAACTCGCCGACGATCGCGCCGACGACCGCGGCCGTCGCCGTCACCTTGAGGGCCGAGAGCACGTACGGCAGCGCGTTCGGCAGGCGGATCTTGAGGAACACCTTCCACTTCGGCGCGCCGAACACGCGCCCGAGGTCGAGCAGCTCCTCGTCCACCTGGGTCAGGCCCACGGCGGTGTTGATCACGACCGGGAAGAAGCCGATCAGGGCCGCGATCAGGATGTTCGGGATCACGCCGTAGCCGAGCCAGAGCAGGAACAGCGGCGCCACCGCGACCTTGGGCAGCGTGTTGACGAACACGAGGAACGGCACGAGCGCCCCCGCGAGCGCCACCGACCACGCGATCGCGACGCCGAGCGCGACCCCGGCGGCGCCGGCGAGCAGGAAGCCGCCGAGCACCTCGAGCGTCGTGATCCAGACGTGCGTGGGCCACGGGATCGAGAAGTCGAGCGCCGCGCGCACCACCGCGGCGGGCCCCGGGAGCAGGTACTCGCGCACCCGGAACAGCGGCGGCAGAACCTGCCAGAGGACGAGCAGCACGCCGAACAGCACGAGGGAGGGCACGTAGCGGCGGAGCGCGCGCGCGGTCACGGCGCGCCCATGATAGCGCGCGCCCCTGTGCTACGCTACGGCCCGTGCGCTGGCTGATCGTGCTCCCGTTCGAGCGGCCGGGTCTCATGGGCATGGATTTCGCCGACGAGCTCCGGGCGCTCGGCCACGAGGTCCGCGCCTTCGAGTACCGCAAGGACAACGCCCTCTACAAGAACCGCGGCACGAAGGCGGCGTACCAGCTCTGGATCCTCCGGCAGCTCGAGCGCGCGTGCCTGGCGTGGCGGCCGGCCCTCGTGCTCGTCGTCAAGGGCGGGCCGATCACGCCGGGCGCGATCCGGCGCATCCGCACGCGCACCGGCGCGCGCGTCCTGAACGTCTTTCCCGACAACCCGCTCTGGATGATCCCGTTCGAGTGCATCGAGGCCTACGACCTGTTCTTCACCAAGGAGCGCTACGCGATGCGGAGCCTCCAGCAGGTCGGGCTCACGAACCTCCACTACCTGCCGATGTACTGCGTGCCGGCCGCCCACCACCCGGTGACGCCGACGCCCGAGGAGGCCGCGCGCTTCGGCGCGCCCGTGTCCTTCGTGGGCAACCGCTACCCGTACCGCGAGCGCTTCGTCCGCGCGCTCGCGGACTACCCGCTGCGCGTCTGGGGCGGGGGCTGGCGGGACGCCGACGACGCCACGGTCCGCGCGCTCGCCGGCCCGCCGGTGTTCGGGCACGAGAAGCTCTGCGTCTACGCGGCCTCCACGCTCTCGCTGAACCACCACCACCCGATGAACGACATCGTCGGCGTCAACACGCGCGCCTTCGAGCTGGCCGCGGCCGGCGCCTGCCAGGTGGTGGACCTCAAGGAGGACCTCGCGGCCCTGTTCAAGCCGGGCGAGGAGATCGTCGGCTATCGCGACCTGCCCGAGCTGCGGCGGCAGCTCGACTACCACCTGGCGCACCCCGACGAGGCGCGCGCGATCGGCGCGAGCGCGCGCCGGCGCGCGCTCGCCGAGCACACGCTGCGCCACCGCATCGAGGAGATGCTGGCCGCGGTGGAGCAGCGCTTCGGGAGGCTCGCGTGACCGAGTCGCTGGCGGAGCGCCTCGTCTGCATCGACTGCGGCGCCGCCCACGCGCTCGGCTACCGCCTCGAGTGCGAGCGCTGCCACGGCCTGCTCGAGCTCACCTACGACCTCGGGCGGCTCGCGCAGGCGGGCCCGGCGGCGTTCGCGGGCACGGGGCTCTGGCGCTACGCGCCGGTCCTCCCGATCGCCGACCCCGCCCACCGCGTCACGCTCGGCGAGGGCGGCACGCCGCTCCTCGACTGCCCGCGGCTCGCGGCGGCGCTCGGCGTCCGCCGGCTCCTGCTCAAGTACGACGGCCCGAACCCGACCGGCACCGTGAAGGACCGCTCCTCGACGACGGCGATCGCCGCCGCCCTGCAGTTCGGCTACCGGGCGACGTCGGTCGTCAGCTCGGGCAACGCGGGCTCGTCGGTCGCCGCCTACTCGGCGCGCGCGGGGCTGCGCGCGCTGATCTTCGCCTACGAGCGCGCCTCGGCGCCGAAGCTCCTGCACATGGCCGCGACCACCCCGGACCTCGTCATCTACCAGGGCGTGTACGACGACCTGATCGTGCACTGGGACCGGCTGGTGGAGGACAAGCTCTTCTTCGACTGCGGCGCCTCGCGCAACGCCTACAAGCACGAGGGCAAGAAGACGCTCGCCTACGAGATCGCCGAGCAGACGGGCTTCACGCCGCCCGACGTCGTGGTCGCGCCGGTCGCCGTGGGCGAGACGTTCGTCGCCACGGCCCGCGGCTTCGGCGAGCTGGCGCGGGCGGGCCTGATCCCGCACGCGCCGCTGATGGTCGCCGCGCAGGCGACGCGCGCCAACGCGGTCGTGCGCGCCTTCCGGGACGGCACCGCGATCACGCCGCTCAAGATCGGCTACACGGTCGCCGAGGGGCTCGCGGCCGGCAACCCGGGGCGGAAGGGCGAGTGGGTCCTGCGGCTCCTGCGCTCTGGCCGCGGGCTCGCCGGCGATGCGGAGGACGAGGAGATCCTCGAGGCGCAGCGGCGGCTCGCGCGCGCCGAGGGCGTCTGGGCCGGGCCGACGGGCGTCGCCACGCTGGCGGTGCTGATCAAGCTC
>Ga0209751_10001787_pt1 | contig 21829 bp, 23 predicted proteins | sample RifCSP13_1_FD_184019 | JGI IMG/M metagenome (GOLD analysis project Ga0209751, IMG submission 184019) | Soil microbial communities from Rifle, Colorado - Rifle CSP2_sed 13_1 (SPAdes) (version 2) | ecosystem: Environmental > Terrestrial > Deep subsurface > Rock core/Sediment | place: Rifle... | reverse complement strand
CCGACGGGTTCGGTGAGCGCCTCGGCAGGCACCTACAATCCTGATGATGTCGTCGCGTTCGTCGAGTCCTCGGGCGACACGACCCCTAGCAAGCGCGAGATGAGCGGGATCCGGGTATACCTGGATCCCCAGTTTCATGAGCCCGATCCCACCATCTGGGACGAGGGCGTAGCACGCCAGGGCATGAGCGGCGGGGGTGATGAAGTACTGTTCACGCTCGACACCAATCCCCGTGTCGAGAACAACGGGACGATGTCGTACACGCTGACCAACGCCGACGAGAACGTTACATGGCAAGGCTCGCCACTGCCGTACGGTCTTCATAAGGTTGTCTACGTCGTCCGCCAGCCGACGCAGCTTAACCTGCCAGACGCTTCGGTCGCGGGAGGCAACGAGGACGAGGCGACGCTCTTTGGTGTGATGGTCCACTACTTCGTGGTTGTTCCATAAGCAGCCAACCCGCAGGGGCCTCTGGCCGCGCGCCTAGACTTCGCAGCGGATGAGGGTGTCGCCCCCGCCGCCGCCCTGGCATGTGTCGGTGCCCGAGCCACCGTCGAGGATGTCCCGTCCCCTCCGCCCGTGAAGGAAGTCGTCGCCCCCACGTCCGCGTAGCACCTCGTTCTCAGAGGAGCCCTCGATCACGTCGTCATAGGCCGTCCCTATCATCTCCTCAACGCTGTCCGCGACGTCGTACGACTCCCAGATCGGGCAACCGAAGACATAGGCCATGGCGCTGACCTCGATCGCACACTCGACATTCGAGTAGTCGAGGGAGTCGTGACCCGTGCCGCCTCCGTAGAAGAGACCGCCACCGAATGCGCTTCCCACCAGCGCATCGTCGCCAGGACCACCGCGCAATGTCGCGCGAGCGGACGCCGTTGATAAGAGATCGGCGCCCCTGCGGCCGTAAACGACCACACCCAACCCCATCACGTCGATGTCACTCGATTCTTCATCCGCGTTCAGGTTCACGCCACCGGGAGCGACGACGAAGTGGTCAGCCTCAGTGGTTCCTTTGATCAATATGCCATCGCCTCCGGCACCTGTATCCACGACGAATTCAATCTCAGATGCACCGTCACCCTCATCCGTGGCTCCAGGGGCGAACGGCCCTCCTGTCAGGTTGATCCGTACCGCCTGACTGGCCGCAGGGTTGTGCGGCGCAACGAATCGAACAAGGTCGACGTTCGTGACCGTCGCGGCTTCGCAAGGCTTCCCCTTGATCAGTATCGTGTCCCCGTTGCGACGCACGCTCACCTCCTTGCGGAAGGTGACCGTGACCGTGGCAGAGTCCGGGTCGAAAGTGCACGAGGCGGCGCGTGCGGGCTGGGCCTGTAAGCTCACCGCCAGCAAGACTCCGAGTGCCGCCAGCCGGGTCTTCATGGTTCCCTCGGACGGGGAACACTAGTGCCAGTCGGGCGCGTCGCGCAAGGACCAGAGGTCCAAGAAGCGAGCGTTCGGCGCTTCCGGTCGTGGATCCGCGCGGATGCCGTGGGCCGCGGACATGCAGACTGGGTTAGGCGTCGCCTTCCGGCGGGAGACCGGGCACTCGGCTCAGGCTTCGCAGCGGATGAAGGTGTCGCCCCCACCGCCACCCTCGCAGGTGTCCGTTCCTGCGCCGCCGTCGAGGAGGTCCCGTCCCTTCCGACCTCGCAGGAAGTCGTCGCCTCCCCGCCCCTTCAGCACGTCGTTTCCGGAGGAACCCTCGATCACGTCGTCGTAGGCCGTCCCGATCATCTCCTCAACGCTGTCCGCGACGTCGTACGTCTCCCAGATCGGACAACCGAATATCTGGAACATGGCGCTGACCTCGATTGAACACTCGGCATTCGAGTAGTCCAGGGAGTCGTGACCTCGGCCACCTTCGTATAAGAGGCCTCCACCGGATGCGCTAGCCACCAGCGCGTCGTCGCCAGGACCACCGCGAAGCGAACGGGGGCGGGTGGTAGCCGTTAGGAGATCATCCCCCCCTCGGCCGTAGATGGCTAAGACCGACCCCACCACGTCGACATCACTCGATTCTTCGTCCGCGTTCAGGTTCACTCCCCCAGCGACAACGAAGTGGTCGGCCTCCGAGGTTCCCTTGACAATCACGGAAGCGCCACTGCCTTCTGAGATCGTGTCGAACTCGATCTCTGATGAGCCGTCACCCTCGTCTGTCAGCCCCCGGTGCGAACGGGCCCCCAGCGAGATTGAGCCGGACTGCCCGCTGCCCCTTCAATGCGATGAACTGGAGCAGATCGGTGTTCGTGACCGTGGCGCCTTCGCAAGGTTTGCCCTTGATCAGGATCACGTCTCCGTCCCGGCGCACGCTCACGCCTTTGCGGAAGTTGACCGTCACGGTCGCGGAGTCTGGGTCGAATGCGCACGAAGCCGCCAATGCAGCTTGAGGCGGTAGTAGCATCGCGAGAAGAGCTCCGAGTGCTGCGAGCCGGATCTCACGGTTCCCTGTTAACCCATTCCCGATAGGGACGTGGCGCAAAGCCCAGAGGTCGGTGCTCCCGTTGCTCAGAGCTTCGCGAGATCCTCGCACTTGGCGCGGATGCCCTCGGCAGCGGCCCGGAGCTTCACGAGCTCGTCGTCGTTGAGGTCGAGCTCCACGATCTCCTCGACACCCTTGCGCCCGAGCCTCACCGGCACGCCGACGTACACCCCGTCGATCCCGTACTCCCCGCTGCACCACGCGCAGACCGGGAGAACGTCCCTCGTGTCGCCGGCGATCGCGCTCACCATCGCGGCGACCGAGGCGGATGGAGCGTAATACGCGCTCCCTTTCTTGAGGAACGCCACGATCTCGGCTCCCGCGTCGCGCGTGCGCGCGTACAGCTTCTCGAGCGTCGCATCGTCCACCAGCTCGGCAAGGGGCTTGCCGTCGACCGTCGCGTGCCGCGGGAGCGGAACCATGGACTCGCCGTGCGAGCCTAGCGTCATCGCCTCGACCACCAGCGGGGAGACCTCGAGCTCCTCCGCGATGAAGTACCGCAGCCGCGAGGAGTCGAGGACCCCGGCCATCCCCATCACCCGCTCCTTCGGAAAGCCGGAGACGTCCGCCGCGAGGTAGGTCATCTCGTCGAGCGGGTTCGTGACGACGATCAGGATCGCGTCCGGAGAGCCGGGGGTCACCTTCTCCACCACGTCTTCCACGATCGCCGCGTTCTTGCCCAGCAGATCCATCCTGCTCATCCCCGGCTGGCGCGGGAACCCCGCCGTTATCACGACTACGTCGGAGCCTGGCGTATCCGCGAAGTCGTTCGTCCCGACGATGTTCGGCTCGAAGCCTTCGACCGGCGCGGACTCCATCATGTCGAGGGCGAGACCCTGTGGCAGGTCCTCGATGATGTCTATCATCACGACCTCGGCTAGCCCCTTCTGGACCAGGCGCATGGCGGTCAGCTGTCCGACGAACCCGCTCCCGACGACGGCAACGCGCATGGGGAATCAGCTCCTTTCGAGACGCCGACCCATCCTAGCGAGGCGCCCTCAGGCCACCCGTGCCTTCCGGCCCAACGCGGACGGGCCCAACGCGGACGGGCCGAACCGCCCGAGGAGGCGGCAGGCACGGAGGGTCACCCACTTGCTCGAGCTCCCCTGCCGCTCGAAGTCGACCCAGGTCTTGCCGTTGTAGGCGTACTCGTTCTTCCATCGACCATCGGGGAGACGCTTGGACAGCAGCCAGTCGATCGCCCCGCCGAGACGAGGGTCGTCGCCGTAGCCGAGCTCGGTCAGGACCTCGAGGTTCTGCAGGACGTCGGCGACGTACCCGGAGGGGAACCCGAGCTTGAACCAGGAACCTCCCGGTCGCGTGTTTCCCCAACCCATCGGGTAGTCGGCGACGACCGGATCGCGGGAAAGCAGGAACTCCGCGCCCTCTGCGATCGCGCTGCGGACGAGCCTGCTCTGCCTCCACGGCGGAACGCGGGCCAGGCCGAGCAGGGCCTTCACTGCCCCGCAAGCGCAGGGGAGTTTCTCGTTCGCGGCGCAGCGGAAGCGGGGCCCGCTCGTCCCGGACGCGAAGTAGCGGACGTCGCCCTCCCCGGTGATCGCCTGCGCCTCCCACGCGATCGCACCCCGGACGCGTTCGTCGTCGATCCACCCCAGGCCGATCTGGGACCGGAGCAGGTTCCCGTTCAAGCAGTGGATCACTGCTGAGGGTGGGGGCGGCTTCTCCTCGGCTACACCCGAGGCGCCGAATCCGCCGGTGGAAGCGACGCTGTGGGAGAGCACGTACTCGCACGCGCGTCGCACGCGAGGGTCGGTCGGGTCGGCCCCCAGCTGATCCAGGAAGATGACCTGCCACACGGTTCCTCTGTACTTGGTCGCGTATCCGGGGCCGGGCTTGTCCCAGAACCCGTCGGGGTGCTGCGCCGCCAGGATCGAGGCGATCGGGTCGCCACGCATGGCCATCCTCCTCGCGCGAGCGACGTCGGGATGGTCCTCGGAGAGCCCCGCGACGTCACGCAGGGAGAGTTGGCGAACGGCAGGGGCGTTCTCCTCCAGCAGCCAGGGCAGAACCCCGTCGATAACCGCTCGGGCATCGGGCGCCATCGCGCTATCCTCGCGGACAGCCTAATCCAGGCGGCGTCGCCACCATCGTCTAGTCTGAGCGTGACGCCCCGCGGCCTGCCGGGGGCGCCGGGCGAGGGAGCGAGCGTGACCGACAAGGGGCTTAGAGAGGTCGTCGCCGCGGAGACCAGGCTCTCCGACATCGACGGCATCGGGGGGCGCCTCTGGTACGTCGGCTACGACATCCACGACTTGGCACCCAACGCCACGTTCGAGGAGACGGTCTACCTGCTGCACGAGCTCCGGCTCCCCACCCAGAGGGACCTCGACGAGCTGAACGAGTTCCTCGTGTCGGAGCGCGAGGTGTCGAAGTTCCTTGCGGGCATGATGCCGACGCTTGCCCAGCAGACTTCGCCGATGTCGATGCTCCGGACGAGCGTCTCCGCGGCGTCCGCGTACGACCCGGATGGCTGGGACAACTCCTTCGAGGCCAACCACCGCAAAGCGCTCCGCCTGATCGCCAAGACGCCGACGCTGATCGCGATGTACCACCGTCTGCGGACCGGTCAGGAGCTGATCGCGCCCCACCCGAAGCTGCCCCACGCCGCGAACTTCCTGTGGATGCTCCGGGGAGAGGAGCCCGAGCAGGAGGACGCCCGCGCGTTCGACGCCACGCTCGTGCTCTACGGCGACCACGGCATGAACGCCTCGACCTTCACCGCCCGCGTGATCGCCTCGACCCTCTCCGACATGTTCTCGGCCATCACCGGCGCGATCGCCGCCCTGAAGGGTCCGCTCCACGGCGGGGCGAATGAGGAGGCGATGAAGATGCTGGAGGAGGTCGGCGAGCCCTCACGCGCCGAGGCGTACATCAAGGACAAACTCACCCGCCGCGAGAAGGTGATGGGCTTCGGCCACGCGGTCTACAAGACGATGGATCCCCGCGCGACGCATCTCCGGCGCATAGCCAAGGAGCTCGGCGAGCGGCGCGGAGACACGCGCTGGTACGAGATCTCCGCCGAGGTCGAGCGCGTCGTCCGCGAGGAGAAGGGCCTGTTCCCCAACGTGGACTTCTACGCGGCGAGCGTCTACCACCACCTCGGCATCCCGACGGACCTCATGACGCCTGTCTTCGCGCTCGCACGCATGGCGGGATGGACCGCCCACGTCCGCGAGCAGCACGCCGAGAACAAGCTGATCCGCCCGGAGTCGGAGTACATCGGCCCGCGGGACCAGGCCTGGATCCCGCTCGAGGACCGCTAGACGTCCACCGGCGGACGGGGGAAGAGACCGGCTCCCTCGATCACGTGACGGACCGCGTCTTCCTTTCCTAGACCCATGACGTGCACGCCGGCGATCCCCGGGATCTCGCGAACCCGCCTCGCGACGTCGACCACCCACCGGGTCCCCGCCTCCGCGGCGTCGGGACCGGCCTCCTCGAGGGCTCGCAGAAGCGCTTGGGGAACGGTGACGCCGGGCAGCCGGTCGCTCATCCACCGCGCGGTCCTCAGGCTGTGCACCGGAGCCAACCCGAGGAACAGCGACGCTCTTTCGAAGATACCTCGGGGACGAACCTCGTCGGCCCACGCGGCGAGTCGCTCGACGTCGTACGCGATCTGGGTCTGGACGAACATCGCGCCGGCGTCGAGCTTCGCCTCCAGGCGGGCGGGGTCGTATGGCTCGGCGAGGGGGCTGTCCGCCACGCCGATGAAGTACCGCGGCGGCAAGTCGACCTCGACGCCGGCGAGCGTTCGACCCTCGTCACGGAGCTTTCGGGCGAGGGAGACCAGCTCCAGCACGGACAGGTCGTTCACGCCTACCGCGTCGGGATGATCCCCAGCCGTGACGGGATCGCCGGTGAGGCAGAGAAGGTTGCGGGCACCGAGCGCCCAACCCCCCAGCAGGTCCGACGTGAGGCCGATCCGGTTGCGGTCCCGGCACGTGAGCTGAAGGATCGGCTCCAGGCCCGCCTGCGCGACGAATGCCGCCTCCGCGAGGGCCGAGAGGTGCGGGGAGGCGAGCGGATTGTCGCCAACGTTCACCGCGTCGGCGTACCCGACGAGGTTCCGGGCCTGGTCCGTCGTGAACGAGCCGTCGGCGGTCCTTCCGGCACCGACGTCGCTCGTGACCGCGAACCGGCCCGCGATCACGATCCGTTCGAGGCGACTCGCGACTCCGATCACAGGCGCTCATGCTACCGGTCGCCCTACGGCCTCGCCCGGGACTGGAAGTCAGTGCCTGAAGTGCCGCCTTCCGGTCACTACCACCGCCATGCCGCGCTGCTCGGCGACGGCGAGCACCTCCTCGTCGCGCACCGACCCGCCGGGATGCATAACCGCAGTCGCGCCGGCGTCGGCGCAGACCTCGAGGGCGTCGGGGAACGGGAAGAAGGCGTCGCTCGCAACCACCGACCCCCGTGCTCGATCACCCGCCTTCCGCCTGGCGATCCACGCGGAGTCCACGCGAGACATCTGCCCCGCGCCGATCCCGACGCTCGCGCGGTCCTTGGCCAGCACTATCGTGTTGGACTTCACGCGCGCCGCCACGGTCCAGGCGAACAGCAGATCGCGCCACTCCTCCTCCGTCGGCGGGCGAGAGGACGCCACCCGCATGTCGTCGCGAGCCTCTGTGATCGCGTCGCGGTCCTGCACGAGCGCCCCGCCCGGGAAGGGACGGACGTCCGGCCCCCGGCGGTCGGGCAGTGGCGCCTCGACCACGCGGAGGTTGCCCCTCTCGGAGAAGGCCGCCCGCGCATCGCCCGAGAAGGACGGCGCCACGACGACCTCGGTGAACACCTCGGCCATCTCCGCCGCGAATCCGCCGTCGGCCTCCACGTTCGTCGCCACGATGCCGCCGAACGCCGACACGGTGTCGCACTCGAACGCCCGGCGGTACGCGTCGCCCGGCCCCTCCCCGATCGCTGCCCCGCACGGGTTGTTGTGCTTCACGATGACCACGGCCGGCTTCTCCAGGTCGGCCGCAAGGCCGTAGGCCGCGTCGACGTCGAGCCAGTTGTTGAACGACATCTCCTTGCCCTGCAGCACCACCGCGCCCCCGAGTGGGCCGGGGCCGGCCGCGTCGCGGTAGAGCGCGCCGCGCTGGTGGGGGTTTTCCCCGTAGCGGAGGTCGGTAACCTTCTCAAGCGCGAGACCGAGGAACCCGGGGAGGTCGTCCCCGGCGCGCCCCGCCGCGAACCATCCCGCGACCGCGGCGTCGTATTCGGCCGTGTGAGCGAAGGCCTCCGCCGCGAGCGCGAGGCACATCTCCCGCGCGAGCCCGCCCTCGCGCCGGATCTCCTCGACGACCGAGCCGTAGCGGCCCGGCGAGACGACGACCCCGACAGACTCGAAGTTCTTGGCCGCAGCGCGCACCATCGCGGGGCCACCGATGTCGATCTTCTCCACGATCTCGGCGAAGGAGGCGCCGCTTGCCACCGTCTCGCGGAACGGGTACAGGTTCACGACGACGAGGTCGAAGGGCTCTATCTCGTGATCGGCGAGCGTATCGACGTGCTCCTTGAGCCGTCGGTCCGCGAGGATGCCGGCGTGGATCCGCGGGTGGAGCGTCTTCACTCTCCCCCCCAGCATCTCGGGGAAACCGGTCACCTCCTCGACGGGCGTCGCGGGGACACCGGCGTCGACCAGCGTGGCCGCCGTGCTCCCCGACGAGACGATGGCGACTCCCAGATCGGACAGGGCGCGCCCGAGCTCCACGAGCCCGGACTTGTCGTACACGGACACGAGAGCCCGGCGCACGGGGCGGACGTCAGTCACCTTCGGCCTCCTCGATCCTCACTCTCCGACCTTCCACCTCGACGCGCCCCTCGACGAGCGCGCGGACGGCCCACCTGTACAGCCTGTGCTCCGTCTCGTGGATCCGGGTCTCCAGGCTCTCCCGGTCGTCGTCGTCGTGGACCGGGACCGCTTCTTGCAAGACGATCGGCCCGTGGTCCATCTCCTCGTCCACCAGATGAACCGTTACACCGGTCACCTTGGCTCCCCACGCGAGCGCGTTCTCCACGGCGTGCGCTCCCGGGAAGGCGGGCAGCAGCGCCGGGTGGATGTTCAGGATCCGCCCCTCGTAGGGCCGGACGAGCTCCGGCCCGAGGATCCGCATGAAGCCCGCGAGCGCTACAGCACCGATCTTCCGCTCTTGAAGCACGGCACGGATCGCACGGTCGTAGGCGTCCCGGTCGGGGCTCACTCCGGGGTCGAGGAACACCGCCTCTACCCCGGCGGAGCGGGCCCGTTCCAGAGCCCTCGCGTCACGATGGTCGGATACCACCACGCATATCCACGGCCCCACGACCGGGTCATCGAGCAGCGCCTGGAGGTTCGTTCCCTCCCCCGACGCAAGCACCGCGACCCGTGCGTCCGCCCCTGCACCCACGCAGCGGCACGCTATGGAGGCCGGCGCGCAAGTGTCAAACGCGGGCCGGCCAAATCGGGAGGACCGCGTGCGCCGGACCGGGGCGTAAGCTAGCGGCGGTGCCCGAGCGAACGACGAAGTCCGGCGAGCGCTGCGAGCTCCATCCGGGCCGGGCCTCGGTCGGCAACTGCGACGCGTGCGGCCGTGGCATCTGCCTCACGTGCGCGGTGCCGGTTCGCGGCCAGGTCCTCTGTCCGGACTGCCTGGTGGAAGCGATCGGTCCCGAGGCAATTTCTCCTCCCCCGGAGGAGCGCCGGCAGCGCCGGCCCGCGGTCTTGGCGTGCGTCCTCGCACTGGCTGCCGCGCTGCTCTCCACGCTGCTCCCCTGGACCCGATTCGGCGGGGTCGGCTCGTGGTCGTTCGGGGCCTGGAGCTGGCCCCTGCGCTGGTCGGTCCTTTCGGCGGCCGCCGCGGCCGCGGGGGTCGTCTTCTGGGTGGTGGGGGGGCTCCGGGCGTCGCGAAGAACACAGGCGGCGGTCCTGGCGGCTTCGGCCTGTCTCGTGAGCGCGGGAGCGGCCCTTGCGCTCCTGCGCCCGCCCGCGAACACCGACGCCACGCTCGCGCCCTGGTTCGCTCTCTCGGCGGGCGTGGTCGGACTCCTTGCAGGCATCTGGGCCGCCCGCTCGCCGGTTCGTCAACGTATTTGACTCGCCCCGGTCCCCGTACTTGAATCGCCTGGGGCACCGACCCCCTCGAGGCACGAAGGGAGACGCGATGGCGCAACAGGGCCAAGGGTTCGATATGTCGAAGATGGGCTCGGCCGACAAGATCGTCGGGGGGGCGGCGGCGGTATTCATCGTCTGGACGTTCCTTCCCTTCTGGTACTCCTACGACGGCCCAGGAGCCGAGTTCGCGGAGGCCTTCGGCGGGGATACCAGCATCAGTGGGTTCCGGGGAGTCACGCTCCTCGCTTGGCTTCTGGCCCTCGTGGCGCTCGTGGAGATCGGGCTCAAGGCCACTGGCATGAACATGAGCATGCCGATCAAACGAGGATTGCTCCATCTCGCGCTCGGGGGAGTCGGCGTGCTGCTGACGCTGCTGGGGCTGATCGTCGCGCCGGAGCTCTTCGGTGCGTCGTGGGGAGCGTTCGTCGGCGTCGTGCTCGCGCTCGTGTGGGCCTACGGCGCGTACATGATGTACCAGCAGCCCGACGGCATGCCCGCCGCCGGGGGCGGTGGAGACAGCGGTCTTTCCGGCTAGCCGGCCGCCGAGACCTGTCGGAGACCCCGCCCAAGGGCGGGGTCTCTTCGTTTCCTGTACCTTTCCCCAACGACCGTGAAGAGATGCCCATACTGCGCCGAGGAGATCCAGGACGAGGCGATCGTTTGCCGCTTCTGCGGCCGCGATCTGGCGGAACCCGCGCAACCCTCCGGCGAGCCCGAGAGACCGCAGGCCCTGCTCGAGGTCGGAGATCGGTACGTCCTCGGATACGGCTCCGACTTCTACGGGATCTGGGACCGAGATTCCCCGACCGCGCCGATCGACCGCTTCCCTAGAACCGAGACGGGGGAGCGCGACGCTCGCGCGAGACTCGCGATGCTCGAGGGTGGCATGGGCGGCGCGACGATCCAGGCCCAGACCCCGACTCCGGGCCCCGCGAGCACCTGGGCCCCGGCGCCTGGTCCCGCCGTGCAGTCGACCGCATCGGGACTGGGCACCAACGGGATCGCGACGGCGGCGCTCGTGCTCGGCATCGTCGGGGCGGTTCTCTCGCTATTCCTCCTGTTCTGGGTAGCCGTCCTCCTCGGCGTCCTGGCCGTCGTCTTCGGGATCATGGGGCTCCGCAACGCAAGGGCCGGCGCCCCGAACAAGGGGGCGGCCGTGGCAGGCGTGGTCCTCGGTTCGCTGACGATCGTCTTCGGTCTCATCCAGTTCTTGTTCGTCTACGCCTTCTTCAAGGAGACGACCGAGTCCTTCGAGCGCATCACGGAGTCGATCGAAACCCTCGCACCGTGAGGGCTCCTGTAGGGTAGGCGGCCGTGGGTAAGTGCCCCTACTGCGCGGAGGAGGTCCAGGAGGAGGCGGTCGTATGCCACTTCTGCGACCGCGACCTATCCGTGTCCTCGCCCATAGCAGCTCCGGAGCTCGAAGCACCGAGCAAGGAGCCGGGGGCGACCTCGACCGAGCAGCAGGCGCGGGTCAGCTACACGCACACCGGATACCGATACGTCCTCGGTTACGGTGCGGACTTCTTCGGTATCTATGACCGGCAGTCGCCCGATGCGCCCGCCGAGCGTTTCCCTCGCAACGACGCCGGATGGACAAAGGCCTGGAGGCGCTACGTTGCGCTCGAGCCTCGGAACGCGCCCATCGAGCAGCGGTCGTCCCCGGGGGCCGGCGACCCGGGCGACGTAGTCGCACTCCAGTACTCGCATTCGGGCCGGCGGTACCTCCTCGGTTACGGCAAGACGTTCTTCGGCATCTGGGACCGCGAGTCGGCCGCGGAGCCCGCGTTCCGTTTCCCGCGCACCGATGAGGGCTGGCGGGAGGCCTGGCAACGCTTCTCGGGCCTGGAGCCGAACAGCACCGATGTCGGCATCGGAGGTTCGGCCCCGGGCTCGGGTTAGGGACCGGGCGGAGGCGGGAGCTTCGGAGGCGAGCTCCACCCGGGAACCGGGGGTGGTTCGGGCACCGGCGGCGCCTGAGCCCCGCCGAGTGCACCGCCGAGCGCACCGCCGATCACACCCCACGCAAGCCCGAGCAACCCGGCCTGAGCCACCGGAGGCCCGAAGGCAACCGAGACGTCGAAGGCGAACCCCGCCTCGGCGGCCAAGCCGACCGTGAGCCGGCTCATGACGGCCGCGATCGTGGCGAGCACCGCGAACACGACGCCGCTGCCAGCTCCGAGCGCGACCGCCTCCTGACGGCTTCGCGCCTCACCGCGCCGCGCCGCAACGCGCCCTCCGAGAAGAGCCGCCAGCGCGGGGGCGAAGAGGAAGAGGAAGTAGCCGGCCGGCGCAGTGCTCCCATCCAACGAGGTTCCCGGCGCCCCGGTCGCCGCCTGCGCCGCGAATATCCTCAGGGCCGCCTCGTCGGGGAAGTTGCTGTAGCAGAGGAGCTTCACCGAGAAGCCGGCAACGCTCACCTCGTCGCAGCCGCCCATCGCCGGCACGAGCACGAATACCGACTCGTTCGGCAGCACGAGCAGGTGATTCACGACGGTCTCCAGTCCGTCGATCGGGCCCTGCTCGAACGCTCCGCGCAGGTACGCGGGCGTCGTGGGGGCCAGGTAGGAGACCGGCTCCCCCGGCTGCACCCAACCCGCAACCACGAGGCCCGCGAGCGAGAACGCCGTGCCCAGCACCAGCATCCGCGCACCGCCGGCGGCCGATGCCAACGTCCGGCGTCCCCACGGCCATCCCACCACCGCCCCCCGCATCGTGAGCAGCCCACCGATCGCCGCGGGGACGGCGACGATCACCAGCGGCAGCAAGAACGACTGGATCGGCGAGACCCTGATCGTCACGTTCCCTGTGGCGACCGGCTCAAGTGGTGCTCGAACGTCGAAGCGGACGAGAAGGAGCAGAAGGAAAGAGGCCACCGCGTACGGGATCGACACCTTCGCTCCCCGGATCGCCGACGCGACGGGTCCGCCCCGGGTCCGCTCGGATGCCCTGCGACCCGCTCGGTACGCGAGCCAGCCGAGGAAGATCGTCCCGAGGAGAAGTCCGGCCGACAGCCGGTACGTGAGATCGAATCCCGAAGCCGGCACGTCGGGGATCCCGAGCGCCCCGCCGCCGAAGCCGCTCAGGTCGACGAGGATCCATATCCGATGGAAGGTGGCGAAGTAGACGCCCCCGCCCTTCGCGTAGTCGAGGAAGTCGCCGACGCCGTCAGACGTCAGGAAGAGCCCGAACGAAAGTAGCTGGCCTAGAGCCACCATCCAGACGAGGAGCTTCGCCGCTTCCTTCGCCGCCACCCCCCAACCCTCGCGGAGGAGCGAGCCCGTCCGCGGCGGGAGTGGTGCCTCCGGCACAGGGGTCGCCGGGAACTCGGGGGTCACGCGAGCGCTCCCTGCACGAGCTCCGCCACCTCCGTAGGCGTGCGTCCCACCTTGACACCCACGGCCTCGAGGGCCTCCGCCTTGGCCCGGGCGGTCCCCGAGGAACCCGTCACGATCGCGCCGGCGTGCCCCATCCTCTTCCCGGTCGGCGCGGTGAACCCGGCGATGTAGCCGACGACGGCCTTGGTCACGGCCTCCGCCACGAACCGTGCCGCGCGCTCCTCCTCGTCCCCACCGATCTCGCCTATCAGGACCACGAGGTCGGTATCCGGGTCGGCCTCGAAACGCTGCAGCGCATCGACGAACCCTACCCCGTGCACGGGATCGCCGCCCATGCCTATGCACGTGGACTGCCCGATGCCACGCTGAGTGAGCTCGTGGACGATCTGGTACGTGAGGGTCCCGGACCGGGAGACGATCCCGACCCGCCCCGGCGCGCAGATCTCGCCCGGGATGATCCCGACGTTCGCCTTCCCGGGGGAGATGACCCCCGGGCAGTTAGGGCCGACCAGGACGGTTCCCCGACCCCTGAGGTAGCTCGCCACCTGCGCCATGTCGCGAACCGCGATGCCCTCTGTTATGCACACGGCGAGTCGCACTCCCCCGTCGACCGCCTCGTGGATCGACTCCGGCGCGAACCTAGGGGGGACGAAGATCAGCGAGGTGTTCGCCCGCGTTGCCGCTACGGCATCCTCCAGCGTGTCGAACACGGGGATGCCCTCGACGTCCTGCCCTGCTTTCCCCGGAGTGACCCCGGCCACGACCTTTGTACCGTAGGCGCGGTTGCGGAGCGAGTGGAAGGTGCCCTCGCGGCCGGTCATGCCGTGCACGACTACTCGAGTCGTCTCGTCGACGAGGATGGCCATGCCTATGCTGCCTCACCCGCGAGCTCGGCCGCCTTCTTGGCGGCCTCCAGCATCGTCGCCGCCGAGACGATGCTCGGGTGCTTCGCGTCGGCGAGGATGCTTCGGCCCTCCTCCGCGTTGGTCCCGTCCAGGCGGACGACGATCGGCACCTCGGGCTCGACGCGGCCCAGGGCCTCCAGGATGCCCTCAGCCACGAGGTCGCAGCGGGTGATGCCGCCGAAGATGTTGACGAGCACCGAGCGCACGGCGGGGTCCGAGAGGATCACCTCGAGCGAGGTGGCCATCATGTCCGCGCTCGCTCCCCCGCCGACATCCAAGAAGTTGGCCGCGCGTGCACCCGCCTGCGCGACCACATCGAGCGTAGACATGACGAGCCCGGCGCCGTTGCCGATCACCCCGACCTCGCCGTCCAGCTTCACGTACTGGAGGCCGGCCTCCTTCGCCCGGAACTCCACCGGCTCGATCGGGAACGAGCCCTTGAGCATCTCGATGTGGGGCTGGCGCCAGAGGGCGTTGTCGTCGACGGTGACCTTTGCGTCGAGGGCGACCACCCGGCCGTCCTCGAGCTCGACCATCGGGTTCACCTCGGCGAGGATCGCGTCATTCTCCGTCATCACCTCGTGGAGGCGCGCGAGCAGGTCCTCTGCACCGTCGCGCGCCGTCGCCGGCAGTCCGCCGGTCAGCCAGCGGAGGTGGTACGTCTTGAGACCGAGCACCGGGTCGATGTGCTCGCGGCGGATCGCGTCGGGCTTGATGCGCGCGAGCTCCTCGATGTCCACGCCCCCCTCCGCCGACACCATCGCGAGGTAGTCGCCGGTGCTGCGGTCCAGGAGGAAAGCCGCGTAGAACTCGCGGGCGATCGGCAGGCGTTCCTCGACGAGCACGCGGTTGACACTCATACCCGCGAAGCCGTCGGCGAGCATCCGATCGGCGGCCGCGGCCGCCTCGTCCGGCGAGTTCGCTAGCACGATGCCTCCGCCCTTGCCGCGGCCGCCGATCTGAACCTGCACCTTCACCGCGGAGCGGCCACCCAGTTCCTCTGTCGCTTCACGCGCGCGGGCCGCCGAGTCGACGACGATGCCTCTCGGCACAGGGATCCCGTGCCTCGCGAAGAGCTCCTTGCCCTGGTGTTCGTAGAGATCCATCAGCCGGCCTTCGCGCGGGAGGCCAGCCGCTCCCGAAGCCAGGCGACTATCTCGGAGGTCCGAGTTCCGGGCGTGAAGATCCGCTCCACGCCCGCCGCTTCCAGGGCGGCAAGATCCTCGGCGGGCACGATGCCTCCCCCGAAGACGACGACGTCGGTGGCTCCCCGCTCGCGGAGCAGCGCCGCTACTTTCGGGAACAGCGTCATGTGCGCACCCGAGTGTGAGGAGAGCCCGACGGCGTCAGCATCCTCCTGGATCGCCGTCTCGGCGATCTGATCGGGCGTCTGGTGCAGACCTGTGTAGATGACCTCGAACCCGGCGTCGCGAAGGGCGCGGGCGACCACCTTGGCCCCCCGGTCGTGCCCGTCCAGGCCCGGTTTGGCAACGACGATGCGATGGCGCTCCGGCACGCCGGGCAGTCTAGCGAACGACCCGGTTGCGCTCCGCCGGACGCCCGGCGCAGGATGCTCGGATGAACGTCCCCGAGACCCGCTACGCGAAGACCTCCGACGGCGTCCACGTCGGCTACCAGGTCGTCGGGTCGGCTCCGATCGACCTGGTCTTCGTCCCCTACGACTACTCGAACATCGAGGCGTCGTGGGACCTGCCGGTGTTCTCAGCGTTCGTCCGCGGCCTGGCGTCGGAGGCGCGTGTCCTCCTCTTCGACCGCCGCGGGACCGGGACGTCTGATCGGGTGGGGGCGGGCCCGTTCCCGACGATAGAGTCCCAGATGGACGACATCCGCGCCGTCATGGACGCCGCCGGCTCCGAGCGTGCGTGCCTGTTCGGAATCGAGAGCGGGGCATCGCTCTGCTTCATGTTCGCCGCGACCTACCCCGAGCGCACGGCCGGCGTGATCGTGTTCGGGGCGACGGTACGAGGGAGCTGGGCACCCGACTACCCCTCGAGTTGGACCGACGAGCAGTACGACGCGTGGCTCGACCGAGTCGAGCGAGAGTGGGGCTCGCCCGGATTCGTCAAGTACATGGCCGAATGGCTCTCACCGTCGCTCGCCGGCGACGAGCGCTTCGTGAGCGCGTTGGGCAAGCTGCTTCGGCTCTCGGCGAGCCCCGGGGACGCGGCGGCACGCGACCGCGCGGTGCACGACACGGACGTCCGTCACGTCCTCCCGACGATCCAGGTCCCCACTCTCGTGATCCATCGCACCGGGGATAAGGTCGAACCCGTCCAGGAAGGCCGCTACATCGCCGAGAACACCCCTGGGGCCACCCTCCTCGAGCTGCCGGGCGACGACCACATCTTCCCCATGGATGACCTCGTGCCCCACATCGGGCGCTTCCTGGAGACGCTTCGGGTGGAACAGGCGGAGTTCGACCGCCTCCTCGCCACGGTGCTGTTCACCGACATAGTCGACTCGACGGCGCAAGCCGCGGCGGTGGGCGACGCGCGCTGGAAGGAGATCCGGGCGAAACACGATCAGGTCGTCCGTTCGCAGATAGCTCGCTACCGGGGCCGTGAGATCAAGACGATGGGAGATGGCTTCCTCGCCACGTTCGATGGGCCCGCCAGGGCGGTCCGCTGCGCGTCCGCCATCACGGCAGCGATGGCGTCGCTGGGCCTGGAGATTCGAGCGGGCCTCCACACCGGGGAGGTGGAACTGGATGGCGACGACGTAGCCGGCATCGGCGTCGCGATCGGGGCCCGGGTAGCGGCGGCGTCGCGCCCCTCTGAGGTGCTCGTCTCGCAGACCGTGAAGGACCTCGTGGCCGGGTCCGGCCTCACGTTCGAGGACCGCGGCGAGCACGAGCTGAAGGGCGTCCCCGACCGCTGGCGGCTGTACAGGGTCGCGAGCTGATGGGAAGGCTCGACGGCAAGGTAGCCCTGATCACCGGCGCCGGCGGCGGCATGGGCCGCGAGGCGTGCCTCGTGTTCGCGAGCGAGGGCGCGAGGATCGCGGCCCTCGACATCGACGCCGCCTCGCTGGGCGAGACGGCGACGGTGACCCGAGGCGCCGGTGGCGAACTCGAGACCCTCGTTGTCGACGTGGCCGACGAGGGCCAGGTGCGCGGGGCGATCGAGAGCGCGGTCGAGCGCTTCGGATCGCTCAACATCCTCTACAACAACGCCGGCGTGCTCTGGCGAGACCGGGACGTGAGCGTCCTGGAGACCGACGAGGCCGTCTTGGACCGCGTGATGGCGATCAACCTGAAAGGCATCGTCTGGGTCTGCAAGTACGGCGTTCCGAAGCTGATCGAGGCCGGCGGCGGTGCCATCGTCAACATCGGTTCGACCTCGGCGCTGCTCGGAGACACCGTCCCGCAGGACGCCTACACGGCCAGCAAGGGCGCGGTGATCTCGCTCACTCGCAACCTCGCCGTGCAGTTCGCCCCTTACGGGATCCGCGCCAACTGCATCCACCCGGGGTTCACCGACACCCCGATGCAGACCGTACGCACCGTCGACCCGGCGTGGGTCGAGGAGGCGATCGCCTCGATCCCTCTGGGGCGCCTCGGGACCCCCCGCGACGTGGTGAACGCGGCGCTCTTCCTCGCGAGCGACGAGGCCTCCTACATCACCGGCGCCGAGCTCGTCGTCGACGGCGGGAACATGGTGATCTGACGTGGACATCCCCGAGATCCGCTTCGCGAAGAGCGGCGAAGTCCACATCGCCTACCAGGTGGTCGGCGACGGTCCCACCGACCTCGTCTGGATACACGACTGGATCTCGAACCTCGAGCTGCAGTGGGAGAACCCGCTGAATGCCCGTTTCCTGGAGCGACTTGCATCGTTTTCCCGGCTGTTGCTGTTCGACAAGCGCGGGAGCGGGCTGTCGGACAGGACCGTCGACCTCGACCTCATGTCGTTCGAGGTGCGGATCGACGACGTCCGCGCCGTGATGGACGCGGCGGGTTCCGAACAAGCGATCGTCTTCGGTCACGCCGACGACGGTGCCTCTTTGGCGGCCGTCTTCGCGGCGGCGAACCCCGACAGGACCCGTGGGCTGATCCTCTACGAGGCGCGCGCGAAGATGCTGAAGGCCCCCGACTATCCCTACGGGTACGAGCCCACGGGCCCCGATGTATGGGCGAGCGAGAGGGAGAGCTTCTGGGGAACGGACGCGTACGCGCGTCGTTGGCTCAGTGCTCTCGCGCCGTCGGTCGCGAATGACGAACGGATCCTACGCTGGTACTCGCGGCTGCTGCGCAGTAGCGCCAGCCCAGGTACCGAGGAGTTGTACGAGCTGGTGACCGGCACGTTCGACCTGCGCGGCATGCTGTCCACGATCCACGTCCCCACGCTCGTGCTGCAGCGAAAGGGCGACCGGGACAACCCGGCCGAGGCAGGGCGGGACCTGGCGGATCGGATACCCGGGGCTCGATTCGTCGAGCTCCCCGGGGTCGACTCCTACCCTTGGGCCGGAGAGCAGGAACCGCTCCTGGCTGAGATCGAGGCCTTCGTCAAGGGCTCTCGGCCGAGCGCGGGCTCGGACCGCGTGCTGGCCACAGTCTTGTTCACCGACATCGTGGGCTCGACACAGAAAGCCGGCGAGCTCGGCGACGCCCGATGGAAGGAGCTACTGGCCGACCACGACGAGCGAGCGAAGGCCGAGATCGAGCTCTCCCGAGGACGGTACGTACACACGACCGGCGACGGGCTCCTCGCCACGTTTGATGGCCCGGCGCGGGCGGTTCGATGTGCGGAGGCCATCGTCGAGGCAGTCCGGCCGCTCGGCTTGGAGATTCGCGCCGGCTGCCACGCCGGCGAGATCGAGCTGGACGGCGACGACGTCCGCGGGATCGCGGTTCACATCGGCGCTCGAGTCGCGGCGCTCGCGCGTCCCGGTGAGGTGCTCGTCTCCAGCACGGTGAAGGACCTAACGGCGGGCTCTGGGCTGGTATTCGAGAACCGCGGCGAGCACGAGCTGAAGGGCGTCCCCGACCGCTGGCGCCTGTACCGGGTGACGTCATGACCCAAGCCCCCGAGACACGGTACGCGCGCGCGGCGGACGGGATCCACGTGGGCTACCAGGTGGTGGGTTCCGGTGCTGTGGACATGGTGTTCGTTCCGTACGACTACTCCAACATCGAAGCCGCCTGGGACTTCCCCCCGTTCGTCTCGTTCGTTCGAGGCTTGGCCTCGATCGGCCGCGTGTTGGTCTTCGATCGGCGTGGCAGCGGCACGTCGGACCGTTCGTGGACCGGCGAGGCGGCCACGATCGAAGCGCAGATGGACGACATCCGCGCCGTGATGGACGCAGCGTCGTCGGAGCGTGCGTTCCTGTTCGGGATCGAGAGCGGCGCGTCGCTCTGCTTCACGTTCGCCGCGACGCACCCGCATCGCACGTCGGGGGTGATCGTGCAGGCCCCGATGGTGCGTGGAACACCGACGCCCGACTACCCCGCGACCTGGAGCAGAGCGATGTACGAGGAGTACTTCGAACGGGTCGAGCATGCGTGGGGCACCGACGCCTTCGTCCGTGAGGTCGTCGAGATGCTGTCCCCATCGCTCCTGCACGACGAGAGCGCCGTTCGAGCATACGGGAGGCAGCTCCGGCTCTCCGCCAGCCCGGGAGACGCGATCGCCCGCGACCGCGCGGTGATGGAGACCGACGTCCGACACATCCTCCCCTCCGTTCAGGCTCCGACACTCGTCCTGCATCGGACGGGCGACCGCATGACGAATGTGGACGAGGGGCGGTACACCGCGGAGCACACACCCGGCGCGCACATCGTGGAACTCCCGGGAGACGACCACTTCTACCCGCTCGACGATCTCGTCCCCCACATAGCAGCGTTCGTCGAGTCGCTCCGCGTCGAGCAGGCGGACTTCGACCGCGTCCTCGCGACGGTGCTGTTCACGGACGTTGTCGACTCCACCGTGCAGGCGGCCGCGCTCGGTGACGCCGGCTGGCGCGATGTGCGTGCTCGTCACGATCAGATCGTGCGCTCGCAGATCGCCCGGTACCGCGGACGCGAGATCAAGACGATGGGCGATGGGTTCCTCGCAACGTTCGACGGGCCGGCGCGCGGGGTGCGCTGCGCGACGGCGGTCGCCGCGGCGGTCGGTCCCCTCGGTATCGAGATAAGGGCGGGGTTGCACACGGGCGAGGTGGCGATCGAGGGCGATGACGTTGCTGGCCTCGGCGTGGTGATCGGCGCCCGTGTGGGCGCCCTCGCCGGTCCCTCGCAGGTGCTCGTTTCCCAGACGGTGAAGGATCTCGTTGCGGGGAGCGGCCTCATCTTCGAGGACGCGGGCGAGCACGAGTTGAAAGGCGTGCCCGACCGCTGGCGGCTGTACAGAGTCGCCGGCTGAGATACTCGAGTAAGGCATGCCGAAGCGATTCCGGTTCCGTCCCCCCGGCCTCAAGCCGACGACCAAGGTCGGCACGCTCGGCCCATACCGAGGTCGCCTCGGGTTGGCCTGGGTGATCGGCTCGCTCGCGGTCGGTCTAGCGATCCTGCTCGCCGGCTGGCTCCTGCTCCTCCGCTAGAAGAGCGGCCCACGCCGGAACACGTCGACGAACCCATCCACGACGTCGCCGGCGGTGAACTTCCCGTCGGACTCGAACGTCACGAAGCGGCCGTCGGCCGAGATCACCGCCAGCTCGTTCGTCGCGTCCCGTTCGGCTCCGGACGAAGTGAGGCTCACGCGGATCGTCGTATCCAGCTCGCGATCCCGAACGAAGGCGTCACGAGATAGGTTCCCATCGCCGGCGACTATGTCGTCCGCGCCAGAGTCGAACGCGACGTATCTTCCATCCCAAGAGATGGTCGGAGGCTCGCCGCTCGCGGTGGCTCCATCCGAGATGTCTCCGCCCAACGTGTCGACGCTGATCCGTTCGAACTCCCCCGTCGCCCGGGTCCAGACGAACACGTCCCTCTGCCCGCTCCCGTCGTCGGGGACGAGATCCGATGCTTCGGAGACGAACGCGACGAACTCGCCGTTCGCGGAGACGGAGGGCGCCTCACTGGAAGCGTCCGGCTCCGTGCCGTCGGGAAGTACACTCACTCGCGCCGTCTTTCCCGATGACAGTCTGTGGATGAACACGTCGTTGTCGCTTCCGACGTCCGTACCACCGAACCTGCCGACCGACCGGAAGACCACCCACTCTCCGTCGGGAGAGATCCACGGATCACGGCTATATCCGTTCACCTCACCACCGTTGAACCTGACGCTCACCCTTGCCGTCGTCCCCGCCGTGATGTCTCGCACGAAGATGTCGCTGAGTGCGTTTCCGTCGCTCACGACGAGGTTGGTTGCTTCGGAGTCGAACGCAACACGGGAGCCGTCGGCCGAGATGGAGGCAGTAGCGCTTGTTCCCCCCAGAGCTTGGGCTTCCGCGGAATCGACGCTGACGCGTTCTGTCTTGCCCGTCACGGTGTCGTGCACGAACACGTCGGTCTCGCCGTTCGTATCGCCCGTAACTAGATTGGAGGCACCTGACTGGAACGCCACGTAGCGACCGGTGGACGAGATGGACGGATAGTCACTTGCACCGTTGGCCTCCGCTCCGTTCGAACGCACGCTCACCCTGGTCGCTACGCCGGTTCTCATGTCTCTGACGAAGACGTCCATCTGCCCGAGCGTATCGTCCGGAACGAGGTCGGACGCGTCGGACGAGAACGCGATGAAGCGCCCATTCGCCGAGATCGACGCCGCGTAGCTATTCCCGTTCCCGGGGTCACCCAAGGCGGCCACGCTCACCATCCGCGTCTTGGGCGTGCCGGCGACGGCGACGCTGACGATCGCTAGAGCCAGAGCAGACAAAAGGACCAGGACGATACGATAGCGCGTGTTGAAACCCCCTCGGGAAGAGCGCGCGCTGACGCTATCCCCCTGGTGCCCATTGAGTCAATCCGACAAACGTTCGATCCTGGCGAACCGGTCGAAGGCTCCGCGCGCGTAGAGTGCCATCGTCGCCG